>Ga0213876_10002074_pt1 | contig 11865 bp, 12 predicted proteins | sample BarmaccomBMRX_R9_FD_160113 | JGI IMG/M metagenome (GOLD analysis project Ga0213876, IMG submission 160113) | Root-associated microbial communities from Barbacenia macrantha in rupestrian grasslands, the National Park of Serra do Cipo, Brazil - RX_R9 | ecosystem: Host-associated > Plants > Roots...
CTGCCCGTCGGGCGTTTCTCGACACTGAGGAGCTGACGCTCTCGCCTAAGGAGTTCGACGTCCTCGCGATGCTCGTGCAGGACGCCGGGGCGCTCGTGACGAGACAGCAACTTCTCCGCGAGGTGTGGCAGCTGCCCTGGCACGGCTCGAGCCGGACGCTCGACCAACACATCTCCTGGCTACGCGCGAAGATCGGCGCGGACAAGATCACGACCGTGCGGGGCAAGGGCTTCCGGTTCAGCGGCGACACCCCATGAGGAATCGGCTCATCCGCAGCACATTGCTCGTTGTCGTCCTCGCTGTCCTGACCCTCGGCATCCCCTTGCTCGTCCTCGCCCGGCATCAGGTCTGGGCGTCTGCGAACGAACGCCTGAAGCAACAGGCGACGACTCTTGCGAGCGAGTTCGAGGACTCCCTGAGCGCGGGCCGACGAGCTGACCTGTCAAACGTCGCGGGACAGCTGCCGGACGAGCGAGTCATCGTCCGGGATGCTGGCGGTGGGCTCCAGTCAGCGGGCGCCAAGTTGGCGGGCAAGGTACGACGGCAGTCCGTCCACGTCGGCAGCGCGACCGTCACGGTGGAGGTCGAAGCCGGGCCAACGATTGCCAGGGCCCGACGAGTCACCCTCGAAGTCATCGGGCTGGCACTTATCGCCGCGATCGTCGCCGTGGCGCTGGCCGTCCGCCAGGCCCGGAATCTCGCAGCACCTCTGGCCGGTCTCGCCGAACATGCCGACGCGCTCGGATCGGGTGACTTCGCTCCGAGCAGTCAGGTCAGCGGCATCCCCGAGATCGACGCGATCGCGCACGAACTCGATCGCAGCGCGCAGCGAATCGGCGAGCTGGTCGCGGTGCAACAGCAGTTCGCCAGCGATGCCGCTCACCAGCTGCGCACTCCGCTCACCGGGATCGGCCTGCGACTCGAAGAGATCATCCAGGTCGGCGACGCCGCCAGTCGCGCCGAGGCGGAGGCCGCACTGGCTCAGGTCGAGCGGCTCGACGGAGTTGTCACCGCGCTTCTCGCCCGCGCTCGAGGGGACGCTCAGGACCCTGTGCTCTTCGAGATAGCCGATCTGGTTCGGGACGAGACCGCTGTGTGGGGGCGGGTGCTGCGCCAGCACAAGCGCAATCTCAGGCTCCATCTCGATGCGGGTGCCGTCGTACACGCCCGTCGCGACCACGTGCGACAGGTGCTGTCCGCCCTACTGGACAACGCGTTGTCCCATGGACGCGGCGACGTGACCGTCACGGTGCAGCGGACCGGCGAGACCGTGACCACCACGGTCGCCGACGAGGGCGCCGGCGTATCGGACGGGTTGCAGGAGCGGGTCTTCGAGCGGTCTGTCAGCGGCAAGCACGGAACCGGTATCGGGTTGGCGCTCGCGCGAGCTCTCGCCGAGGGTGAAGGCGGGACGTTGCGGATCTCCCCACAGGCGCCCGCGGCGCTCGTGCTGACGTTGCGCGCCGCCACTCAGTGAAAGACGTGTGCGGCGAGGACCCCTAGGGCGGCGAAGACGCCGGTAGACAGCGCGATCGTCAGCAGGATCGCGCCAAGTCCGTAGCGCTTGCCGGACTCGCGCATCTCGACCGGCTTGTCCGGTCGCTTCGCCTTGGTCGTCACAACCCGACCCTAAGCCTGGTGTGTCAGGTGGTCAGGTCGTACACCGTCTGGCCGCCGATGGTCGTCGCACTGAAGTTGGCCGCCACCCACTGCGTGATCGAGCTCGACGAGATGCTGCCGCCGGCGCCCCCGCCGGCCATGCCCGGGCCACCGCCGCCCGCGATGAAGTAGTGGATCTTGCCGGCCGCGACGTACGCCTTGAACTGAGCCAGGCTCGGAGAGTTGTCGGTGCCATTGAAACCACCGATCGCCATGATCGGTTCCCTCGCCGCGAGCTGGTAGCCGGACGCGTTCTCGGCGCCGACCGTCGCGGCTACCCATGTGTACGACGCGGCGTTCGTCTCGAGCGCCGTCGTGAGTGCCCGACTGACAGAGCCGGCGTTGAGCAGACCACCGCCCGGGCCGCCTCCGAGCGGCGGCATCAGGCCACCGGCGGGCATGCCATCACTTGCTGTCGGCTGGCCGGCCGCTGCGCTCGGTGCCTGACCTCCCAACGCCGGGGGCCTGCCAGGCCGCCCGCCCGGGCCGCCACCGCCGAACCCGCCGCCCGCGCCGGAAGGGCCTGCACTCGGGATGGCGCCGGTATGCGTTGCGGCAGCGGTTTGCAACGAGTACGCCGCCGGTGCCGCGAGCGCTGCCAGGAGACCCACTCCCGCGAGCACTGCTGAAGCCCGCGCGGGCCGCGCTGTCATCACGGGGGGTAGGAGCATCGCGGCCGCCGCGAGCAGGCCAACAACGAGAATCGTCGCCCGAAGGCTTGGGTGCCAAGACGCGCTACGCAACATCAGGTGGTTGGTCCAGGCGACGGTCATCGTCAAGGTCCCTGCCAGGACGACCCGGCTCCACAACCGCTCGCGCAGCCGCCACAGAGTGACGGCTCCGATGCCCGTGAGCGCGCCGATCGCCGGCGCCAAGGCGACCGAGTAGTACGGGTGGATGATCCCCTTGCTGAACGAGAAGACGGCACCAGTGATCACCAGCCAGCTCGCCCAGAGCCAGACCTGCGACCGCTGTGCAGCAGCCACCGGGTCGCGCCCGCGTACCGCCCAGAACGTGGCGGCGCCCAGGACCAAGGCTGCCGGAATCAGCCAGGAGATCTGGCCGCCGAAGTCCGAACTGAACAAGCGCGTGATGCCGGTGGTGCCCCACATGGTGCCGAACCCGCCGCCCCCGACGCTGCCGGTCTCGTTACCGGTCAGCCGGCCGAGACCGTTGTAGCCGAAGGCGAGCTGCAGGACGGAGTCTGTGGTCGAGCCCCCGACGTACGGGCGCGCCGAGGCGGGCGTGAGCTCGACCGCCGCCACCCACCACCCGGCGGACCCGACGACGGCGAGCCCAGCCGCGATCAGCTGACCGACCCGGCGGCGCAACGAGGTCCTCGCGTACACCAGGTAGACGGCACCGAAACCCGGCAGAACGACGAACGCCTGCAACATCTTCGTGATGAACCCGAACCCGACGAAGGCGCCGGCGAGCAGCAGCCACCTGGTGCTGGCGGACTCGAGCGCGCGGGTCACCGCGTACGCGGCGGCCACGAGCAAAAGGACAAGAAGTGCGTCGGGGTTGTTGAAGCGGAACATCAACGTCGCGACCGGAGTCGTTGCCAGAACGGTGCCGGCGACGAGGCCGGCCGCGGCACCCCAGCGCCGCCGCACCGTCGCGTAGAGCAGTCCGACTGCACCGACGCCCTCCAACGCCTGCGGGACGAGGATGCTCCACGAGTTGACGCCGAACAGCCGGGCCGACAGCTCCATCACCCACAGCGAGGCCGGCGGCTTGTCGACCGTGATGAAGCTCGAGGAGTCGAATGAGCCGAAGAAGAACGCTTTCCAGTTCTTGGCACCGGCCTCGACAGCAGCCGAGTAGAAGCTGTTCGCCCAACCCGATGCGCCGAGCCCGACGAGGTAGAGAAGCGCCGTACCAATCAGCAGGCTGAGCAACGCGGGACGGACCCAGGCCGGGTCGACGGCACGACCCCGCAACGCGCGGCGCCACCGGGAGTCCTCCCGACCGTCGATGTCCGGAGAGCTGGGGGCGATCGGTTCGAAGGTGAGTGCCATGGATCGAGGCTCGGCCCGAACGCTGGGAGATCACTGGGAGTGGGCTGAAGCGTCGTTCTGCATCGCGTGGTGGCCTCGCGTGACAAGGTGTCGGAATGCTTCGCCGTACCTCGGTCCTGTCCGCGCTCGCCGCCATGAGCGTCCTCAGCTTCGTCGCGCCGACCTCGGCGGCGACCCATTCCGCGGCCGCGGCGAAACCACCCCACCCACCGGCGGAGCGGCTGGCGGCACGGACCGCGCTCCCGCCTGGGGAAAGCGGGCAGTTCGCGATCACTGACCTGTTTCAATACACGGTCGACGGCAATCCCGAGGACTACGGCCCGCACGTCGACGACCAGCGCGAGATGTACTGGAACAACAAGACGAAGGATGCGAACTTCGCCAAACCGAAGGGCACTCCGGCCACACCGAAGGCAGGGGTCCGGATCTACCGCGACTCCTACGACGTCCCGCTGATCTACGGCAAGAACGGCTACGACGTCTGGTACGGCGCGGGTTACGCCGCAGCTACAGACCGGCTGTTCGAGATGGACGCCATCCGCCGCCTGGGTGAGGGTCGCCTGGCGGAGTTGACCGGTACGGGAGCGGTGCCCGCGGACCTGCAGGAGCGCATCCTCACGTACACCCACCGCGAATACAGACACATGTTCCGCGAGCTGCCGAAGCCGGGCCGCGAAGCGATCCGCGGGTACGCCGCCGGGACCCAAAAACGTATTGAAGAAGTTCGGGCCGCTCCGGACGAGCTCCCAGGCGAATACGTGCTCCTGTCCATGCTGCCCGCGAAGTGGACCGTCGAGGACTCGATGGCGGCCGGCGTCTTCATCACTCGCAACATCGCGAGCCAAGGCGGCCTCGAGATGGCGAACGTGGCGATTCTTCTAGAGCTCGAGCAGAAGTTCGGCAAGGTCAACGGGCGCCAGTTGTACGCCGATCTGTTCCCGGACGACGAGGCGAACGCTGCGGTCACCATTCATGGCCGCCACTTCTCGAACCTTGCGAAAGGTGACCGGTCGCCGGCCGCGATGGCCCGCAACGCCCTCACCGCGATGAAGTACGCCGAGCACATTCCGCTCGGGGTCGCGCTGGGCCCCGGCACTGGCGACTCCCCGGCGCCTCCGGCGGCGCCGGCCGCGGCGCCGAACGTCTCGGCGCGACGCGCGGCGCAGGTTCGCCAGGCGGTGGTCTCGATCAACCGCTGGGCCCACAGCCTCCACGGCGGCAGCTTCGCGTATGCGATCAGCGGCAAGCGCACCAAGAACGGTCACGCGATGGTGTCGTCCAACCCGCAGCTCGACTACTCCTATCCGAGCGAACTGTACGAACTCGAAGTCCATGGCGGCGGTTACAACGCGCGCGGCATCGGCGTACCGTCCATTCCGACCGTCGGCATCGGGCACACCGACAAGGTCGCGTGGGCACTCACGACGGGCTACTCGAAGACGATCGACAGCTTCATCGAGCGACAGCGCAAGAACCCAGTCCCCGGCGGTGCCCCGCAATATCTGCACCACGGGTTCTGGCACAACGAGCGGTGTCGCGACGTCACGGTCAACTACCGTGCCACCGGACCGGATGGCGTGCCGGCTGGACCGGCAGACCAATCCCAGACCTCGCAGGTCTGCCGCACCATGCACGGGCCGATCGTGGCATCTACCAAGAACGGCAAGTGGGCCCGCTCCGTGTCCTACGCGCAATGGCTGCAGGACGACCAGACGGTCAGCGGGATCCTCGCGTGGGACCGCGCGAAGAATCTTCATCAGGTGGCAGCCGGCGTCAAGAAGGTCCGGTGGAACGAGAACATCGTCGCTGCTGACTCCAAGGGTCACATCGGCTACTGGCACCCGGGTCGCTACTTCCGTCGCGCAGCCGGCACCGACCAGCGGTTCCCGCTCGATGGCACCCACGGCCAGGAGATGCAGGGTTACATCCCGTTCCGGAAGATGCCTCACGTCGTCGACCCCAAGGACGGCTACGTCGCGAACTGGAACAACAAGCCGGCCGTCGGCTGGGTCGACGGTGACCTGTCCGGCTCCAACACCCGGCCGGGTGGTCCGATCGGTCGAATCAGCGACCTGCAAGCGCAGCTGGAGTCCAGCCGTCACTTCACGCCGGCGTCGATGGCGAAGATCGAGAAGACGGTGGGCGAGGATGACCATGCCTACCGCGGCTACCTGCCGGTGCTCCACAAGCTCCGGCATCTGTCTGGGCTGTCCGTGACCGAGCGCAAGGCAGTCGCACTGCTCAACCACTGGGACGGCCGCGCGTACGCGCCGGGTGAGAAAGGTGGATCGTCGGATCGCTCGACACCCGCCGGAAAGGTCACCGATGGTCCCGCAGCAACCGTGTTCCGCGCCTACATCACGCGCGTGAAGGCGCTGCTGTTCCACAACCTGCCGGCAGACATCCGCGCCCGGCTGGACACGCTTGACCCCGAAGCACATCAGTACGACGTGACACCGCTGGACAACGACGCCCTCGGCGTCCTGCTCCCCGGCTACTCGGCAATCAATGGCGGCCTCGGTGCGGCTCGCCGCGCCGACATCGAGAAGCGCGCATTGGTCCAAGCAGTGAAGGTTATGAAGAAGCGGTACGGCAAGGCACCGAACGCGTGGCGCCGACACCACGGCATCAGCCACGTCAACGCGCTGTCCGGTGTTGTGGGGCCGAGCGAGGAGATGCCGTTCCAGGACCGCGGCACCTGGGTGCAGGAGGTGGCCTTCACCAGCGGCACGGCCCGCTGAGGATCGACCGCCCGGTGGCGTCTATTCGGTTCGGAGCAGCGACTCGAGGAGCGGGATCAGTTCCACGAGGCGGCCGTAGTCGCCCTCGGGCATCGACGAGATCCGGTCGGCGAGCGACGCCGAGGCCGCCTCCCGTGCCCAGGTCAGCTTCGACTTGCCCGCCTCGGTCAGTGACACGTACGCCGTACGGCGATCGGCCGGGTCCGTCGTACGTGCCAGCAAGCCAACCTCTTCCAAGCTGGCGACCAAGCGAGTCGCGGTAGGTGCGCTGACCCCCTCGCGCTCCGCGAGGTCGCCGATCCGCAGCGAGGTGTAGTCGTCGATCGACACCAGCGCCGACCATTGCGAGGGCGACAACCCACCGGGGCTGCTCTGGCGAAGCTGGCGGGCGAGTCGGGCAACCGCGACGCGCAACCGCGCCGCTGCCTCGCCATAGGAAACGGGAGCGCCCTCAGTCGTCATCGATGTCATTTCTCGTCAGCTTCTGGCGGCGAGTCGAAGGACGCCGGGACCTTCTTCAGATGCCGCGTCATCGAGCGGAACAGGAAGAAGGATGCGACCACGAGAGCAAGTACGACGAGGAAGGCGATGGTTCCTGCTCCAAGGCCACCACTTGAACCAGCAAGGATCACGTCGGTCATCGATGCACCTCGTTCTTGATGCCGGCGAACAGGTCGTCCTCGGGAGTCTCCGTGTCCACCAGCGACCGCGCCAGTTCGTAGTCCTCGGTCGGCCAGGCACGCTGTTGGATCTCCAGCGGGCAGGCGAACCAGAACGACGTGGGATCGACCTGCGTGGCGTGCGCGATCAGCGCCTTGTCGCGCACCGGGTAGTAGTCGGCGCAGTTCACCCGCGTCGTGATCCGAGCCCCCACGTCCGCTGTGTCGCCCCAGTCCCTGAGTCGTTCCTCATATGGCGACTCGAGCCCGGCGTCGACCATGGCCTGGTGCAGCGCAAGGAAGCGGGCCTTGTGAAAAGTCATGTGGTAGTAGAGCTTGAGGGGCTGCCACGGCTGGCCGGTGCCCGGATAGCGGTCCGGGTCTGCGGCTGCCTCGAACGCCTCGATGCTCACCTTGTGATTCATGATGTGGTCGGGGTGCGGGTAACCCCCGTTCTCGTCGTACGTCGTGATGACGTGGGGCCGAAACGTTCGCACCAGCCGAACCAGCGGCTCGGCCGCCGTCTCGAGCGGTTCGAGCGCGAAGCAGCCGTCGGGCAGTGGCGGTAGCGGGTCTCCCTCGGGTAGGCCCGAGTCGACGAACCCGAGCCACGAGTGGTGCGCGCCGAGAATGTTGATGGCGTTCTGCATCTCCTGGTGACGGATTCCGGAGAGGTTGGCGATCACGTCGGGCCGATCCATCGCCGGGTTCAGGATCGAACCACGTTCTCCACCTGTGCAGGTTGCGATCAACACTTCGACGCCCTCGGCGACGTACTTCGCGACCGTTGCGGCTCCCTTGCTCGCCTCGTCGTCCGGATGCGCGTGGACGGCGAGCAGCCGCAACGGTGCATCGGTCACCTCTCAATCCTGTCACGGTGCCGCAGGTAGCCTCGACCGGATGAGCGAGACGACCGAGACCTGGTTGACCCAGGAGGCCTACGACCGGCTGGCGGCCGAACTCGAGCACCTTTCCGGTCCTGCCCGGGTCGAGATCACCCAACGAATTGCGGCAGCCCGCGCTGAGGGTGACCTGAAGGAGAACGGCGGCTACCACGCGGCCAAGGACGAGCAGGGAAAGATGGAGGCGCGGATCCGCCAGCTCAACCAGATCCTTCGGACTGCGAAGGTCGGCACCCCGCCGTCGGCCGACTCGGGGGTCGCCGGCCCGGGAATGGTCGTGACGGTGAAGTACGTCGGCGACGACGACACGGAGACCTTCTTGATCGGCTCACGCGAGGAGGCGGCCGTGACCGACATGACCGTCTACTCGGCGCAGTCGCCGATGGGGAAGGCGTTGACCGGCGCCAAGCCGGGCGAGACGGTGTCCTACAAGGCGCCGTCCGGCGCCGAGATCTCCCTAGAGATCGTTGAGGTTGATCCGTATACCGGCTGAATTGTCCGTCGGCGTCGCAGAGTCGAAGGGTGGCAGCGCGAGCAAGGTGTCGACATCGCCCTCGAAGCGCAGCGCGTCGATGTCGCACGCGTCTCGATGCAGATCTTCGATGATGCCGAACTGACTGCGTGACGAGATCGACATCTCGTGACCGCAGCCAGCGCAGCGCACGACTAGCGTCTGGGTCTCGGTCACCAGGGTCATGTTCCCCTATCCGGGTGATTTCATTCCACGCGGCGGCCACGCCCTCGGACCAGAGTGGGCCCGTACATGGTCGTCGTCCCGTCGTGGAGGAGCTCGTCGAACGCGGCGAGGTCCTCGGGGGTCACGAGACCGGCTGCGAGCATCGGCGGCTCGAGCTGCTTGACCAGGAGCCACCACTGGGGAACGCCGTTCGCGACGTCGGTGACGATGCTCTCGACGGCGCCGGCCACCACGAGATCCGTCAGCCCCACCGCCATGAGTTGATGGAGCAGCCGTCGCCCGTAGACGTCGTCGAAGCCCGCGCCGCGCATCGTCGCGTACACGGCGTCGACGACCTTCGCGTGGACCGGTGACGGAGGCTCGCAGACGTACGCCGTCACGTTGTCGAACTCCTCGAGTACTAGCCAGCCGCCAGGCCGCAATGCGTCGGCGAGCTTCGCCAGCATCGCCGGCCGGTCGGGGAGATGCTCGATGACGAGCCGCGCATGCACCAGGTCGAAGGGGCCACCGGGGATCGGGTCGGTGCGGATGTCGAGCTGGCGCACCTCGAGGTTGGCGGTCGCGGCCGGCTCCGCGAGGCGGGTGTCGATGTCAACTGCCAGCACCAGGCCGGTTGGACCAACCTCGTCGGCCAGGGCTTGGGCGAACCTCCCGGTGCCCGGGCCTAGTTCGAGACAGCGCCAGCCGGCGGCGAGCCCCGTCCGCTTGCAGAACGCCAACGACTCTTCGTCGTAGCGTCCGGTCAAGGCATCGAGGCGTTCGCGCTCCTGCTCCCAAGCGTTGTCGAGGACGTAGTCACTCATGCCGCACCCCCGTGTCGATTGATCGCAGTCAATCAGGTGTCAGTCGACGGACAGCGGGTAACCCGCCGACCGGAGACCGGCGAGGACCTCTTGCTTATGCGGCTCACCGCGGGTCTCGAGCTGCAACGCGACCTCGACCTCATCGAGGTGAAGCTTGGGTCCAGTCCGCTGATGCTCGACGTCGAGCACGTTGGCGCCGGCTTCACCGAGATGAGTGAGCAGCTTTGCGAGTTCGCCCGGACGATCCGGGATGCGAAGGTGAAAGGACAGGTACCGGCCTGCCGCGATCATGCCGTGGCGAAGCACCCGCATGAGCAGGACCGGGTCGATGTTGCCGCCGGAGAGGACCCCCACCACGGGCGGCTCGAATCGATCAGGGGATTCCATAATCGCTGCGACCGACGCGACACCGGCCGGCTCGACCACCAGCTTCGCTCGCTCGAGGGTCAGCAGCAGCGCCCGTGCCAGCGCGTCCTCCGACACCGTGTGCACCTCGTCGACGTACCGCTGCACCAAGTCGAAGGTGAGGTCACCGGGACAACCCACCGCGATCCCGTCCGCGATCGTCGCCATCGACTCGAGCGCGATCGGATGTCCGGCGTCGAGCGACGGAGGGAAGCTCGCCGCACCTTTCGCGTTGACTCCGATCACTCGGACGTCCGGACGCATCGTCTTTGCGGCGACGGCGATGCCGGAGACCAGGCCCCCACCGCCGACACTCACGACAATGGTCTTCACCTCCGGAACCTGCTCGCGGATCTCCAGGCCCACCGTGCCCTGACCCGCGACGATGTCGGGATGGTCGAACGGGTGGATCAGTACGGCGCCGGTCTGCTCGGCGTGCACCGTCGCGGCAACGAGGGCCGCATCGACGGTGTGACCCGCGGTATGGATCTCCGCGCCGTACGCCCTCGTCGCCTCGACCTTCGGAAGCGGAGCCCCTTCCGGCATGAAGACGGTCGCCTTCGTACCGAGCAGCTGGGCGGCCATCGCGACACCTTGCGCATGATTGCCTGCGCTTGCTGCGACGACGCCGCGAGAGCGCTCCACGTCGGATAGCCGGGAGATGCGGTTGTAGGCACCGCGGATCTTGAATGATCCTGCGCGTTGCAAGTTCTCGCACTTGAGCTGCACCTCGCCGCCCACGAGCTTGGACAGCGGGCGAGAGCCTTCCACGGGCGTACGTCGTACGACGCCACCCAGCAGGTCCCGGGCGGCCTCGATGTCAGCGAGCGTGACGGTGTCTATGACCGTCAGTCTGCACCCGATGGCCAGTACTGGTCGCCACACACGACAAGAGCAGCCGCACCGATCAGTCCGGCATCGACGTCAAGTCCCGCGCGAACGATGTGGCAGCGCGAGGCGAACTCCATCCGTGCGTGGCACGCGAATGCCGATCGCGCCGGACCGAGCAGCAGGTCGCCGGCATTCGCGAGCCCGCCACCGATCGCGACCACGTCGAGCTCCAGCAGGTGTGCGGCGGACGCCACGGCCGTGCCGAGCGCCGTACCGGCACGAGCGAACGCCTCGATCGCGATCTGCTCGCCGGCGCGTGCGGCAGCCACCAAGGTGCGGCCGTCAGGCTCGCCGGCCGTTGACCACCCGTGATCGAGGGCCCACTGCACGACCGCCGGTCCGCGAGCGATCGCCTCGAGGCAGCCCCGACCACCGCAGACGCACTCAGGGCCGTCGGGGTCGACGACGACATGCCCGAGGTGACCGGCGTTGCCGGTCTCGCCGAACTCGACCCGGCCGTCGAGCACCAACCCGCCGCCGACGCCGGTCGAGACCACGACTCCCATCAGGTTGCGCACCCCGACCCCGGCGCCACGCCAGTGCTCCCCGACCGCCAGCGCGATCGCGTCGTTCGCCACCCGCACATGGGCGCCGGGAAACATCTCGCGCAGCCTGACCCGAAGCGGGAAGTCGCGCCAGGCCGCGATGTTCAGGGGCGAGACCACACCCTGGGGCCATCGCATCGGGCCGCCGCAGCCGACGCCGATGCCGCCTGGCAGCGCGTCGGCGCAGACCGCTTCGACCAGCTTGACCAACGTGCCCCAGAGCGCCTCGCCTTCACCGCGACGGCTCGGCTGGCACGGCACCTCGTGTCGGCGGCGCAGCAAACCGCCGGAATCGACCAGTGCGGCCGCGAGCTTGGTGCCGCCGATGTCGATCGCCAGCACGGGATCGCCGGTCGTCATCAGGTCGCGGCCGCGCCGAACGCGAGGATGGAAGCCGTGAAGCCGTGGACGAAGTTGCGGCCGCCCACCGGACCGATCTCACCTGCCGCGAAGCAGCCAGCGACCCCCTGCCCCGCGAGCACGGAACGCAGCAGCTGCGGATCGTGATCAGCGCTGCCGAACAGGTGCGCGCCACGACCGTT
>Ga0213876_10002075_pt1 | contig 11863 bp, 9 predicted proteins | sample BarmaccomBMRX_R9_FD_160113 | JGI IMG/M metagenome (GOLD analysis project Ga0213876, IMG submission 160113) | Root-associated microbial communities from Barbacenia macrantha in rupestrian grasslands, the National Park of Serra do Cipo, Brazil - RX_R9 | ecosystem: Host-associated > Plants > Roots...
GGCTCAGTGCAAGAACCCGCTGGTGCTGAGCTGCACGACCTCCGTGCAAACCTACCTTGCCTATCTGAATTATCAGTTCACGCCGCTCGACAACATTTCTTTCCGCGGTGAATTCTTCCATGACGAAGAGGGTCAGCGCACCGGCACGCGGACACGCTACATCGAGGCCGGCATCGGCTTGCAGCATTGGTTCTCGCCGCAGCTCGAGCTTCGTCCCGAGGTTTCGTATTACCGAGCGCTCGACCGGCCGGCGTTCAACGGCAATGCCGATAAGGCCATCGCGCCCAACAAGAAGAGCGCCGTGATCGGCTCCGCCGATCTGATCTGGCATTTCTGAGAAAGGGGGAAGCGGCGGCATCGAGCGCGCACGCGCGCGCTGCTCGATTTTGCGCCGTTTTGGCCGCTCCACACCTCAGGCCAGGGTCAAATTGAGGCAAGCCTCGCGTCGCGGTGAGGCTTGGCTCGAGCATGATGGTCGAGGTGAAAACTCCCATCATGGCCTGCATTTGCATCCCTGAGCCGAACTTTCGGACGAGTTCCCGCCCTCGACCCGTCAGAGGGCCGGTCCTGCTTCGGCCAACGCCGCGCCGACTTCCAAGCCGAGGTCTTCGAGGCTCGTTTCCTCGCGGGTGGCGATGACCTCGCCGCGCGCTTGCCGCTCCGCTTCCTCGGTGCTGCGCGCCACATTTACCGTGATCTTCACATCGACCTCAGGATGCAGATGGACGGGCACCGCGTGCAGACCAAGCGCTTTGATCGGGGTGTTCAAGACCACCTGATCGCGCGAGACCTTGAAGCGCGAGTGGGCAAGCGTTTCGGCGATGTCGCGTGGCGAAACGGAGCCGTAGAGCTGGCCGCTTTCGCCGGCCTGGCGAATGAGCACGATGCTGTGCCCGTCGAGCTTCTCGGCGACCCCTTTCGCCTCCTGCTTGAGCTCGTGATTGCGTGCCTCGATGTCGGCCCGTTGCGTCTCGAAGCGCTTGCGATTGAAGTCCGTCGCGCGCAGCGCCTTCTTGCGCGGCAGGAGGAAATTGCGGGCGAACCCGTCCTTGACGCGAACCACATCGCCGATCTGGCCCAGCTTGGCGACGCGTTCGAGCAGAATGACTTCCATCTTGTTCTCCTTCTAAGCTTTAGGGTTGCAGCCGTTGGTTCAAGAAAGGCTTTGGGGATTGGAACGGGCAATCGAGTGGATGCGCAACGCCAGCGCCATGTCGGCGATGCCAAGAAGCGCAAGAGTGAGCATGGTCCAGGGCTCGGCGATCAGGATCATGGCGTAACCGACGCTGAGGACGAGGGGCCGGATGGCGACGCGCCCGATGAGCACATGCGCGGTCGCAAGACCCTGCATCGCCAAGAGGCCGAGGACGGCCCCCGCGACCGCCATGGCAAGGAAGCGCGGCCATCCCGCGAAAGGAACGAGCACCAAACTCGTGGCAAGGCCGATCAGCGTCGCCGGGGGCAGCACGAATTCGCGCGTGACGCGCGGGAGGGGGCGCGACAAACGGCCCGACAATGAAACAAGCTTGGCCGCGGCGAGGAGAATGAGGAGCGACAAGATCGTGGATGCCGCGGCCGCTATCCCCGGCACGAAGTAATTGGCCATGAGCGTCGCGATGGTTTCAACCGAGAGCGCGTTCGCGCCAATCCCTGAGAGCTCATCGACGCCCTCCCCGAATCCTATTTTCAGCGCCGCCTGAACCAACTCCTCGATGGCTGCGCGATAGGCGTCATATTCGGGGCCAAGGGCGAGTGCGAGCGCGAAGGTCAGCAGGACGGCAAGGCAGGCCGACCAGATGGCCAGCCCACCAAGCGGATACCATTGGCGTGCGGTTTCGCCCGGTTTGGTAACCGCCACACCCGCCGGGGCTTCTCGCGCCAGAAGCGACAAATAGGCGAGCCACCAGGACGGAAGCGCGAAGCTTGCTGCAAACAGCATGCCGGTGAGCGGCCTGAACACGAAGGCGACAGCGAGCACGCCGACCGCGCTCGCCGCAAGACCAGCGCGGTGATTCCAGCCCAGCGAGACGATGGCGATCGGAAGCGGCGTCAAATAGAACAGCAACACGCCCAACAGCGAGCCGCGGATCACGGTCGCGAACAGTACGGCCGAAACGAGCCCGGCCGCGACGCCCATGAGGAGATCGTTGCGCTTCATTTCGTTGTCCCACTGCTCGGGGCAGGGTTAGAGGCGAGAGCTTCTCGCCTCAGCCGATCCGGAGGAATTTCACCGCCGGATTGAGATGGCGCGAGGAGGCGCGCAACGCCTCCCCGGTCGTCGTTGTCTCTGTCAGCGAATGACGTAAGGCATCAGCCCAAGGAAACGTGCCCGCTTGATCGCGCTCGCAAGCTCACGCTGCTTCTTCTGCGAGACAGCCGTGATGCGTGAAGGGACGATCTTGCCACGCTCGGACACGTAGCGGGACAAAAGCTTCACGTCCTTGTAGTCGATCTTCGGAGCGTTCGCCCCCGAGAAAGGGCAGCTCTTGCGGCGGCGAAAGAAGGGACGGCGTGACGTTGACGTGGTCATGGCTCAACCCTCCCCCCGGCGCCGGCAGCCTGCGCACCATCGGAATCGCGCTCGCGGCGTGGGCCACGGTCGCGAAAACCGCCTCCCCCGCCGTAGCCGCGATCTCCGAAGCGATCCTCGCGGTCGCGCCGATCGTCACGCTTTTGCATCATGATCGAGGGACCCTCCTCATGCGCCTCAACGCGTATGGTGATAAAACGGATCACATCCTCGCTGAGCCGCATCTGGCGCTCCATCTCGGCGACGGCCGCATGAGGCGCGTCGAGGTTGAGAAGCGTGAAATGCGCCTTGCGGTTCTTGCGAATCTTGTAGGCGAGGGACTTGACCCCCCAATACTCCTGCTTCGCCACCTTGCCGCCCGCCGTTTCGATCACCGATTTGTATTGCTCGATGAGCCCCTCGACCTGTTGAGCGGTCACGTCGGGGCGCGACATGAAAATATGCTCGTAAAGCGCCATGAGAAACCTTTCCTGCGTGAGCCGCCGGATGATCCGGCGGCCGATCCATGCCGCGGCGCGAAGCCCTTCGAGCAACCTTCCTGGAAAGGCTTAAAGCTCGATGTCCACACGAAGGCGGAGACACGGGGAGACGAAGCCAAATGCTTCTGCCGACCGCCACACGCCAGAAGACGCGAATGGCGGACAGCCTCCCGTTCAGCCTCCGGCCGAGGCATTGGGTGTGCTGTTCCTATCCGAACTGCGCCCTCAAGGGAAGAGGCACAGTGACAGAAGAATCGCGCATTTCCATCAACGCCCATGGGAGGGGTTTCAAATTCGCGGGGCTTGCAAGCCAAGCCCGTTGCGCAGAGCCGAATTCGGGTGCACGAATACGAAGGTTGCGGATCGAGCCCCAGGTCGCCGGATTGCAGCTCACATCGCCCGACGAAAAACTCACGCGTCGAGAGGAGGCCAGAATGGCTGATCCCTGGACCCAGGTCGGGGAGGATGGAAACCCGCAAGAAGGCGGGGGAGCCAAATGGATCATCACGAGGAGTTTCGCGCTTGCCCTCGTGGTCCTACTCGCGCTTTTCGCGCTCAGAACGAGTTGATGGACGCCGGAGCCCCTCGCTAAAGCTCATCTTTCTGGATATGCGCGACGTCGCCGGATATAGCCCTTGAGGCTCGGCGCATCATCCGCAAGGAACAGGTTTGTCCGCTCCCACCCCGCCGCTCGCGTCTTCGACGACAAGGCACTTCTTCACGATCTTTCCCTCGATCATGCTGCCGATGTTTCTCGCGGTGGCGGACCAAACGATCGTGGCAACAGCCCTGCCGGCGATCGCGGGCTCGTTTGGAAATGTCGAGCAGATCTCCTGGGTCGTGATTTCCTATCTGGTCGCGGCGACCATCGCGGCGCCCGTATATGGACGGTTCGGCGATGCCTTCGGAAGGCGGCGCGTCATGTATGTGGGGCTCGCCATTTTTATTTGCGCTTCCCTCTTCTGCGCCTTGGCATCGAGCGTTGTTCTCCTCTCTCTCGCACGCTTGCTGCAAGGGCTCGGTGGCGGCGGCCTGATGACCTCGTCCCAAGCGCTGATCGGCGAGACGATCCCACCGCGCGAACGTGGCCGCTATCAAGGCTATCTCGCCGCGGTCGTCGTCTCGTCCTCGACCTTTGGACCGGTCGCCGGCGGCTACCTGACGCAGCATTTCGGCTGGCAATCCGTGTTTCTCGTGAACCTGCCGATCGGCGTCCTGGCCGGTCTACTCATGTTGCGCCTGCCCGCTCGAAAGCACTCGGACGAGAAATGGCACTTCGACGCCAAGGGCCTTGCGCTCTTCGTGCTGTTCGTGGGTCCGACGCTGCTTGCGATCGAATTGTCGCAACGCTTCGACGCGGCGCTTGCGCCTGAGCTCATCGGCCTTCTCGTGTGTGCCGTCGGCGCGCTCATCTTGCTCATCCGACAGGAGAGGCGGGCGGCCTCGCCTCTCCTTCCGGTATCGCTTCTGAGCAAGCCCGCGATCTGGCTCAGCGACGCGCTCGCGGCCTGTCACGGCGCGGCGCTCGTGTCGCTCATCACCTTCCTGCCGCTTTATCTGCGGGTGGTACGCAACGCCTCGGCCTCCGAAAGCGGCTTGTTGCTCTTGCCGCTCACGGCCGGGATTGGTTTTGGCTCGCTCGTCACCGGGCGCCTCGTGACCAAGACGGGCCGCACCTTCGTCTTTCCGTCCTTCGGACTTGTCATCTCGCTTGCGGCGATCGTCACGCTCGCGCTCGCCTCACCCTTTCTCAGCCCGCCGCAAATATCGGGCCTTCTCGGCGTGAACGCGCTCTTCATGGGGACCGTGATGGGGGTGGTGAACGTCACGGTGCAATCGGCCGCCGGCCCGAAAATGCTCGGTGCCGCGGCGGGCTCCGTCCAATTCTCGCGCTCGGTCGGCGCCTCGATCGGAACGGCTCTTGTCGGGGCCGTGCTTTTCATTTCCCTCGCGGTCACGGACCGTGAAGCCGCGTCCTTGCTGGGCCAAATGGTGGAGCGCGGACCGGAGGTGTTGGCGAGCTTCGCTGCCAGCCATCGTACCGTTGTCGAGCAGGAGATCGCTCACGCTTTCCGCGCGGCCTTCCTGACGGTCGCACTGTTCACGTCATGCGCGCTCGTGCTCGCCTGGACCAATCCGGCGAGGCGGATTTGAACAGTGAAAAGTGAAGAGTGAGTAGTCGGTGCGAAAAGCAGGTAGTGGGCATTGCTTCCCTTTTCCCTCTTCCCTTTTCCCGCCTCCTATTCCAAATCTTCCACCTCCGCGGTGGTGCCGTAAACGCGTTGCGCAAGCGCTGCTTCCATGAAGGGGTCGAGATCACCGTCGAGCACGTCCGAAGGCGAGGTCGAGGTCACACCGGTTCGCAGATCCTTTACGAGCTGATAGGGCTGCAAGACGTAAGAGCGGATCTGATGCCCCCAGCCGATGTCGGTCTTTGCGGCCGCATCCGCATTGGCCTTTTCCTCGCGTTTCTGCAGCTCGGCTTCGTAAAGGCGCGCGCGCAGCATCGACCAGGCTGTGGCCCGGTTCTTGTGCTGCGAGCGTTCGGATTGACAAGCCACCACGATCCCGGTCGGGATATGGGTGATGCGTACGGCTGAATCCGTCGTGTTAACGTGTTGGCCACCCGCGCCGGAAGACCGATAGGTGTCGATTCGGCAATCGGATTCGTTTACCTTGATGTCGATCTTGTCGTCGATCACGGGGTAGACCCACACCGAGGCGAAGCTCGTATGGCGCCTCGCATTAGAGTCGAAAGGCGAGATGCGCACGAGGCGGTGAACGCCCGATTCGGTTTTCAGCCAGCCATAGGCGTTCTTGCCCCTGATTTGCAGCGTCGCGCCTTTGATGCCGGCCTCCTCGCCATCGGCGATGTCGACGATGTCGACCTTGCATTTGTGTCGCTCGGCCCAGCGCGTGTACATGCGCATGAGCATATTGGCCCAGTCCTGACTCTCCGTGCCGCCAGCACCCGAATGGACTTCGAGAAAGCTGTCGTTGCCATCTGCCTCGCCCGAAAGGAGCGCCTCGACCTGCTGGCGCTCGGCGCGCTGCATCACGGCTGAGATTGCTGTCTCTCCCTCGAGGATCGAGCCCTGATCGCCCTCCCCTTCGCCGAGCTCGATCAGCACGCCGGCATCTTCCAGGTCGCGTTCGAGCGTGGAGATGGCTTGGATGCGCGTTTCGAGATCTGTGCGCTCGCGCATCACCTGTTGCGCCTTGGTCGGATCATCCCAAAGCGAGCCTGTCTCCGCGAGCGCGTTCAGCTCGGCGAGGCGTTTTTGGGCTTTGTCCCAGTCAAAGATGCCTCCTCAGCAGTCCAATGGACTGCTTGGCGGCTTCGAGCTGGCTCTCGACTTCGGCGCGCATCAGTGGCCTTGAGAACTCTACGTCATCGCAAAATGTCGATGGAAGAAGCGCAGATAGTGGGGCACGGCGCGGATGTAAACCCGCGATCTGCGCTCAATAAAGCCCGCCGGTGCCCGCGCCCACGGCCCGATCCGCTTCCGGAGAAACGCCGGCGGATTTCGTGCCGACGCCACCGCCCGCAAAGAAGTCGGGCGGTGCCTGGCCGGGCTTGAAGGCTTCCATCAGCGTGTTCGTATCGCTCGCATTGGCGCGAAGTCCCGTCGCCACGCTGACGCGGATCAGCTTGATTCCCTCGGGCACGCGGAAGGGCGTGTCCGGCTTGTCCTTGAGAGCCATTCCCATGAAGTCGCGGAAGATCGGCGCTGCATAAGTCGCGGCCTGGGCATTCTCGCCATCGCCCAGCGAACGCGGCTGATCGAAGCCGATATACACGCCCATTGCCAGATTGGCCGTGAAGCCCACAAACCAAAGATCCTTTGCCTCGTTGGTGGTGCCTGTCTTGCCGGCGATGTAAGTACGATTGAGCGCCCTGATCGAGACACCCGTACCCCGCTGAATAACGCCCTGCATCATCGAGGTGATCTGATAGGCGGTCATCGGATCGATGACCTGCTCGCGTTTGTCGATCAGCTTGGGCTCGGGCTGATCATGCCAATCATCGGCGTCGCAAGCCGAGCAGATGCGCTCGTCATGCTTGAAAATCGTATGGCCCCAACGGTCCTGAATACGGTCGATCAAGGTCGGCCTGATTCGGCGCCCGCCATTGGCGAGCATCGAGTAGGCGGTCGTGAGCCGCAGCACCGTCGTCTCGCCCGCGCCGAGCGCCATCGGCAAATAGGCTTTGAGATCATCGTAGATGCCGAACTTCTTGGCGTATTCCACGATGAGCGGCATGCCGATGTCCTTGGCGAGCCGCACCGTCATCAAGTTCTTCGAATGCTCGAGGCCGTAGCGCATCGGCTTCGGACCCGCGAAGGTCGGCTCGAAATTCTCTGGGCGCCAGGGCGGCAGGCCAGGCCCTTGGTCGATCTCGATCGGCCCATCGACGATGACGGTCGAGGGTGTGTAGCCATTGTCGAGGGCGGTCGCATAGACGAAGGGCTTGAATGCCGAGCCAGGCTGGCGCTGCGCCTGGGTGGCGCGATTGAACTCGCTTTGGCTGAAGGAGAACCCGCCGACCATGGCGAAGACGCGGCCGGTCCAGGGATCCATCACGACGAGCCCACCGGAAATCTCGGGGATTTGCCGCAAACGGAATTGACCTGGCTTGCCCTCGAGCGGCTCGACATAGACGACATCGCCGTCCGAAAGCACCTCGCGCAGCTTGCCTTTGCGTGACCACCTCACATTGTCGCTCGAGATGCTGCCGGTCTGCCGTTCGGGAGACACGGCGCCGCTGGCGAGCCTGCCCGGCTGCAGCCCGATCTTGGCGGAAAGATCGTTGGCGTCGAGAACGACCGCGAGCTGCCAGGGCTTCACGTCGGTCAGCGCCGGAACCTGGCCGAGAGCCTCGCCCCAGTCGCGTCCGACGTCGATCTTTTGGATGGCCCCGTGCCAGCCATGCGATTCGTCATATCGCACGAGCCCATCGACAAGCGCTTTGCGCGCCATGAGCTGCATCTGCGGGTCGAGCGTCGTGCGCACCGAAAGCCCGCCCTCGTAAAGCTGCGCCGAGCCGTAGCGATCGGCAAGCTCCCGACGCACTTCCTCGGTGAAGAAGCCCGCAGCGACGTTGTTTGGCGAGACGTTGCGCAAATTGAGATGAATGTCCTCAGCCTTCGCCTTCTCGACATCGGCCCTTGTGGCAAAGCCATTCTCGGCCATGCGGTCGAGCACCCAATTGCGTCGCTCGATCGCCGCGTCATGGCGCTCGAAGGGATTGTAGTTGCTCGGCGCCTTCGGCAGGGCCGCGAGGTAAGCGGCTTCGGCAAGGGTGAGCTCGTGAACGGATTTGCCGTAATAGTTCAGCGCGGCCGCGGCGATGCCGTAATTGCTGAAGCCGAGGTAGATCTGGTTCAGATAAAGCTCGAGGATCTTTTCCTTCGTATAGGTCGCCTCGATACGAAGCGCGAGCAGCATCTCCTTGATCTTGCGGTCATAGGTCTGCTCCGATGAGAGCAGCAAATTCTTCGCCACCTGCTGGGTGATCGTGGAGGCGCCTTGCTGGCGTCGCCCGTGCCGCGTGAAGTTCGCGATGATGGCGCGCGTGATGCCCTCCGGATCGACGCCGCTGTGGCTGAAGAAGTTCTTGTCCTCGGCCGAGAGGAAGGCGTCGATGACGAGCTTCGGCACGTCTTGGACCGGCAAATAGAGGCGACGCTCTTTCGCGTATTCGGCGATCAAGCTGCCATCGCCCGCGTGCACGCGTGTCATCACAGGAGGCTCGTAATCGCGAAGCTGCGTGTAGTCGGGCAGACCCTGGGAATAATGCCAGACCAGAAATGCGGCAGCCCCCGCCCCGACAACGAAGACGACGGTCGCGACCGTGAAGAGGAATCCGAGAAATCTGATCAATGACCGCATGCGTCGATTTGTTCAGCCAATCATCGGGCGCGCGATTTACGACCCCGCCGCGTCCATTCGGGAGAAGCTTATCCTTGCCGCAAATTCCAGCTGATGCCTACTACCTGCCGCCGCCGCCCCCGCGCACCGCTCTAAACTGCCGCGCCCTCATAGCCGAGGGGCGGCGGAAAATCCGTGGCCCTTGTGCAACAGTGTCCCGCCTGGGTGGGGCTTTTCTGAGGCGAACGCGGCCACGTCCCAGCCCTTCCGCAAAGCCCGCCTTCATCAAGACGCGCTCAGTTTGCCTGAGCGGCGGCACTCGGCCGATCGGGCAGGCGTGCTTCGATTGCCCCAGCGATGGCGCGTGCCGCCTCCTCTCGCCATTGTGGGGAAGCAAAGGAAGCCCGATCGACATCGCTCGACAGATAGCCGAGTTCCACGAGCGCCGAAGGCACATCGGGCGCGCGCAAGACGAGGAAGGCCGCCGAGCGTAAGGGATTCTTGTTGAGGCGCACATGGGTTTCGAGCCCTTGCACCAGCCTTTGCGCGAAGGCAGCCGACAGGATTTTTGTTTCGCGCCGCATCAGGTCATCGAGGATCGAGACCACTTCCTCGTCGCTTTCTCCCGAATCGACGCCGGCCTGCTGATCGACGCGGTTCTCTTTCTCCGCGACACGGGCAGCTTCCGCGTCGCTCGCGTGATCGGCCAAGGTGTAGACCGTCGCGCCCTGCACGCCGGCCGCATTGGTGAGCGTGTCGGCGTGGATCGATACGAAAAGCGCCGCATTCTGATCACGGGCGAAACGCACCCTGTCGGGCAGCGAGACGAAGGTGTCGCTCGAGCGCGTGAGCGCCACGCGAACATGACCGCGACGCTCGAGCTCGGTCGCGAGCGTCGTGGCGAATTCAAGCGTGATCGTCTTCTCGACTTCGCCACTCGCGCCCATGGCGCCTGGATCGAACCCACCATGACCGGGATCGATCACCACAAGCGGGCGCGGGTCCTTGGTCGGCGGCGTGGGGTGCGCCGACGAGGTCGCGGCCGTTGCCGCCGCGCTGGAATTTGCTGACGTACGCGATGCACCAGCGAGTTCGTGAAAGGCATCCCGGTCGAGCTTTTCGAGCTCGATCGTAACCGTTGCTCCCAAGTCCTTGAGAAGCGGGGCGTTCACAACGGAGGCGACATGCGCCGGCCCGGCAAGATCGATAACGATGCGCGAGCGCCCGAAACCGAAAAGGCCGAAGCGGAATGATTTGATGAGGCCCGTTCCGCTTTCTCCGGTATGCGGGGCAAGCTGAAAATTCACCTCGGGCAGATCGAGCACCAAGCGGTCCGGCTTTTCGAGCCCGAAGGGCGTCGCGGTGAGCGGTTGGGACGAGATGAGGATGAGGCGCGTCCCGGAAGCGCTTTGCTCGAGCTTAGCTCCGACGACAACAGGACGGGCATGAGTTCCCCCCAGATCGTCCGCAAGTGCCGAAAGCGGGCTGAAAGCGCTCATTATCGCGAGCACCGAGGCGAGGATGAGCCCCGGAACGGCCCGGATCGCGACCTTTCCGGCCTTCCGACGCAGAAATGTGCGGGACAATCCCAAATTGGCTCCGTTCATTCAGAAGGCCTCGAAGCGGCCACCCTTCAGCCCCTTTGTAACCCGATCCAGCCCTAATGGAACAGCTAGGGCGTATTCAACAAAGATTAACGTGCCGATCCCGTTAACGAATCGTTTCCCCCGGCCCTTGTGACCTCAGCGCCACATCTGGCGGAGCTTGCCAAACACCCCTACGTAAGCTTAAGCAGAATCGAGCTGTCGGTTCTCCGACGCCGCCGGGTTCGAGCGAATCCGTGGGCGTGAGGTGGTCGCGGCCCCGCAGACGTGAAGTCGCCGTCTTCGGAGCAATGGATTTTTCCGCATCGCCACAACGCACTTTGGCGCCGGAAGACAGCTCAGCCGCCCTTCTCGGGCGTTATTCCATGATTCGGCCGCCCACATGGGCGCGCTCAGGAAATGACATGATGTCGGCGTCGCGTGGCAAATTCGAAGGGGGGCTCGTTTCAGCGAGCCGATTTTCATTCGCCGCGTGCGGGATGCCGATTCGATTCCGGCCCACCGCCTCCCTGTCTCGATCACGATCGAGGCAAGGTCGGGCGGGTCTACTTTCCCACACCTCGACTAGCTTGCAGCTCGCGGCGTGGCGCGATCGGCGCGCCTCTTTGCCGCGAGCCGGACAACAGCGCGCCGCAAACGTCCGGCGCCCACGAGAAAGATATGCTCAATGGCCAATAAGATGCTCATCGATTCCGCCCACCCCGAAGAGACGCGCGTCGTCGTCGTTCGGGGCCAGCGGGTCGAGGAATTCGATTTTGAATCAGCCCAGCGCAGACCGCTGCGAGGAAACATTTATCTTGCGAAGGTCATGCGCGTCGAGCCGTCGCTCCAGGCGGCCTTCGTCGATTACGGCGGTAACCGGCACGGTTTCCTCGCATTCAGCGAAATCCATCCCGATTACTACCAGATTCCGATCGCGGACCGTGAGGCTCTGATCGCCGAAGAGGCGAGATCGGCGCGCGAAGCGGAAGACGACGAGCCTGGCCCCCGGCGCCACAGAGGCCGCCGTGAAGCGACGGCCACGACCCGCAACGATCCCGACAACAAGGTTTCGACCGCCGAAATTTCAGCTCCCGAGGAGAGCGTCTCACACTCGCCAAATGATGCGCCAAGTGACGCATCAGCTGACGTGGTGCAACTGAGAGACGCAAAGCCGCAGAGCATGGGACCGGCGACGCCGCATGACGCAGGTGCGACGGAGGATGTCTCGGGCGAAGTTTCGGCGGCTCGGGAGGAAGAAGGCCACGAGGCCGAACCGTCGCCGCAAAGCTGGGAAATGCGCGAAGCGGGGCCCCATGCCGCTAATATCGATGCCGTGCCGGACAGCGAAGCCGAAGGTGACGAGGCGGCGCAGGCAAGTTTAGCCTCCGACGAACCCG
>Ga0213876_10002076_pt1 | contig 11863 bp, 8 predicted proteins | sample BarmaccomBMRX_R9_FD_160113 | JGI IMG/M metagenome (GOLD analysis project Ga0213876, IMG submission 160113) | Root-associated microbial communities from Barbacenia macrantha in rupestrian grasslands, the National Park of Serra do Cipo, Brazil - RX_R9 | ecosystem: Host-associated > Plants > Roots...
CGGGTCGGCTCCCGATAGCGGGCCAAGAAGCCCGCGACGGCCCATCGGCTCGCGTCGCTGGTGGTCAGGGACAGGTCAGTCGTTGTCATCGTGGGGCCTCCGCAGTCAGGCCGAGAGCCTGCCTCCCGGCGCGCCGAAGATCGTCCACCCCGCGGACCTAACCGGCGTTCTGGCGCAGTCGCCCGGACCCACCAGCCCGCTACCGTGCGTTCGGTGAATGCGGATGAGATGGCGGACGAGTGGGTGCGCCTCCGTCGTAGCGTTTTGCCCGAGGAGCACCAGCGGGCTGCATGGATGGAGATGCCAGACGAGGCGTGGGCCGCCGTCCTGGAGCGTCATCCCGACATGGCCAACTGGGTGGCCCACGCAAAGCGTTCGCCCCGTGACATCGTGGCGCGGCTTGCTCGCCATCCAGATTGGAGAGTGCGTGCGGCCGTTGCCGCCCAACGCCGGCTGGATCCGGCGATCAGGGCCGAGTTGGCTCAGGACCCGCACGAGATCGTGCGTCGCAGAGCGGGCCGCTTCCTCGAGGTAGACGGCTTGTAAGCGACTCTCCAACAGTCCCGGCGTTGCAGAGCGGTCGCCTGGGCTAGCGCAGCTCGGTGGATACTTCCAGCCGTGACGACCCGTGAACGACGAGGGATGATCGTCGCGCTTGTCGTTAGTCACTAGAGAACGGACTATAGGTGCCGCTCGCAAGTGTCGCCCCAGCGTTACCGTGCATCGGTGGACGACATTCGGGCGCTGCTGCCGTTGCTAGAGCGGCCCAGGTCCGAGAGCGGTCTCGATGACGCGACGGCGGTCCGCCTAGTTGAAGAGGTCGTCTGCCGCCCATGGTCGGACTACTGGGTCGGGCACGCCTTGGACTGGATCGACGCGAACACCTGGAGCGACACGATCGGCGAGGCACTTCGGGTCGTCTCTCAGGACAAGCAGTTCTCCCAAAAGACCCGCCATCGTGCGTGGCGGCACGTGAAGCCCCGACGCGAACCCGCCGGATAGGTGCCGCTCGCGGCGCATAGGTTTCAGGGTTCGCAGCGCGCGTCAAGATCCGAGCTGAGATTGCCGAAATTGCTTCGTGGGGTGGTTTCTGGAATTCATCGCCGAGTGGGTATACCTGTACGGGCCGAAGCCGCGTGGCTATGACTGGACGACAGGTCGTTCCGGATCGAGGTCATACAAAGTACTTTGGTCGTGTGGGCGCATATTCGTGTGGTCCGCAGCCCTCGTGTGGTTGGTGTGGATTGTGCGGACGGTGTACTTCTCCTGAGCCGTGATCCTCGGCGAACGACCCGTCAGACTATAGGTGCCGTTCCGGAGCGCCCTATCCGGACGCCCGACATCTTGCTTAGAGTCTGGACGCGCCCAAGCCACACGCGGCTATATGACGTTGCGTTCGATTTGTCGCTGGCAACATCGACATTGCCATGCGGTTCGTCTCCGTACGGCTTAGCGTCGCGATCATGAGACGCCTGATGGTCGCTCTGGTCGGTATTGGCGCGCTGTGCACGGCGTGCGGTTCTAGCAGCAGTGGCGGCACCGACAATCCGGTTGTGCAGAGCAACTCGTCGCCGCCGACCGGCGGGTCGACCGCGGGTGGCCAGGCGCCGGCGATCACCCAGACCTGGACGACGTTCTTCAACTACCAGACCTCCGCCGCCGATCGGCAGGCGCTGCTCGAGGACGGTGCCTCACTCGGCAAGGCGATGGCGATGGGCGACAAGTTCGCCAAGGCGCAGCATCTCGAGGAGACGGTCAACGTCAAGCACATCAGCCTCGACGACGCAACGCACGCAAGCGTCAGCTACGACATCCTGTCGCACGGCACCGTCCTGCTCCCCGACGCCACCGGCACCGCCGTACAGATCAACGGGGAATGGCTGGTCGCGAAGCAGTCGTTCTGCGGCCTGATCGAGCTCGGCGCCGGCGGGAAGACCGTCCCGGGCTGCTCCGCCGCGAGCTGATCGTTACTCGATGCCGGAGGTCGTGACGTCGGTGGCCTGAGCCCGCAACGCCTCGACCGTGCACTGCTCCTTCGGGATCACCGAGAACGGGTCGTAGTGGAAGGCCCGCATCGCGTTCTGGTAGGTGATCTTGTTGATCTCCTCGTCGGTGATGTCCGGCACGAGCTCGAAGTGCTTCATCACGGCCTCGGGCGCCGTCGGCCACGTCGAGTCGGAGTGCGGGTAGTCGCACTCCCACGTGATGTTGTCGATGCCGATCATGTGCCGGTTCTGGATGCCGGCCTTGTCGTCGATGAAGCAGAACGTGAAGTTCTTCCGCGCCCGCTGGCTCGGCAGATCGGACCCGAAGTCCTGCATCGTCCAGAAGCGGTGTCGCTCGTACACGTAGTCGATCCGCTCGAGGAAGTACGGCAGCCAGCCGATGCCGCCCTCGGACAGGGCGAACTGGATGTCCGGGAAGCGCTTGAGCGCTGGCGACCAGATCAGGTTGGCCGCGGTCTGGAACAGGTTCATCGGCGTCAGCGTGATCATGACGTCGACCGGCGCGTCGTCGAGCTGCAGGATCGAGGACGACGAGCCGATGTGCAGCGCGATCGTCATGTCGTTGTCGACACATGCCTTGTAGAAGGGATCCCAGTGCTCGCTGTGCAGTGACGGCCAGCCGAGCTTCGAGGGGTCCTCGCTGAACGTGATCGTGCGGCACCCTTTGTCCGCGACCCGCTTGACCTCCTTGGCCATCAGCTCCGGGTCCCAGATCGGCGGCAACGCCAGCGGGATGAACCGTCCGGGATAAGACCCGCACCACTCGTCGATGTGCCAGTCGTTGTACGCCTGGAGCATCACGTAGCCGAGCTCCTTGTCGGCAGCTCGCGAGAACAGCTGGCCACAGAACTGCGGGAACGACGGGAAGCACATCGAGCCAAGGACGCCGTTGACGTTCATGTCACGGACCCGCTCGTGGATGTCGTACGTGCCGCGACGGATCTGGTCGTAGGACGTGACGTTCATGTCGTAGTCCTCGGGCGGGCGGCCCGCGACGGCGTTCAGCCCGATGTTCGGGATCTCGTTGCCCTCGAACACCCAGACGTCATGACCTTCCGGCTTCTTGACGCTCTTCGGCGCTTGGTCCCGCCACTTGTCCGGAACGTGGTTGTCGAACATGTTCGGGGGCTCGACGACGTGGTCGTCGACGCTGACCAGGATCAAATCTTCGACTCGCATAGGCTCACTTTAAGCGCCGGCGCAAGTCTTGGAAAGGCCCTTCTCACATTTTGCGAACGCGGATTACGCTATGGGGGTGAGCGCGACATATCCGTTCGACATCGCGGAGACCGACCGGCTGCTGAGTACGACGCGGGCAGTCCGCAAGCGCCTCGACCTGGACCGGCCGGTCGAGCGCGACGTACTCCTCGACTGCCTCCGGCTCGCGGTGCAGGCACCCACCATGAGCAACTCGCAGGAGTGGCGCTGGATCGTCGTGACCGACGACGCCAAACGCGAGGCGGGGGCAGGGGTCTACCGCAACCTCTCGGCGGCCTACCTCGAGGAAGCCAGCAAGACTCATGAGGACCCGCAGACCCGGCGAACCTATGAGAGCGCCTACGAGCTGAGTCAGTTCATGGGGCGGGTGCCGGCGCTGGTCATCCCGTGTGTCGAGAGCTCGTACAACATCGACTCCGGGAACGCGGTCGCCGCCGCTGTCTACGGCTCGATCATCCCAGCGACGTGGAGCTTCCAGCTCGCGCTCCGCTCGCGCGGCCTCGGCTCCGTCTACACGACCTTCCACCTGTTCGGCGCCGACCAGGTGGCGGAGATCCTTGGCATTCCTGACAATGTGACGCAGGTGGCGCTGCTCCCCGTCGCCTACACCAAAGGCACCGACTTCAAGCCCGCAGACCGACCGCCCGTCGAGGACGTCGTGTTCTGGAACACCTGGGGTGAGCACTAGATGCAGCGGTTCGAGACAGTTTTCGACGTCGACGCACCACCGCACCGGGTCTGGAAGCTGCTGCATCGCCCGCCGCCGCCGGGATCACCCAGCCCGCGCACGGTCGAGTATCAGGGCGGCAGCATGACCATCCTGCTCGAGGGTGACGAGAACGGGCAGGGCATGGTTCGCACGTGTGAGTTCCACGTCCCGAAGTGGCTGCTGTCCGGCGGCAAGGCTCGCTCGTGGGAGCTGGTCACCGAGGTCAAGCCGCTGGAGTACGCCAAGTACGAAGGCATCGGGAAGCCGCTCTGGTCACGCGCCGCCGGATGGCACGAGCTCCAGCCGCTCGACTCCGGCGGCACCCGCCTGACCTTCGTCGAGACCTATCACGTGAACAACCGCGTGATGCGCGCGCTGTTCGAGAAGCGAGTGCACCGCTTCATCTCCAAGGACAACCACGACCTGTATCTGTCGCTGCTCGGTTACCTCGGCACCGTGACGCACGTGAGCACGTCGCGACACACTGGCCCTGCGTAAGACACAATCGTCACAGCGTGTATCACCCAGCGATCAGGAACGGGGACTGTGGGTTCGACGGCGGAGTTGGAGCTGGGTGCCGAACCCAACGCGGTTCCGCGCGCGCGACGCTTCGCCTCCTCCGCCCTGGTCGGGGAGACGACTGCCACGATCGAGGATGCCGAGCTGCTCGTCACCGAGCTCGTCACCAATGCACTGCTGCACGGTGACGCGCCGGTCAAGCTCCGCCTGATCCAGCTGGCCGACCGGATGCGGATCGAGGTCGAGGACCGCGGCCGCGGCGTCCCGATCCAGGTCCGTCACAGTACGGAGGCGATGACCGGGCGTGGCCTGTCCCTCGTGTCGGCTGTCGCCAGCAGCTGGGGAGTCGATCCCGCACCCAACGGCGGCAAGGTCGTGTGGGCGGAGATCCACGAGGCAGATGCCGGCGCACCGAGGGCAGCCGTCCCTGACCTGGACGTCGACGAGCTGCTCGCCGGCTGGACCGACGAGCTGGACGCCGAACCCAGATACACGATCCACCTCGGCGCCGTACCGACTGACCTGCTGCTCGACGCCAAGTCCCACATCGACAACGTCGTCCGGGAGCTCACGCTCGCCAAAGGCAATGAGACCTCCACCGGCGAGGGCCTACCACCCGCCATGACCCAGCTCGTCGAGAGCGTCACCAAGGACTTCGCCGAGGCACGGACAGAGATCAAGCGACAGGCGATCGAGGCGGCCGGACGTGGCGAGGCTCTCACCACGTTGTCGTTGACGCTCACCGCGAGCGCGGCCGACGCAGGCGAGCGTTATCTCGCCGCTCTCGACGAGGCGGACCGCTACGCCCGTGCCGCGCGGATGCTCACCATGGCGCCGAAGCGATCACACAGCACCTTCCGTCGCTGGTACGTGCAGTCACTCGTCGACCAGCTGCGGGCGGCGAGCCGCGGCGAGCCGCTGCCGACGCCGCGTCAGTTCTCCGAGTATCTCGCCGCCGAGGCGGACCGGCTTGCCTCGCTCGAGGACACCTGGAACCGCCTCCAGCTGCTGCAGAAGGTGACGGGGGAGCTCACGGGTGCGCGGTCGGTCACCGACATCGCGACGACCGTGGTGGACAACGCCGTGGAGTTTCTCGGCGCCCAGAGCGCCAGGGTCTACCTGCGCACGGAGTACAACACCCTGCGCGCCGTCGCGACCCACGGCGGCCTCGATGTGCGTGCCGACGAGGCGTACCAAGAGTTCTCCCTGGACGACGAACTGCCGGGCGCACAGGTCGTCCGGACGGGCCAACCGTTGGTGCTGCGAACCTTGAACCAGCTCGGCCAACAATTCCCCGCGCTCGCCAACTACTACCCGACGGAACGCACGCTGCACGTCGCACCGATGACCATCGGCGACCACTCCCTCGGCGTGCTGAGCCTGACCTTCGCCGGCAATGAAGTGGTGGACGAGGAGACGCAGGCGGCGTTCGTCCGCGCCCTCGCCGACGCCCTGGCCCAAGCCGTCGAACGCGCCCAAGCCATCGAGCGTGCCGAGGAGGCCAACGAGCGGCTGGCGTTCCTCGCCGACGCGTCGGTGGCGCTGTCGACCAGCCTGGACTTCGAGGCGACGCTTGCCGCCCTGACGAGGCTGATGGTGCCCCGGCTCGCCGACTGGTGCGTCGTGCAGATGGTGGATGAGGACACGCTGGAAACGGTGGCGTTGCTGCATTCCGACCCTGAGAAGACCGCCTGGGGAATCTCCATGGCGGGCAAGTTCGCCATGGACATGAACGCCGAACGCGGCGCGGCGGCGGTCCTGCGGACCGGGCGCTCGGAGGTCTACCACACCTTCACGGACGAAGCGCTCGAGCAGGGGGCGATGAACGACGAGCACTTGTCGGTCATCCGCGCGCTCGGCATGTCCAGCGGGATCGTCGTACCGCTGCAGGGGCGCGGTGGGACCTTCGGCATCCTCACGCTGGTGCACGCCGAGTCCGGTCGGCAGTACGACGCGACCGACCTGCCCTTCGTCGAAGACGTAGCCCGACGGGCTGCCCTCGCGCTGGAGACCGCGAAGATCTTCCGGGAGCAGTCGGGGCGGCTCGCGGACGTCACCCAGGTCGCCGAGGCCGCCCAGCTCGCCATCCTCGCGATGCCACCGTCACGCCTCGGACCGGTGTCGCTGTCGGCGCGCTATGTCTCCGCAGCGGCGGAGGCGCTCATCGGCGGCGACCTCTACGAGGTGGTCCATCTCCCGACGTCGGTCCGGATGCTGATCGGTGACGTCCGCGGCAAGGGTCTCAACGCCGTCCGTACGGCGACCGTCGTACTCGGCGAGTTCCGCGCGGCGGCCGCCGACGTCCCCGATCTCGGTCTTGCGGCTTCGCAGATCGACCGGAGGCTGCGCCCATACCTCGCCGACGAGGACTTCGTCACGGCGCTGATCGCGGAGATCAACGACGACGGGCAGTTCCAGATCGTCTGCTGCGGCCACCCGCCTGCGCTGCTCGCGTCCAAAGGTTCGGTGACCGAACTGCCACTCGATCACGACCTGCCGCTCGGTCTCGGCACGAAGCCCACTGTCTACAGCAGCCGCCTCGGGGCCGGCGACCGTCTCATGCTCTACACCGACGGCGCGATCGAGGCGCGTGACGCCGAGGGCCACTTCATCGACCTGATGAAGATCGTGGCGCCGATCGCGGCCGGGCCGCTGGACCTGGTGCTCGACCAGGTGCTCGCCGGGCTGCACGAGATCACGGGGCCGGCGCTCGGCGACGATCTCGCCCTGCTCGTTGCGGAGTACAACCCGCCCGTCAGCTGACGCGGGCAGTCACGGCAGATCAGTCACGCACGAGGATGAACGCGCCGCCCGGCACCCCGCCGCCGACACCGGCCAACGCCACCTCGACGTTGGGCAGCTGACGCTCTCCAGCCTGACCACGAATCTGGTACGCCGCCTCTGCGAGGAAGCCGTACCCGTGGGTCCGGCCACCAGAGAGCTGCCCGCCATGCGTGTTGAGCGGCAGCTCACCGTCGAGCGCGATCCGCTTGCCACCTTCGAGGAAGTCTTTCGCCTCGCCGACCTCGCAGAAGCCGAGTCCTTCCAGCCAGGTCAGGCAGTTGAAGCTGAACCCGTCGTAGAGCTGTGCGACGTCGATGTCGTCGTGGGTGACTGATGCCCGGGTCCACAGGTGGGCCGCCGGCCCGAACGCGTTCGGCAGATGCGTCATGGTGCCCTGGTCCCAGGAGCTGCGCTCCGTCATCTGGGTCCCGACCGCGTCGATGTACACCGGCGGCTGCCGGAGGTCGGTCGCCGTCTCGCGCGCAGAGATGATGATCGCGACCGCGCCGTCACAGGGCACGTCACAGTCGTAGAGTCCGAGCGGCGAGCTCACCATCCGCGCACCGAGGTAGTCGTCCATGGTCATCGGGTCGGTGTAGATCGCGCGCGGGTTCAACGCCGCGTTTTTGCGTGCGTTGAGGGCGATCCAGCCGAGCGTCTCTCGCGTCGTGCCGTACTTGGCAAAGTGCTGCGATGCCTGCATCCCGATCCAGTTGGCTGCGCTCGCCGCACCGAAGGGGATCTTCCACTGGAAGTCACCGCCGACCGCGCCGCCCTTCGGCAGCGGCAGGCCACCAGTCCGAAGCAGCTCCGTGTTGGTCGCCTCCCAGACCGTCCGGAAGCAGAGCACGTGGCGACACAGGCCTGACGCGACAGCGAGCATCGCGTTAACGATCGAACCGGTCTGCGCCGAGGTCTCGATGCCGCCGCTGTGCCACGTCGGGTGGATGCCCAGGGCCTCCTCGACCACCGAGATGCCGCCCTCGGTGATGCCGCCGGCACCGCCCATCGCGCCCGGCCAGGTGGCGAGGCCATCGATGTCCGAGAGCTCGAGGCCGGCGTCCTCGACGGCTCGCTTCGCGGCCTCGACGGTCAGCGTCACGGGCGGGCGCATCAGCCGCCGGCCGACCTCGGAGTAGCCGATCCCGGTGATCGCCACCTTGTGCTCGAACCGGTCGGAGCTGGCCGGCGGACGGGTCGCGACGAGGGGTGGCGGGACGATCGACGTTCCATCGCCGTCCGGCTCGCCGGTCGGCGTGAACAGCGGGAACCACACGCCGTCCTGCTCGTGGAACTGCACCTTGACCCGCTGCCCGACATGGGCGGAACCCAGATCCTCGACCCCCACGAGGTTCGTCGTGAGGCGGACCTCAGGCGCCTCGTCAAGCGCCACGACGGCGATCAGGTACGGAGGCGCGAAGCTCGGCATGAACATCTGCTCGTTGACCGTGACGCCGATGACGACGGCGTTGCCGCTGACGACGACCCATTCGAGGTCATCGGACAAGCAGTGCTGGCACACCCGCTGCGAGGGGTGGAGCAGGTGGCCAGAGTTTCGGCACTTCGGCAGGCGGAGCTCGCCGACCTCGCCGCCGGTCCAGAACGGCTTGTTCCAGGGGCCGACTTCGGGCATCGGCCGGTGCGCCGCCAGCGCGTTCTCAGTCATCGACGCCGAGCCTAGGCGGGGCCGCCGTAGGTCTTGGTCTCCAGGTATTGTTCGAAGCCTTCGTCGCCGTTCTGACGGCCGACGCCGCTGGCCTTGTACCCGCCGAACGGGGCGTCCGCGCCGTACCAGATGCCGCCGTTGACGCCCATCGTCCCGGCGCGGATCCGGCGCGCGACCGCCATCGCTCGGCCCTCGTCGCCCGAGGTGACCATGCCGGACAGGCCGTACTCGCTGTCGTTCGCGATGCGGACGGCATCATCGTCGTCCTCGAACGGGATCACGACGAGGACCGGACCGAAGATCTCCTTCTGCGCGATCGTCATCGAGTTGTCGACGTCTGCGAACAGCGTCGGCTCGACGTAGAAGCCCTTCTCCAAGTGAGCCGGGCGGCCGCCGCCGAGGACCAGGCGCGCCCCCTCGGACTTGCCGGTCTCGATCAGCGCGAGCACGCGGTCGCGCTGCTTGGCCGAGATCAGCGGACCCATGAAGTTGTTGGCGTCGGTCGGGTCGCCGTACCCGATCCCCTCGAAGCTCTTCGCAACCAGTTCGACGCCCTCGTCGTAACGAGAGCGAGGCAGCAGCATCCGAGTAGGCATCGCGCAGCCCTGGCCGGCGTGGGAGCACACCGTCAGCGCCACCATGGTGCCGAGCGCCTCCTCGAAGTTCGTGTCGTCGAGATAGATCTGGGCGCTCTTGCCGCCGAGCTCGAGGAACAGCCGCTTGAGGGTGGGACCACCCTTCGCCATGATCCGTCGACCAACATCGGTTGAGCCCGTGAACGAGATCAGGTCGACCCGCGGGTCGGTGACCAGCTGCTCGCCGATCATGTGGTCCGAGGAGGTGACGACGTTCACGACACCGGCCGGGATGTCCGTCTTCTCGGCGATCACCCGGCCGAACCGGGTGCCGGTCCACGGGGTGTCCGGCGCCGGCTTGAGGACGACGGTGTTACCGGTGGCGAGCGCCTGACCGAGCTTGTTGATCGTGATCTCGAACGGATAGTTCCAGGGCGTGATGGCGCCGACGACTCCGACCGGCTCCTTCGCGACCTTGCGCCACGAGTTCATCCCGAACGCGGTGCCGTTGGGGATGTCGCGTTCCCACGGGTACGACGCGATGCGCTCCATCGGCCACAGCAGGCCGTCCGCGAGCGGGGCGTCGAGCTGTGGCCCGAACGTGATCAGCAGAGGCGTGCCGACCTCGGCGATCAGCTCCGCCCGGATCTCCTCCTGCTCGGCGACCAGCGCATCGTGCAGCTGCTGGAGGCAGCGCGCACGGAACGCGTGGTTGGTCGACCAGTCGGTCTCGTCGAACGCACGCCGCGATGACGCGATCGCCGCGTCCATGTCCGCGGCGGTCCCGTCGGCGACGACGCCCAGGACCTCTTCCGTCGCAGGGTTGATGTTGTCGAACGTCGCGCCCGCCTCGCTGTCGCGGAGCTCGCCGTCGACCAACAGCCGGCGCTCGCCGGTCTGGGTCGTCGCCGTCATGACAGGACCCGCGCGGGGATGTGCTTGTAACCAGCCACGTTCGTCATCGCGACGCGCTTGCAGCCCGCCATGTCGACCTCGAACTTCGGCATGAAGTCCAACATCATCTCGAGTGCGATCCGACTCTCCATGCGGGCCAGTGCCGCTCCGAGGCAGCTGTGAATGCCGTAGCCGAGGCCGACGTGGATCGACTGGTCCCGCGGGCGCAGGATGTCGAACTTGTCAGGATCGGGGAAGGCGCGCTCGTCACGGTTGGCCGACCCGGCGATGACGAACACGGCATTGTTGGCCGGGATCGTGGTGCCGTGCAGCTCGACGTCCTTCGTGCACCAGCGGACGACGTACTGTGCCGGCGCCTGGTAGCGCAGCAGCTCCTCGACCGCGGCGGGGATGAGCTCGCGATCGTCGAGCAGCATCTGCCACTGGTCGGGGTTCTGATGGAACGCGACCGCCGCGTTCCCGATCAGCTTGGTGACAGTTTCCGCTCCGGCGCCACCGAGCAGGCTGGCGAAGCCGGTGATCTCGACATCGTCGAGCTTCGTGACCGTGCCGTCCTCGCGCTCGACCTCGACCTCGATCAAGCGGCTGATCATGTCGTCCTGCGGCTCGGCGCGGCGCTGCTGGATCAGCTCGTAGTACATGAGGCCGCTCGCGACGCCGGCCTCGATGCCCGCCTCCGATGTGCCGACCTGACCGGGTTCACGGTGCAGGCTCTCGTCGAGCCACAGCCGGATCTGCTGGCGGTTCTCCTCGGGGACGCCGAGCATCCGGGTGATGATCTCGCAGGGGAACAGCGCCGAGAAGTCGTCCACCACGTCGAACCCGTTCGGGTCGAGCTGGCCGAGGTAGTGACCGATGACCTCGCGAACCATCGGCTCGAGCTTCTTCACGGCGTTCGGCGTGAACACGCGGTTGACCAAGCTGCGCATCCGGCGGTGATCCGGCGGGTCGAGCATGATCACCAGCGGCGCGGGCGGCACCTGGCCCGACTGCACCATCGCGAGGTCGACGCCGCGGGCTGACGAGTACGTCTCGAAGTCCTTGAACGCCGCCGTCACGTCGGCGTGCCGGGTCAGCGCGTAGAAGTCGTACTTCTCGCTGTAGTAGACCGGCGCCTCATCGCGCATCCGCTTGTAGATCTCGTACGGATGCTGGAAGAAGTCGTCGGAGTACGGGTCGAACTCGACGCGGGTCGGGGCGGTCACAGAATGGCTCCTTGCTCCTTGTAGGCCGCGATGACATCCCACTCCAGCCCGAGGTCGAGAAGGATCTCCTCGGTGTGCTGGCCGTGTTCCGGGGCTCCCGGAGGGACGACGTGCTCTTCGTCGAACTGCACGGGATTCACGGGCATCGCGAACTTCTCCCCCTGCATCGACGTGATCATCGGTATGTAGCCGTTGGCGATGACGTCCGGGTCGTCATGCAGCTCGAAGGCGTTCTGGACCGGCCCCCACGCTCCCGACAGCGGTTT
>Ga0213876_10002077_pt1 | contig 11859 bp, 9 predicted proteins | sample BarmaccomBMRX_R9_FD_160113 | JGI IMG/M metagenome (GOLD analysis project Ga0213876, IMG submission 160113) | Root-associated microbial communities from Barbacenia macrantha in rupestrian grasslands, the National Park of Serra do Cipo, Brazil - RX_R9 | ecosystem: Host-associated > Plants > Roots...
GCTTGACATCGGCATCTCGCCCCCATGCTGCCGCTCCGAACTCCGAACTCCGAACTCCGAACTCCGAACTCCGAACTCCGAACTCCGAACTCCGAACTCCGAACGCTTTCCCCCTCTTCCCGCCGTGGTCGCCGTGGCTCGCCGTGTTCGCCGTGTGAACTCAGTCGTTGTGCCCGCCTTTTCCCTGTGCCCGCCGTGTGACCGTGTGAACTCAGTCGTCGTGCCCGCTTTCTCCCGCTGTGGCCGCGGTGTGCCCGCTCTCAGGCGCGCATAAACCCTATTAAAAAAGTAGACATTAAGCTCGCCGTTGCCTATGCTGGCGTTCATCACCAGCCATCGCTGACGCTGGTGCCTTCCACCTTAACGCCAACGCCAATGCTCATGCCGAACCAACTCGCCTCCGGTCCGTCCTGTACGCTCCCGCCTGCGCTTGAATCGAATGAAAGCTGGTTAGCGCCCCTGAACGCCCTGGCTCACCAGTCAGCCAGCCTGGCAAGGTGGCGGAGCTTTCGCGCAGGCGGGAAAGTAATCCCGAGTTTCGTTTTGATCGGTCCACGAGGCCGGGGCCTTCCGATTCGCCTGGCCCTGATTGCCGGCTTGAGCGCTGAGGATACGGTGGGCAGCGCCGCCCTCGCCAAACTCCTGGTCGAGCTCGATCTCGCCTCCCTGCTCGCGCAGGACTATGCCCTGTTCGGCTACCCGCAGGCCAACCCACGACCGCGCGGTAGCGGCGGCCGCGAGTTCACGAATGATTTCTGGTGCGGGTCGGCCGATCCTGCCGTCCGCTTCTTTGAACGGGAGCTTGAGGGCAACGCGTTTGACGCGGTTATTTTCATCCAGGGCAATCAGCCGATCTCCGGGTTTCAGATACGGACCTGCAGTCGGTTGATCGCCACCGAGGTGCTCTGGCCGGCCGTCGAGCTGGCACAGCGGTTCGTGCCGCTCGCACCGGAACCGATCCGGCTCCGGCCGTCCGCCGGCTTTGAACCGGCATCGATTTTTAATACCGGCCACGTGCGGCCGCGCCCGTTCTGCCTGAGCCTGTGCACGCCCCGCCAGCAGTCCGGCGAGAACCAGATCTCTGCCATCATCTTCAGCCTCAAACAAATCCTGCACCATTACCGCGCCGCGATCAGGTATGCCGGATACCTGTAAACCACCCGAACCGGATCTGAGTAAGGGGCATCCGGTTGGTTCCTGGGCGCGTCGAGATTCCCCTTAAATCCTATGGGGAACTCCCTTTGTGGGCGCAGGGTGACCAGCTTTCAGCACCACTTTACACCTGGACCGGGTCACCGGGTGATCAGCATGTAAAGAAAACTTGCCATGCCCAAGCCTAACATCAGGTGATCCAGCCACCACGTCGATCCGAAAATTTCTGTCACGGTTGCGGATGATTTCGGGTGGTCATTAACTGAGCCGCGGTTCGCTGCGGAAGCTGGCGGCCTTATTGCGCAAGAGGTTGAATTTCAGAATGTACCAGAGGGCGTCGATGCCGTCCTTAACGCCGATTTTCTTGCCTTCCTCGTAAGTGCGCCCGTAGTAGGAAATCGGCACCTCATAAATGCGTGCGTCGATTTTCCGGCACTTCGCCACGAACTCAATCTCGAATCCAAAGCCTCGTGATTCGATCAGCATGGAGCGGAAAATCACGCCTCGAGCCGCTTTATAGCCGGTCTCGATGTCTGTCAGGTTTAAATCGGTCAGAATGTTGCTGAGCAAGGTCAAAACTTTGTTGGCCAGAAAGTGCCGAAAGTAGAGAACCCGGCCCGCTTTGCGTACAAGAAATCGCGAACCCAGACAAACGTCAGCCTTGCCGAGCACGATCGGATCGATCAAAGCCGGTATTTCCTGCGGATCATACTCCAGGTCGGCATCCTGGATGACGATGATGTCTCCGTGAGCGTGCTCGAAAGCGGTTCTCAACGCTGCCGTCTTTCCCAGGTTTTGACGGTGAGTAAGCACCCGGATCCGCGTTTCGCGTTCGGCAAACACCCGGCATTGTTCAGCCGTCCCGTCCCGCGAAGCGTCGTCGACGATCAGGACTTCAAACAACGTCGGAACGCATTCAAACAACCGGGTCAATACCGCTCCGATCGTCTTCTCCTCGTTGAAAGCCGGGATAACGACGGTCAACCTTGAATCTGGCGTCATGCAAGCGTTCTACTGGGTTCCAGCCAAACGGCTCACGAGGGAAACCGATGCAGGCCCGGCAAGCCCCCCTCAAGCCTGGCACCCCGCGAGCTTAAACTCCGGCCTGGGCCAAATCAAACCAAACGGGATCCGGTCAAATAAACAGCGCCCGCATAACGCGGCGTTGACTCAACGGACGTAAATCCCGGCACGCGTAAAGCCGCGACGTGCACACCTGACCCGCCAAGGGTTCGCACTTTGCATGATGATTTCGTGTGCCAAAGGGCTTTCGCCTTAGTAGATAAATTAGTTCGTAAATGGACTTATTATATAGCCAGGAATGAATATGGAGAATCTGACTAGCCACCACGCAGAGGACCGACGGGGCTAGCCAATGGTCTCGACCATGTGAAGGACGACTGCCGCTGCTTCGGTCTCACCCAGCCGCTGCCTGATGCCGCGAGGCAGTGTCCTGACGCGCACGTAACTGCATCTCCTTCTAATTTGAATTGAAATAACCGCGCAAGTTTGGTAGGCATGGAGGCAGGTAGCCCACCCCCCGGCGGGGTTGGCCTGTGTAGACCTCGTAGTCACGGCCATTCGGCGGCGGGTGCCCGCAAAGAACCTACATTATGAAAATGCGTAATCATTCTTACATCCTTCGCCGTTTTAACATCGGCGCCATTGCCGTCGCTTGCACGTTGCAGTTCTTTCCGAGTGTTTTCCTCTCGGAACGTGTTCAGGCGCAGGAAGGAGGAAATCCTGGAGGAACCGAAGGAACTCCTGCCGGAACCGTGTTCAACTGGGTCAACCTGCAGAGCGACATTGCCGGGGTTGCCCAGAATACAGACCCCAATTTGTCATGTGCATGGGGTTTGGCCCTGAATCCTTACACAAACAATTTCTGGATTGCCGACAACAATCCCGGCGCCTCGACCTGTTATCAGGCCGATGGCACGCCCGTTCCGCTGGTTCCGAGCAACACGTCGCCGGTGTTCACGGTCACTATCCCACTCGCTGGCACCATCGATCCAACCTCCCTTACAAATTCCGGAGCGAGTTCCTGGCCTACCGGCGTCGTTTTCAACCCCCCGATCGCGAACGGATTTCTGATCGGGGCGAATGCACAACCTGCGACCCTGATCTTCGCGGCCGAGAGCGGCACCATCTCGGCTTGGAACCCGGACGTGAACCTGTCCAACGCCGTCATAGCGGTGGACAACTCAGCCAAGGGGGCCGTCTACAAAGGCCTCGCTTTAGCCACCCTGCCAAGTGGGGACGTACGACTCTACGCAACGGATTTCCACAACGGGAAAGTCGATGTCTTCGACAGCACGTTTACTCCGGTAACCCCCGCGGGCGGCTTTGTGGACCCGAATCTGCCGGCCGGATTTGCGCCGTTCGGCATCGCGAACATCAATGGACTGATTTATGTGACGTACGCAAAGCAGTTGTTGCCGGCGGCAGTGGAGGAAGACAACGCGCCGGGCAACGGCTTTGTCGACGCGTTTGACCTCGACGGTAAGCTGCAGCAACGCCTGATTTCTCAGGGCCCGCTGAACAGCCCCTGGGGGCTTGCCGTGGTGCCGGACGCGTTCGGCAAATTCGGCCCTCAGACCCTGCTGGTCGGCAACTACGGGGATGGCCACGTGAATGCCTTCGACATCAGTACCGGGGTCGGAACGTATGTCGGGACGTTGCAGAATGCGAAGGGCCAACCGATAGCCATCGATTCCCTTTTTGCGCTGTTCTTCTATGGCAGCCGCCTCTACTTCACGGCCGGCATCGCCGGCGAAAGCCACGGTCTATTCGGCTACATCGTCAATGTACAGTAGCTCCCGGTCACCCGTGCTTTCGTAATCGTTTATCCTCAGCCAGAGACTTCAGATTAGCGGGGGCGTTTTCGGTACGCCCGATTTCGCCCAGGGCGCGCCCAAATCCCGGAACCACCAGGATTTGGGCGCACGGCTCTTACCGGGGGCTTTCGCCCGCTCCAAGGCGCTCGGCCGCGCCACGCGGGGGGGCTCATATCGCTACAAGGTCACGAACCCGGTACAAAAACCACCGCAACCCGCTAACACCCTTTGGACAATTATCCCGGTGGAATGCCGGCGGAGGGGAGGCTGCCGGGTGCTCCGCACGGCGCTATACCATTTGGACGATTGATTATCCCGGCAACCGTTCGACCGGATTTCAGCCCCGAAGGGGCGCTGGAACATAGCCCAGGGTTTACGCTGCTGCCACTTAGTTAAGGATACAAGGCCGGGTATTGCTTTCGTCCTGGAGGGACGAAAGCAATACCCGGCCTTGTATCCTTAACTAAGTGGCAGTGGGATAAAACTCTGCGCTAAGCTCTCCCGGCCCGTTGGGCTTAAGACAGAATTTCACGTCGATGCTGCTCGAAATAGTATGACTGGCCGCGCCGTAGATGTAAGAGGGAAAGCCGCCGCTACTTCCATACGCGTAAACGCCGTTGCCGCCGCCAGCCGCGCCGGCTGGAGCCGTTAGTAATCCGCTAGCAAGCGAATCAAGAAAGTAGTTTCCGTCTTCCGAATAGAATCCGTTGGGCACGTAATAAGGGGCAATGTAGATTTTTATTCCCGCAAGGCAGCGGTCATCCACTTCCAGATCATCTCACCATCGCCATCCATCGGAACGATCGGCAGCCGGCGTAGCTCGGTAAAACCCCGCTTGTTGATGCGAGCATCGAAAATGCGACATCCGCCTCAAGGCGCCTCGCCTTTTGAGCGCTGCTGGCTTTTCGCGTCAAATCGCCGCATCGTATCGTATTTTCGATGTTCATATCGCTAAAAGCCGTCAAAATATCTGGTGCACTTCGTGCCATTAACGTCACCCGGGGCGCGCGGTGCCCTGTGTTATCGAACCGGCAGATGCCCGGTGACACCGCCCGGCCGCGGCAACTTCTGCCGGACCGGTCGCCGGCGCATCGATGGTCGGCCACCCTCTGCGTGGCGGTGTCGCTCCTGCTCGCAGCGGCCTGGGCGATGGGGGCCCAAGCCGCTCAGACCGTTACGCTGGCTTGGGATCCCAATCCCGCCTCCGGCATCGTCGGCTATCGTATTCACTACGGCATAGCCAGCGGCGTCTACACCCACACCAGCGACGCGGGCAGCCGCCTCACCGCAACCATCTCTGGTCTGACCAACGGACGGACCTACTTTTTTGCCGTTACCGCTTATAACCGCGAAGGACTCGAAAGCTCACCCTCAAGCGAAATAGTGTACACGGCAGGTGCGGTGAGCCTGTTCAAGCCCGGTGCTGCGCCGTCCATTATCACCGTCAACGACAGCCACCCGGTGGAATTGGGCGTCAAGTTCCAGAGCTTGACTGCCGGCAAGGTGATTGCGATCCGATTTTACAAGGGTCCCGAGAACACGGGGTCGCACACGGCTCACCTCTGGAGCGCTTCGGGCAGCGTATTGGCCCGGGCGGTCTTCTCGGGTGAATCGGCCAGCGGCTGGCAGCAGGTCGACCTGCCGAGGCCGGTGCCGATCTTGGCCAACACCACGTACGTCGCCTCCTACCACACGGACAGCGGCCATTACTCGGCCGATGGTAGCTATTTCACAATCGCCCGTAAGAACGGCTCGCTCCTGGCCTGCGCTGACCGCACCAGCGGCGGCAACGGCGTTTACACGTACGGGGTCACGAGCAGTTTTCCCAAAGACACCTATAATGCGAGCAACTACTGGGTCGACGTTGTCGTCACGACCGACTCCTTCCCGGTTGAGCGGACACGGCGACTCAAGGGCAACTGAAGGCAACGAGGTTTTCTGAAAGACGCGGTTCATGGCCGGCACGCCTCAGGGCAACAGGACCTTGTTGGTGCAGGACCTGCAAGGGTACGAGTGGGACGCCGAGGCCAAAAGCGGGCCGGCGCACCCATGCCGGCCCGGTACAGGGTTGGCGCCGGCCGCGGGTTGCCCGGTCCCCGATCTGGCGGGCAACCTAATCGACCAGCGGGGAAGCCTCCCGGGCATGGACGGAGAAATCCCCGTTCGCATCCAGGCAACGCCGCCGTGCCGGTCCGGTCAAGGGCGAGTTTTAACGAGGTTGGCGCTGTAAAGGAACGCGTGGACCGGAGCGATACCGGCCGTCGTCGAAGCGCCGACGACTTGGTTCAGATCGTTGGCCCCTGAGGCGCCGCTATTGGTCCCGCCGAGGGTGCCCAGGTCCTGCATCCGGCCGTTGCTGTAAACGAAAGCGTGCAGCGCGTTATCGCCCGACGTGTAGGAAGAACCGACGACCTCGCCCCGGTTATTAATCCCGTAAGCGTAGCTGGAGGTCCCGCCGAGGGTGCCCAGGTCCTGCATCCGGCCGTCGCTGTAAAGAAAGGCGTGGGTTGCAACGTTGCCCGGCGTAAACGAATCCCCGACGACCTGGCCGCGGTCGTTAATTCCCCAGGCATAGCTTTTGGTCCCCCCGAGGGTGCCCAGGTCCCGCATCCGGCCGTCGCTGTAAAGGAAAGCGTGGGTGGTACTGCCGCCGAGCGTATACGAATACCCGACGACCTGGCCGAGGTCATTAATCCCGGAAGCGTAGCTGGAAGGCCCGCCGAGGGTACCCAGGTCCTGCATGCGGCCGCCGCCATAAAGGAAGGCATGGGTCGTGGCGTTGCCCAGCGCCTGCGAATAACCGACGACCTGGCCGAGGCGGTTGACCGCGGCAGCGTAGCTGTTGGCGCCACCCAGGGTGCCCAGGTCCCGTATGCGGCCGCCGCCATAAAGGAAGGCGTGGGTCGTGGCATTGCCCAGCGTGTCCGAATCCCCGACGACCTGGCCGAGATCGTTGACTCCGGAGGCCTCGCTCTCGACGCCGCCCAGAGTGCCCAGGTCGTGCATGCTGCCGCCGCTGTAGAGGAAGGCGTGCTCCGGACCGTCGCCCGCCCCGCTGGGGTCAGAGGCCGTGGTCGAGAGGCCCACCACTTGGCCGAGGTTGTTGACCCCGGAGGCCTCGCTGTAGTTCCCACCGAGGGTGCCCAGGTCGGTGAGGGTGTAGCTTCCCTGCGCTTCCGCAGCAGGCGCCAGCAACGGCCATGCCGGGCCTGCCGCCAGCATCAGACCGTGGAGGAGGTTCCTTCGCCAAGCCACGCGTTTGCCGAAAGGGCGGTTACAAAGGGCAAAGAAAGCGCGCGTCACGTTACTACGGGTTTGCATCGGTGGTTACTACTCCTGTTCTCTTTACAGTAAGATTCAGTAAGATTCACACTTCTACCCCGTTTTATTCGTCCCGGTCACTCGACGGAATGCTGAATAATTCTAGTATTTATAAGGGGGAGGGCCGGGGGCGGCGGCCGCGCACCAGGCGCAGTACCGCGCCGGCGCCGGTGCGCATGGCCGGCCGCCGGGTGCGACGAGCCTGGGGGAAATGAGCAACGTTACCAAAAGCCCGGCAAACGTCTGCCGTGGGTAGCCCGGGGTGCGGCGCCGGAAGCGGCGCACCAAAAGGTTCAGACAAACCGCGTGACCGAGGCTGGGCCGATCGGACGGATGGCCCCGGCTCTGGACGGCGTGCTTACCGTAATGCAGATCGGACAAGCAGCCCGGGATCGGGTCGCCCGGGCGACGAAGCACGCCGGAGCCGCCGCGGTCTGCTGGAGAAACAGCTCGCGGTCTGCACCAATTGTTTCCGATCACGGGTACCTACCGTTAGGAAGGCAAGACGTTGGAGAAGGCCGAAACGGTTCTCATCGTCAAGACCCGATCGGGCTGTCGCACTACCGTTGAGGACGTTTCATCGCGGAGATCGCGCCGTAATCGGTTAATGGGGGATTTTCTCAAGCGGCTAAACACCGAAGTGCCGGGCGCTCCGCAGAGTAGGCGGTCGGCGGCCGCATTCTTGTGTACCGGGCGTCAAGCGTGCGCGGGGAACGGGAGATTTCTGCGTCAAGGCCCCTATCCTGACGGGCGGTCGTTCTGGGCAAAAGGCCAAGCGGGTGGGCAAAAGTTCGTACGCATGCGATCCGGAAAAACGCCGTGAAACTGCGGGTTCAAGCACCAATTATGCAAACGAAGTTTTGCCTGCGTACTTAGCTCAATGACAGCGCGGGAAGGCGCTCTCCCGTACCGTTCGCCGGGTACTTGGGCCGGCTCGGCGCCGACCGGTGAGCTCCCCTCGCCGGCTTCAGCCTATCAGCCGCGTCTACTCGGGGCCCTCGGCACGCGCGGAGCCCTTTCGAATGCAAAATCCGATCGCCGCTCCTCCTGAACCAAAATGCAAGCTCCACGGGATTGTCGGCTGAACCCAAGGGGCGTTTTCCTTACCTCCGTATCTTCTCCTTACCTCTCTTACCAGTTCTTCTACTTACCTCTTCTTCATCATCTTCTACTTGCCTTTTGATTCAGACCATTTTAGTCGGTTTATTTTTTGTACTCTGTTCACACCGTGTACTCGATCCACACCTTCTACTTACCCGGCCAAAAAAAGTTCTTCATCATGAACATCTAGGCTTGCATAGGGAGTGAACCAATGCGAGACCGGAACTCCGCACAGGGTGCTGTAAGCACACAACCCGCCCGGAGATTCCAGGCCTCGCTTACACTGCGCATAAGCAACGATAACAGAAAAAAATTGAGATATGCAATCTGCCGTGCCACCGACGCCCCTGAACCGTACGTACCGTTTTGAGCCATCAAACCGGCCGCCCCGCGACGTCGTCCGACCAAAACGGTGCGCTTATCGATCGTCCGCGCAGCGGCGGACGGCCGCCCTGCGGCTGGCCGCATGGTTGTTGCCCGCCCTATCGTGGGTGACGGCAGCAGCGGCTCAGAGCGTCTCGTTGGGGTGGAACGCCAGCGGCAGCAGCGGCGTCACCGGCTACCACGTGCATTACGGGCTGTCCAGCGGCAGCTACACCCAGGTCACTGATGCGGGAAATAATCTCAGCGCCACCATCTCAAGCCTGACCGCCGGGCAAACGTACTTTTTTGCCGTTACGGCCTATAACGGCGCAGGGCTCGAAAGCGCGCCCTCAAATGAGGTGTCGTACACGCCCAGCGTCTCGTCATCGCCCGCTCCGATCACGGTGGGGTCCGGCCTGTTCAACTCGGGGTCCGTGCCGTCCAACGTGACGATCGACGACCCCAACGCGGTCGAGCTTGGCGTGAAGTTTACGGTGGCCACCGCAGGCAAGATCACCGCGATCTGCTTTTACAAGGGCCCGCAAAACACCGGTACGCACGATGCGCACCTCTGGAGTTCAACCGGCACCCTTCTGGCCTCGGCGACTTTTTCCGGGGAGTCCGCGAGCGGCTGGCAACAGGTGACGCTTCAGAACCCGGTTGCGGTCGCGGCGGGCACGACTTACATCGTGTCCTACCATACGAACGGGTACTATTCGGAGGATGACTACTACTTCAGCAATTCGTACACTAACGGCTCTTTGACGGCCCCGGCCAGCGGGTCCAGCGGCGGCAACGGCGTTTACGCGTACGGCGGCAGCGGCAGCTTTCCCTCGAACACCTACAACGCGGCCAATTACTGGGTCGACCTGGTGTTCGTGCCGGGAACGTGAGCGCTTTGAATCCTGGCCCGGCCAAGGGGCCGCCTCAGCGGCCGGCCGAAGGACGGATTTGTGTACGGAACGAGGGCATCGTCCAACTCGAAAAGGAGAAAAGGGCCCCGGCCCTGGGGTGGCGATTGCGTTCGGCGCCCTTACCCTCACCTCTCCCCGGCCGGTGCCCTCAGACGCGGGGCGGGGGCGGAATTTTGCGTCGGAAAGAGCTTCACGGTTCGGGCGTGCAAACCGCAAGGTGCGCCATCATCCGTTTCGTGCCAAAGTCCCACATGCAAAATCCCACCACCCCCACGGTCACCGCAGGCCCCACGGAAACCAAGTCCGTGGCGACTCCGATGATCGCCGTACACCTGAATCCGGTGCACCAGCGAAGGCTGAAGCAAGTGTGCGACGTACAACACCTTTCTCCCGACGAACTCCTGATCAAGGCTCTCGAGGCTTACCTTGAGGCCCACATCAAGTAGCTGCGTTCAGAAAGAGCTGTGCCCTTTCAGGTGCAAAAATCTCGGAAATTCCTGATCTGATTCCAGGGCAGTTGGGTCAGGCGGCCCCGCCACGAGCGACGGCTTGCCTGTCTCGGGACCATTTCTCGAGGGCATCAGGGGCAGGTTGACGACGGACCGGCATTGCCATTCGACTGCCGATTAAAAGAGTGGGGAATCCTTGTGTTTCTCCCGGCACCGGCCCCGGCCGGCAGGTGCTGAAGAGGGGGTTCTGTGGGAGGCTGGCTTGTCCCGTCGCAGCCAGCGGCTGGCCACCGCCCAAGGGCAGGCCGGCATTACCCTGGGCGGGGAGCCTGCCGCGCGGCTGGCCACGGCATGGCCACCAGCGCCGATATGGTGCTGCGGCTGCCTTCGCAGACGGCGCCCCCGTTGCCCTCGGCCCGGCAGTCGGCTTGGTTGTTTGTTGGTCCAAGCCTGGGAAGACTTGGGGCCGGCCGAAGCGGCGATCCTGACCCGCGTTGCGCAACGCCCGAAGGCCCGCGGTATAGATTTAGCTCAGCGCCTGACCGGGTTGGCGCGCCGCTGCAACGCCGGCCGCGATCAACCGCTGACGGATCCACTGCTCGTCCTGACCTCTTGGTTCACGGGCGCCGGCGCCGGCGCGATTCCGGCTTTGGAAACCTTCGCGGCCGGGTTGCAGCAGGGTAAGGCGGCGGTGAAGGTCGCCCTGACCCTGCCTTATAGGAGCACCCAAGCTGAAGGCCGGATTCACGAGTTGAAGCTGATTAAGCGGCAAATGTGCGGGCGGGCTACCTTCGGCATACTTCGCCGTCGGGTGCTCCTGGCCGCCTAACCTTCAGCCTCGTTGGAGCAACCCTTGACATCGCCCGCCATAGCCATGATCCGGTTATCCCTCCGCTTCTTTTGAGGACAGATGACTAGCTGCCCGCGATTCGCAAACCGGTCGGCGGCGGCGGCGGCGTCGGCGTCGGTTGCTGCGTTGAGCTGCCGCTGGAGTACTGATACGCCCCGATGGTCCATCCCCCGGAGCCACCCCGGGTATTCCCATCCATGTCCTTGTTGATGAAGCCGTTTGTGGTCAGGGGCAGGCCCTTCTGGAGCGCTGCCGCCCCGGCTGCGGTCAGGTGAAAATTTCCCGTCGTACTGCTGATGAAGGGGTTTGTGCCAAGCGCGAAAGAGTGCGGTTCACTGCCGCTCGGCCACGAGTATCCGTTGACGGTCGCCGGGTAATAGGCGTTATAATCCGTATTGACGGCATTCTGGTTCTCAATCCCGTTGGTCGCGTTGAAAAACACGTTGTTGTAGCACTGGGTGGTGCTTGCCACGCTGCCTTGCGCCTGGATGTAGGCATAACTCTGGCTTGGGTCCCGGCCCGCGAACACGTTATTGTAAATGAAAACCGGCCCATAGGAGCTTCCGGTTTTAAACGTGATCATGCTGTAGGTGCAGGAATAAAATACGTTGCCGTAGAAATAGTAGTTTGTAGCGCCTCCGAACTCGAAGAACAGCCCGTCGTCCGGCGAGTTATAAAAGGTGTTGTAACGCCAGGTCACGTTCTGGCCCGGGTAGGAATAACAAATATCGTCATGATCGACATTGTCGGTCGTCAGGTCGTGGATCGTGCAATACTGGATGACGACCCCGTTCCAATTGGACGCCCGGAACGCTTCGCAAAGCTGGTGAACGATGCAATGATCGAAGGTGACGTTGGTAACGGTGTTGCTG
>Ga0213876_10002078_pt1 | contig 11858 bp, 10 predicted proteins | sample BarmaccomBMRX_R9_FD_160113 | JGI IMG/M metagenome (GOLD analysis project Ga0213876, IMG submission 160113) | Root-associated microbial communities from Barbacenia macrantha in rupestrian grasslands, the National Park of Serra do Cipo, Brazil - RX_R9 | ecosystem: Host-associated > Plants > Roots...
GACAACGACGTCGAGGAAGGCACCGGCGAGCTGGCCTTGGAAGAGGCGCCGGTCGTCGTCGCAGGCGGGCGTGGGCTCGGCGGACCGGAACCCTTCGAAACGTTGTTGAAGCCCTTAGCTCGTGCATTGGGTGGCGCGGTCGGCGCATCGCGTGCGGCTGCCGACGCCGGCTGGGTGCCGTACAGCCTGCAAATCGGCCAAACCGGGAAGACCGTAACGCCGAACTTGTATATCGCCGTCGGAATCTCGGGCGCGATCCAACACAAGGTCGGCATGCGTTCGTCGGGTGCGATCGTCGCCATCAATAAGGATGGAGCCGCGCCGATCGGAGAGTTCTCCGACTTGCTCGTAGTGGGCGATGCGTTTCGCATCGTTCCCGAACTGACAAACTTGATCGAAAAAGCTAAAGGAAACGCCACTTGAAACGCTTCGGACTCATTGCCTTGATCGCACTCGCTTGCGCCATCGGTGGTGCGGCGACGACCACCTCGCCGTCGCTGGCGGCCCCGCTCTTCGGCGGAAAGAAGGCGTCGCCGACGCCGTCGCCCTCGCCGTCGGTTCTTCCAACCGCGAGTCCGGAGCCGGCAAGCGTCGCCATCCCGCGCTTGATCGCCAAGCTCAAGGCGAATCCCAGCGATCAACTGGCGATGGCGCAGCTGGCCGCCGAGTATCTCCAGGTCAACCGGCCCGACATCACGCTGCAGTATACGCAGCACTTGCTCCAGATGGGCGACAAAACGGCGCAGGTCTACTACTACGACGGGTTCGCCGAGGAGCAGCTCGGCAACGCAACCGCGGCGACCTACGACTTGGAGCAGGCCTCGAACCTCGATCCTACCAACCTCGGCGTGCTGGCGCAGCTCTCGGACGTTTACATTCGCGAGAATCGCTTCAGCGATGCGGAACGGGTCGCCAAGCGCGCCGTGACCTTCAACAAGAACGAGCCGGGCGCGCTGATGACGCTCGGCAGCGTCTACGCCTCCGAGCAGCACTACGACGATGCGCGCGCGCAGTTCGAGGCGGCCTTCGCGCTCAACCAGAAAGACGTGGCGCCCCTCTATCAAATCGCGACGACGTACGCCGATCAAGACAACATTCCGATGGCGGTCGCGACAATCCAGCGCGCCCTGGCGATCGATCCGCGCAGCGTTCAGGCGCTGGTCTTCAAGGCCGACCTCTACGCGCGCCAGCACGACGACCTGCGCGCAGCCCAGGCGTACGACGACGCGGTCGTCGCCGCGCCAACCGACGATCAGAAGGTCGCGATCCTGATCCGCAAAGGGTCGTACTTCGTTCAAGAAAAGAAGGAGGCACAGGGCCAAGCGATCTTCCAGCAGATCGTCAATCAGTTCCCGAAGGTGCCGGCAGGCTTCGTCGCCTACGGCGATTACCTCGCACAGCAACGGCAGTACGGCCCCGCAGTCACGCAGTGGCGCGCGGCGCTGGCGCTCGATCCCAACAATGGGGGTGCGCTGCTGGGCTTGGGGCAAGTTGCGATGGCCACGGGCAAGCTCTCCGACAGCATCAGTTACTTTAAGCACTACACGCAGGTCTCGCCCGATGCGCAGGGCTTCGCGCTGTTGGGACAGGCCTATTCGCGCGTTCACGACTACTCCGGCGCGCGCGACGCGTGCGGAAAGAGCTTCGAGATTCAGCGCAATCCGGTGACGCTCGGCTGCGTCGCCGGCGCTGACTTCGAGCTGCGAAATTATAAGGAAGCGGCGCAGATCTTCGACGCGCTCGATCGCGCGGCGAAGGGTTTTCTCGACCAGAACCCCACGCTGCTCTATATCGCGGCGAGATCGTACGCCGGATCGAATCAGTGCACGAAGGCCGTAGCGGCATACAAACGGCTGTTGCCGATGATGAAAAAGGGCACGTCGGATTACGATAAGGTCCGCAAGTCCGCGTCGGACACGTGCCATGCCCCCGCCAAGCATTCCGGCTGAAGTTCGTCACCGACCCGCTCTACGCGGAGCACCTGCGCGGCGTCGCGCACCCCGAACGCCCCGAACGCGTTGAGGCCGGCGCCGCTCGCCTGCGCGACGCCCGAGTTCTAAAGGAAGAGATCGCCGCGCGTGACGCGACCGATGCGGAGATCGAGCGCGTTCACTCGTCGCGGTACGTTGCGCTGATCGAGCGCGAGGTCGAGGCGCTGGCGGGCGTCGGCCGCGCGCGCTACCTCTCCACCGGCGACACCGTCGTGGACGCCTCGTCGTTGCGCGCCGCTCGGCGCGCGGCCGGCGGCGCCCTCGTCGCGCTCGAGGAGGCGGTCGCGCAACGCGCGGCGGTCTTCGCGCTCGTTCGACCGCCGGGACATCATGCCGAGCCCGACCGCGGCATGGGATTTTGCCTGTTCAACAACGTGGCGATCGCGGCACGCGCCTTCCAAGCTGCCACGCCGGGCAAAGTGCTCGTGGTGGACTTCGATTACCATCACGGCAACGGCACGGAGGCGGTCGCGGGGAACGGCCTCTCCTACGTCTCGACGCACGCCTACCCCGCGTATCCCGGAACGGGCACGGCCAGCTACCGCCGCGGCGACGACTGCGTGCTCAACGTTCCGCTTCCGGCCGGCGGTGTGGAGACCGCCGCCTTCGTCGCGGTTTGGGCAGCCCTGTTGCCGGCCGTGGCGGCCGCGGTTCGCCCCGACGTGATTCTGGTGAGCGCGGGATTCGACTACGTGGCGGGCGACCGGGTCGGCGATCTCGGCGTCGGGGCCGAGGCGGCAGCGCCGGTCGCGGCGGCCATCCGGGGGGTCGCCGAGGAGCACTGCGACGGCGCGGTCGCGTACGTGCTCGAGGGCGGCTACGAGGTCGGCGCGCTGGCCACGTCGATCGCCGCGATCGCCGTAGCGCACGACGCGCGCGAGGCGCCGGCGGCGGTCACGGAGCTCAGCGACATTCCACGCGGGATCCGCGCGAAGCTCGACGACGCACTGCGGACGCTTCCAGGACCGCCCACTGCCCACACGAAAGGTCCACAGTGAGAGCCAAAGTCAGCGGCTCTCGATTTGACAATAGAATATAGATAGGAGCTACCAAATGATGCTGAGAGCACTTCGGCGGCTCGGTATCGTGTCGGCGCTGCTCGCGCTATTCGCAGGTCAGGGAACATGGGTTCTGGCCAGCGTCACGGGCGGTCTGACCGGTACCATAGTCGATGCCGAAACCTCGGCTCCCATTGCGGGAGCCCAAGTGACCGCTGCGAGTCCGTCGCAAACCGCGACTGTGACGACCGATGCAGCGGGGCACTTTTCATTTCTCACTCTTGGCCCCGACACGTATACCGTGAGCGTGACCAAGAGCGGCTATCAGCCGACGAGCGTTCCAGGCCAGGTGGTCTTCGCCGACACGGTTCAGTCCGTGGCGGTGCGGATGCCCAAGGCGCTTAAGACGATTGCACGCGTCACGTCGGCGGCAGGCGGCGCGCTGGTCAAATCCGGCACGACGTCTGATATTTATTCGATCAACGCTTCCACGCAGCAGGCAACGGCCGCGCTCGGTGGCGGCGGCCTGATCAATCAGGCCTATTCCGCAATCTCGACGGTTCCCGGCGCGTACGTCATTCCGAACCAAACGGGATACTACGCGACGATCAACATTCGCGGCGGCGACTACGATCAGGTCGGCTACGAGTTCGACGGCGTTCCCGTCAACCGTTCGTTCGACAACTATGCATCGAGCTCGGCGTCGACGCTCGGCAACGCCGAAGTCCAGGTCTACACCGGCGCGAACCCGGCAAACTCGGAAGGCCAAGGCCTCTCCGGTTTCGTCAACCAAGTCATCAAGAGCGGAACGTTTCCGGGTTATGCGACCGGCTCGCTCGGCGTCGGTACGCCCGCCTTCTATCACCGCGCGGCGGTTGAAGTCGGCGGCTCCACGCCGGATCGTCTGTTCTCGTACTACTTCGGCATGGCGGGCCTGAATCAGTCGTTCAACTACATCAACAACAACAACGGCTCGGAGTACGATAACTGGCTCGGCCCCGTGATGGGCTTCGTCGGCGGTCCGTACGGGAGGCCGTTCGCGCCCGGCTGGTCGCTCTTTTGGGGCAACGTCGGCAACGCGTACTATCCGCTTGGACCGATCAACTACGTGAACAACGACGCACAGGTCGGGCTGGCGACGATCTTCGGCCGCAACACGGTCGTTAACTTCCACATCGGAATCCCGCATCGTAACGACGCGGGCCGCGACGATGTCCAGCTGCTCTACACCGACGAAGCGCTGAGAAACCAGGAGTATTACAACGCCGCCACCTTCGCCTCGCCGTACTGCACGGGAGCGGCAGCGCAATCGGGCGCGGCGTGCATGTACGCGGTCAACGGCGCGACGCTGGCTACCCTGGGCGCCGTCCCGTTCGGCAGTTCAGTCCCGGTGACGTTTACCAATACCTACTCGTGGGGCTGCGGATCGTCGGTCGGCAAGACGTTCAGCGCTTCGGCGCTCAACGCGCTGGGGAACTGCGTTCGACCATACGCTTTCCCGAGCGGCGTCAACACGGGTTCGCCGACGAATCCGAACGTGATACCGCCCGGCAATCCCGACACTTCGTTTAACGACACGGTGATCACGAAGGTCCAATACACGAAGAACTTCGGATCGTCGGCATTCTTGCGTCTCTACGGCTTCACGTTCTACAGCGACTGGTTCCTCAACGCACCCTACAACATCAGCTTCTGCTATTTCTACTGTAATCTTGCGCCCGACTACGAGCTGAGCACGCACACGCGCGGCCTTAGCCTGGAGTTCCAGGACCAGATCAGCGAACAGCACCTGTTGACCGTCGCCGGTTCGTATACGACCGCGCGGATCGTCCGCGACAACAACGGCTTTTACAACCTCGGCGCCGAGGGCAACTTCGCCAACGTCGTCAACGCGTCGGATCCGTACGGCGGCTACTGCTACAATCCGAGTGCGAGCGGAAGCACCGTCGTAAACTGTCATGCAAACACGATCCCGCTGGCGCCCGGGTACTCCGTCGGCTCAGTCGGCAACTCGTGCCCGATCCCGGGCAAGCCGCAAGCCGGCAGCGCCTGCACGTACCTAGTCTCGGAAAACGGCCTCAACGGAACCTATAGCGGCACGATCCCGAACTTCTACGGCGCATCGATCACCGACCAGTTCCGCCCGAACGACCGGTGGCTGTTGAACCTGGGCGTGCGGCTCGACAGCTTCGGCTTCGTCGGCCAAAACACGCTCGTTCCGCCGCTCGGCGCCGGCGGTCCGCTTGCGCGTCAGTTCTGGTTCAATGCGTACAACCTCGATAATTGTGTCAACAACCTAACCGGGGCACCGCAACCGAATCCTACGCCTGCCGCCGCGTGCCCCAAGGGCTTCCACACAGCCAACGTGCAGAACGTTCCGGCGAACTTCACCTACAACATCTACCAGCCGCGTATTGCCGGCACGTATACCTCGAATCCGAACGACGTCTTCCGGTTCTCGTACGGCCGCTACACGGAAGCGCCCAACACCGCTTTCGAGCAGTACAATACGCGCCAGGAGGATCTCGCGGATTACATCGGGTCGCACTTCCTGCAGTTCGGCCGCAACAGCCCGGGATACCCGATCCTGCCGCCGACCTCAATCAACTACGACATCTCGTGGGAGCACCGGTTCAAGAACACCGACTGGTCGTTCAAGCTGACGCCGTTCTTGCGGCAGACGCAGGACCAAATCCAGCAGTTCTTCCTGATCCCGCAAAACGGGTTCGTCTCCGGCCTGAACGTCGGCAGCCAGCGCAGCCAAGGCGTGGAGTTCCAGATGCAAAAGGGCGACTTCTCGCGCGACGGCTTCTCGGGACTGCTCTCGTTCGCGTATACCAACTCGTACGTTCACTACGGCCCCATCGCGGCCGGCGCTTCCGGCTCGACCGTCTTGGCGCCGATCAACAACTCGATCGCGCAGTATAACGCGTACACGAAGTATTGTGCGACGCATCCGGGTGCCATCAACACGATGTGCGGCGGCTCTACGACCAACGGAATGACGGCGAACGCGTGTTATACGTCGGGCGGCACGCCGGTCGCGGGTCTGCCGGGCGGCGGATGTCCGCACGGCGACATCGCGAATCCGTATTGGCTCGCGGCGCCGCAAGCACTCGTGAACACGGCGCAGAACTTCCCGACCTACGACACGTTCCCGGGTTCGCTCGGCCTCGCCGCGCAGGGCTTCGGCTCACCGTACGTCGGGACGTTATTGGTCAACTACCGGCATCAGAAGTTTGCCGTCACCCCATCGCTGCAGTTCCAGGGCGGCAGCAAGTACGGCATTCCGCTCACCGAGGCCGGCATCGATCCCGCTAGCGGTTGCAGGCCGCTCACGGCGACGGGCGATCGTTACGACGCGTCAACGTGCACGAACGTCGTGGACATTCCCAATCCGTTCACGGGCGTGTACGATCCGATCGGCGCGTTCACGGAACCGAACGAACTGATCGCCAACATGCAGCTCTCGTACGACGTGAGCCCGCGCATTCAGGTGGTCGGGCAGATCACGAACATCGTGAACTACTGTTGGGGTGGCTCGAAGGAGCCGTGGACGTTCAGCGACGGCAACATCTGCTCGTACAATAACTTGGAGGGAACGGTCTACCCCGTGGCGCCCTACGGGACGCCGGGCGCGATCGTGAATCCTCCGGGCAATCCGGGATCGCAGATCCAGCCGTTCCGGAAGTATCCGTACGAACCGCAGCTGGGGCCGGCAATCGTGACGGCGTTGAACGGCTCGTATAAGACGCCGCTGCAGTTCTACTTCACGGCCAACATCAAGCTCTAGCGCACTAGAGCGTTCGCCTAAGAATGGCGAGTGGGTGTGCCGCCCGAGCGATTAACCTGAGAATTAGCGAGGGTGGCACACCCAGAGTCAACGCGAAATGGACGCGGCGATCCTTCGCAGTTCGTTTTGCGTGAGCTCGCCCACGAGCGCGTAGTGCAGGCTCGCATCGCTCCAGGCGAGTAGCGCGGTCGCGCCGTCCTCGGCGTACTCCGCGCTGCGCCCGCCGACGTTCGTGGCCGAGGTGGTCGTGAGGCCGGTCGTATCGAGCGCGCTGGAACTCGTGTTCTCGAAGAGCGAGACCGTTCGAATGCCGTCGCAGTAGAGCACGTGCAAGGTGCGCACGCCGCGCAGCTCGATCAGGCTCCCTTCGACGGGCGCGAAGCCCTCGGCTAAGGCCTTCGGCTCGACCGCCGCAAAGCCGGCGCTGCGCGCCGCCATTTGGGGATCGGCCGCGTGCGGCGCATATGTGGGGCCTTGGACGACTTGGTATCCCTTCGGGAGCGCGAAGTCGCTCTCGGGCGGCGCGCTCGAGTCGAACTGTTCGAAATGCATCTCGCTGACGAACGAGCCGTCGGTGGCGAACTGTTGCTTGTCGAGCACGACCTTGGTTTGCCGGTCAATGCGCAATAGCATCGTCGCCTTGCCGGTGTACTTGTTCACCAACGAAATCACCGCGACGCTGCGGCCCACGTACGTTTCGTCCGGCTTCGCAATCAGACGGTAGTTCTGCAGAAGCAGCGCATAGGAGTTGTCGTACGCCACGCGGTCGTCGAGCGCGCCGTTCTGGGTCTCCACAATGCGCCGGCGTTTGGGATCGATGGCATACACTACGTCGCCTTTGGACTCCATCGCGTCGCCCATCAACGCGGCCGGGGCGCTATAGTTGCGGCGCGTCAGATCCGGCGCCCGATGTTCCACGCGATAGACCGACGCCTCCGATCGTTGATTCCCGATGCGGACGGCCGCGACGATGCCGGTATACGACACGGTGGACGGCGCGGCCACCACTTGGCCAATTAGCGCCGCCGGCGACTCATTCGCCGCGGGTAGAATCGCCGGCGCTACCACGAGCGCCAGCGCCGCGACGACGCTACGGCGTCGCATCCGTACTCTGGTCCTCACGGGTCGTTTCGGCCGTCAATACGGCCGGTATCGGCGTGTCGTCGGAAAATGGTGCGGCCGCCGTGACCGCGGTGTGATGGTGCACGTAGGAGAGCGCGTCGATCGCATGCGCCGGCGCCGCGCCTCGATGTGCCAGGCCCACGTACAGCACCGCGGCGACGATCAGCGCTGCGGGAATCGCCGCGAGCGGCCGAAGCAGCTGCGGCATGTGCCACAGCGACGGCCGCGCCGGCGCTTGCGCTGCGGCGCGGATCGCGCGCACGCAGCTATCGGGCAGCTCGCGTTCTTGCGCTTGGGCAACTTCCCGCAGGCGAGCGGTGAGCGACACCTCGCGATCGTACGCTCGCGCGCACTCCGAGCACTCCGATAGATGCGCGTGCACGAAGGCGTCGTCCGCCGGCGCGAGCTCGCCGTGGATGTAGTCGACCAGCTGATCGAGGCTAGCGTGTTGATTCATGGCCGTTGCTCCGAGTAGCGCGTCACGAGCGTCCGCAGTTGACCCCGTGCACGATGAAGTCTCGACCGAATCGTGCCGATCGAGCAGCCGACGATTCCCGCAATCTCCTGATAACTAAGGTCTTCGATGTCCGCCAACAGCAAAATGCGCCGCTGCTCGGCCGGCAGTGCGGCGAGCGCGCGGGAGACTGGTTCGCTAAGATAGCCATCTACATACTCTTCGATCGGTTCGACGGCGAGCGGCCGCCCGTTGCGCCCGCCCGGGTCGTCATCACTAGGTAGTTCTTCCGGATAACGTCCTTTGCGCCGCCGAAGTTCGTCGCGATGCAGGTTCGTCAGAATTCGGTAAATCCACGACCGGAAGGACGTCCCGGGCTTGAAGCTGCGCCACGCCCGATAGACCCGCACGAACGCGTCCTGCGTGAGGTCGCGGGCGTCGGCGTCGTTGCGCGTTAGACGATAGGCGTAGTTATAGGCCGCCTTGCCGTAGCGCTCGATCGCGTCCTCCAGAAAGGCGTGCTGATCCACCGTCGCCTAGAGCTTGTCCTGAGCGGAGTCGAAGGACCAGAGGATTCGCGCGACGAGCCAGAGCGCGGCGAACGCGCCAAGCGAGCAGAGCGCAAAGAGCCCCAGTTCCAGCAGCGCGACGCCGGCAGTTTGACTGCCCCCGCACAGCGCGACGGCGCCGGCGATCAGCGCCAGCTTGAAGCGCTCGAACGGATTGCTGCTCAGACCATCCGCCGCGCGAGCCGCCGCCAGCACCGCGCTGGGATCCCACGAGGCGTTCGCAATGACGTCGGCAACGCGGCCGTCGGGCGCCACGATGAAGAGTTTGTCGCCGTGCACGAAGTTCGCGGCGCTCACGCGCAGCGAGCTGATGCCGAACGCGTCGAGCAGCCGCGTGATCGTCGAGCCCGTTGCGGTCAGCAGCTTCCACTGCGCCGCATTGGCGCCGTAGGCGGTGCCGTACGCGCGCAGCTGCGCCGGCGAGTCGTACTGCGGATCGAGCGTTATCTCGAGCAGCGCGAACCGCCGCGGGTCGAGGTGCGCCTGTAGATAGGCAAACTTGCCGCTGATCGCGGGACACAGCGTTCGATCGGGGCAGCGCGTAAAGATGAATGACAGCAGCGCGGTCTTGCCGCGAAAGGTTCGATCGAGCTCGACGATCTGCTCGTTCTGATCCACGACCGTCGCGCCGGGCAGCGTGCTGCCGATCCGCACGGGCACGGCTCGCGCCGCCTCGGGCAAACCCGGCGTAAAAGCACCCGCTGGGATCGCGCCGCGCAGCGTCGGCGGCGTCGTCGAGCCGTCCAGCAGCGCGTCGATCTCCGTTCCGGCAGGCAACGACCGTGCCGGCTGCACGCGATACCGTCGCGTCAGCGCCGGCAGCGTTGCCGTGACGGCGTCGGTGCGTACGATCGCGGACCGATCGGGCAGCGTCCCCACGATCAACCCGTGCACCGGAATGACGGCGAGGAGCGCCGCCAGGCGCGCGATCATCCGACGATCTCCCGCAGCGCGCGCGCCAGCGTCGCCGACGAATCGTCGTCGTCGTGGATGCTCGAGAGCCTGCCTTCGCGCGTGATGAAGAAGATTTGCGCGCTGTGCGCCACGTCGTACGCGTGCGACGTTTCTGCACGGCGATGCGTTGGTGCTGACCACACGTGATAGGCCGACTCGACCGCCGCGATCTGCGCGCGCGAGCCGGTCAACCCCACGATGCGGCTCTGCGTGAGGGGCGCGAAGCGCGCGACGAACGCGTGAAGCGCACGCGGCGTGTCGCGCGCGGGATCGACGGTGACGAACGCGATCTCGACGCCGCTTTCCCGGCGCCCTAAGGCGTGCGACAGACGGCTCAGGAGCGCGAGCGTCGCCGGACACGTATCGGCGCAGTGCGTGAAACCAAAGGTCAGCAGAACGGCCTTGTGCTGCGCCGCGAGCGTCCAGCTCCTCGCACCGTCGTCGAGCAGCGTAAAGTTCGGTGCGGCCGGAGCGGAGGCGCCGCACGAGGTGAGAAGCGCTGCCGCGAGCAGGATGGTACACCGAAGCACCCCGCTATTGTACCAGGGGTTCATGCCCGGCGCAGGCAACGAGTGGCGGCGATGGACGGGTTCGTTTTTGCCGGCCGCCTGATTCTGGGCGGCCTTCTCGTGGTCGCAGGGGGGTTGAAAGTCGGCCACGCCGGGGAGCTCGCTTCTGCGATCGCCGGGTTCCGGCTGCTTCCCGCAGGCGTCATCGGACCGCTCGCCTTGGCGCTGCCGTACGTCGAGATTCTGCTCGGACTCTATCTCGTCGCGGGACTCTTCACCCGCACCGTAGCGATCGTCATCGCTATTCAGTTCGCGCTCTACGGCGCCGCAATCGCATCGGCCGTGGTGCGCCACATTCCGGCCGCTTGCGGGTGCTTCGGCCCCAACGATACCAGCGTCGCCGATTGGCCGCACGCGGGCTTCGACTTCGCGCTCGCGGCGGCCGGCGCGTTGCTCGCGTGGGGCGCGCCTGGCGCCCTCGCGCTCGATCGCAGGTTGCGCAGCGCATGAATCGCCGCGCCGTCGGCCTCGCGACGATAGTCGCGGTCGCGGTGATCGTCGTCGCTGCTGCGGCCATCTATTTCTGGGGCCCGCGCAATCGCGCGCTCCAGAACGCGTCGCAGTCGCCGGTCATCGGCAAGGCGCAAGTCGGCCGGCCCGCACCGAACTTTGAAGTCGCCACGACCGCCGGCCTGTTCACGCTCTCCGCGGCGCGTAAGCCCGTGTTTCTCGAGGTCTTTGCAACGTGGTGTCCGCACTGCCAGCGCGAGACGGCCGTGATCAACCGGCTCTACCGGCGATACGGTTCGGCGGTCAACTTCGTCGGCGTGTCGGGCAGCGATACGGGCATGGACGGCTCCTCGCCGGCGTCGGAGAATGACGTGCTGAACTGGGTGCGCCGCTTCAACGCCGCTTATCCCGTCGCATACGATCCCCTGATGGCGGTTGCGAATCTTTACCTGCAAGGCGGCTTTCCGACGTACGCCATCATCGGCAGAGACAAGCGCGTCGCATATCTCAACAGCGGCGAGCTTTCCTACGGCGATCTTGCCGCCGCGCTGCGGCGCGTCCTCTAGTCGTTCGGCGGAAACGCGTAGTTCGGCGGAGGAACCGACGGCGTTCCGATCACCAGCACGATCTGCTGGTGCGCGCCGAGCGGAATCTGGTGCATGTCGCCGTCGTACTTTGAGCCGTTGACGTACGCGGTCACGTCGCCGACGAGGCCGGCCACGTCTTGGCGCTCTAGCGGCTGGCCCCAAATGTCGAACAGCATGCCGAGCGTGTATGGGCCGCCCTGTTTCGGCGAGATCTCCGGCGCTTCGAGGTGGATAATGCCGCTGCTGTCGTGCGTGTGAATCCAGTACAGGCAGCCGCCGCTGAGGCTGGGCGCGAACCCGATATACTGCGGTACCGCAATCTGTTTGCCGTTGTAAAAGATCGCGAGGTGGGTGTGGACGTGCAGCGTCGC
>Ga0213876_10002079_pt1 | contig 11851 bp, 13 predicted proteins | sample BarmaccomBMRX_R9_FD_160113 | JGI IMG/M metagenome (GOLD analysis project Ga0213876, IMG submission 160113) | Root-associated microbial communities from Barbacenia macrantha in rupestrian grasslands, the National Park of Serra do Cipo, Brazil - RX_R9 | ecosystem: Host-associated > Plants > Roots...
TGAACGGACACGAATTGACGCGAATGTTTAGTTGAGGCGATGTGGCGCGTAGTGGAGGCGCTCCGGTCGAAGAGCAAGGCTATTTGAAGAGGGATCCGATCGACTCGCTTGCTTTAGGCGATCGGTGGATCGTCACAAAGGCCTTCAACCTTCCTTTTCTTGATCTCTATTCGCGTCCGTTCGTGTCCATTCGCGATTTATCTGCGTAAATCTGCGTTTATCCGCGGTTGAGTTTTCAAGGCGCCCCTAGATCGCCTTGAACCATCGGAGTCTTTTTCTGACTTGCTCCCTCCTCTTTGTTGCGTACCGCCGTGATCGCGCTAGCTAGTACAACGCAACCAATGCCGCTGATCTGCCGCAGGCTCAAGCGCTGGGCGAGAATCACATAACCAAGCACAGCAGAGATGGCAGGCTCCATGCTCATGAAAATCCCGAACGCCCGCGTGCTCATCTTCCGGAGCGCCATCATCTCGAGAGCATACGGGAGCAGCGGAGTGAGCACGGCCAAGCCGATAGTAGACACAAGCGAAGCAACCGAGAGACCATCGGGTCTGGCAACAAAGCTCACCGGGACTGCGGCGATGGCAGCGACCAATAGTGCGATCGATAGGCCTTGCAGTCCGGGGAAAGCGGCCCCTACTCTTTTCATAAGCAGGATATAGGCAGCCCATCCCAGCGCGGCCGCGGCTGCAAAAGCGACTCCAAGCACATCGACACTCCAACGCGCATTTTCCCTAGTCAAAAGGAACACCCCGATCCCAGCAACGATCGCTAGCACTAGATGAATGAGCTTCCGGGCGCCAATCAAAGCCACCCCTAATGGCCCAAGGAATTCTATCGCCGTCGCCGGACCCATCGGGATACGAGAGATCGCAACAAAGTAGCAGACGGTCATAGTTGCAATCACGACTCCTAAGCTGGCGCCCGCGAGCCATTGATAAGGGGTCATTCGGCTGAAGCGCGGCCTCACGAACAAAGCCAGCAAAATCCCCGACCAAAAAAGCCGCAGTGCGGTTGTCGTTGCCGGTCCGATAGCAGCCATGACTGGCACCGCCAGCGCTGCTCCAAGCTGGACACTGAACATCGATCCGATCGCCATGAGTTCAGGTGCAACCCCACGACTGATCAGGACAATTCTGTCTCCGTCGGACGGCACCCCAATCTGGCCGCTACCGGAATTCTTTTTGCTCATCCCCTAGCGCCGGCCGAAATCGAGCAGTTGGAGAATCTCGCTGCGAAGACGCAGAAAATCGGGGTGACTTCGGTCTCGAGGCCGCTCCATGTCCAATGAGATCACCCGGTCAATGCGGCCAGGACGCGGAGTCATGATTAAAATGCGATCGCTCATATAGATCGCCTCATCGATGTCGTGAGTGATAAGAAGCATGGTGGTCAAGCGAGCTTGCCACAACCGCAACACTTCGTCCTGCATCTGCATCCGGGTAAAAGCATCCAGCGCTCCCAGCGGCTCATCCAGTAAGAGCACTTTGGGATGGGTGATTAGGGCCCGAGCCAAAGCTACTCGCTGAGCCATCCCGCCAGACAGATGATGAGGATAGACATTGGCAAACCCCTCAAGCCCTACCAACCGGATAAAATCATCGACTTCGTGATTCTTTTCCCGGGCGACACCGAGTGCAACCAAACCAGACCGGATGTTCCGCCGGACGGTAAGCCATGGAAATAGGTTCGGATCTTGAAAAACCAGACCGCGCTCGGCATGGGCCCCGGTGATCACCTCGGTCCCGACGCGAAGCTCCCCAGAGCTCGGAAAATCGAGTCCGGCGATCAGGCGAAGCAGCGTAGACTTTCCACACGCGCTCGGACCAATAATGGAAACAAACTCGCCTGCACCCACAGAAAATGAGACCCCATCCAGCGCCAGCGTACGCTGATTTGTACGATCTTGGGCGGCAAAATCCTTGGTTACGTTGACCACGTCCAACGAAGAGCCTTCTTTAGCAACCCCACTGACGAATGTTGCTACCATTTTATCACGCCTTTTTGCCAGGCGAGCACATGATCACGTAGCTTGAAAAGAGCCGTCATAATGGTCGAGAAAAACGCCGCCATAATCAGTAGCGCCGCGTAGACTTTTCCGTACTCCGCCCACCCTTGCGCCCAACTCACGTACCAACCCAGACCAGACTTCACACCTACCGTTTCAGCGACCACCAATGTCAAAAAGGAAGCCCCCAGCCCCATAAACAGCCCGATAAAAATGCTCGGCATCGCGGCTGGAATCGCGACATTGAAGATGAGATAACTTCGCTTGGCGCCAAGGGTCCGCGCCACATCGAGGTACGAGGCACGCGTGTTAGAAATTCCGGATGCGGTCAACATCGTCACGGGAAACCAGACCGCGAGGGCAATCAGGCCAATGGCGGAGAACATGGCGGAAGGAGAAAGAACCATAGCCAAGGGAATCCATGCTGTCGCCGGGATAGGACCAACGATCTTTAATATCGGCATTCCCCAATAACGGGCATAAGGGAACCATCCGATACAAATTCCGCTGACCAATCCGACCACTACGCCCAACGTATAACCGCCCAAAAGCAGGACCAGCGAATGCCAGGTACTATCAAAAAGCACACCGCTGTCGTTCACCAGGCTCGATAAGACCGCGGCAGGACCCGGAAAGTAAGGTAAGGGGAGCAAACGCAGGACTGATGTCACTATTTCCCAAACAACGAGACAAACGACAGCAGCAGTAATCAACGGACTCGAGTCTCGCATCCAGCTGCGAAGTCCGGACCAAATCGGTTGAACGGCGATAGCAATCAGGGCGGCGACCAGGAAGCCACTCAAGAAGTAGGTGTACAAGAGCGCTTCTGCTGGCGCCTCGTTCGCGGCCGCGAACCAATGCAGGCAAAGCGCGGCTACTCCGGCGAACGGCAAAGCCAACAGAGTTGACCAGCGCACTTTCTCTGCGTACCGCTGCGGTCGCTTCGGCGAAGCAACTGCGCTGTGAGTGTCTACTAATTCCTTCACTTTAAGTGCACCGTCCCGCATATAATGATGATACCGCCGTCGGTTAGTTGGTGGTTTTCAAGGCGCGAGCGAAGCGCCCATATCCTGATTCACACGGGTCGATCCACCGCGGCGGAGGAAAAACCGCCAACTGACCACGGCCCGAAGGGTTGCGTTGAAAATGGGCTGGCTACTTCGTTGCTGGTCGGTTACGTATCCAGTCAGATATGCGCCCTCCTCGCGCCTCGCAGGCAGCATATTTTGAACGCAACGGTGTCACCACTATATCCGAGACGGTGCACTAGTCCGCTGAACAACACGATGCCAACGTCGGGTGACTTCCATTCCCTGCCAACTCTGCCCTCACACGGTAGATCTCGTCCGGCGGGAGTTGCCCTCCGGCAACTTTATTCACTTGCACGCTCTGGAGCCACTCGTCCGACACACCATCCAAATGAACGAAAGCTTTTTTGGCCAGGGCAGCTACATCCGTCCCCGGGTTAAGCATCCCGGCAACTTTCATCTGCTCAGCCGCAGATTTCACCGCCCCCTCAGCGCCGGAAACACCAGGAACATAACGCAGATGAGAGAGCGCTAGCGTGTTCAACTCGGGATTTGAAGCGAGATACTTCTTATCGACAGATAGCCGGGCTGCCGCCGCCGGGTTCTCCTGAACCCACTTAGCACCTTTAAGCAAAGCCCGGGTGGCTGCAGCGGCTGCCTTCGGGTTACTGGCCAAAAACTTTCCGCTCACTACGACCGCGCAGCAATATTCATCTTTGTAAGGAGCATCCGCCGCTTGATCAGCAACATTGCGCACTTTCCCATCGGCCATAAGCAAGGTGCCAATCGGTTCGGAATCGGCGACCGCATCGACCTGGCCCTTCTCCAACGCTAACCCAAGTTCACCCGCCGGATACACGGTCCACGTAATATCCCGGCTCCCATCAATCCCGTTAGCACTTAAGACTCGATTTGCAAAAATGAATGGCGGGGTCCCCATGCCCGGCACGCCAATCCGTTTCCCGCGCAGATCCTGGACGGTCTTGATCTTGCTATCCGTCGCCGTTTGCACCCGTAGACACCCCGTGTGGACACCGGCGGTGAACTTCACATCTAGCCCCTGCTCGATTGGCTTCAACAGATACATGATCAGATGGTGCGTGATATCGAACCCGCCCAGCGCAAGGACGTCTTTATACTTAGACCACTCACACTTGACCAGTTCGGGATCTAGCCCCTCCTCCTTGAAAAATCCGTTTTCGACCGCAGAAAAGATGGGCGCCTCACAAGTAATGCCGATATAGCCGACCCGGATTTTGGTAAGGCTGTCGCCAGCCGTCTGGGAATCTGCGCGACTATCGGTTCCGTTCCCGATGAACAGCAGGGCGCCGACGGCCGCAGCAGCGGCGAATTTGAGCGAAGTCATAGGGCAGTATCTCTAACGGAAAATACGAAAGGAAAGCGGAAAATAAATCGAAACGATACGCGGCACCAGAGCCGTCACTGAGGGGGCGTCGCGTTGGGCATGCCGCGCCAAAGACCTTGTGCGAGGTCAGAATGGGAGCAACGAAAGCTGCCTCGCCACAACCGCGACGCCCCGGGAACCGTGCCACCCGGATTGATATGGCCCACTTTTCGGCCTGCAACACGCCCTATCCAGGCCCGAACTATCGCCCACTCTTCGCGGTATCCGGGAGAACCAACGGCAGTCCAAAGCCAGGAAACAGGCTTGGGCCACCCACTTCCACAAACAGGGTGAGTCTAGAAATCAGATCTTGCTCCAGGGTGAGCACGTGAAGGGCGTGGGCGACCCACGGTTCTCCTGCGCCGGCACGGGCATACACGGCGAAAGCCGGCTGACGGTTGGCAGCCGTTGGTAGTAGGAGCATGTCCCGAGCCTGCCAAGCCAGGGCAAAGAAGGAGCGCATCGCTTCGCGCCCTGCGTACCATTGCTGCCAGGGCGGCACACCGCGCCGGTTGGCTGGTGAAACCAGACGCGTGGCTAAAACCTCGGGTCTCGCTGGATCCTCGCCGACTCGAGTGAGCGCGCCGAACTCCTGCCCGCGACTTGTTCGACAATGGTTTCGCGCAGGATTTCGCAAAGATGGTTCACTGCCGTGTCTGCTTTGGCCTTGCACAACGTCAAAGCCACCTTCGGCAGCTTGGGGAGACCGGAAGCTCCGGGCTTCAAAACGACGAGTCCGTTCGGAAGGCTGACAGTACTGCGCAGGGTTATCCCTAAGCCGGCTCCAGTCGCTGCCCAGAGACCCGCCAGACTGGGACTCGTAAACGCGAGGCGCCACCCGATTCCCGCTCGACCCAATGCATCAATTCCGGCAGAACGAAACACGCAGGGTGGCTCAAACGCCACCAATGGCAATGGTTCCCCACCCAAGGCTTTGATACCGTCCCAATCAGGGCGACCGATCCATACCATGGGCAGATTAACCAGTCGTTCGACACTGACCCCATCAAGGTTGCCGCCCCAGGCAAGCGCCAAATCGAGTTCTCCATCACGAAGTCTCTCAATTAAAAGAACGTTTTGTTCGGCTCGTACTTCAACGCGCACTTTCGGATGAGCACGCGCGAATCGGCCCAGCAAGCCTGTCAGCCAGCCCTCCGCGAAGTCCTGGGGAATTCCGAGGCGAACCGCGCCTTCGACGTCTCCATCGCGCAGCCCGTCAATGACCTCATCGTTGAGTTCAAGAATTCGTTTGGCGTAGCTCAGCAAACGTTCTCCGGCGGTGGTCAACGTCAAACCCCGCCCGGACTTTTCCAGAATCGGCTTGCCGACTTGTTCTTCCAAGCGCCGAAGCTGCGTGCTGATAGCTGACTGGGAACGCCCTAACTGTTTCGCTGCCTTCGAAAAGCTTCCTAGCTCCAACCCCGTCACGAAAGTCCGCAACACATCCATATTAAGGTTGGTACGAAGACTCATAGATTTGTATAAAGACCGAACCGTTCGATTATATCGATAGGTTGCTACATAAAATTTCAAATTGTGGAATTATCCTCGAGTTTTAGGGTTCATTCGTCAATCAAAGAAACCATTCAAAAAGGACGGATAAACCATATGCCACTCGTTCGAATCTCATTGCTCAAAGGTAAATCCCATGACCACATCAGGGCCATCGCGGATAGCGTTCACCAAGCACTGAATGAAACCTTCGAGGTCCCGGCCGATGACCGTTTCCAGCTCGTTGATCAGTATGAGCCGGAAGAATTTATCTACGATCCTGGCTACATGGGGATCCAACGCTCCAAAGACGTTGTGTTTATCAATATCACCTTTAGTAATTGGCGAGACACGGCGACCAAACAGCGGCTTTACCAGCGCTTGGCCGAGTTGCTTTCGGCAAACGCGGGATTGCGGCCTGAGGACGTTCAAGTGATTCTCTCGCCTAATACTCGGGAGGACTGGTCATTCGGCAACGGCCTGGCCTCGTACGTGAAGGATGCGAAGGAGGTAAAAGCAGCGTAGAGGGTTGAAGAGCGCAGGGGCGTTCCCGATCCACATTCAGTGGACTGGATGGTTAGCTCCATAGGAGCGAAATCTTTATAGCCTGCAATCAAATAAGGGACCAGCTCCGTTAGGAGCGACATCGCAGACTATCTTCCCGGACCTGGCCATGTACCGATAACGATGTCGCTCCTACGGAGCTTTCGTATTTTTTTCTTTGCGGCGCGAGCTATAAAGACGTGACTCCTACGGAGCCGGCTCTTACTAAGCTGTCCCCCAGGTGGCATGGCGATACAGCTGGCCGCGACGTGGGCCTTGCGGACTCGGGTTGCTTGAACATGATTCGCATTCATACTGGGGCATGTCGATGACCGTCTTCGTCACAGGGGCAAGCGCCGGGTTCGGTGCAGCGATCACGAAAAAGTTTGTTACTGGAGGACATCGCGTGGTCGCTTCAGGGCGCCGGCAAGAACGCCTGAAAGCGCTCGCCCATGAACTCGCAACCGATCGCCTGCATACACTGGTGCTCGACGTTCGGGATCGTCCCGCGGTTGAACAAGCCGTTAGCGCCTTGCCGTCTGAGTTTGCGGAAATCGATGTGGTAGTGAACAATGCCGGCTTAGCGCTTGGACTAGAGCCGGCTCACAAAGCCGATATCGAAGCCTGGGAACAGATGGTCGATACTAACGTAAAGGGTCTAATGTATGTGACTCGCGCCATCCTTCCGGGCATGGTTGCTCGCAACCGCGGCCACATTGTGAACATCAGTTCGACCGCGGCAAATTATCCTTACCCGGGCGGCAACGTCTACGGCGCTACCAAAGCTTTCGTACGCCAGTTCTCGCTCAATCTGCGCGCTGACTTACTCGGAACTAAAGTACGAGTAACCGACGTGGAACCCGGGTTGGTCGGTGGCACCGAATTTTCAGTTGTGCGTTTTAAAGGCGATAAGGACAGAGCCGCTAAGATCTACGATCAGGCGGATGCGCTGACCGCCGAAGATGTAGCCGAAACCGTGTATTGGGTAACCACTTTGCCCGCACGGATGAACATCAACACTATTGAGCTCATGCCCGTTACCCAGTCTTTCGGTCCACTGGCAATACACCGGGCAGGCTAGAAGGTTGTACGTTGTAAGTTTTAAGTTCGAGGTCCGAAGTTGTAGATCGTGGGGTGCGAGAAGACGCTGCCTCCAAGTGCCAAGCGCCAACGTAAAACTTAAAACCTACAACTTAAAACCTACAACGTACAACCCCTCGTATGCTCATCGCAGATCTGGAAACACCGGCTCTAATCCTTGATCTGGCAGTGCTCGAACGAAACTGCGCTGCCATGGCTGAACGGGCCAAACGGCACGGAGTACGTCTAAGGCCGCATATCAAAACTGCGAAATCCGCGGAGGTGGCGACTATCGCGACGCGAGGCCAGTTTGGCGGCCTCACGGTTTCAACGGTTGCCGAAGCGGCTTATTTTGCGGCCCATCAATTTCGAGATTTGACGTATGGGGTAGGGATTGCTCCAAACAAGATTCCGGCGCTGGCGGCAATCCAGCGAAAGCACGACGCGGTCATCAATATAATTCTGGATAATGTCGCAACGGCAACTGCCGCGTCGATAGCGGCCGAGAAGGAACATTCCGCCTTCTCAGTGTTCATTGAGATCGATACTGGTGGCCGGCGGGCCGGCGTTGATCCTGAAGATTCAGAATTGTTAGCCGTCGCCAAGGCCGTTGCTGAATCTAAGTCATTAAAACTCGCTGGCGTACTGAGTCACGCTGGACACAGTTACCACGCGCGCAGCGTTGGCGAGATCCGGCGTATCGCAGAACAGGAACGATCGGGCGTAGTACGCGCGGCTCAACGCATTACCGCAGCCGGCCTGCCCTGCGAGATTGTGAGCGTCGGTTCAACCCCAACCATGGTGTACGCGGAACGTTTAGACGGTGTTAACGAAATCCGTCCCGGTGTTTATACGTTCTTCGACCTGGATCAGGTTGGGCTCGGTGTTTGTTCCGAAGACGACATCGCGGTCTCGGTAGTGGCAACCGTAATCGGTCACAACCGGCGAAGTAACCGAATTTTAATCGATGCGGGTGCGCTGGCACTTTCGAAAGATTTGAGCGCTTCCGAGTTTACGAAAAATGTCGGCTACGGTTTAATCCGCCCGGTTCCCGGCACAGTATTGCCAGCTTCAAACTTGTTCGTTGCCGACGTTTCCCAGGAACATGGAATGATCGCTGCCGCTGACGACGAACTACCCTGGGATTCGCTTTCGATTGGCGCTAAGGTACGCATATTGCCGAACCATGCGTGCCTGACAGTCGCTCCTTTCGATCGATACTACGTTGATCGTGGAGATGGTACCGCGAAGGTTGTGTGGGAGAAGATTCGCGGGTGGTGAATGCCTTTGATGGCGGCTACGTCTCGTAATGGGCGAGGTACCCCTAAAAGAGGAGAGCGCAGGAAGCCGATCTTAAGAGCTCGTCGACTCGTAAGCTGCCAATTCGAAAGAAATAAACAATCGGTGAGGCAGGGATTCGAACCCTGGGTACCCTTTTGGGGTACAACGCTTTAGCAAAGCGCCGCTTTCGACCGCTCAGCCACCTCACCAAGCACGAGTCGGGAGAGTATTCCGACCGGGATCGGACGTCAAATTAAAGAATATCCCTCGTGCAGCGCTGCCTTCCCGCGGCCGCGGGACGAGGCCGCCGGTCGGAACCGTTGGTAGGGCGAGGCTCCCGAACGACCGATAGCCAAAACCAGCGCCAAGAAATGATCGAGATGCCTTGCACCGCGTTGGGCCTAGACGCTCGCCGAGCCGCGGGTCTAGGATGCGCCACCACATAAAGCGAGAACACGCCCCAGACCCGCGGCTCGGCAAGCGTCCAGCGTAGTGATGCGAGGTAAACCCTCACAACACGTCACCTCCGGTAAAATCTCAAGGTCGTTCGGGAGCCTCGCCCTACCAACGGTCCCCGACCGGTCGGCCTCGTCCCGCGGCCGCGGGAAGGCGGCGCTCCGCGCTTCCGACCGGTTCAGCTCACTGCGTTCCCGGCGATCACGGCGCTCCCGGCGTTTCTTTTGCAACTTTCCCCTGCAACGCGGTGTACTGCCGATGAAACCAACGCTTTTAAAAGGAGTAAATATGCAAACCAAAATCATCGATTTTCCGCCGAGTACATCAACGGCTTCGCGATTAGCTCTGCGCACGGCAGTGTTGCACACTGCGGACCGGACCGACTGGCTATTGGCTCTTTGGTTAGGGGTCTGGGTCGCCTTCGCCACCGTCGAATGCATTGGCCAACTTGGCTTTCTTAAGGTCTACTAACTTCAACCGGCCTCCTTTAGGCCGCATGCAGTTCAATGGTAAACGCCGCGCCCTTGCCGCTCATCGGGATCGATGACCAGGATGCCAGCGGTCTCGATGCTAGAATGGCTGAAGCCCAGGAGTTCGAGACGTTCGTCCGTAACTACCAGAACATGGTTTTCTCGGTAGCAGCCAGAATTGTCGGCAACCCGATCGATGCCCAGGATATCGCCCAAGAAGTCTTTATTAAAGCGTATGAACGGTTCGATGAATTGAAAGAGAGCGGCACAGTCGGCGGATGGCTAAAGACCGTCGCGACTAACCTATCAATCAATCATCTAAATCGTTACCGGGCCAGATGGCGGTTTTTCTCTGAAGAAGAGACCGAGTTCGAAATACCGACTTTCACTCCCCCGACCGACGATCGCCGCGAGTTGCTTGACCTGGCAATTCAGAAGCTACCGGATGCGCAAAGAGTCCCTTTAGTGCTCTTCCATTTTCAGGACCTGTCCTATGACGAGATCGCCGAAAAGCTCGGGATCTCGCTAGCGAAGGTCAAGACCGACATTCATCGAGGCAGAGAGAGCCTCCGCAAGATTCTAGTTAAAACGTCATGAAGGAACCGAACGAAGATTGGTTAGATCAAGAGCTAAAGGGGCTCCCCGATTTGGAAGCGCCGCCCGAGCTTTTGCCGAAAGTGATGCGTTCGGTTAAGAGACGTTCTGCTCAACTCTGGCTATTGTCGATTTTCCGCCAGCACCTGCCTCTAATAAAGAACTCCTGTTTGGGCTTCGCTTTGGCTGTGGTGGTGCTAGTACCACTTTTTAACCCGGTGGCAACACTGGTCGATCTGTTAGCCCGCTCACCGATCCTCCATTTTCTCGGGGCCATGTTGGACGTCGGGCGCACGATTCTTGGCAACCTGCGTATCTTTCAATTGCCGCTGGGATGGCTGGTCGCTCTGGTGGCCGGCTTTAGTTATTTAACCTGCATTCTCGCCGCGTCGACGGTTCGGTATTTCGCGACTCCTAAACGATCATGAATACCAAATTCCCTTTCCGAGGCAGAGCACTTTGGCTTAGCCTTATGTTAGCGACTGTGCTTGGCGCTCAATCGCTAGTCGCTTCTGCGCCGGGATCTCCGGCAGAGCCCAAGCCGGACACTATCCTGTCTAACTTTACCACTAACACGCTCGAACAAATCGTTAATCTGTGCCCGGTCTCGCACCGCTCAGCTGCCTTTACCAAAATCCGGCAGCATGATCGTTCCGGCGATCAGGTTATCACCGGACGTAACTACACGTTGCGAGCCGGTGAGTCCTCCGAGGGAGATGTCGTCGTGATTCATGGGCATGCCCGCATCGATGGAGTTGTAAATGGCGATTTGGCTTTGATCGGCAGCGATGCCGTAATCAGAGGTACGATAAACGGCGACATGATAGCCGTCGCATCGCAGGCCCGTTTCGAAGATGGGGCCGTGGTGAACGGAGATTTCAGTTCCGTGGTTTCGGCAGTCGAACGCGATAAAGATCTTCAGGTCAACGGCAGCCGCTATAATCTCGATTTCTTGCCTGCCGCTACGGCCACTAATCTCGGTCAATGGCTTACCGGCACTATCTTTTTTCTGCGACCTATGTCCCCTGATTCATTCATTAGTTGGTTCTGGGCCCTGCTGGTCTTGGGGCTCTGTCTGGCGATCGGCCATTTCTTTCCCAAACCTGTTGCCGACACCGGCGCCATCCTCCGAGGGCGAGCGCCCGCTTCAGTCCTGTGCGGCTTAGCCATTGTGCCCGCTGCAACGCTTCTTTGTTTCCTATTGTTAATGACTGTCATCGGCGCGGTGGCCATACCCTTGGTGATCGCAGCGGTTTTCGCGCTGGCCGTGGTAGGAAATGCGGTGGTCTTTCAAATGATTGGCCAGCGTCTCGCTCCTCAAATGAGCAACCAGAAATATCCGGCTCTGATCTGGATCGCGCTGGGAGCGGTCATATGCTGGGTGGTCTATTGTATTCCAGTGATCGGGTTCCTGGCCGGCAGCATTGTGCTTCTGGCTGGCCTTGGGTCGTTCAGCTTGTACTTGATTGACCGGAGCAGAAACCGAGTCCCGGTG
>Ga0213876_10002080_pt1 | contig 11847 bp, 9 predicted proteins | sample BarmaccomBMRX_R9_FD_160113 | JGI IMG/M metagenome (GOLD analysis project Ga0213876, IMG submission 160113) | Root-associated microbial communities from Barbacenia macrantha in rupestrian grasslands, the National Park of Serra do Cipo, Brazil - RX_R9 | ecosystem: Host-associated > Plants > Roots...
TCCGGCTTGTGACCGGTCGCTCGATCGAAGGATGGACCGGAGGCCAGACCGACCCGGTCGAGATGCCCTCCGCCGAACCCGTGCCGTGCAATCTACCAGGCATGACCGTGAGCCGGTCTGGACCCGATCTATCCCCGCGGCGACCTGAAACCATCAAGCCTTGGGGCGTGCAAGTGGTCGGCGGGCCAACGCCTGCCAAGGCGCTCGCCCGCTACCGAGAATGGCTGCCGAAGTACGCGGCCGTCGTTGGCGACCGCGAGCCTCACGTGGTCGCCCACGGGATCGCCGGCCAGATGGGCGCCGCGCTGGTCCGGGTCGGCGAAGAAACGCGGGCTGGGGCCGACAAATTATGCGCGGCGCTGCGGGCCGCCGGTACGTATTGTGACGTGCTGCGCAACTGAACGCGTACTCGCCGGGGAAGCGAGGATTGCCGGTTTGTCGGGCTCTGCGAGTCGTGACTTCACCTCAGTCTTCCAGCACTCGAAGCGATGCGCTGGATCGATCCAGCGAGGCCGCACTCCAAGGTCAGCAACGACGAAAGTCGCTCCTGCTTTTGTCATCTCTGCCATTTCCGATGCGTTCAGCCCTGTCGAGACACGCTGTGCGCTTGAGACATCCTTTTCATCCCACAGCTCCTCGAGCGAGATTCGTGATCACTTTCTTGGTAATGTCCATCTCTCGCTCGACGTTCAGCTTCACCGCCACAAGATAGAGGAAGCCGCGCCCGAGATAACCTTGCGCCCGAGAACCCGCCTTTAGCCGTCTCGCCCTGGCCAATTAGGTTCTTGAGGGATAGGTTGCTCGTGATCCAGTTCACAACCCCGCAATCCTTTTTGTGATGTTCTTTGAACCGGAGGATGGTGGTCCGCGCCTTAATCAAAGAGAGATCCAGAGCGACATCCTCCACTTACAACGTGCATGCGCCCTGGCGTCGGTTACAGCTAATCGGAGCCTCACGGCGATCTGAAACTGGTTCAATCGGTGGAGGCCATCGTGGATAGATTTCCAGACAAATGGTGGCAATGGCTGTTGATGTACCCGACCATCGTCCTGGCGCTCGGCGGCGCGATCCCACAATATTATCAATGGGCGTCGGCAGCCAATCACGGGCTCGGGTTCGCGGGTAACGTGAAGCTCGCCGAGGAGCAGGACAAGGCCTGGCAGCGGAATCTCGATTGCCTGCGGGCGATTGATCATATCAAGCCGGGCTCAAGCACCAATTATGCGATAGATTTGGTTTCGTGCCCCTCCGGCGACATTCTGGTGACGCTCACGCCACTGCAAAATCCAAATCAACAGATCTCGCACTGGATCGTGACGAGCGACTTGTTTACTCAGTCTGCTCGCTCGCTCTTTTCAATCAGCGCGATGGCACAGGAGGCTCCGCCGCGACCGGGAGGGCCGGTTGAAACACGAATAATCGATACACGGAAGGACGGGGCTGTTGTCACGCGGAGGATCCAACTGTCTGACAGTTCGTGTGTTGACCAAACAATCGACACATATACTGGCCGACGCATCGACCAGAAACCGGCCGCGTGCAGCAGGTTCTAACAGCGACATGCCTCGCGCAGGTCAAGCGCGCAGCGCGAACATCGCGCAAACTGGTGTGCGTTACAGTCGGGAAAATCCGGATAGCACAGCGGAGAAGTAACCATGGGCGACTCGCAAACGATTGGCCTTGGCGGCCTTTCTAGGCTGGAGCGTTTGGAACTCGAGGAATATTTGAAGTCGTGGGATGGCGGCGCCGCCTGGCGAGCGGACCCTGGCGAGTTTCGCGAGGAGAGGCTCGGCGCGAACACGCTGGGACAAGTGCCCGACTGGATGTTTCTGTTATCGGCTGCGAGCCCGTTCCTACCGGCAATTGCGAGATGGCTCATCGAGAGGCCCAAAACGATTGTGATCAAATCGGAAACAACCAAGCCGGACGGAACACGCGAGAAAAAGGAAATTGTCGTGAAGGGCGCCTCGCCTGGGCAAAGCACCAAGGAGGCGAAGGAGATCGAAAAGCAAATTCAGGACGCCATCAAAAAGTTGGATCAGATGCCGGACTAATTCGATGGCGCAATCGCAGACAGGTCAGATCGGCGTCGACCAACTTCGGATGCACCTGCCTGTCGCGTCGCCACGAGAATGTGTGCTGGATGCGATGGAGTGGAAGCTCCCTCGGTCACTACTTCCAATCTTCTTGCACGAGATTACCCATTGGTGGTGCCTGACCGCTCCGGTCGGGCACGCGCTCGCATGGCTGGTGACCAAGTCTAAGCTCGCGATGTACGAGATGGCTGCCAGCGATCGTTCGGCCTCGCCGGAAGAATTGACCGATATCTGGCGCGCCCATGCGTCGCTAGCGATTCTCCGGCCGCTGCTTGAGGGGCTGGCCTTGTTTGCCGAGCACGACCTGGAACCCGGCCAGGGCAGCGTGCATTCGGAGCCGATCCGCCTTGCGTTTCCTTTCTTTCTGGCGCGAACCCCCGAATTGGCTGAGGCGATAATGAGGAGCCCGGAAGTGCTCGATGCGCATATCAAAGCGATGCTCGCGCAGGATCGCATCAGCGAAGACGGGTTGAGGCGAAAGACCAAAGTGCTGACGACACCACTTGGTGACCCGTCCGGGTATCTCTCGGGCTATCTTGTTGTTCGCGGCCTTTACAACCGCGCTAAGCTCAAGTCGGCCAGGGCGCGCGACCGCGACCTGTTCCTGATGTACCTGCGATCCTATCTGTTTGAGGATTATGAGTTGGCCCGCTGCCTGCTCGATCAACCGCTGCCGGACGAGGGCAGTCCCGGGAGATCGCTGTTCCAGCGGATAGGCGGCCGCCTGCGGTCTCTGGTCAGCGATACGCTGGACTCCCGGCTGAAGCACTATGAAGAAGCTGTCCTCGCGGGCGTGCGGGGCTCTGAATGCCTCGATCGCAAGGACGAGGACTGGGACGGCATTCGCGCGCGCCTCGAGCGCGAGGTGGGCGACTTGTCTGGGATGTTATTGGCCGCCTGCGAACGCCTGAAGGACTACCGCTTGGCTGCGATCTCGCTCGGATCGAGCCTCGCGCACCGGTCCGCAATCCTGATCGCTGCGGCAGACGGAGTGTTCTCGTCCACTCGCGGCGGGCGATGTCGGTTCGAGTTTGAGGACGGTCCAATCGAATTGAACTTGGCCTCCCCGGACCGCGAACCAGGTGAAACGCGGGCCAGGTTCGTCGCGTGCTTTATGCCTCAAGTAGCCCGCGGAGTGACGCTCAAAGAGGATTGTATGGTCTTTGCCTGCTTTTCTAAACGGAAAATTATCTGGTGGTCATTCTTGGGCTTGGGTCAGAGCGGGCTTCGCGGGTTCGCGGAATTTCCTAACCCCGAGATCGAGATGGGTTTCCGGGCAACTATAGAATCAGTGCAGTTCGCTTCGGCTACGGAGGAGTTTTCGAGACTATCGGACGATCTGTTGGGCGAGATCGTGAACGACATGGCCGGGCCGCGAGCCGCTTTGGCCGCGAGTGTCGAGGAATTCTACGCCCGCCGGGCGCTCGCGAGAGTCCGGCCCAAGCTTCAAGAAAAGTGTCGGGCCGCGCTCAGCGAAAATGGCTTTTGGGATCTATTGAGAATCGGCAGCAAGGGCAACGGCGATGCCATTCGCGCTCTCGCTCTTTTGGGCCTCTGCGCAGCTGCCGGAACGCCCGCGCGGGTTGCGGAGCAGCGTCTGCGGGATTTCGGACTCGATCCCATCGAAACTTCAAAGAAAATATCCGAGGCTTCGAGGAAATATGGACTACCGTTGTGCAATTTCAGCGCGGGGACCGCTGAGGGTAAGGGAGCCAAGGTCGGCTTCCAATGTTTTCCTTGAGCACGAGCTCCCCACTCCTCATCAACGGCACCAACGTTGCCAGAATGAAGAAAATCGGCCGTTGGCCGCGGTCATAGTTGGGCGATTAGGGTCAAAGTTCGGATACGATACCAATCAGGGCTTGCTCAAAACCAATCTGAGCGAGATTGAACGGCATTACCTCCAAAGGAGGGGCCGCCCGACGCGCCGCTGACTTCGCTGCACTTTCATCGCTTTTGGCGCCAATCTAGAATAGGAAGTCCGGTACATTGCTCGGCTTTCGACGCGGTCTCGTTCGAGCGAACGGATTTCGCAATGATCTACTTGCGACTCAGCTTCCTAACCACGTCGACCGGGTCGAACCCCAGGATCTTCCCCAACTCGATCAGCTCGACGACATCAATCCGTCGCTGGCCGGACTCCATGTGGGTCACCCAGGACTGGTAGACACCCATCTGTTCGGCCAGATCGATCTGTCGCAGCCCCGCAGCCTTCCTGTGCTCGAAAAGCCCACTCAGGAGCAGCTTGCGGCCACGAAAGAGGCTCATGTCGCTCCGACGACTGAACAGACGCACCATGCCGACGCGGCGAAGCACGATCCAGCCCTGCACCTGTCAACCAATCACGGCCATCCGGCAGTCGCGGCCGCGCCGCATCCAGGTCAATTCAAGGGAGCCGGCATTGTCGCGGCCCGTCCCGGCAAGCCGGTCTTTGCGCCGCCACCGAAACATGGCCCCGTGGTCACAGCGCTCAATCCGGTGGCGAAGCCCGGCACGCCGCCTGCGCCTCAGCCGAGGAACGCCCAGGCGCGAGCCAATCACTCACCGAAGCTGCAAGTCGCTGCCAAGCCGCGCGCTGCAGAGCCGCGATCGAAGCGAACGCCGCCACCTCCGGTCCATGCAATCAAGCGGCCGGTCCAGGGTGCAAGGCATGCGCCTCCGCCGCACCGCGCGCCGCAGCCGCGTCGTCCACCACCACCGCATATCGCAAGGCCGGCACCGCCGCGACGTCCGCCGCCACCACCTCGGCGCCCACCTCCGCCGCCAAGGCCTCATCCAGCCCCCCGGCCTCACCCAGCGCCACAGAAGCACAGGTAGCGTGACCGCCAGTGGGTCCAAATCGGAAGGCTGATTACAGATGATCCGCAGCTGGGGGCTCTTGATCGGAACATGCAGCACCTTGGTCGCACTCGCGTTGACGGGGCCACAGGCGAAAGCCGGCGATCGGCCGAAGCTGGAGATCGGTATCGACCGGTCGAACATGGGTACGGAATGGACGCTTGCGCCGCCGGGTGAGCCGAACGTCTATCCATTCAACGGTCCTTACAACGGGCCAGGCGTGTTCGAGGCAAGGCGCAAGGCAGTGTTCGACGGCATCGCCCGGATGCATGTGCAATGGTTTCGCGACGGCTTCGGCGCCAACACACCCGACGGAATCAAATTGTTCGTCGACATGGTGAACCAGGTGCATGCGCGCGACATGAAGATGCTGGCGGTGGTCGGAGGACATCCAGACGATTTCGACAAGAAGGACTATATCGATCCCAAGACAAGCGGCTGCGAATGGGGGGCCTATCCTTTGAGCAAGATCAATCTCGCCAGGCTCGAGCAGCGCGTGCGCGGTTATTTTGATGCGCTGAAGCAGGCCGCCGTCACGGTTGACGCGTTTGAGATCGGCAATGAGACTGATCTCTACTGTAACGATGCCGATATGCCGAAGAGTTCGGAGTTCGCGGCACACCATTGGCAGTGGTTCCTGAGCAAGGATCAGGTCCACGCCTTCGTTGCCGGCTACGCGCCGTTTCTGGCGACCTATGCCCGGCTGATTCGCGATTATTTTCCCGCCGCCAAGATCATCACCTTCGGCATGTCCAACCCGACCGGCAATTCGGCTGCGCTGATCCAGGCTCTGGCCAGCTTTCCTGACGAGTCTGCGAAGACCTTCGACTACACGAGCCTCGTCGATGGTTATGGCAGCCACATCTATCTGTCGTCGATGACGACGCTGTACATGATCAATCGGGCGACCACACAGCTTTCCGAGCAAGGTGCGCTGCTCCCGCATCTCCAGCAAAAGCCGATCTGGATCACCGAATGGAACGAATCCGCCTCGGTATTCTGGACGGGCCGAAAGTGGTATTTCCAGCCGGCCAGCAGGGACGGGATAAAGCTCGATCTCAACCAGGCGGATGCGAAAGGCGCTTTTCTCGCCATGACCCGTGCCGAAGTCATCAGCGCCTTTCAGGAGAAGGTCATCGCGAATCTGCGATCGATGCCCAATCCAGTCAACATTGGATATTTGTTCTACTATTCCTACGATTCCGCGGCGAAGTCCGCGATCTGCGACACCACGGCGTTCAACACCAGCCGCAACATCAAGGGCACCTGCTTCTCCGGGGCGATCGATCCGGTGACGGGCAACCTCTTGCCAGATGTCGCGTCTGCAATCACGGCAGCGCATTAGATAGTTTGGCAACACAAGGCTTGGCGAGGGCGTCAGATGAAATCTCTCACAAGATCACTCGCTGCGCTGGTCGCCTGCGTTGCGACGACGCCGATTTGCGAGGCAGCGGCGCTGAAGGGACCCGTGACCTGGGGATCCCCGGACCAGCCATGGGGCGTGCGCAGGGCGGTCACCGCGGCCGACCGCGCTGCGATCGCCGCCTATCGCACCGGCAGCAGGGCGCCGGTCTTCTCCAGCAACTTCGAGAGTCCTGCGGAGCTTGCCGCTGATTGGACCTTGGAGAGCGACGATAATCCGACGCTCAAATCGTGCCGCAGGCCTGACAGCGTCGAGGCGTCGCCGGCCGGACTGCGGCTGAAGACGCTGGTCGCAAGTACCTGCCGCAGCGCGCAGTGGTCTACTGGGCACATTGGTAGCAAAGCCAAATATGGGTTCGGATTCTTCGAGGCCCGGATCAAGATCGCAGACATCAAAGGCATCAACAACGCATTCTGGCTCACCACCGACGATAATTTCGAGATCGATGTCGCTGAGGCGACCAACCCGAGCTACATCCATATTGGCCTGCAATATTGGCCACCTCCGAACGGCACCGAGAAGCATGCCGGCATGGGATGGGGCGCAAGCTTCGTCGAGAACCTGTCCTACGGCTTTCACGATATCGGGCTGTTGCGGACGTCCAACGACATGGTCTTCGAGGTCGATGGCGAGCCGATCGCTGCCGTGGTCACAAAGAACGCGGTCAAGGGACCCGCGGCGATCCGCTTTTCGACCGCGCTTGGCGACTGGGCCGGCGGCAAGGTCCCGGACCATCCCGAAGGTCACAACATGGTCGTGCAGTCGTTTCGGGCATTCGCCCAGGAGTAATGGTCCCACATGCGCATATCCAAATTATTGGCCATGGTCTTGCTGATCGCCATCGGATCTTTGCCGCCAGAAGCGCCCGCAGGGACGACGAGCAACTTTCTCGTCGGCGTCAATGTCATCGGAATCCAGAAGATGAGCGAGCAGCAGCAGGATGAGCTGATCGCCGAACTGCAGAAGGACGGTGTGAAGGTCGTCCGCACAGGCGTCGGCGATGGCTTCAATCGCTTTACCACCAAAGCCTTCGCCAAAGGCATCCGCGTGGTGGCAATCGTCTATGCCACTATGGGCGGAAGCGGCGCCCACACACGACCAGCCGATGCAGCGCTCGGCCTGCACTGGGCCGCGGCGGCCCTGACCGATTCCGATCCGGCCAAGTTCAAGACCTGGCTGTCCCCCCAACTCGAATCCCTGGAGAGCGCCGGCGTCCACCTCGCCGCCTTTGAACTCGACAACGAGATCAATGGTCCCTTCTTCAATGGTGACTTCCTGCCCGCGCAGGCCTCGGGGCGTGTGCTCGCTCTGTCGGATCTTGACAATCCGAAGGATCCAGAGGGCCAGGCAATCTCGGCGAGCTACCGGGCTTACTTGAGGGTGTTGGCGGCGCTCAAGGACGTGCGTGACCATTCGAGATTGAACAGCAAGACGCCGGTGATCTCAGCTGGGCTCGCAGATGGCGGGCTGCCCGGCAAAAAGCCGGGGCAACGGCTCGACGGCGTCAGCATTCCGGCGACGCTCGCCTTCATGCGCCGCGAGGGCGTCGACCAATTGGCCGATGGCTATGGCGTGCATGTCTATCCGGGCGGCGATCCGAAGAGACCGATTGCGACCCTGTATGATCTTCTCAACAAGGATGCCTTCTCCTTGTGTACGGCAGCCAAGCCGTGCTGGCTGACGGAATGGGGATTCAACAACAACGACGCGTCCTGTCCCGTCGACGACAAGACGCGCGTGCAGCTGATCAACACCATGCGCGGCGCAATGGCCCAATTTGCGCAGCAGGGCCGGCTCGCGGCGTCGCTCTACTACGATTGGGGTGACCATCCCGGAACAGGTACGACCATCTTCCGCTGCGGCGCGCTGACCGATGCCGGCAAGCTGGCGCTGAGGCCGCTGTGATATGGGAGACCCAAATGGGAATCTGACGCTTGCAATGGTCCTTGTGGTGCGGGGCGGTCTCGCCGCTCGCGCTGCGCCGCGCAGGTGATCGCCGGTGTCAACGTCGAATCGATCACCACCCGCACCTCCTGGGCCACCTTGATTGGAGAGTCCGATGCTCCGCCCCTTCGCTGCTCCACGGCTGCAGCACCTGCTTGTGATCGCGCTTGCCGGCCTTGCGCCTTCACTGTGCGGCCACGCTTCGGCGGCGCCGCCACCAAAAGCGGGCCCGGTGATCGGCGTCATCGACGATATTCGTTACGAAGGTGACCAATATTACGCCTTCGGCTGGGCGTGCCAGCAAGGCAGCAGAGCATCCATCGCCGTGCACATCTATGCAGGGGGCGCGGCGGGCGGCAAACCGCCGGGCAGCTTCGTGACCCCGGGCACGGCCGATCTCGCCAATGAGCCGGCTGTCGACCGCGAGTGCCACGATGCCGACGGTGGAAAGCACCGTTTCAAGATCGCGCTGCCCAATCAGCTGCTGCGAAGCTCTCAAAATAAGAAAATGTGGGCTCATGGGATCGCAGCAGTCGGAAATGTGGAGAACGCCGCGCTTGCAGGCTCCGGGAAGATTCAATTGCCGAACCCAAGATGGCCCCCCGATCCGCCGACGCCGGCGTTTCTCGACGGGCCGGCCGTCGCCGCGTTCGATACAAGAAAAGACTCCTGCGAGCTGACCGACATTCCCGATGCCGCCGCGCGCGCGTTCCGCGACGACAAGGGAACAATTCATCTGATAGCCTCACATTCCGTCACGCGCGCTGGCCTCGGCCGGACGCTCGAGACAGCGAAGCATAATTGTCAGGTGGTCTACAAATCGCACCACGACGGCAACCCGGCGGATTTCGACGACTATACCTGGCTCACGCAGTTCTACACCGTCGACGGCAAACAGATCGTTGCGCTCGGCCACATGGAATATCACGGCTGGGAGCATGTCGGCATGTGCGCGGCAAAAACCGACACGGCGACCTGCTGGTACAATGCCGACACATTTCTGTTGTCCAATGACGGCGGCTATCATTTTGGTCAGGCCAAACCGCCGGCCAACTACCTGCTCAGCCTTCCCTACAAGTATCAGCCGAACAGGGGACCGGAAGGCTACAGCGTCGACAACAACGTTCTGAAAATCGGCGAGTGGTACTACGGGACAGCTTTTTCTTGGGCCTGGCCGCCGGGCTGCGGCCAAGGCAAGGGCCAGACGCCCTGCCTTGTTCAAGACGGCACGTGTCCCATCCGCACCGCAAATATCATGGATCCGAGCTCATGGCGCGGCTTCGACGGCAAAGACTTCACGGTCACTTTCATCGATCCGTACAAGGGCGCGGTGGCAAATCCGCAAGCCCATGTCTGCGTGCCGGTGCCGTATCTCGATTACGCCAACGGGATTAATTATTACGAAGCATCGCATCTCTTCGTCGCGACGCTCTGGAACCAGGGTTCAGGCGGTTTTGGCCCCGAAGGCGTGTATTTTACGACTTCGGCCGATTTCATCCACTGGAGCAAGCCGGTGCTCGCCGTGACGCTCAACCAGATGCTCCGCCGCGAGCCCGAGGGAGGCTGGTCTTATATGTATTTCTCGCTCATTGATCCCAGGGCGAGCGATCCAAGCTTTGCGACGATCACCGACCATCCGTATTTGTATTACGTGCGGTTGGATGACAATCACGGTCCATACCAGCGGGTCTTGTTCAGGCAGAAGGTCAAACTTGATTGGCTCATGAAGGCGGCCGCCGCCGAGCTTGCCGCACATCCGGCACCGCCGCGGCAATGAGGATCACCCGACGGGTCGGCGCAAGCGTCACGATCCCCGCAATACGCTCGACACAGTACGTGCGAGGCTTCGCGTCGGATGCAGCAATCTCGCGCTTCGTTTGTTGTTGTGGACTACATTATCGTAAGCGGCATGAGCTCCCACGTCTGAGGTGATCAGCGGACGCGTGCGTAGCGGATCGGCATCCAGTATTGGCGCTGGAATATCAGTGTAGGTCAGGCAGAAAGTCTGCGGTCTCGCGGCCGCCTCGTGGTGATACGAGCATCGGCCGACCCTGATCCTAGTGTGCCAATTCGCTTTAGCACGGCGGTGGCAAGATCAATCGATCTCTTGCCGAGGTTGAACAGCAAAAGGAAACCGGCATAGATGAAAATCATCGTTAGGAGCCACAGGCTAACGATCTGTGCGGTTTCAGCCATTCAAGACCCGCTGCAGTTGGCGGCCTCTTTCGTTGCAATCCTAACCATCGTCTCTGTCGCGCTCGTAGCCGAAATCGAGCCAAACTGTTCGTCCAAAACATGGATAACGCGTGTCCATCTTGTGGATAAAATCGTGATACTCGCGACCGATCTTCATAAATGCAACTGAGGCAGGGCACTCACGCAACTTAGGATAGCGTAGTCGCAAACCGGCAGGCATCTTCCATCTCGTGCAGGGCATTACGGTGGGCCCCGGCAAGGCTCATCAGGACGCATGCCCTTGAATTGGAAGGCGGGGCGAAATGGCAACTTACTGCATAACACCTGAACGGCTACCGCAGCGGGGACGTGCTGTCGCGACCCCGCGCTGGTAGTTGTCCGTATTTAGGCAGCGGTGTCCAAAGTTAAATTTTGCGGTGCCCCAAAAGTCATGGTTTACAGTTTGTGAATAGGTCTTGCGCAAACTGGAGCCCAGCGCGAAATCGATTCAAATAGGTTCTATGCCGGTCCCGACAGCACAGACGCTTGAGCAGATCGTCAGGTTACAGCGAAGCTGGAGGCTGCAATTTCTGATCGAATTCGTAAGGCTCCTTAAAAAAGAGTGCCTCGGTTGGCAGCAGAGCAGGAGCGTCGATTTTCAGAGAAGAGGCTCGATCTGATCAGGCTTGCAGACGCGGGACACCATCAAACCTGAGCGTGTTGGTTTCCTGCGGCAGTGTCCCCAAAAAGTAACCCCGCCGCACTGAGAACGCGACGGGGTTGGAAGCGAGGCATGCGGTTGAAGGCGCCGCATGAAGCAGTGCTAGCTGCCAATCGTAAAAATCTCTGCAAGCCAGTTGTTATAGTTTGATCTGAGTTTCTAAGTAGGATGGCACCCGCGCGCGAAGCCGGCGAGCAGCCTGCGGCGCAAAACAGGTACGCGAGCGCATCTAGTATTTGCAGCTCTCCTTTGCCAACGCGGCGGCGCTCCACCGGCCAGGTGTTGGCAGCCTGGCTTGACGAAATTCGTAGGGCCGCGCCCGACCAAGTGCTACGCGACTTGGCGACACGGCGGCCCAATCGGCGACGGTGTAGCAACCGGTCAGCTAAAGTTCACCGTCACAGAATTTACGAAATTCCGCAATTTGCAGATCACTCTCAGGTGGACCAAGCTGAGCACAAGCAACGCCTGCGCCAATCACCTGAAATTGCCCTGCTTGCGCAACAGAGTGACGAGCACAGAAACACCGCACAAGCCAGCATATTCCCTTCAACTGCCTCCGGGTGCGGGGCGGCGGACTCGCGCTTTTAGTGGTAGCCTTGCCTCTTTGTCGTGGAGATCCATATGCGTACATTTCAGAATTGAAATT
>Ga0213876_10002083_pt1 | contig 11843 bp, 7 predicted proteins | sample BarmaccomBMRX_R9_FD_160113 | JGI IMG/M metagenome (GOLD analysis project Ga0213876, IMG submission 160113) | Root-associated microbial communities from Barbacenia macrantha in rupestrian grasslands, the National Park of Serra do Cipo, Brazil - RX_R9 | ecosystem: Host-associated > Plants > Roots...
CCCAAGCCTCAGGGCGAGTTCGTTCAGGCTGGTCTCGGTCCCGCTTGCGACGTTAAATACCTCGTCCGTCACCGGCGCCTTTGCGGCCAGAAGGTTCGCCCGCGCGATGTCCTCGACGTACACAAAGTCCATCGTCTGCGTACCATCCCCAAGAATCAGGCAAGGCTCGCCTTTCGCCAGACGCTCCATCCAGCGGATCAGGACTTCCGTATACACCCCGAAGACATCCATCCGAGGGCCATAGACGTTGAAGTAACGTAACGCGACGTAGTCCAATCCATACATCGCGTGAAAGCTGCGAAAAATCCCCTCGTTGAACAGCTTTGCGGCCCCATAAATGGTTCGGTTATCGTAACCGTGGTGCGCCTCCGGTGTGGGAAACACCTCGGCGAGCCCATAAACCGATGCGGAGGATGCGGCAACGACTTTCTTCACTTTGGCTGCCACCGCCGCCTCCGCCACGTTAAACGTGCCGTTTACCAGAACTTCCAGCGCCAGCCGCGGGTCCTCAGCGCACTGCGTGATCCGGATCGCCGCCTGGTGGAAGACAACGTCAACGCCTGCCATGACCTTTCCGAGAAGCTGCGCGTCGCGTACGTCGCCTTCGACCAGGGTAACATTGCCCGAAGCCGCCGCCGATTCAAGATTCTGACGTCGCCCCCGGGAAAAGTCGTCGAGAATCACAATTTCTTCCAGCCCTTCGGCCACCAACAGGTCAGCGATGTGCGACCCAATCAGCCCTGCGCCTCCGGTGATTAAAGCTCGTTTATAGGTCAGCATTTTCGATACTCGGTTGAAATCCATCGCGCCAGCGCAAAAACCGGGCGGGCACACCAGCCACGATGCTGAACGGAGGTACGTCCCGGGTCACCACCGCCCCGGCTCCGACGATGCTGCCTTTGCCGATCGTCACGCCGGGCAGCAGAACAGCACCCGTCCCGATGTCCGCCCAGGCTTCCACGCGCACCGGACGAACCTCCAGGTCGGTTTCGATAATTGGCCGGTCGACAGGGAGGCCGGTGTGGGACGAGCCCAGGATTTTTGCGCCCGGACCCCACCCTACATGATCTTCCAGAATTAAATTCCGCGCGTCGAGGTAGGCCTGGGGGCCGATCCAGACGTGATTGCCGATCCTGGTGATCCCATCAAAACGCCCTTGAATGTACGCCTGGGCTCCGATGAAAACCCCATTTCCGATCTCAAACGTCTCCAAATGCGTGAATCCGACCCCGGTGCCTATCCGGACACCATCACCGAACTTACGGGCAACGGACCTCCAGATTGCTCGACGCATGAGCCGGTCAATCTCGCCATCACCACTGCCGAATCGGGAATATTGTTCCAGGAGGGCGACCGACGAGTAAGTCTCCCTAAGGTGCCGAGACAAATCCATCTCGAAAAGGGGGTCAGGTTTGACCGGTTGTTTGCCATGAACGGCAGGGATAGTTCGAGCATGGCTCTCAAGGCTGATATTCATTACAAAAATAAATCAATTAATTTATACATTTTAAACTTACCTTCAATCAAGGCAGCCGGCGATTCATCCGGAGCGCCTCAGCAGGGAAAGCCCTTACCTTTGCACCCCCTCGGTACGATCCTGAGTAGCTGTTGGGGTTAAGAGGTACGGATCGGACATAGGCAAAGTTGCGCCGCTCGTGCGGTTCCAGGAAGGCGCGTCATCCTCGCGGCGCCGGTTCGGCGGTACGCTGACGCCGGTCCCGGTTCCGGAGCTGGAAGGACAGGCCGGTCTTCCGGATGTACCGGTTGATCCGCTCGATTCCAAGAAGAGGAATCAGGGACCGAACGCTGTACAGGCCGGTAAGCAGCGCAAGGACGCAGCCAATGCCTGTCCCCCAAGGCTCACGCAGCGTCAATCGGGTGCAGAGCGCGATGGCCACGGTAACGGCGCCTAACAGCGACAGCCGCACGTTCCGAGGGGACAAGGAAAACTCGGACACCCTCCGGACGATCACGTACACGATATACCAGTGAAAGAGGTAAAGGCCCAGAAAAGCCATGCCCGTACCGGGGAGGCCGAACAGCCTCAGACCCAACCAGCCGAGCAATACATACACGGTGTAGGAGGCGAGATCGCTCCAGAAAAGGGCCGCCGCCCGGCCTTTGGCCACCAGGATGTAGCCCATTGGCCAGGAATTCACGCGCAGGAACATGCCGACGACCTGCCAGCATAGAATCTCTGCCGCCTTATCGAACCTGGTCGAATAGAATATCTGGATCACCCAGGGCGCAAACGCGAGAGTCGCCAGGATGCCGGGAAGGGCCAGCAGGTTCGAGATTTCCGCTTGTTCGTTGACGAGCTGATTGCAGCGCCGGTTGTCGCCGGCAACCGCCGTCAGCCGGGGGAAGAAATCCGTTCCCATGGCTTGCAGCACGAAGCCGACATAGACCATGGAGAGCGCGTTGGCTGCTTGAAACTGGCCGGCGCCGTCCACGCCGAGCTGGCGCGTGACGAACACACGGAGCAAGAACGGGGCCCCGAGCGTCATCAGCCCCGTCAGTAGGAACACGATCCCCAGCTTCAACAGGCTCCCGGCTTCTACCACAACCTGCTGAGGCTGGATGCGAACCGGTTCAACCCGGATGCGGCGAGCGTAAGACCAGGAAAAGAACGCTCCAACTCCCGCTGCCAGTACCATGTAGGCAGGAATCGCCTGGCGACCCCAGACGTACACGATCGGAATGCTCAGAAGCGCACCGGCCAGACTGCCGATGATGTTTATTTTAGCCAGGTCCCCAATCCGGCGCATGCCCTGCAAAAGCGCGCCTTGCCCACCCATGACGGCGCCGAAAAGCAGGATGATTGAGAGCAACCCGATATCGGACGCATGGTCGCCATTGCCGAAAGCGAGCCGGCTGATCGGTTCGCGCGCCAGGAAGAGGGCCACCGTGCCGATGATGCCGAGCACGAGACAGACCCGGCGAAGGGTGATTACGGTGGTGGCAATCACTGCGGGGCTGCCCGAACCCATCGCCGACGCGATCTGGCGCACACCCGAACTGCTGATGCCGAGGTCGACCGCGGTTTTGGCCAGGCTTATCACCGAATCATAGATCGCCTCGAGGCCGATACCGGCGGGACCGAGCAGCAGCGCCAGGAGTTTCGTGCGCACCATCCGAATCGCGATCACGATTGCCGTCGACCCGCCAATGATCGAAGTCGATTTCAGCGCCTCGGCGTGCGACGTGGTCTCGGGTTCGTCGGCCAAACGGGGCGGGCACGACTCGGTCGCCTGGCCGGAGCCGGCCCGTTCATCAACCAAAGGTTTCGCCATCGGATTTGCTAAAAGGACGGTCGAGAGGTCCTCGCACGTGAATGTGGTGCCGGCTCAAGAGCGCAGACACCCCCGCGGCCGCAGGTCCACTGCCCGTGAATATCGCTAGAGTCGGCATTTTGTCGCCAGCCTTTAATCCAATCATCAAGCATTACAATCTCCTGGCAGCCGTCACCAATTGATCGATCCGCAACCGGGTAGTCGATCCGCCCGGGAACTCCGGCGATTCGGTCTATATTATGGTCCATGTATTTTGTTTGTCGAGCGATCCGCCAAAAAGGATCGTCAACCTCGGCGCCGGGTCGCCCGGCCGTGGACGCGCTGCCAACAATCCAATCGACCGAGACGCGGCCGGCGAGCATCTACCTTTGAAGGCGAGAAGGGTGCGACCCGAGGCCGGCGCCGCCTCGGTTTCCGGCAACTCACCGCGGGGATGAGCGGGGATGGTCAGCCAGGCGCCCCCCGCAGCCTTCGAGGGCCGCCAACCCCGCGCCGTCCACCCTGCGCACCGATTACGGAACGCCGGCGGGGCTGCCCACGACGTGCGCGGCTTTGCCTGCCGGTTCTACATCACTGATCCGCGCCCAGCTGGGAGGCAAATTTCGCAGGATCTCGATATTTTTAAACACAGGACTGGTCCGCGCTCCGTGCGCATGGACCCATGCAGCCATTTTGCGAATACCCTCCTCAAGCGACGTCTTCTTCCGCTTCCCAAAAACCTCCTCGGCTTTGGAATGATCGGAAAAAGCGTACTTAACCTCATTCCGGGGTTCGAGGTGTTTCACGTTGCACTCTGCGCCCATCGCAGCCGCCACTACCTGCGCAAGGTAATTGACGGTGAACGGAACATCGGCGCCAACGTTGAAGATTTCATTACGCGCAGCCGGATAGTTGACTGACTCCGCGATCACGGGGGCCACGTCGTTGATGTGGGTAAACGCCCGTTCCTGCTCACCGTCTCCAAAAATCGTCATCGGCTGGCCGCTCAGAATCTGGTTCATGAAGATCCCGACGACATTTCGATAACGGTCGCCGATATTTTGGCGCTCGCCGTACACGTTGTGCGGCCGAAAGATAACGTAGTCCAGGCCGAACATCTCATGCGAAACCCTCAGTTCCTGTTCAATACACAATTTGGCGATGCCGTATGAGTCTTCCGGGATCGGAATCATCTTCTCGGTCATCGGGGTCTGACCTGCACCATACACCGCGATCGACGAAGTGAATACAAACGACCTGGTGCCGTAATTGACGGCGGCATTGATCAGGTTTACCGAACCGATAACGTTGTTGTTATAATTAAAACGCTTGATAAAATGACTCAGGCCTTCGGCGGCGTACGCGGCCAGATGATATACATGATCAAACCTGTAGCGTTCGAACAGCGACCGGATCAGCGCGTCATCCAGGATTGATCCCTCGACGAAAATGGCTCCGGCGGGGACATTTTCCTTGAATCCTCCACTTAGATCGTCGAGCACGACGACGCGATGGCCCATCTTGAGCAGGTGTTCCGCGACGTGCGAACCGATAAAGCCCGCGCCTCCGGTCACCAGAGAAGAGCTTGTCCCTTCGATGTGATGTGAGTTCTGATAGTTCATAATAGGTAATTAAGTTTTCTGTACCTGGTTGGCTATGGCTGTTTCCACTCAGACGGCGTTCTCGACCATTCTTGGTGGAGGAGCCAGGGGTTCGTAACCTAAATTCGGCTCCTTGCCGCTGTTGATAAACTCAGCCGGCTTTAACCGGAGATTCCATTTGATTGCGACCGCATACATCTTCAGACGGTTTTGCAACGCTTCCGTGCGATTAAACTGGCTAAACAATTTGTAGCCGGCGTAACGAAGCCCCAGACCGAGCAGGTTGACCCGCCGAATCCGGACCAACCCCCTCATGCCGTAATGTTTGTAAAAGAAACGGTAACAGCTTCGGTAAGTCTCGAGCGCAAATTTGATGGGGAATCTACCAACGGATTGGCCGCCGAGGTGCGTTATCTCTGCGCCCGGGTAAAAGAGAATGGACGAACCCGATTTCCAAACGCGGAAGCATAAATCCGTTTCTTCAAAGTGATAAAAGAAGCGCTCATCAAAGCCGCCGAGGCGCTTCAGGAGCTCACCTCTGAACAAAATGCAACAGCCGGACTGAAACCCGATCGTTCGCTCACTGTGGCCCGCCCAGCCCTGGTAGACGTCCGAAGCGAAGGCCTCTGAAATGCGCCCCAGCCGCCTCAGGTACAAAGCGCTCACCAGATAACCGGAAACCGTCGGGATAGGGCGGGCCGGATTTTGGAACGAGCCATCCGGATTCAAGACCCGGCAGCCGAACGCGCCCGCTTCGGGATGCGTGTCTGCAAACGCCACCAGCTTTTCCAGGGCGTGATCAAGAATCACGGTGTCCGGATTCAGGATCAGGATGTACTGGCCGCGGGCTTCACGGATGCCGGCGTTGTTTCCCTTCGCAAAGCCCAGATTAGCGCCGTTTTCGACAATTCTAACTTCAGGGAAATGTTCCCTCAGGTACTCGACCGATCCGTCGGCAGACCCGTTATCGGACACAATCACCTCGAAGTCGATCTTCTTGGTCTGTTGGAATATTGAATTAACGCAATTTGCTATAACCTTTAAATCGTTCCAGCAAATGATTACGATGCTCAGTTTCATTTCCTTAAATGTCTTTTCAAAGAATTACTGTCACAGCTTTCGATGCCGCAAATTGGCGGAGCGTACCCGGTTGAGGAGATGCCGGGCAACACAGGGTCCGGCGGCAGGGGACGAATCTGCCGGCCTGCCTCTCTGATGTCAGGTGCTGGCGCTCAGCCCGAACGACGCCTGTTGCGGGCCGCCGGAGGCGTTCGGACTGTTTCGGCGCCGGACCGTGAGTGGGCAATCATACGGGACCGACGCCATCTGACCGGGCGAAAGGGCGGTCGACCATTCGGCGGCATCTACAGCGACCGTGAGGGCCGGGATCGGCGGGAGTTTTTATAAACTCCGCCGGGTATCCTCCGCCCGGAAGGCTGTCCTTTCCCTGACGGCTGGACCCGGCATAGGGCCACACCTGCGCGGGCGTTGCACATCCCGGGCCGGATGGACCTGATGGGGAGGGGCGCCCGCCCGCCGGTGAACCGCTGCAGATGCGCGGAGTGTCCCCTGGATCACGCCTTCCAGACCTTTTCCGGCGCGGCTTGCACGGCCGCCATGGCGTTCCTGGTGTCAACGATGCACTGTGCCCAATCGGCAAGTTCCTGATAATTCACAGAGGCGTGAGCGGTCGCGATCACCACCAGGTCAAATCCCGCTATCGTCTCCCGGTCCCAAGGCACGGATGTAATTCCCACCCATTGGGGGTGCTCGCGGGTCGGGCGGATCACCGGAACATACGGGTCATGATAGGCGACCTCGGCTCCACGCTGCTGAAGCAGCTCCATGATGCGGTAGCTCGGTGATTCACGTTCATCGTCCACGTTCGGCTTGTAGGCAAGGCCGACAATCAGCACACGCGAGCCATTCACCGGTTTGCGTCTCGAGTTCAGGGCTTCGCCCACACGTTCCACTACATGGGCGGGCATGGAAGTGTTAATCTCGCCCGCCAACTCAATAAAGCGCGTGCTGCGTTCAAATTCCCTTGCCTTCCACGTCAGGTAAAATGGATCGATCGGAATGCAGTGCCCCCCTAAGCCGGGTCCCGGATAGAAGGCCATGAAGCCAAACGGCTTCGTCTTCGCCGCTTCGATTACCTCCCAGATGTCGATCCCCATTGAACCATACACAAGCTTCAGCTCATTCACGAGGGCGATGTTCACGCTTCGGAAAATGTTTTCCAGGAGCTTGGCGGCTTCCGCGACACGACAGGATGAGACAGGTACGACCGTCTTGATGGCCTCCCTGTACACCTTTACGGCCTTATCAAGGCAGGCGGGCGTCAGGCCGCCGACGAGTTTCGGAACCTCACCCACTCTGCTGGCCGGGTTTGCCGGATCTTCGCGTTCCGGCGAAAACGCCAGATGAAAATCTTCACCGGCTTTCATGCCCGATCCGGCTTCAAGGACTGCCCGCAACTCCTCATCCGTCGTTCCTGGATAGGTAGTAGACTCCAAGACGACCAACACGCCCGGCGTCAGGTACGGGGCGATGGCACGCCCGGTATCCAGAATGAAGGAGATGTCGGGCTCGCGGTTCTTATTGAGCGGCGTCGGAACGCAGATGATGACGGCATGAACCCCCCTGATCCCGCCGAAATCGGAGGCTGCTACGAACCGCTGCGCGTCCACCTGCTCGGCGACGGTGTCTGCGGAAACGTGCTTGATATAGCTTCGTCCCTGGTTAAGGGCCTCCACTTTATTTTGATCAATGTCAAGGCCAAGGACGTGCACCCCCGAGCGGGCAAATTGTAGCGCGAGGGGCAATCCGACATAGCCGAGACCCACAATGGCGATCTGCGTCTTGGAAGGTCTATGCATTTGGTAAGTAATTATGGCAAAAATTAACGACGTGGTCTATATAAGTATAATAAAATGATGATGCGGGTTTACGCGGGTTCCGGAACAGTTCTGTTCAGCCGCCTCGTTCAGCCGCGCGCCTGCCACCCCGGGAACGCGGGGTTTACGTGATCCGGAATGATCAAAGCGGCTGACACCGGCGACGGCTACACCCTCCCGGGCTCCCCGGCGCGCCAGTTCCGCCGGCCGGATCCCACCGGCGGCGCCGCGCAAGGGGTATTCGGAGTCACAGCGTTAGCGGAACGAGGTGATGGCTTCTCTAAGGTAATCGCCCTGCTTGCCCAGGCCGAGAAGCAGCTTTTTGATATAGGCGCTTACCATCCACGGATCCTTCTCGAGCGCCGCCTGGTAAAATTCCCTGGCGAGCGTTAGTTCACCTCGCCAGTAGCACTGACTGCCGATGCCATCGTAAACTCGCGCCCGTACGTGATCCCGTTCCGTTTCATCGGAAGTGTTCCGGCTCAACGATTCCTCGAACTGCTCGAGATTCATGAACGAGCCGCTCCCGCGGTACCGTTCCGAAGCCAGCGTTCGCGCGTACGTATGAGCGACCGCCGAGAGGCACGCCTTGGCGACGCGCGTGTATCCGGCTTCTTGAGCCCTCTTTCTGATGAGCCAGGGAATCTCTATTTCTTCGGTGGCACACGCGGCAAGCTTTGCTTTGTGCAGTACGTCGGTCATGCTCAACGCGTGCTGCTCGCGATAGCACACCATTCGATCGGCAAAGTAGGCGACGTCGTAAAAGAGCGCGAACAGGCACCACAGGTACCAATCACCAACCCACGGCATGCTCAGCTCGAAAAGGCTGATTTTCTCGTAGCACTCGCGGCGAACGATCACTGATGGAGTCAAAATGAAGTTTGACTGAAGCAGCTTTTTCAACAAAACGTGACCCGCGATGATTCGATCATGATCCGCGCGCGCCCGATAACATCCCAACAACCTGGTTTCAACGCCGTCCCGCACGCCAAATCCGGGACAAAAGGCGTATCCGACGTTTGGATGCCTCTCCAGGACGTCGACGTATTTTTCCAACACGTACGGCTTCCGCAGGTAATCATCTGCCGAGATGAGCCACACGTACCTTCCCCGGCTCAGGCCGATGCCCTTGTTGTAATTGCGGAGGTGCCCCAGGTTCGGATCGTTGCGAATGTACCTTACGCGAGCGTCCTGAAAGGAACGAGCTACCTCGGCCGTATTATCCGGCGAGCAATCGTCCATGACCAAGACCTCGAAGTTTTTATAACTTTGGCACAGGATTGAATCGACGCATTCTCGCAACAAATGGGCCAGCTTGTAGCAGGGAATGACGAAGCTAACGGCGGGCTCTTGCATAAAATCCGGGTCCGTTTTGGTCTAACCTTGATTGGCGGTTGCGCACGAGCGGAAGGCTTTGCCGGATGGCACCCTCCGGTATCATCCGGGTTCCGTCATGCCAAAATCATCGGGCGAGGCGACCAGTCACCACGCCTGTCCCGCTCAATGGCGAGTTCCAGCGCCTTCTCGAACAGGTCGGTCGCATCGTCCCAGGTGAAACGGTTTGCCGTGTCATAGGCTGCATCCGACATCCGCTTCCAGTCGTGCTGCGGCAGCGTCAAGACCTGTAAAAGCCGCTGTGACAAGCCATCTACGTCTTCGATGTCGACCAGATGCCCGTTCACGCCTTCCTCAATGATATCCAGCGGCCCTCCAACCCGCGTCGACACCACCGGACAGCGGCACGCCATGGCCTCCAGTGGAGGCAGATGAAATCCCTCCCGGGCGCTCCCGCATAGCCACACGTCGCACTTTGCGTAAAGGTCTCTCAAGGAGTTCTGCGGCGGCCGGTAATGGAATTCGGCATAGCGAGGCAGGCGCAGGTCCAGACCGGGTTTCTCCGCCCCAAAGGATATGACCCGAAGCGACGGCACGACAGCCGCTACCTTCTCCAGCGCTTTAAGGGCGGTACGGCAGCCTTTCATCCAGGATGTGGAGTACAGGATGCCGACGGTCGGGACCGCCCCTTTCGCTCTCTCCACGGCATTAAACTGCTCCAAGTCGACGCTGTTAGGAACAAGCGAGACGATCTTATCCCCAAACTCCTCCTGCGCCAGCTGCAGGAGCCATTTGGATATCACGATCTTGTGAAGGGGCATTCGCCAGGCCGCATCGGCGTCCCGCCTACGCTTGTCCGCTTCATGGTTCTGGATAAAGAAGGCTTTTGCGCCTTTTGCTCGAGAGAGGTTCTGCACTCCAAACGCGGTCGCATAATAGGTTGCGATGACCACATCGGCATCCGGCACATCGGCATCCACCACCGGGCGTTCCTTATTGAGGACGGTGTGCGGGACGTCTATTCGGTCGAAGTGTGACTGCCCGGCAGGGTTTGTCGGCCACCCGCGACCCACTAAGACGGATTTTACCTTGCTCCGGAGCGGCATAGTGAACGGGTTGGATACAGCCGTCACCTCATGCCCCCGTCGTTGCAATCGTTCGGCATAGATGGCAAGCACCCGGACGCCGCCCTGCAGACCCGTGTATGGAAGAACAAACGTGATTTTCATTTTTTGACAACTGGCATACCTGCTCGGTTCCGGGACGCGGCGTCTAACCGCGTCAATTCCGGTGACCGTGAATCGTCTTCCCTGCTGATGTAGAGATCGGCGGACAAGTTGTTCGTTCGGAAACGGACGTTGTCGCCGAACCATTGCGCGCCATTTTTAAACGGGTATGGACGCCAACCCGACGTTATCACGAGCCGCGAGCCCGCGCCGGGTGGTCACTCCCAGCGTTTTCGAGCAGGTAAGCTGAATCTTTTGCGCCTCAAGGGACTCGTTCAACTCAGCGGCGTGGTGTCGGAGCCGACCTGGCCGCAGGTTACCTGGTGACCGAGGCGCTTTGCCCCATCGAATCGCCCGGCCTATCCTGCAGGCCTGAGGCAGTGCCGTCCAGGTTCCCGTCGAGCAGCGAGCCAATCAATCTGTCGGCGCCCTCGAACGCGGAGTCCGCGCGTGTACTTACTGGCTGGACGTGATTTGCAGGTTGGTAGGCGGCAGCGGCGTCGGTTGCGGTGCCGGGCTACCACTGGAGTACTGATACGCCCCGATGGTCCACCCCCCGGAGCTACCCCGGGTATTCCCATCCATGTCCTTGTTGATGAAGCCGTCCGTGGCCAGGGGCAGGCCGTTCTGGAGCGCTGCCGCCCCGGCCGCGGTCAGGTGAAAATCGCCCTGGGCGCTGTTGACAAAGGGATCCGCGATGAGGGCAAGGGAGTGCGGCTCGTTACTCGGCCATGAAAAGCCGTTTACTATGGCCGGATAATAGGCGTTGTAGTCGCTGTGAACGGGACCGCCGGCGTTACTCGTGTTTGAGCTGTTGAAGAACACGTTGTTGTACACCTGCGTGTTCGGATCCGTTGTGCCGCCAAAAGATATCCACCCGTAGTTCCAATTTGAATCCACGCCCGCAAACACGTTGTTGTAAACATAAATCGGGCCGTAATTCCCAGGGGCCTTCGTTTGAATCATCGAGTAGACGGCGTTGTAGAAGACGTTGCCGTAAAAATACAGATTGACGGCGCCGCCCCATTCGAAGAAAAGTCCGTCGTTCGGGGAGTTATAGATCGTGTTGTAACGCCAAGTCAGGTTCTGGCTTGGGTAGGAATAAATGATGTCATCGTGATCGATGTTGTCGGACGTCACGTCGTAGATGGTGCAGTACTGGATGACGACCCCGTTCCAATTGGACGCCCGGAACGCTTCGCAAAGCTGGTGAACGATGCAATGATCGAAGGTGACGTTGGTAACGGTGTTGCTGCTCGGCGCCCAATTGAACCCATAGCGCGCCGACGACAGGCCCGAGGTTGCAGACGGCCCGATGATCTCGACGTTCGAGATCGTCACGTCGGCGACGTTCCCGTTTTGAGCCCCCTGCGAGGCGTTCCCGCCGCTGGAGGGGATTTGGAGCAGGATGCCCGAAGCGACCCGCCCGTCGACGGTGATGTCGTGGCCGGCCGGGATCGACATGAGGGGCCAATGTGAGCCGCCAAGGATCACCTGGGAATCGAAACTCGA
>Ga0213876_10002084_pt1 | contig 11837 bp, 9 predicted proteins | sample BarmaccomBMRX_R9_FD_160113 | JGI IMG/M metagenome (GOLD analysis project Ga0213876, IMG submission 160113) | Root-associated microbial communities from Barbacenia macrantha in rupestrian grasslands, the National Park of Serra do Cipo, Brazil - RX_R9 | ecosystem: Host-associated > Plants > Roots...
CCCCGAACCCCGAACCCCGAACCCCGATCTCTACTCGACACCCGCTCAGTCATCGGCTGCGCGGAGCAGGTAAGCCGCCGCTCCGCACGTCAGCGCGGCGCCGACGGCCAGCCAGCCGAGGTCAACCATGATAAACGGAAGGTGCGCACCGTAGAGGTCGACCAGACGAAACGCGCGGCAGAAATGGGTCAGCGGAAACAATTGGGCGAAGGCTCGGATCACGTCCGGCAAGCCCTCGACCGGGATGAAAGCTCCGGACAGCAGCAGCATGGGGAGCATAAAAAAGATCGAGAACTGGATGGCCTGCGTCTGCGTGCGTGCGATGGCGGAAATGAACACGCCCAGTCCCAGGGAACATAGAAGAAACAAAAAGCAGATGAGCGACACCAGGACCGGTTGGTGAAATTTGATTGAAAAATGGTAGTGCCCCAACGCGATGGTGCCACCGATCAAAAACAACGAGATCACCAGGTAGGGCAGCACCTTGCCCAGGACGATCTCGCTGTGGCGCAACGGCGTGACCAGCAACTGGGATAAGGTGCCTACCTCGCGTTCACGGGTGATGGTGCTCGCAATCAGGGTCACGGTCAGCAACTGAAGGATCAACCCGATGATCCCCGGCATGATGAACTCGATAAAGCGCAGGTCCGGGTTGTACGCGATCTGAACATTGAACGACCAGGGGGTCATTGCGGAATTAAATTCTTCGCGCACGCCCGCCGGGAGTTTCTCGCCCATTTCGAAGACCTCGTCCGGCAACGTGTCGATCATCGCGTCCCGCTGTTTGAGCTGAAAGTCAGCCAGCACCTCCTGCAGTACGCCTTCCAGGGCGGGTGCGGTGGTCGTGTCCGATCCGTCCAGCACGACCCGGATTTTCAGGGGGTCGCCGTTCGAAAGGCTTTTGCCCCAGCCCTCCGGGATCACGGTGGCGGCCTTAACGCCGGCGTTAAGCAGGTCGATTTTCCCGTTCGGATCGCCCCGCCACGGTTTCCAGGAGAACGTTCCCTTGTTTTTGAGCGATTCCAAAAACTGCTCGCTCTGAGGGCTGCGGTCCGCGTCGAGATAGGTCGCCGGCACGCCCTTCGGGGCGGTATCTTCCAGGGCATGCCCGAAGACCAGGGTAAAAAACGGGGGGACCACAAGAATGGAAAACAGGACGCGGCGGTCGCGCCACACGTGGATGAACTCCTTGTAAGCGATCGTGAGGACCGAATTGCAGTAGTGCGCGAAGCGGCTCATACCGTCTTCTCGGTGGAAGTAACGTTCGGCGGATAAAGGAAGCCTTCGGAATATGCCCGGAACACGTCTTCCATGTCCGGTTCCGCCCATTCATAGCCGATGAGCTTGAGTTCGGGGAACGGCCAATGCTGGAGCCACGACTGCAGCAGTTTTTCGGGGTTCTCAGCCTGGAGGCGGACGCGACCGCTGCGCAGTTCGACGCCGTGGATGGTCGGGACGGACCGGAGAAGCTTGACGGCCTGCACCGCCGGTTCGACTTCCAGTTCAAGTAATTTGCCTTGCAGCCGGTCTTTCAACTCCTGTGGAGACCCCTTCGCAAGCAGTTGCCCCTGCCGGATGAACCCGACGTCGGTACAGCGTTCCACTTCGTCCATGTAATGCGTGGTGACGAAGATGGTGGCCCCGTTTTGGCTTAACTCGTACACCAGGTCCCAGATAGACTGCCGGTGCACCGGGTCCAAACCGGCGGTCGGCTCGTCCAGAAACAGCAAGGACGGTTCATGGACGAGCGCGCATGCCATCGAAAGCAGCTGTTTGAAGCCACCGGACAGACTTCCCGCCCTGGCGTTGCGTTTTCGCTCCAGGTCAAAGTGGTGCACCAAGCGGTCGATCCGCGTCCGTGCGCGATCTCTGGGCACCTGGTAAGCGCCCGCAAAAAATCCAAGGTTTTCGAGCACGGTCAAATCCGGGTACAAGCTGAACCGCTGCGGGACGTAGCCGAACCTTTGGCGGATCCGGCGGCGGTCCCGCCAGATGTCGAGGCCGAAGATGCGGCCGGACCCGCGGGTCGGACGGGTGAGCCCGCAAAGCATCCGGATGGTCGTGGTCTTACCCGCCCCATTGGCGCCCAGGAAGCCAAAGATTTCCCCCCGCTCAATGGCCATCGTCACGCCGTCCACCGCCACCATGTCGCCAAAGCGTTTCACGAGGCGATCCAGCGAAATGAGCGGCTTAGACATGGTTCTGATCTCGTGGCCGGACGGGGCTAAAACTTCGCAGACAGATCAATGGCCAGGTACGGCGCCGTACTGGTTGAAAGCACCTTGTAATCCGCGCGGTTGTAATCAAAGCGGCGGTAGGGCACCGCTCCCGCCTCAAGATCAAGGGAGAGGGTCTTGTTCACCTTCCAGGCGAAGCCGGCGCCGATACGGATTTCATCAAACTGAACGATCGCGTTGTCCAGTTTCGTGACCCCGCGGGTACGGCCGAAATCGCCATTCATCCGGTAAGTGTTTTCGGTAAACTCGCCGCCGGCATGCAGGGTCAGGCCGTCCGTGAGTTTGTATTCTGCATCCGGCTTCGGCAGTATCCCGTTGATGGTAATTTTGTCGTTCACGCGCCACAAGAAGCCGGCCGCCGGGAAGACCGGGAAATCGAGCTCGTAGTTTACTTCGGCGCCGGCGATAAAATACAATCGGTCACTGTACACGTACGAGGCGCCGATCTCCACGGGCACATTGAACTGGCGCGCCGAGAAGCGGTTCAGGCCTTGGCCGTAAAAGCCCGGCAATACGTCAACGCGCGCGAAAATCGCGGGGCTGAGCTGGAGGTCAGCGCCCAATCTCAGGTTCAGCGATTCCAGGGCGCTCGGCACGGCCGATACCGGGTCCGGACTGAACCAGTAGCGTTCCCACTCCAGGCCGGCCCGCCAAACGGGAGAATTGGCACCGGTCTGGAAAGTGGAAAGCAGCGACAACGACGAATCCACTTCGTCGTACGACCCGAACTTTTGATTTTTCTGGTGCGCGTGGCCGCTCCCGATGAACGTGACGCCGGCATCGGCGTCAAAGTTGACCTTGGAGATGTTGTTTCCCGAGGAGGGGCTGAGCAACGGCGACGAGGCCAACGCCTGCGCGTGCACGTCCACGCACTGGAGCATGGTAGTAACGACGACAAACAGGACGCAAATGCCCGATGCGGACTGCCCAGGGTTTGGCGGATGCGCCCCCCGGGGACGCCGGCCGAGGCGTTCAGACGCAGCTTTCTGCCATGCGAACAGGTTCATACAGGTTGATTGTCTTTCGGCTTGTTCCAGATGAGCCGCCGGCGCCCACCGTCTTCAATGGCCGCCTCCCGCGTCACTGATGATGGCTTTGTCATCCCTCTGGATGCCGCGCATGAACGCGGCCCCGGAACCGACCCGCTCGATCCCGCGCAACTCACTGAAAGCCGGTGAGGAAATCAGGTCGACCCTCCAGACGAGGGTCGCCGGTTGGCCGCCGATGGTCACCGGCCAAAACCGGTAAAAGCTCAGGAGGACATAAAAGCCGCCGCTGGAGTAGTAGGTGATGTCGGCGGCTTCTGCGCCGTCATTGACCGGCACGCTGTGGAACGCACTCAGGCTGACGGCTCCGTCTCCGTCGACGTCGAAGAGTTGAAAGTTGCCGTTGGCCCCGCCACGGCCGCGCAGGCCGGAGCGTTCGATGATCGGGGCGAACTGTTGCTGCACTTTAGGCGCCTCACTCAACAGACGGCTGGCGTCTTCGCCGGGCCTGATCGTTCCACCCGCCCCTTCGAATGGGGGTTCAGCGCCGATGCCGCCGGAAGCGTACGCCTGAGCCCGCTGCGCCAGAATCCGGCTCCAGAACTGGACGACCGCCGCGGGCAAACCGCCGCCGGATGCTTCAGCGCCGCCAGTAAAGGTTTTGGCTTCAGCCGGGCTCAACTGCACTTTCGCCGGGTCCGCGGGCGCGCTCTCGGTCGCCCTGGCAAACGCGTTGACGGAACCGTTGGACGGCGCTGAGGCCAAGCGTTCGAAAGCCGCCGGGCTCGGCCGGCTCGGGATCGGGCCCTGCAGAAACACCTTCAATTCGGCATGCCGGGTCGGGTCAAACTGTTGATGCAACCCGATTGCGCGCGGGACCGGCAAGCGCACTGCGTAAGCGCTTTCCACCGCCAAGCCCCGGTTGAAGTTCATCGCCGGACCGCGAGCGGCGAGGACTTCGCCGGAACCGAGGCGGTTAAGGTCCGCATCACGGAACACCGAGGCGCCGCGCAGGTCCGAAACGGGGTCGGCGTGACTCCATGCAACCGATGACAGGAAAAGGCAGCAGGCGAGCAGTCCAAGTGGGGTTTTCATGAGAAAAGTCAGCCAAAGTAATCTGATCCGGAGCGCGTGAGGAGGGCGGCCGGGTCAAGCGCGACCGCCTCCCTACACACACCCCTCGGACGCGCACCCTAGCCTTCGCGTTTTTCACGGTCAACGGGTAAAAACCCGTCACACGGCGGCCACGGCGTGCGATCCTGTGAACTTTTTGGTGGCGCGGCTAGACGTCTCACCTATGTTCGACATTCCCTATGGAAGCTGAGTTGCAAGCGTTAGTAGATGCAGGGAAAATCAACGCGGGAGCAGCAGCGTCATTGGAGCGGTTGCGTCCCGGGACTTACTGCTTCCACAAAAGCTGGGGCTTCGGCCAGATCAACGCATGGAATCTTCTGGTCAACCAGGTGATCGTCGATTTCCAAGCCAAAAAGGGGCACCCCATGCAGCTGCAGTACGCGGCCGAGACGCTCCAACCGCTGCCCGAATCGCACATTTACGTGCAGAAAACGCTGCGGGCGGCGGAAATGAAAGCGCTCGCCCGGGAGGATCCGGTGAGGCTGCTTGAGATCGTGGTCGCAAGCTTCGACGGTAAAGTCATCCAGGACCAACTCCAGAAAGCGCTCGCCCCGGAAATCGTGCCGGAAGGCGATTTCAAGCGATGGTGGGACACCGCCAAGAAGGTGATCCGCAAGAGCGGGCAGTTTACCGTGCCGGCAAAGAAGAGCGAGCCGATCGCGGTGCGAGACCAGACCGTCTCTTTTCAGAGTGAACTGATCCAGTCGTTTCAAAATGCGCGCCAGTTGAAGGGCCAGAATGCCCAGCTTGAGCAGATCGTGAAAAATCTGGATGCGTTCACGCCGGAACAACTTCAGACGGTCGTAGCCCAGGTCGAAGAGATCGCCGGACGCAACGTGCGTCTGACCCCGGCGGCGGCTGCCGAATTGCTGCTGGTGCGTGACGAGATCATCCGCAAGCGACCCGAACTTGCTGCCGGCGGACTCTCAATCGTGCAGGTTTTGCGGGAACAGACCAGCAAACCGGCCGATCTGGTAAACCAGGTCAGCGTTGCGAGGCAGCGCGCCTTGCTTAACGAGGTGCCGCGCGCTTTTGCTGAGGATTGGTCCGAACGCCTGCTGCGCATGACCTCGGAGGTAGGTTACCGGGTGGTGGGCGAAATTGCCAGATTGTTTCAAGAAGCCGGGCAAACCGACGCGTTTCGCCACTACCTGCTCCGGACCCTCCGGGAACACTCGATCTCCTCGGAAGTACTCTACTGGCTGTGCCGGGAACGGTCCTCGTCGGCTTACGCCGAACTGATCGAACCCGAGCTTCTGGCGGCCGTTCTCAGCGCGATCGAGCGCGACCAGTTCAATGGGGCCCGCCGCGGCTCACGGCTGCACGATTTGTTGCTCGACGATCGCGAACTGATCGCCGACCTCCTCGTAAACGCTCCGCTCAGCCAGGCGCGTGACCTGATGCGGCGCATGATGATGACGCCGGCGTTTGAAGAACTCAACAAACGCTCGTTACTCGCCCGGATGATTCGCGTGCACCCCGAGCTGCAATCGATGCTCACCGGAGAAACGGAAGAACAGGAACAGCCGCTCGTGGTCTCCTGGCCCAGCCTTCAAAAGCGCAAAGATGAGTACGACGAACTCATCGCGAAAAAAATCCCGGAGAACACCAAGGAGATCTCGATCGCGCGTTCTTACGGCGATCTGCGCGAAAACTTTGAGTACAAAGCCGCCAAGGAGATGCAAACTGTGCTGATGCGCCGGAAAGCTGAGCTCGAACAGATGTTGGCTCGGGCCCGCGGCACCAGTTTTGAAAACGCCGACACTTCCCAGGTTTCAATCGGCACCTCAGTGACCTTACGCGATCCGGCCACGTCCGAGACGCTGACCTACCACGTGCTCGGCGCATGGGACAGCGACCCGGAAAAGCGCGTGATTTCGTATCAGACCGCCATCGGCCAGGCATTGCTGGCCAAAAAGCCCGGCGAGACGGTCGAACTGCCGACGGAAAGCGGCACCCGGCGCGTTCAAGTGGTCACGATTAAGGCCCTTCAGGTGGTCCCGGGGGAGGAGTCTCTCCTGGCAAGGCCGTAGAAGATGTAAAGATGTAAAAGCCCCGAAGCCGCTCATGCTCCTTTCACTTCCAAGGCTGTAACTTCAAACGCTGAAATCCAACCAGACACCCACCATGTCCTTAACGATTATCTCTGACCTTCGAGCCCGGCAGGTGCTCGATTCCCGTGGCAATCCGACCGTTGAAGTTGACGTCGAACTCACTGGGGGCGCGGTCGGACGCGCCATTGTCCCCAGTGGAGCGAGTACCGGCGCGCACGAGGCGTGGGAACTGCGTGACGGTGAGAAGGGCCGGTACGGTGGCAAAGGCGTGCTCAACGCCGTCGAAAACGTTGAAAACAAGATTTCTGACGCGGTGGTGGGCATGGATGCGCTTGATCAGATCGGCATCGATGCGGCGATGAACGCGCTCGACGGTACCCCCAACAAGAAGGAACTGGGCGCCAACGCCATCCTCGGGGTCTCGCTGGCCGTGGCGCACGCGGCGGCCGCCCAGCTTGACTTGCCGCTGTTCCGTTACCTGGGTGGACCTAACGCCAAAGTGCTGCCCGTCCCGATGATGAACATCATCAACGGCGGTGCGCATTCCGATGCGCCCATCGACTTTCAGGAGTTCATGATCATGCCGAAGGGCGCACCGACGTTTGCCGAAGCGCTCAGGTACGGCACCGAAGTGTTCCACAGCCTGAAGGCGGTGCTCAAGGAGCGCGGCTTATCGACGGCGGTCGGCGACGAGGGAGGCTTCGCGCCCACCCTGAACGGGGTGGAAGACGCGCTGGACACAATCGCCAAAGCGGTGGAGCGAGCCGGCTACAAACTCGGCGATGACATTGCCCTTGCGTTGGACGCGGCCTCCAGCGAGTTCTACGACGCCGGAAGCAGGACTTACGTGTTCAAAAAATCCGACAAGTCACGCCGGAGCGCGGACGACCTGGTAGGCTTTTACCAGCAACTCTGCGCGAAGTACCCGATCGTTTCGATCGAGGACGGATGCGCGGAAGACGATTGGGACGGATGGAAAAAGCTTACCCAGGCATTGGGCGCCAGGGTGCAGTTGGTAGGCGACGACCTGTTCGTGACCAACGTCGAGTTTCTTCGCCGCGGCATCAAGGAAGGGGTCGGCAATTCCATCCTGGTCAAGGTCAACCAGATCGGCTCCCTGACTGAGACGCTGGACGCGATTGAACTGGCCAGGGAAAACCGCTACACCGCCGTGATCAGCCATCGCTCCGGTGAAACCGAGGACACAACCATCGCCGACATCGCCGTGGCGACCAATGCCGGACAGATCAAGACCGGTTCACTCTCCCGCACCGACCGCATCGCCAAGTACAATCAACTCTTGAGAATTGAAGAAGAACTTGGTGACAACGCGCAGTACGGCGGTAAAATGCGCTGAGTGAGTGACCCCTACGAACACTACTCTGCTCCCAAGGAGGACCGGTTTCGTGGGTTTTTGGGCCAGATCCTGCATATCCTTATTTTCCTGGCGATCGCCATCCTGCTGACCTGCTGGTTTCTTCCTTTGCTGCGGGAAAGGCAAAAACAACAACGTGCGCTCCAGACCTTGAAAGAACAGGTCGAACAGGAGCGCACGGTGCTGAATAAGCGCACGAGAATGCTCAACCTTCTGCAAAGCGACCAAAGCTACCTTGAGCTGCTCGCACGCGATAAGCTTGACATGATGAAACCGGGGGAAACCATCTTTCGGATGGATAAAGCCCCTGAAAACAAGCGGTAGCGGGTAGAGTTCGGGGTTCGGAGTTCGGGGTTCGGTCACACGGCGGGGTTGGCGGGCACGACGTAAGAGTTCACACGGCGACCACGGCGAACCACGGCGGGCAGAGGAAGAAGGGGGAAGAGTTTGGGGTTCGGAGTGCGGAGTTCGGAGCGGCAGCGTACAGGGCGTGGTGAAGGTCCCTTTCTAATCCGGGTAATCCGTGGATGGTTTTTTCCTTCTGTGGATCTGCCGTGCGCCCGGTTTGGTGTAATCTTGCAGTGTAGCCGAGCAACGTCCTAAAGTGACGGGATTAGTTACGTTTGCGTCCACCCCTCGGCAGCAAGCTGATGGACAGCTTGTCCTCATGATGGGAGACAATCATGCCAACCGGCGAAAGCAGACCCTCAAAAACCGTTGAAACGACAGACTCGCCGGCTCCGGCGCCCGAGAAGCCGGAAGCGGCAACCGGAACGGCCTCGCCGGCTCCGGCCCGTAACAAGAACGTCGAACCCCGGCGCGGTCGCGGGCGCCGCAAATGGCTGATCCTGACGATCGGCGCGCTGGTTCTGGCGGCCATCATGTTCTGGGGCGTTCCCTTCGTGAGGCGCGCCCTCAGCATGGTGTCGACCAACGACGCCTACGTGAACAGCCACGTCACCTTTGTGGCGCCGCGGGTTGCCGGGCAAGTCGCCCGGGTCCTGGTTGATGACAACAAACGGGTCCGGAACGGAGACCTGCTGGTTGAACTCGATAAGGAGCCCTACCGGGTCCAGGTCGAGCTTAAACAAGCAGGCCTCCGGACCGCGCAAGCAGACTTGTCGGCGGCGCATGCTTCCGTGCAAGGCACCATCGCGCAGACTCGGGCCGCGCGTTGGAAACTTCAGCGCGCCATCGAGGATGTAAACAATCAGGTCGCGCAATTGCGGTCCAAGGTTGCGGCGTTGAACCGAGCGAAAGCCACGCTGACCCTGGCACAGGCCGAGTACGACCGGAGTAACCGGCTGTTCCAGAGCAAAGTGACCAGCCAGGAGGAATTGGATCAGCGCCGTGAGGCCCTGGCTGTCGCCCAGGCGGAGGTCAACCAGGCGCTGGAGGACATTTCCCAGATTCGCGTTGCCCTGGGTCTGGCCGCACAGCCGCCACCCGGACAAGACCTGGCCCAGGTGCCGTCCGATCTCGACCAGACGTTCTCGGCGGTTCGCCAAGCCCAGGCGGAGGTCATCCAGAGCGCGGCTCAACTCGGGGTTGCGCCGTCTTCGTACAACCTGACGCCGAAGGAGATGCTCGAGGAGTTCTACCGGCGCGACGCCCAAGGCAACATTGACCGGATCTACAATCAACTCGCCCAGGATGCGCCCGCCATCAAACAAGCCGAAGCGAAGCTTTTATCGGCTCAACGTGACCTGGACCAGGCGGAACTGAACCTTCGGTATTGCGACATTGTCTCCGAGATCGACGGCGTGGTCACGCGGCGGAACGTCAACCCCGGTAACAACGTGCAGGTCGGGCAGAGCCTCATGGCCCTCCGCTCGCTCCGGGAGATCTGGGTCGACGCCAACTTCAAGGAGACGCAACTCGCCAACCTGCGCATCGGGCAACGCGTGGACCTGCGCGTGGATATGTACGGCAAACGGCAGATGTTCAAGGGCCGGATCTCGGGCTTCACGATGGGCACCGGCTCGACCCTTGCATTGCTGCCGGCGGAGAATGCGACCGGCAATTTCGTGAAGGTGGTGCAGCGCTTGCCGGTGCGCATTGATGTTATGGACTATGATGCGGATAACCGGCCGTTATTCGTCGGCTTGTCGGTTGTCGTCTCCGTCCACGTCAAAGAACCGCCGACGGGTCCCGACGCGGGCAGGATTATCCAGCCGTATGCCGCACCGGGACCGGCCGATGCAGCTGCCCCGGTCCCGCAGGCAGACCACCATGAGTAAGACTGCGTCTGCAGCCGTCCCCGCCTCAAACGCGCTTCCGGCAACCCGGCGCGCGATCAGTCCGTGGCTGGTGGCTGCCGCCGTGGTGGTCCCGACCTTTATGGAGGTCCTGGACACGACCATCGCCAACGTCGCATTACGCTACATCGCCGGGGGCCTGTCGGCGGCGGTTACGGACAGCGAGTGGGTCGTGACCAGCTACCTGGCCGCCAATGCCGTCATCCTCCCCGTCTCCGGCTGGCTTTCAGCCAATCTCGGCCGCCGGAATTATTTCCTGCTCTCGATCGCGGTTTTCACCCTCAGTTCGGGCCTGTGCGGCATGGCCGCGAGCCTGAATCAGCTAATCCTGTTCCGGGTGATGCAAGGCTTGGCCGGCGGCGGCCTCCAACCCTCCAGTCAGGCGGTTCTGCTGGACACTTTTCCGCCCAAACAGCAAGGGACCGCGATGACGATTTTCGGCGTTGCCGCCCTGCTCGCGCCCATTGTCGGGCCGACCCTCGGCGGCTGGCTCACCGATAACTATTCCTGGCGCTGGATCTTCTACATCAACCTGCCCGCGGGTACGATCGCTTTCCTGGCGTCCTACTTCCTGCTGTCGGACCCGGACTACCTCCAGCAGGCGCGGGCGGAACTGAGAAAACGGCCGCTGCAGTTCGACGCCGCCGGTCTGGGCCTCCTCGTGGTCATGATGGTCTGCTGGGAAGTGATCCTCAGCAAAGGTCAGGAATGGGATTGGCTGGGCGACCCGTCAGGCCGGGTGCAGGTTTTGATGATTTTGTTTGTGTTGTCGCTGGCCGGCTTGATCTTCCGGGAATTGCGGATTGCCGATCCGGTGGTCAATTTCAAGCCGCTCGCGGATCGCAACTTCATGATGGCCTGCATCATTATTTTCTGCGCGTTCGGCGTTCTCTACGGGGCGAGCACGCTGCTGCCGGGCCTGCTCCAGTCGCTGTTCGGGTACGACGCGTTTCATGCCGGGCTGGTCATGTCGCCCTCGGGCGTTTTCGCGATCATGACGATGATCATCGTCGGTACCTTGCTCGGGCGCGGAATCGATGCCCGCTGGCTCATCGGGATCGGGTTGTGCGTCGTGTCGGCTGCCAATTTCTGGATGTCGCGTATGAATCTGGACATCAGCCCGGGGCAGGTGGTCTGGCCCCGGGTCATGTTGATTGTGGGCCTGTCGATGACGTTCGCCCCGATCAGCGTCGCTGCGTACATGTACATTCCGAGGGAGTTGCGCGGGGCAGCCGTCGGGCTTTACAGCCTGCTGCGCAACGAGGGCGGCAGCGTGGGTACTTCGATGGGCCAAACGCTCACGGAACGGCGCGAGCAGTTCCATACGTTACGTCTGGGGGAATACCTCGATCCCCTTAACCCGGCTGCCAATTCCTTCCTTGACCAGAGCCAGGCGACGTTCATGCAGCAGACGGGCGATCCGGCCCTGTCGCACCAGATGGCGCTGCGGAACCTCTCGGACCTGCGCGATCAACAGGCCCTGGCGCTGTCCTATTTCGATTGCTTCTGGCTCTTCGGGGTGCTGGCAGCGGCCCTCGTATTCCTCGTGCCGCTGATGAGGCGCTCCATCCCGGGAAAAGGTGCCCACGCCGCCGCGGAATGAATGAAATGCCACAAAGGGAAAGGAGTGTCGGGTGTCGAGTAAAGTTCGGAGTTCGGAGTTCGGAGTTCGGAGCGGCAGAGAATGCTACAAATGCCACAAGCGGAAAAATGCCACAAATGAAGAAGCGCCGGCCGGCATGGCTCTCCGCCGTGGTTGCCGTGGCTCGCCGTGTTCGCCGTGTGAACTCTTA
>Ga0213876_10002085_pt1 | contig 11835 bp, 10 predicted proteins | sample BarmaccomBMRX_R9_FD_160113 | JGI IMG/M metagenome (GOLD analysis project Ga0213876, IMG submission 160113) | Root-associated microbial communities from Barbacenia macrantha in rupestrian grasslands, the National Park of Serra do Cipo, Brazil - RX_R9 | ecosystem: Host-associated > Plants > Roots...
GGGGCAGGTCCTCGGAAAGCCTCAGGATCTTCGCCGTGTGCAGTCGGCTCGAATGTCCAAATCCCATCGGTCCGCGCAGCACCGTCGCGCCGGCGAGATGGAGCTCTCGAGCCCTCAAAACGATCGTCTCGTAGAGCGGGCGGCCCTGGTATTTGTCATCCTCTCCGAGGAAGATGCGAAGCAGCATCGCGTCGCGCGGATTTTGCATGGTCAGGCCCCCTTGAGCTGGTTGATCGAGGCGGCCGCGATATGGCCGAGCCAGACCGCGAGAAGGCAAAGCATCACCGAAAGCGCGACGTTGGCGCCGGCGAGCTTCATCTCGCCGTCTCGCACGAGGTTGAGCGTTTGCACGCTGAAGGACGAGAAGGTGGTGTAGCCTCCGCAAAGCCCCGTCATCACGAATTGCCGCGCCTCGGTGCCGACGAGGTAGCGCCCGTCAGGCCCAGTCAAGGTTGCGAAAAAGCCGATGATGAAGGAGCCGATGACGTTCACCGCCAAAGTGCCGAGCGGAAAGGTCTCGCCGAAGTGCTCCGCGGCGAAGCCCGAGCACCAATAGCGGGCGGCGCCGCCAATGGCGCTTCCGAGCATCACCCAGAAATAGATCATCCTTGCCTCTCTCCTGCGAGCCTCGCTCACCCTCCCTTGCCGGCCGAACTCCCGGGAGTGGAGTCAATTTAGCGGCTGCGCGATCCCGGCCTCCGGATTTCCCTTGGCGCAGGCGTGCATCGCGGCGCTGAGCCTTTCGTGCTCCTGCGGCGTCAACTTGTCGGCAAGCACGCTCTCCCAAATGCCGGCCTTCCTCAACTCGCCGGCGGTGCACACGCAATAGGAGAGACATTCGCGCTCTTCGCCGCCCCGCGCGGCGCAAACCGATCGGCAGGCATCGACGAAAGGCCGATCGTCGTTGGGGATGGAGCCGTCCGCGAGCGTCAGCTGGGCGACGAGCGAGAGCATTCCGAACATCACCGGCTGATGAATGAGGTAGATGGCGAGGCTGTGCCGTCCAGCGAAGGTGAGGACGCGTTCGGGCGCGCGCTGCGGGCGCCACGCCGCCATCGTGCTTTTCTCGAAAGAACGCAACGCGAGCTGCGCAATCGCCATGCCGGCAAGAAAAGGCGAGACCCACGGGAAGACCGGTTCGAAATCGAGCGTTGCCGGGGGGATCGTCGAAAAGCCGAGCCACCGCAGGAACGGCGCATCGAAGATGGACCCGGTGACGAAGTCGGGAGCGATCAGAACCAACATCGCGGCAACGAGCGTCGCAGGCCAAGGCAGCCGAAGAAACGCGAGGCCGATCACGCTCGCGGCCGCGATCGAGTGCAGGATGCCGAAGAAGATGAAATCGTGCGGCATCGCGTACCAGGTCGCGAAGGTGACGAGAAGAGCGGCGCCCAAGAGGATCGCGAGACGGCGGAAATACGCGTCGATTCGAAATTTCCTGGCATGAGCGATGACGAGGCTCATTCCCGAGAGCGCGAGAAAGCTTCCCGCGATGAGCCGCGCGAACCAACGCCATCGTGGATCGCCGCCGACGTCCAGCGCCGCAAGACCGAGGTTGTCGAGATCGAAGGCGCAATGGAAGACGATCATGGCGATGAGGGCTGCGCCGCGCGCCGCGTCGAGCACGGCAAAACGCGGCGGCGCGTGGGCCTCGCGGGGTGTCGCCAAAGAGATCGAGGTCACGCGCGCGCCGGAAGGCGCGAGACTCATCAGGTGATCCCCAAGAAGTCCCGTTTGCCGACCTCGATGCCGTTGTGGCGCAAGAGATCGTAAGCGGTGGTCGCGTGGAAGTAGAAGTTCGGCAAGGCGAAGAACAGGAGATAATCACGCCCCTTCATCTGCGTGTCCTTGCCCGCGATCTTGAGCGTGATGTCCTTGTTCTCGGTGCCGTCGATCGCGTTGGCCGGTACGCTCTCGATGAACGCAAGGGTAGCTGCGATGCGCGCCTTCAATTCGGGAAATGCGGCTTCCTTGTCCTCATGCTTCGGCGCTTCGATGCCGGAGAGCCTGGCGCAGCAGAGCTTTGCGAAGTCGCAGGTCAACTGCACTTGGCGCGTGAAGGAAAACATGTCGGGAAAGAGTCTGGCGCCGAGAAGTGCCTCGGGATCGATCTTGCGGCTCGCGGCATGCGTCTCAGCCTTGACGAGGAGGGCGGAGAGCGCGCCGAGCATGCGCTTGAAAACGGCGACGGATGATTCGTGCATGGAAAGGGACATCGGAGTTCCTTGGAGTTCGGGCTGAGCGCCGGCTCGGCGCGCATTGACTTGAACCAAGTGCGATCGCCTCGGCAAGAGGGCAAGTCTCGCGCTACACCTGGTCGCGCCCACTTTGCAGGTCCGATTCTCGGTCTCGTCCGTGCGCCACCAATAGATTAACCGGCTTTATTTCCCTGTTGTGAGATGGTAGTCGCTGTTACGATTTTGCTGGCGACTCACGAGTCGCGAGGACCTGAGAGGTCATGGCGGGCTCGACTCAACTTTGCCCCGGACGCATCACCTCGTCTTTCTGCCTCGGAGCCGCGGTGGGCGCCGCGCCCGAGCGCAGCGGCGCCGCCTCGAGGCCCACCCGCTCCGCGACGATGTAAAGCGGGCGGCGTTTCACCTCGGCGAAAATGCGCCCGACATATTCGCCGATCATGCCGAGCGACATGAGCTGAACACCGGCGAGCAGCGTCACTGCGACGATCAAGGTCGGGAAGCCTGGCGTCTTCACCCCAACGAAGAGGGCTTCGAGAACGAAGTAGAGCGCCGTGATCACGGCGCCGACCGAGATCAGGAAACCGAGATACGTCCAGACGCGCAAGGGAACGGTGGTGAAGGAGGTGATGCCGTCCCAGGCAAAATGCAGAAGCTTGCGATAATTGTAGCGGCTTTTGCCGTGCAGCCGCTCGCCGACCTCGAAAGGCACGGGGATCGATTTGAAGCCGATCCACGAATAGAGGCCTTTGGAGAAGCGAGCGCGCTCGCCGAGAAGCCGCAGGGCTTCGACGGCCTTGCGATCGAAGAGCTGAAAGTCGCCGGCTTCTTCATATAGCTGGGTTTCCCCGAGCCGCGCGAAGACGTGGTAGAAGAGCCGTGTGAACATACGCTTCAATGGCCCTTCATAGGTTCGGTCGCGGCGCTGTGCGTAGACGACGTCATGGCCCTCGCGCCAGCGCTTTGTGAATTCCGGAATGACCTCGGGCGGATGCTGGAGATCGGCATCCATGATGATGACGGCATCCCCATGCGCGGCATCGAGCCCCGCCGCGATGGCGACCTCCTTGCCGAAGTTGCGCGAGAGCGAAAGGGCCCGCACACGGGGTTCGGCTGCATTGAGCCGCCTGATCTCGGACAGGCTCTGATCGGCGCTGCCGTCGTCGACGAACAGGATCTCCCACTCCGCGGCCTCTTGCTCGAGCACGGGCGTGAGCATGGCAACGAGCGGAGCGAGATTCGCCGCCTCGTTGAAGACGGGGATGACAATCGAGAGTTGAGACGCCGTTCGCGCATCGCTCATGCGCCGATCATGCCGGATTCGGTCAGAAATTTCGAGGGTGGCCTCAGCCGCCCTTACCGTTATGCTAAATCCGGCACGTGTCGCCGAGGGAGAATGATGTCGGGACGCCTGTCGACCGGTTTGCTGTCAGGCTTGGCCGGCGCGATGCTCACGCTGGGGCTTTCGGCCGCTCTTGCCTTCACGGAAGGTGACCGCACCGAGAGCCGTGCCGTGATCGAGCAGCAAATCGATGCTTTCCGACGGGACGATGGCGCGACCGCCTTCTCCTTTGCCTCACCGGAACTGCGTGCGATCTTCCAAAGCCCCGAGCACTTCATGGCGATGGTGCGCAACGGCTATGCTCCGGTCTACCGGCCGAAGGCCTATAATTTCTCCGGCATGGCCGAAACGGCCGAGGGCCTCACCGCCACGCTGACGATCGAGGATGCTGACGGACAGGTTTGGACGGCGATCTACACACTCGAGAAACAGGCGGACGGATCCTGGAAGATCACGAGCTGCCATCTCGAGAAAGCCGCGGCCTCGACATGAGATTTCACTGCTCGACGCGCTCGCGCGCTCTCATTTTCCCTGCCGCAAACGAGCGATGCGCGAGCGCCATGCGCATCACATTCTCGACGATGGCGAGGCCGACCTCGCCTCCTAACGTCATGATCGACTCGGGGTGAAATTGCACCGCCGCGATCGGCAAGGATCGATGCTCGATCGCCATCACAACCCCGTCCTGTGTGCGCGCCGTCACGTCGAAGAAGGACGGCAAGGTTGAGGGATCGACGACGAGCGAGTGATAACGCCCGACCGCAAACTCGCTCGGGAGCCCGGCAAAAAGCCCTTCACCTTCGGCGCGAATGCGTGACGGCTTGCCGTGCATTGGCACTTCGAGCTCGCGAAGAACGCCCCCATGCGCTTCGGCGATGCCTTGCAAACCGAGGCAGACACCGAAGAGCGGGATTGAGCGGGCGCAAGCAGCGGCGACCACGGACTTCATGTCAAAGTCCGAGGGGCGAGCGGGGCCCGGCGAGAGCACTACGAGTTCGGCGGGATATTCGTCGAATACGTCGTTGGGCACCGGAGCCCGCAAGGTCGTCACGCGGGCGCCGCATTGGCGGAAATAGTCGGCGAGCGTGTGCACGAAACTGTCGTCGTGATCGATCAGCAGAAGATCGAGCGGTTCGCGTCGTGCAGAGGGACGCTTGGGCGGCGCGGCTTTCGAGGAAGCGCCGGCCTCTCTGATCGCGCTCAGCATGGCGGACGCTTTGAGGCGCGTCTCGCGTTCCTCCTCTTCAGGGTCGGAATCGGCGAGCAAGGTCGCTCCGGCTCTCACCTCGGCAATGCCGTCCTTGATGCGGATGGTACGCAAGGTGAGGCCGGTATTCAGGTCGCCGCTGAAATGCACCATGCCGATCGCCCCGCCATACCAGGCGCGCGCCGAACGTTCATAATCTTCGATGAATTGCATGGCCCAGCGCTTCGGGGCACCGGTCACCGTGACCGCCCAGGCATGCGAAAGAAACCCGTCGAGCGCGTCCAGACCTTCGAGCAGGCGCCCCTCGATGTGATCCACCGTGTGGATCAGCCGTGAATACATCTCGATCTGGCGTCGCCCGATCATTCGCACCGAGCCGGGCTCACAGACGCGCGATTTGTCGTTGCGATCCACGTCCGAGCACATGGTGAGCTCGGCCTCGTCCTTGGTCGAGTTCAAGAGCTTGCGTACCTGCTCGGCATCGGCGATGGCATCGCCGCCTCGGCTGATCGTGCCCGAGATGGGGCAGGTCTCGATGCGTCGGCCGCCTGTGACGCGCACGAACATCTCAGGCGAAGCTCCAACCAGATATTCAGCTTCGCCCAGATTGATCATGAACCCATAGGGCGCGGGATTGATTCGGGCCAAAGCGGTCGAAATGACGGAGGGGGGCGCCGCACAGCGCTCGAAGAAGGTCTGTCCCGGCACCACCTCGAAGAGATCGCCGCGCCTGAAGCGCGAAATCGCCTCGCGCACGATGCCGGCGTATTCGCCAGCCTTGTGATCGCACGGAGGTGGGTCGCCTTGTGCAAACCGGAAGGGCTCGACCGTTCCGCTTCGCTTCAATCCTTTGGTTGAGCGGCCCGCGATCTCGAATTCGTAAAAGAAGCGGGTCGCCTTTGCGGCATAATGATCGACGACGATGATTTCGTCGGGCAGGAAGAGCACGATATCGCGCTGGCCTTCTGGTCGGCGAAGGCGCTTTCGGATCGGATCGAACTGGAAGGCGAGATCGTAGCCGAAGGCGCCATAAAGGCCGAGATGCGCGCATTCGCCGTTGCCGAAAAAGGCGACGAGCGCCCGCACGGCCGAGAACGCCGTGGGTTGGCGGATGCGTTCTTCCTCGGTGAAGCGCTCCTTCGGTTCGCGCACCTTGAGCGTGAGCGCGCCTTCGCGTCGCGCGAGGCGGTCGATCCAGTCGACGCCCGCCAAAGCCTCCGCGATGCCGGGCAGCAGGATCGCTCCGCGCTCGTTCAGTGCCGCGCACTCGACCTCGCGGCCACGTGCCGTGACGCTCAAGGGCGGATCGAGAAAAGCCACGTCCCAGCGTGTATAGCGGCCTGGATACTCGTAGTTCGAGGAGAACACCGCACCGAGCCGCTCATCGAGCGCCGCACGGCAGTCGAAGACGGCGCGGACGCCGTCGCCCACGTCCTCTGCGGTGCGGTGCACCTTCACGCCGCCCTGCGTGGTGAAGGAGATTTCGCTCGAAGATTCACTCATGACCATTCCTTCCCGGCTTCGATCTCGCCTGAAGGAGCTGGCCGCGTCGGGATTTCACCTGAACCGCCGGAGCATCCTCCAGGCAGCCATTCCCGTTTCAATGCACGTCATCGGCAATCGGGATGGCCGGCCGCTTTGCGCGACCAGCGCCACATGTCGCCGTGACCTTTCCTGCTCATGGGGCCTGCTTAGCGCGGGAAAACGGGCGGAGCAAGTCGCTGTTTCGAGCTTTTCCTCGCGAAGATCGCGCCGTGTTCTTACCCGAAATCGTGGAATACTTGAGGATCGATGCCAAAAGGCCCGGGAAAGCTTGCTCGAGCTCGGGCCGCAAAGAAACGAAGCAGCGCGTCCCGTCGCCGCGATTGGAGATCACCCCGGCGAGCCGAAGCACCTTCATGTGATGGCTGAGCGTCGAGTTCGAGACGCAGGCATCAAAGCCGCTCCAGCCGCGTTCGCCGCCCGCTGCGAGCGCCTCGACGATGGAGAGCCGCACCGGGTCGCTCAATGCGGCCAGCACTCTGGGAAGCGTGATTTCGTCACGCGCGGGGTGGCGGTATTGCCTCATCGCCGGTCTTCCCCTATATTCGATGTTCATCGAACATAGAACATTCTACCATCTCCGCTCTCCCTCCTCAACGCGCAATCGCGCAGTCGCGAGAAAATCGGCATGTCCACGCTTTTCGATCCGATCGACCTCGGTGACCTGAGGCTTGCGAACCGCATCCTCATGGCTCCCTTGACGCGCTGCCGCGCGAGCGGGGAGGGGCGCGTGCCGAACGCCATGATGCGCGATTATTACGCGCAGCGCGCCTCGGCGGGCCTCATCCTTTCCGAAGCCACATCGGTGACGCCGATGGGCGTGGGATATCCACGAACCCCCGGCATCTGGTCGCGCGAGCAGATAGCCGGCTGGAAGGCGATCACCGAGGCCGTGCATCGCGCCCATGGCCGCATCGCCCTGCAGCTCTGGCATGTCGGGCGCATCTCCGACCCGATCTATCTTCATGGTGGCTTGCCGGTCGCACCGAGCCCAATCGCGGCCAAGGGTCATGTGAGCCAGATCCGGCCGCAGAAGCCTTTCGTTACGCCGCGTGCGCTTGCGACCGAAGAGATCGCGGGCGTCATCGAGGCCTTTCGCAAGGGCGCCAAGAACGCGATGGAAGCCGGCTTTGACGCTGTCGAGATCCATGGCGCGAACGGCTACCTCCTCGACCAGTTTCTGCAGGACGGCTCGAACCGGCGGACGGACGCTTATGGCGGCTCGCTCGTCAACCGGGCGCGCTTGATGCTCGAAGTCACGGACGCGGTGATCGAGGTTTTCGGCGCCGGACGCGTCGGCATGCATCTCGCGCCGCGCCGCGATTCGAACGATATGGGCGACAGCGATCCGGCGGCGACCTTCGGCTATGTGGCGCGCGAGCTTGGGAAAAGACGGATCGCATTCATCTGCGCACGCGAATCGCTCTCCGAGCCGCGCTTGGGACCGCTCATACGGCGCGAGTTCGGAGGCGCTTACATCGTGAACGAGGGCTTCACCCGGGAAACGGGCGAGCGCGCTCTTGCCACGGGCGAAGCTGACGCCGTCGCTTATGGCAAGCTCTTCCTTGCAAATCCCGACCTGCCGCGCCGCTTCATGCTCGACGCCCCCCTCAACGCCTGGAACGCCGAAAGCTTCTACGGTCCGGGGCCTGAAGGATATGTCGACTATCCCGAGCTCGCTGAAGCCGCGGAGTGAGAGTATCGGACCCGCTCAAGACTGAGAACGCGGCTATCGCTCTGCCTCTACTCAGAATCCGGGGCGGGAGGGCGGTGCCGAAGAAGACCGGACGCCGGCGCTATTTCCCGTCGCCCCACTCGCCGCGCTCGCGTCGCCTATCCATTCATTCCGCCGCCGCTCGCGCCGGTACGTAGCCGAGCCGCCGATTGAGCTCGTCGACGAGCTTTCCGGCGGCTTCCGCGATCACGGTACCGGGCGGGAAGATGGCGCTCGCGCCCGCTTTGTGCAGGGCCTCGAAATCTTGCGGCGGCACCACGCCGCCGACGACGATCATGATGTCGGGCCGGCCCTCCGCCGCCAGGGCTCGCTTGAGCTCGGGCACCAGCGTGAGGTGGCCGGCCGCGAGCGTCGAGACGCCGATGATGTGGACATCGTTCTCGACCGCCTGGCGCGCTGCCTCTTGCGGCGTTGCGAAAAGCGGGCCGATATCGACATCGAAGCCAAGATCGGCGAAGGCCGAAGCGATCACCTTCTGGCCGCGATCATGCCCGTCTTGACCCATCTTCGCGACCAGGATGCGCGGCCTTCGGCCGTCTCGCTGGGCGAAGGCAGCCGTCAGATCAAGGACGCGCCTCACGGATGCGTTCTCCATCCCGACCTCCCTCTTGTAGACGCCGGAGATCGCTTTCGTCTCGGCGCGGTGGCGCCCGAAGGCGTTTTCGAGCGCGAGCGAAATCTCGCCCACCGTTGCCTTGGCTCGCGCCGCCTTCACGGAAAGCTCCAGGAGATTTCCGCTCCCGGATTTTCCGGCAGCGGTGAGCGCGGCGAGTGCCGCCGCGACCGCTTGCGGATCGCGTTCGGCCCGGAGCCTCGCGAGCTTCTCGAGCTGCTGGGCGCGCACGGCGGAATTGTCGACCTTGAGGATGTCGATCTCGGCTTCCGCGCTCGGCTTGAAGCAGTTCACGCCGATGATTTTCTGGATCCCGGAATCAATGCGCGCTTGCGTCTTTGCGGCGGCCTCCTCGATGCGCATCTTCGGTAAACCTTGCGCGAGCGCTTTCGTCATGCCGCCGAGCTGCTCGACCTCTCCGATATGCGCGCGCGCCTTCGCGGCGAGCTCAGCCGTGAGGCGCTCGAGAAAGAAGCTGCCGCCCCAAGCGTCGATCACCCGCGTCGTGCCGCTCTCCTGTTGCAGCAGGAGCTGCGTGTTGCGAGCGATGCGGGCCGAGAAATCGGTCGGCAGCGCGAGCGCCTCGTCGAGAGCGTTGGTGTGAAGCGATTGCGTGCCGCCTTGCGTCGCCGCCATCGCCTCGACCATGGTGCGCGCCACGTTGTTGAAGACGTCCTGGGCGGTGAGCGACCAACCCGATGTCTGGCAATGGACGCGAAGCATCAGCGATTTCTCGGACTTCGGGCCAAAGCCGCTCATGAGCTCGGTCCACAAGAGACGCGCCGCCCGAAGTTTAGCGACCTCCATGAAGAAGTTCGTGCCGATCCCGAAGAAGAACGAAAGGCGGGGCGCGAAGCTGTCAATGTCGAGGCCAGCGGCCACGCCGGAGCGCACATAGTCGAGCCCGTCGGCGAGCGTATAGGCAAGCTCGAGATCGGCCGAGGCGCCCGCCTCCTGCATGTGATAGCCGGAGATCGAGATCGAATTGAACTTCGGCATATGGCGCGAAGTGAAGGCGAAGATGTCGGAGATGATGCGCATCGAAGGCGCGGGCGGATAGATATAGGTGTTGCGCACCATGAACTCTTTGAGGATGTCGTTCTGAATGGTGCCCGAAAGCTGCGCCGGCTTCACTCCCTGTTCTTCGCCGGCCACGATGTAGAGGGCGAGGACCGGAAGAACGGCGCCGCTCATCGTCATCGAGACGCTCATCTCGCCGAGCGGAATGCCGGAGAACAGGCTGCGCATGTCGTAGATGGAGTCGATGGCGACACCCGCCATCCCGACATCGCCGGCGACACGGGGGTGGTCGGAATCATAGCCGCGATGTGTGGCGAGATCGAAGGCGACCGAAAGACCCTTCTGCCCGGCGGCGAGATTTCGCCGGTAAAATGCATTGGAATCCTCGGCCGTGGAGAAGCCGGCATATTGGCGGATCGTCCATGGCTGCGTCACATACATGGCGGGGTAGGGGCCGCGCAGAAACGGCCTGAACCCTGGAAAGCTTTCCACGGAAGCGAGCCCGTCTCTGTCGGGGCTGCCGTATCGCGTTTTCACCGCGATGCCCTCGGCAGTGACCCAAGCGTCCTTTCCGGGCGGGGCGAGGCGCGCAGGCGCGTTGGCCCTCTTCCGAACGGGCGCCTCGAGATCGACTTTCGTGAAATCGGGCATGAGACTCATGCGTTCGGCTTTCCGGCTTTCGCCCACATCCGCGGTCGATCTTACGCCGTTTCGGCGCGATCGGCCACGTTGATTTGAAATGACGAATGTGCGGCAGAACCAGCCAACCGACAGCGCCCGAGCAGTTGGCGCCCTCACAGCCTCGATCAGATTTCATCGCTCCCAAACTGGCGGCTTCATATCGGACGGCGATTGTGAGCAGTCTGGTGTTGCTTATCGCACGGCTTGCCGTCTAATCGGCGCATGTCCGACTCGTTCCTGTCCGAGGCGTCCCCCTAGTGTCGGAGCTCGCAAGACGTGTCCTGCAAGGCGAGCGGGCAGCACTCGCGCGCGCCATCACGCTCGTCGAATCCTCGCGAGCCGATCATCGACGTGAGTCGCGTGCCCTCGTCGGAGAGGTCATGGCACATGCCGGCAAGGCGGTGCGCGTGGGCCTCACCGGCGTTCCGGGCGTCGGCAAATCGACGCTTATCGACCAGCTCGGCTCGAATCTCACGCGCGATGGCCACCATGTCGCGGTGCTCGCGGTGGATCCTTCATCGGCGCGCACCGGCGGGTCGATCCTCGGCGACAAAACCCGCATGGCGCGGCTCGCAGTCGACCGGAACGCCTTCATCCGTCCCTCGCCCGCGTCCGGCACACTGGGCGGCGTCGCGGCGCGCACGCGCGAGGCCATCTTGTTGTGCGAGGCGGCGGGATTTGATGTGATCCTCGTCGAGACCGTCGGTGTCGGTCAGTCGGAGACCGCGGTTGCCGATCTGACGGATGTTTTCGTCGTGCTTCTGCTCGGCGGTGCGGGCGACGAATTGCAGGGCCTGAAGAAAGGCGTTCTCGAGCTCGCCGACATTGTCGCCGTGAACAAGGCTGACGGGACCGGCTTAGCGCGTGCCGAGGCGGCGGCCAAGGAATACCAAGCCGCGCTCCACATTCTCGGCGCATCTTCAGACAATTGGAAGGTGCCCGTGCTCACCGTCTCAGGCATGGCGAATATCGGGCTTGACCGTCTTTGGGACACCATCCTCGCACACCGCCGCGCTGCCGAAGCGTCAGGGGAAGGGGAAGCGCGGCGCCGCACCCAGAACGTCAAATGGATGCACGCCCTGATCGAGGAACGCGCCACGTCCCGTTTGCGCGAGGATCCGGCGATCCGCGCAAGGCTTTCCGCGCTTGAGGCTGAGGTGGCGGCTTCTCGTCTCCTGCCGGCGGCGGCGGCCGACGAGATCGCCATGATGCTGGAAGGCTCCGCCGGAGTGCCCAGTGTCACGCGATAGGTGATCCGAGACTCAGCGTAGGACGCGAGCCCGTATGCTTTTCATGGCATCGCATGCGAGCTTTACCTTACCGTCGGCAAGCTCCCTATTCCCCAAAGCAAGAATCTTGAGCAGGGCAAGCGTCTCCTCCTTTTCTTCGTAGCGTTCCACATCCAGGAGAACCGCCTTGGCCTTGCCGTGAACAGTAACGACAAACGGGTCCTGTCTCTTGGCGAGACCTCGTATCATCTCCGGGGCATGCGCCTTAGAT
>Ga0213876_10002086_pt1 | contig 11834 bp, 6 predicted proteins | sample BarmaccomBMRX_R9_FD_160113 | JGI IMG/M metagenome (GOLD analysis project Ga0213876, IMG submission 160113) | Root-associated microbial communities from Barbacenia macrantha in rupestrian grasslands, the National Park of Serra do Cipo, Brazil - RX_R9 | ecosystem: Host-associated > Plants > Roots...
AGAAGGAAGCACAGATTACCGAGAGAGACGAGGTGATCTCAACCCAACGACACATCATTATCGAGCAGGATCGTGAGCTGCAGGTGATGAAGATGAAGGAGCGCACCTATCGAGCATGGCTAAAGAATAAACAGTTTAGCCATGCAGAGAAGAACATCATATGGGCGCTTCAGGAGCGCATCACAGCACAGCAGGCAGCCACCCCAACTAATGATGAGTTTCAACGAGTCTGGTATGAAGGTATGGCCAACGAGCTTGGCACAAGTGACGATACCATCCGGAACACCGTAAACAAGGTGAAAGGAAAGATATTCGACTACCAGCGAATAGGTATTCCTGACCCTATTACGAATACAAAGAAGTCGGCCGTATTTCTTCGGGTACTCAAGCGACCGGAGGAGCTTGTTACTGTCGAGCCCGAAAAGCCACGCAACCATGGCGGTGTTCGCCAGACGTGTCGTGACTGCGGTTCGGAGCACTTGATCCATAAGGTCTACTGCCTTGAATGTGGAACTCTGCAGAGCGAAAAGGTAATAGGCCCACCACAGGAAGACGAGCAGCAGGAGGCGAAACCGCAACTTGCGGTATCAGTAGAAGAATATATACAACCCCCTGTATTTAATCTATTACCACCGCAAGTTGCGGTTTCGGATCAGAGCCTAGAACCGGATGACGAGCTAAATCTAGAGGCACCAACAATTAGCCCTGGACGAGCCGCACCACCGACCACTGGCACCATGCCCTATCCATTTGTCCCATCAGCATCAAAGGAGGCGCGGCCATCAGCGCCGATCTCGTCCACATCGCAGCGGCCTATAGGACAATACCTTGCTCGGCGGCAGCCGTTGTACCTGAGGAGTACGAGGAATGATGACGACACATAGCGGGAAAGGCACCAGGCCGGACCTCACGCCCGAGGAGCTGCACATCCGCCAGGTCGCGGCACAGATCGCGAATGCCCTCGGCGAGACGGCGCAGGAGCCACGGCACCAATGCACGCGCGTAGTACGCACGCTCGGCGAGGAGCGCGCCCGCCAGTTTCTGGCCGAAGCGCAGCGCATCGAGCAAGGCGAGGGCATGCTTACCACGGATGGCGCACGCCGGCGCACGCTCGGCGGGGTGTTTTTCAAACTTGTACGGGACGGCGTGACGCAGCAAGAACGCTGGCGCATCTTCCCCACTGCACCCACGAAGCCACGCCAGGCAGAGGCGCAGCGTCCAGCCGTCACCAGCTCGCCGATCGTCACCGACCTACCGAACCTGAGAGGAGTAGCAAGCAATATGAAAACAACCATCGTTGGTCGCCCAGGCCGCATCATCGCGAAGCAAGGCTACATCATGACTACGATGGAGGCGCGGCCAGCGCAGGCATTGCCTAAGGGATTACCCACGCCACCAGCGAAGCCGACGAGCGTTGTCGTCTACATCAGCGTGAAGCAATGGCAGAAAGTCGCCGAGGCGCTGCGCGATCCAGAGGATATCTTGATTGCCGAGGGCAGCGCCGTCTACGATGCAGACCTTGAGGGCGTCGCCCTGTATGTGCAGAAGGCCAGCACGCGCAACCTCGACCGAGCAGCACGCGAGGCGTGAGGATAGACCAGCTTAGATGGGCGTCTGCGCGTCTTCGTCACCAAGAACCCAGGACAGAGTATGGAGAGCTTGACGGCGAGCGTTGATCATCGCCTCAAGGGTTGCACTCTCTGTGTCGCTTTCTGAAGGACTGCCTTCGCCGGTCTGTCCCACGTCGCGCTGAAGGAGTTCAAAGCGCTCGCACTCACTTTCGAGGAGCTGCACCTGAGCGCGGATTTCTTGTTCGCTTCGCATATGGCGAGAAGAGCAAGAAGGTATCCATAAGATGTTATACCGCTCCTAGTGCCATCCTGCGGCGTTCTGCTGCCTTGTATATCCCTTTGCACAACGAGCAGGGAATAAGCGGGGCCGAAGTACTCACCTCAGCCCTGCGGTGCCACTCTGAAACTGGGTTACTGCGCGGTCATGCAGCGGTTGGTGCGAATCCACACGAGCGCAAGGCCAGCCAGCACAAGCCCAAGAACAAGCACCACGACGCTCCAGCTCAGTGAGAGGTCAATGTGCATCTGGCGAGATGGAACTTGTAGTGATGTGACCTTCTGCTCAAGCGCAGCAATGCGGGCATCCTTGGCATCGACCTCTTGCTTCAAGCCTTGGATGGCAGCCAGCGCCACGCCGTCAGCATCGACGGTGGCGATATGCGTGTTGTCCTCGCCCAGCCCAAAGGCGGCGGCGAAGTCCTGGGCCATCGGGCCGATGTGCTTCACACTCGCGTCTTCAGCCTTATAGTTCCACTCTGCCACGGGCATCGTCGCCACCTTTTGGAGGATCGCCTGAGGGTCGATGCTGGCGACGTTGGTCTTGAGGTTCTTATCCGAGGAGTTGGTCCAGGCGCCGCCCGAGGAAAGATATGCACCGGTGGAAGTCTGGATGAAGCGTCCGGCGGGGATCGAGGGCGAACTCGTGGTGCCGAGCCAGATGCCGCCGCCCGCACGCACAATGAACTGGTTGGTGGCGGTCGAGGCGATGTCCGCTGCCTGGTAGTCGCCCCACACGAAGGTACCTTGATGCTTGGCTTTGGCCTGACGTCCAGCGGCAAACGAGGTGTTGCCGGTGGCGACGTTGAAGTAGCCGCCGGGCACTGTGGCGTACAGTCCGGTGGCCTGATTGCTGTAGCCGCCGCCGATCGCGCTGTTGTCAGCGCTGGCTTTGTTGGAGAGGCCACCTGCGATGGTGGCGTTGTCGGCGCTGGCGAGATTGCCGCCACCGCCGCCGACCGCTGCGAATGCTCCGCTGGTGGTGTTTGTTGAGCCTCCACTGATCACTGATCGATCGCCGCTGGCGGTGTTCCAATAACCGCCCCCGACGCCAGATCCATACCCTTGAGTAGAATTGTTGAATCCACCTCCAATGCTGGAGTATGCAGTCAAGGCGATGTTTTTGTTGCCGCCGCTGATGGTGGCAACAAAACCCGATGCGCTGTTGTTTTCGCCACCGGCAACCGTGGCGAAGCGGGCGTCGCTGGTGGAGGCATTGCCGTTGCCTGCCTGGTTGTTGGCGCCACCCCCTATCGTCGTATAGTCATCCGTGGCATGATTGCCAGTGTTGCTGTCAGTAGGATCGCCTCTTCCCCCACCAGCGATCGTGGCATAGTCGGCAGTCGCTCGGTTGGTGAAGCCACCTCCGACAGTACTATAGGCGCCAGATGCAGCGTTGGAGTTGCCACCGGAAGCAGTGGCGCAGGTGCCGGTGGCGGTGTTGCCTGTGCCCTGGTCGACGTGCGCACAGGCGGCGTAGACCGTAACGGGCTGAAGTTGACCAGGGAGCGAGGCGAGGCTGACGAGCATGAGACAGGCGAGTACGAGGACGGGCGACGCGATCCAACGCTTCATGGAATGGTCTCCTATGCGGGGCTGATGAATACGACGGATTCCAGCACACGCATTCCCGCATGTCAATCGACAGCAACCTTGACTGCGGAGTGCGCTCCATTGCGATCAAGACGCACCAATCTGCTCGCACCTTTCCTCAATGTTCTCGGGGGAGGCACTCCAACCCCTGCGATGCTTATCGAACGCACAAAGGACATCCCCACACCCAAGAGGTGTGAGGATGTCCTTGCTCTGCCTCGCGTTTGGGTCGAACGCTATGCTGGTGAAATCCTGCGTAGCCAGGTCCATGCGAGCCCGGTGGCGAGGACGAGTGCCAGACTGCCCAGGAGCAACACCACCAGGCTCCAACTCAATCCGGCTCCCGTGCCGCTCGCGGCAGGCAGTGTGTGTTGGAGGTGCGTCATCTCTTGCTGGAGGGTTGCGTTATCCTGCTTGAGTTGGGCGATCTCGCGATCTCGGGAATCAACCTTGGCGTTGAGACCCTGAATGGCGGCCAGTGCGACGCCATCAGCATCGACAGTGGCGATGTGCTTGTCATCTTCACCGAGGCCGAACGCCGCTGCAAAGTCCTGCGCCATCGGACCGATGTGCTTCACACTTGCATCCTCGGCCTTGTAGTTCCACTCCGCCACTGGCATTGCCGCAACCTTCTGCAAGATCGCCTGCGGATCAATGGCGGCGACATTGGTTTTGAGGTTGCGGTCCGAGGAGTTGGTCCATGTGCCGCCGGTGCTCAGGTACGCGCCGGTAGAAGTGTTGATGAAGCGTCCGGCGGGGATAGAGGGCGTCGATGTGGTGCCGAGCCAGATGCCGCCGCCCGCGCGCACGATGAACTGGTTGACCCCTGTACTCGCGATGTCGGCGGCTTGATAGTCACCCCACACGAATGCGCCCTGATGTTTGGCCTTGGCCTGACGCCCGGCCGCGAACGATGTGTTGCTCGTGGCGGCATTCATGTAGCCACCTGGGACAGTGGCGTACACGCCGGTGGCCTGGTTGGTATACCCGCCGCCCACTGCCGCATACTGCCCCGCGCCGTTGGAGCGTCCCCCGGCGATGGTGGCATAGGTGCCGCTGGTGGTATTACTCGAGCCACCGCCGATGGTGCCTGCCATATCAGCGGTGGTGTTGCCCGCGCCGCCGGCGACGCTCGCATAGGGGCCGGATGCCGTGTTGCTAAAGCCGCCAGCGACCGTGGCATACGGTGTATCGGTAGTGGTGCCAGTGTTATTGCCAGCCTGGTTGTTCCCACCACCGCCGATGGTGGCAAAGCTGTCAGTGGCACGGTTGGCGGTGGCATCGTTATCGGGGTCGCTCTGTCCCCCACCGGCGATGGTCGTCAGAAGCGCGCTCGCAGTGTTGCTTTCGCCTCCACCAATGCTCGCGTCGTCACCAGACGCGGAGTTACTGTTGCCACCTCCGACGCTGGCCATAAAGCCGGAGGCGGTATTGCCGTCGCCGCCAGCAACATTCGCGTAGTCGCCGGATGCGGTGTTGCTCGCGCCACCGCCAACGCTCGCATCGGAGCCGGACGCAATGTTGCCATAGCCGCCCGCGACGGTGGCATAGGTCTTATCGGTGGTGGAGGTGGTGCCGTTGCCAGCCTGATTATTGCCGCCGCCACTGACCGTCGCATAGTTGTCGGTGGCGCGGTTGGCGGTGGTGGCGGTGTTACTCGGGTCACTGCTTCCACCGCCGCTGATGGTGGCGAACTGTCCGACAGCGTTGTTATTATTGCCGCCACTCACGGTGGCACTGAAGCCGGAGGCAGTGTTGAAACTGCCTCCGCTCACAGTCGCGCCAACGCCGTCGGCACTGTTCCCTCCGCCACCGCCTACCGTGGCACTGACGTGCGAAGCCTGGTTCAACTGGCCCCCCCCTACTGTGGCAAAGTCGTCCGTGGCGGTGTTGGATTGTCCCCCGCCGACGGTGGCGTCGATTCCTGAGGCGGTGCTGAAATAGCCTCCGCCGACGGTGGCATAGGCACCTGTGGCTGCGTTAGATCTGCCCCCGCTGGTGGTAGCACACGAACCGGTGGCGGTGTTGCCGCTGCCCTGATCGACATGTGCGCAGGCAGCATAGACAGTGATGGGTTGAAGTTGGCCGGTGACAGACGTGAGACCGACGAGCAAGACGCAGGCAAGCACGAGGATGGACCACGACGAACGACGCAGCATGATGGTCTCCTGGTCGGGGCTGGCGAATAGAGGGATTCCACCATGCGCGCCGTGCAAAGTCAATGGGCCACAAGTGAGATCGCCGATAACCATTGACTTTGCATAATGCTTGTATGCTGGGAAGGCAGTTCGTTCGGCCCCCTCGGGCTCCTGACACCGGTCGGCCCGGTTGCGGTGACGTTCATCGCCACTTCCGTTGTAACCTCACCAGTTGAAACTCTGTCCATTCTTGTGCTGACTCTTGGCTTGGGAACCCCGGCATAACGAGCGCATGATCTTTCCAGCGCATAAAAGCTATCCAGTTGAGATGGGCTGTGCCATCGTTCGAGGCGTGCACTCTGGCCTCACTGTCACCTTCGATCGCCTGATAGTCGTGGTCTCCTAGCTTGCTCCATTCCATCGCTCCTTCTCCTCCAAGCGCTTCCATACGCTTGCCAGGATTAGATGCGATCTCGATGATTTCTTTGCGCTTGAACAGGACGAGAGGAAGAGCAGCATGGCCTGATTAATATGTCGGGGGTCGCCTTACAGCTCGCTCAGGTGCGTTCTGTGCCGTGCTAGTGCGATCCTATGCATTGCGCTATGTGTTACGCAGGGACGCAATATATAGCGCAACACACAACGCAACACATAGCGCAATGGAGATGCCCACGAGACGCGCTCCAGTGCCCCAGGACGGGCGCAAGGGTGATCCTAGGTGTTCCTGCCCAGTATCACGCCCACAAGTGTGAGGAATGCCGGGTTCCACTACTTGTAGGGGGATTCACTGACACATCGCCCCACAGGTGTGGGGAAAGCAAAGCGCCCGGCAGGTGTCTAGACTTAGAGCGGCACAAGTCCAACAAGCATGGACTGCAGTTTGCTAAAGGGAAACGGCTTGTAGAGAACCCTGACCCCCTGCTGTCGTAACTCCGCTTCACGCACTTCAAGGTGTGACCCTGGTGCAGAACAGACGATCAATGGAATCGCGTGCGTTGCCGGTGTTGCCTTCAGGAGTTCGATGATCTGAGTACCACGCTCCTCTTGGCCGAACATCCAATCAATGATGATCGCATCCGGATCAACTGCCTCGACATCTGCCAAAATATCATCCGGTGTCGTCCGTGTGGCCACCTCGTAGCCAATGAAGGTAAGCACCTCACGCAACATCGCTACGATATCCTCGTCATCATTGACCACAAGAATGCATGGAGTCATAACCGCCTCCTCGTGCCGATGTTGATGCTGTTAGGAACTGATCTATGAGCATAAACAATGCCCCTAGCCGAAACCAGGGGCACTACCGCGATCGGAGATTATCAGCAACGTCTTAGGTTGCCTGCGCAACCTTCACCGCATCGGCCCCACACCGCCCCATGAAAAGCACAGCGACCCCAGGCGGCAGGCCCAGAGGTCGGCTGTAGAGTTGTGGAGAGCGCTTCATTCTGGCACATCTTTTGCTTATTTCTCTCATCGAAGAGAGAGAAGGTCTACATAGAAAGGGCTGGGGCGGTCGGGACCTCCAGCCCTTTTTGCTTGCTCACACAGCAACCATTGATCGCCCGGCCTTTGTTTGAGACAGCGTATCAGAAGCGTTGCAATGTCGGCAGCGTTGGAAGTTGCCGCCAACGGTCGGGAGCATTCCACAACATTAAGAGTTGATCGGTGCTCAGCCCGAGCAGCCGCGCCGCACTCTGGACGCGATCGGCACCCACCAGGCCCGCGCCGTACATCGCCAGCAGGGTTTGGATATCCTGTGGAATGTCGGACCGCTGCTTAATTTGTGGCAGCCATCTATGCTCAGCCGTCGAGTAATTCTCCCAGCTGCCGCCCACCTGTCGAGACGAACCATCAGCAGGCTCATAGTGGTAGCCACCTCCACCACCACGACGGCCCCCGCCATAGCCACCACCACCACCGCCACGATCACCAGGGGAAGCTAAAACCTCAGTGCCGGTATAGTAGCCATACTGCACAGAGCCATCGTCAGCCCGATAGAGGATCCAGCCGGGATGCTGCGGCGTCATGTCGGCAGGCTCGGTGCCTCCCTGCGGTGCGTCGAGGTATTGCCCGGTGGCACTGTCGTAGTAGCTGTAATGCGTCTCACCAGTTTTAGGATCTTGCTCGAGTACCCAACCTGAGTGGGTTGGTCCGCCTGGCGTTGCACCGGGGATATCGGGCAGGGCATCGAGCGGCGGCAGGTCTTCCGTCGGCGTGCTCGCCACAGGTGCACCAGCAGGAGGCGCATCGTCAGGCGGCAGGGCTTCGAGTGGCGGCAAGTCGTCATCACCTCCCAGCGGCGGCAGGTCGGGCAGGCTTGGATCAGGTGGAGCCTGGACGCGTGCTGCGTCATTGCTGCCCGTGCGGGCTAACTGCTGCCAGCCTCGTTGCCAGGCGAGTACATCAGCGGCGTATGCCTCGGGATCGTTGCCGTCGAGCTTGGGCGCCCAGGTGCGAATAGCCTTACGTACGCCCTCATCGCCTTGATCAACGTATCTGCCTTGTGCATCAGCATAAAGGTTCGACGCACCTAACTGCCAGAATAGTGCGCGCATCCCCGTTGCCACATCCGGGAAGTGGGCAAACGATCCATCGTTGCTATCTTGATACTGGGAGCGTCGAATGTTCCCAGGGTTGTTGTTATCGACGGACGCGCCCGCTGTGTCAAAGCTGGAGTCGCGGCGACTGATGCCCAGGGCCAGCGCAGCCGGGACGCCATACTCCTGGCTGAGTGCGACGATATTCGCGCCCTGCCCATCAAGGCCAGTGCCCGCCACGATCTGGTTAATCGTCGATGCGTCGAGTCCATCCGTGCTCATTCCCACTGGAGAGGCATCTTGCCTCCCAGTGACAGCAGGGGCGTATGCCACCTGCTGATGAACCGGTGCGCTTTGTAGGGCCAGCAGGTATGGCTTCGGATCTTCCCACCCGCTGGAGCCATCCCCGCCAGGCTTGCTCACCTGGATATGCAAGTGCGTTTCCGTCTTGCGTGCATCACCACTGTTACCGACAGGTCCCACGAGATCACCAGCGTTGAGGTGTTGCCCAGGCTGGAGCGTTGGCGCGGCGTCGAGGTGGGCCATGTAGATCATGCGTGCGCCACCATGCGCTGGATCGCCATCGGTGACGAGCTGCACCCAGTTCCCGCCCAGCGGTGCGACGTTGGAAGGATCGCCCTCGGTGCCCGTCATGTAGACGGTCGCGCCCTCGGGAGCATAGATCGGTGTGCCACGCGGCGCGGCCAGGTCGATGCCTTCATGCGTCCGGCCAGGGCCTAGGCTCCAGGAGCGATCCGTGCCATAGTCGGAGAGCAGACGCGCACCAGGCACCACCACGCCGTAGCCCGTAGCCGCAGGCGCATCGACAGGTCGAGCGGCACCCGATGGAGCAGGGCTCGCCCCATCGGGTTGTTTAGGGTTTTGGTGCGCCGGTGCGCCACCTCCATAGGTGCGGCGCAGCTGCGGCCATTGCTTGGCCCACTCCCAGAGCGACGGCGAGCCCGGCCAGAATGTGGCCTTGGTTTTGGGATCTTGCGCCCATGCCTTGTGGGTTCGCGCATACTCATACACCGCATCGTAGGCCGTGCGACGTTGCCCGGCATACTGCTGCCCGAGCGGTTGGTTACGCGCAGTGTCGAGCACGGCACCACCTGCGGCCACATCAGCGCCCGTGTAGGCCGGCGTCGGCGTTGGCGCGGTGCTCATGGGCGTCCACTGCTTGCCATCCCAGCCACGCCAGCCATCGGGGAATTGGCGCAGCGGCGAGTCACCAGCACGCGGTGGATCGTAGATCGTCGGCGCGGCGCCGGTCGCTCGCCCTGCTGCGGGCGTGGGTGTGGCCTGCCCGAGCGGTACCCATTGCTTACCGTCCCAGCCTCGCCAGCCGTCCGGAAACTGACGCATAGGTGATCCACCAGGCAGCGGCGGATCGCTCAGCGTTGGCACCTGCAGCGCGCCCGGTGCGTTGGGCGTCGGCGCATTCGTCGCCCCTGCAGGAGCGCCCAGCGTCGAGAGCAGCGGAGCGAGGCCGGTCATATCCTGCCCATAGTTCGACCACGCTATATGGTTGGAGAGCTCGGGATACTGCCGTGCAAGCGCGGCCAGTTGTGCTATCTGCGTAGGGTCAGGCGTCTTGGCTGTGGCGATCCTCGTCGCGAGCGTTTGCATCTGCTGCGCAGCCTGCACCGCCTGGTCGCGTTGCTGTGGCGTGGTATAGCCCATCGAGGCAAACCATGCATCTTCGGCGCGTGCGTTCCATACCACCTGGTTCCCCGGCAGGTAGTGCGACAGCCCGCCGAGCTTCTCAGCATCAGCGTTAAGCTGGTTGCTGCCACCTGGATAGCGCAGCGCAGTACGCGCCGTGAAGTTGCGATCCTCACTCACGGCCAGGTTGCCGCGCTGATCACCGAGTTGGTTATAGCCCTGCCCTACGCCAAAGATCGCCTGGTTCACAGCACCGATAGTAGCCGCTGTCCCAGCACCGATCAGCACGCTCTTTAGCCAGGGTGGCATGCTTCGCTTCGTAGGTGCAACCACGCCGGCAGGAGGTCCGCCCGCTGACGGTGGGAGCGGTCTACCACTACTATAGGCAGATGATCCACTGGTCGTTGGTGCGCTCGGCGCTGGTGCGCTCGTCACTGGGTCAGGCGTCGAGACGATCGGTCGCTGGGAGGGCGGTCCACCAGGACGGCGCGGGCGCTGCGGCTGCCCAGTATAGGCGCTGCCCGTCGTCATCGGTGCCCGATCATCTGGCACAACAAAGCCCCTGAAGTTCTCGCCAGGTGTGGCAGGCACAAACGCGCCCAGGGTATCATCATCAGGGCCAGGAACCATAGGACGTTCATAGAGTGGGCCACCAGGCCGACGAGGACGCGGTAGCGTAGGTGCACCAGTGTAGGCCGATCCTGTCCCTGTAGCAGCCGGATTATCGACAAGCCATGCGGGAAGATCGCCATTCATTGGGATTGGAGGACGTGCCGCTGCACGCGCCGCACGTCGCTGTATCTCAGCATCAACGCGTTGTAGGAGCTCCGCAGCATCAACGCCAGCGGGGACGCTCGTAGACTGGTTGCGGAGTGTAGTTGCCACCGTCGCAAGCTCAGCATCCGAGACACCGCTAATTGTGTGCCCACTCGTGACAGACCCAATGGGAGGCAAGATCGTATTGTCGAGCCCTGACGACGGTACAGCGGGCCGCTGGAGGGCAACTGGTGCGCTTGTAGGGGCATTGCCTGCATAGGCAGACGCCGGCGAGGTCGGACGCGGCGAGCCTGCATAGAAGGGCTCTTTGCCATTGAGCAAGTCAAGCAGATCGTTTGCGGCTTGCTCAGACAATGCCGTTGTCCCATCGAGCGCGGCATCAGGGTAGAGCTGGGTAAAGCGTGCATGCACCTCGGGCGTGTATCGCCCCTGCTGAATAAGATCGCCGAGGTATGCCCGCTGACGATCCGTCCACAGCCGCGCATTCGCAGCAGGCGCAATCGGCCGTGGGAGCGCGGGACGCGGTGGCACAGGCGCACCACTGTAGACGCTGCCCGTTCGGTTAATGCCAGCTTGCGAGGTGCGAACGCCAGTATTCACTTCCTCGGCTGTTGGCGTCTGGAAGCCCCAGATCTTATCTGGTCGCTGGAAGGTGGGACGCTGGGAGCGCAACGTATCGGCGAGCGTCGCTTTCTCTGCGGCTACTTCCTGTGGTGTCGCAGCGCGGAGCACCGTCCCATTGTCATCGACGATCACCGCATCGAGATCATGAGGGCCGCGGTACTGAAGATGGCCGCGAGTGGCCGGCACTGCGGCGGTGCTTGCCTGCCCAGCGCGAACAACGTCCGCATAGGAGCGTGGCCCATCACGCGCCGTCAGTGTCGGCTTGAGTGGGTTCTGATCCCAGCCAGCCGCGGTACTCTCAAAGCGCCAGCCCGAGGCGTCGCCGGTCCGCTTACGCACCACCGAGCCGTTAGGCAATTGGGCATAGTCATAGCCGCCATTACTGCCCAGTGGGATCGCGTTGGGCTCCTCAAGTGGGATGATCGGCGAGGGCAGATCTTCTGCAGCGGCCATGCGTGCCACATTGGGCTGGAGATCGGGGCGCACCTCCCACCAGGGACGGCCAGGCGCACCAGCAAGGGCAGGCGTCGGCACCGGGCCAAGCTGCCCGATCACTTTGCCCGGCAATTCGCCCAGGCGCTGGGTGATCGGCTTCGTCCAGTCGAGCCCGGTATACACGCTTTCGCCAGCGCGAGCAATGCGGCCAGGGCCAC
>Ga0213876_10002087_pt1 | contig 11827 bp, 10 predicted proteins | sample BarmaccomBMRX_R9_FD_160113 | JGI IMG/M metagenome (GOLD analysis project Ga0213876, IMG submission 160113) | Root-associated microbial communities from Barbacenia macrantha in rupestrian grasslands, the National Park of Serra do Cipo, Brazil - RX_R9 | ecosystem: Host-associated > Plants > Roots...
GGTGATCTCCAGGCAGAGAGAATCGGGCGGCAAGCCCGAGTCCTGCAGCGCCCGGTCGATGTCCTCGAACAGACTCGGGTGCTGGAATTGCCGTCCCGACAGGTTCACCGACACCCCGAGCTCAGCGCATCCGGCAAACCGCGTCTGCCACGAACGTACGTCGCGGCAAGCGGTTTCGAGCACGAACTGTCCCAGCGGCACGATGATGCCGGTCTCCTCCGCGAGCGGAATGAAGTTGCTGGGCGCAACCAGGCCTCGGATTGGGTGGTTCCAGCGCACGAGCGCCTCGACTTCGATGATGCGCGAGTCCAGCAGCGAAACGATCGGCTGGTAGTAGACCTCGAATTCGCCCCGCTCGAGTCCGAGGCGCATGGAGGCCTCCAGCTCCAGCCGCTCCAGGGCGTTGCGCTCCATGCTGGCGTCGAATACGGCGTAGCGCGACTTTCCTTTGGCCTTGGCTGCGTACAGCGCCAGGTCGGCATTGCGCAGCAGGTCGTCCGGCGACCTGACGTCCGGGCTCGAGGCGGCGATCCCGATGCTGGCGCGAATAGGCAGCTCGCGTCCGGATAGATCAAACGGCCGTTCGAGCGCCCCCAGCACCTGCCTGGCCATCGCGACGAGCGCATTCATGGAGTCCGCCCCCGGTACGAGTACCGCGAACTCATCACCGCCGAGTCGCGCCGCGGTGGCCGAGTGATCCAGCGAGGCCTGCAATCGCCCGGCGACTTCGACGAGCAGACGGTCGCCAGCGGGGTGCCCCAGGCTGTCGTTGACGGTCTTGAAGTCGTCCAGGTCGAGAAACAGAACCCCGGTGCGCTGGCCTGCTGAGAGCGCCTCGGCGAGCCGCGCCTGAAAGTGGGCGCGATTGGCAAGCCCGGTGAGAGCGTCCCCATATGCCTGCTGAGCGAGGCGCTGCTCGAGCGATTTGCGTTCGGTGATATCGCGCAGCACGACCAGCCGCGCCGAGAACCCGCGTGGCGCCTTACGCAATGGGGACACGTGCACGTCGAACGAGCGCTCGTCCAGCGTGAGCTCGGTCCGCACCTCCTGCTTGGCGTCGCTGGCATGAATCATTTCAGGCCAACCGTGGAGGACGTCGGGCGCGGGTCGTCCGCTGACCGCGGCGACCTCAACGCCGAGGATACGTGTGGCAGCCGCGTTCAGGTCGACGATGCGATTGAGACCGTCCAGGACCAGCACGGCGTCGCTCAGCTCCTCGAAGACGACGTCGCGAGCGACTGGCACGACGTCGAAGAAGTGGAAACGGAAAAGGCCCCAGGCGAAGACGATCGCCGTGGCGGTACAGGCCATCGGCGTCATGTCGAGGTCGGGTAGCGGCCCGAAGCCGAGATTGGTCGCGAGGTCGGCCAGCCACGGCAGCACAACGCCCATGAGCAGCATCAGGATCTGCTGGTGGTACAGCCGCCGGGAACGGAACAGGGAGCGCGCAAGCATGACGATCCCCGAGACGATCACCACGTACGAGTAGGCCAGGTCGATCCAGAACCAGGTGCCTGGCTCGCCACGGACCGCCAGGAATGGGCCACCGGTGTCCTGGGTGAAGCTGCTCCAGATCAGCCCGGAGCGGTCGCCGCTGAGTACGAACAACAACGAGATCAGAGGGACGACGGCCAGCCAGATGCGGCGCGAGGTGACAAAGCCGTGCGCCCGTCCGCCGGCATAGTGCGCCGCGAATATGATCCAGGCGGGCGGGACGAGGTCGCCCACGACGTAGGTCCAGCGATGCCAGATGATCTCGATGTGGGCATCTGCCGCGGCAAGCTCGATCGAGTAGGCAATAGACCATGCCGCGACGGCCCCCATCAACGCCACGAAGGCACGCGCTCCTGCTGCGTTCGGCCGTCTGAGGACGAACAGCGCGAGACAGATCGGCAGCAAAGCCGAGCTGACGAGTGGCAGCAAGTACGGTGTGAATTGCCAGGACATGTTGGGTTGCGGAGCGCCATATCAAGCATCGGCCGAGATGGCTCGTGTGTTGAGCCGCCGGGCATCTGAGCCGAGAATCGCAATCTATCTAGGGATCGCGTTGTCATAACCGGAGCGGCGCGGCCGTTATCATCGCGAAGCAATGGACGGTCGCGAGGTGCAAAATGGTCGCGATCGCCGACGGGCGTTGCGCCCGGATGCGGGCGAGCGCCCGTCAACGCGCCGCGGCTACACCTTTCCTCGCGCCGAGCATCGGCACCCCGTGTACGGTCGTCAGGCGCGGCGAGAGAGCCGTCAGATGCCGTACATCATCGGCTTCATCGTGGTGGTGCTGGGCTTGGCTGGTTTTCTGTACGTCGGCCTGAATTGGGCAACGGGCCCAGGTCGTGTTGCGGCGCTGGCGAACCCGCCAACGCCAACCGCGATTGCGGTCCTGCCGCCGCCCACGGCCGAGCCGAGCCCCACGCCGGCCTCGCAGACCTACATCGTGCAAGCGGGTGATAGCCCCGCGAGCATCGCGGCCAAGTTCAAGATCAAAACCGAGGACCTGGTCGCCGCCAACAACATCGACGATCCTCAGAAGCTGCAGATCGGCCAAAAACTGCAGATCCCCCTACCTGCGACGGGCCACTAGCTCTTGCCTGGCAGCGCCTCGACGTCTTCTTAACCGCGCTCCAACCCGCGCTCGCGCCGTGCGCGACGTTTACTGAGCGCGTCATGGACGGGGAGTGCGCTTTCTGTGGTCGCGCCGATGCGGCCACCCACCAGTTGTTTTGTCACGACTGCCAGGCTGATCACCGCGTCTGCCGACCCTGCGCCGACGACGCCACCCGCGACGCCGCCCAACTCGGCCTGCAAGCCGCCTGAAAGGCGATTGCTATACTTGGTCGGCGCTAAGCCGACGTAGCTCAGGGGTAGAGCAATGCTTTCGTAAAGCATGGGTCGGGGGTTCGAATCCCTTCGTCGGCTCCCACTTATTCGAGTTCAATTCAACCAGGATTGGACCCGTCCGGACGCCCTTAAGGCGCCGAGTACACCCATTCGTACACCTTAGAAATCGCAGGCAGCCTCCCCAATCGCCCGTTTCTGCGCGGCAACAGCTGCCTGGGTGCCGGTCGCGTCTATGCTCAGGCGGCGACGCTGATTGATAGTGGCGAGTTGAGGCTGGATGCGCTCCTCGGGCACTGGCAAACCGCGGGCGACCAATCCCTCGATATGGAGTGCAATCGCCTCCCGGGCGCGCTCACGACATTCGTCGACTGTCTCGCCTTATGTGACTACCCCTGGTAACGCGGGCACCGTGACGGTGTATCCCCCCTCCTCGTCGTCAGGGTCAAGCAGGATCGTGTAGCGTCGTTCGTCCGTCATCAGCAGGTCACGTCGTTTTACAGCAGCCGGCGCAGATCATCCACGCTCAGCCCAACTTTGACGTACGCGTAACACCGCAGGGGCTCATGGACTCATGCGCGGGTTCCGATAGTCGGAGCAACGAGGGGGTTTCGAGCATGCGGGATCGTTTTGCGTTGGCTGGCGGGGGAAGTCTACTCGTGGCCATCGTTCTCACGGCATGGTTCATTGTCAGCCGATCGGCTCCGGCGAATGATCAACCGCAGATCGCCGTCGATGTGCCTGCGCCGCGGCCTACCGCTACGCTAGCGACCTCGCCCACGCCTGTAGATCGCTCCGTTGCACTGGTGGTTCACCTGGATGGCATCTCAGGCTCGAGTAGCTTTGCCCAGGCCGGCGACCGTATCGATCTGTTGGCGTATCTGCCAGCTGAGCTCGCTGGTCAGGCCACCACTCGTGTGTTGTTGCACGATGTACTGGTCCTCGACTCTGGGACCGGCCCATCAGATTCGGCACTGACGGTAGAGGTGTTACCCGAGGACGCCGTCCTGGTCGTGTCAGCTACGAACCTGGGGGCGAGGCCATTTGCGGTCATCCGCCCAGTCGACACTACAGTCGATGCCCGCCTGCCAGATGGCGTGACGGATGAGGCCTTGCGAGCGCGCGTGGGCGGCCCTCCGATCCTTGCTGAGTCGTCGAGACACTGATGCTCGGTCCGGATGCTGGCCTGATGATGGCGGTGGCTGCGCTTACGGGCGTCGGGGTCGGCTGCCTGGTGCTGGTTTTCATGCAGCGGCGAGCGCGTCGAGCACGCGGCCGCCGCATGGCGTTGTTGGTTGGCGTCGCGACGCCATCGAGCACAGCTAGCGAGTTCAGGTTTGCTCCGCAGCTCGCGGCATTCAATCGTGCCACCCAGCGTGCGCGCGGCATGCTACGAGCCCGAGCCGAGCTCGTTATTCGCCTGGCCACGCTGGCCGCCATCGGCTGCGCAATGGTTGGTCTGATCGGGGGACTGCCCGGTCTATTTCTCGTCACGGCCATTTGCGGGAGCCTGATCTTCTGGCTCCGCCGTGAATCCCAAGAACGCAATAAGCTGGATCGCCAGGCCGCGTCGGCATTCGAGATGCTGGCCAATGGCCTGCGCGCGGGCTACAGCATCCCGCAGGCAATCGCTCTGGTCGCGCGACAGAGCCCGCGGCCAACCGCCACGGAATTCGCGACCGCCGAGCGCGAACTGACTCTCGGCTCGAGTCTGGCTGACTGTCTCGCGCGGCTCGCTGACCGGACTGCACTCGCTGACTACCGCCTGGTCAGCATCGTGATCTGGATCCAGTCCGAAGTCGGCGGCAATCTCCCGGTCGTCCTCGACGCCGTTGTCGCTACGTTGCGAGAGCGCATGGAGCTGCGCGATCAGGTCGCCGCGGTCACCGCCCAACAGCGCATGGCGTCCATGGTTTTGAGCCTGCTTCCGCTTGGGGTGCTGTTGCTGTTCATGGCGGTAGACCGCACCTTCGTGGACCCGATGTTCACCCAGACGGTCGGGCGCGTCATGCTGACGATCGCGGCCATGTTGCTTGGCGCGGGCTGGTTCTTCATGCGCGCGGTAAGCAAGGTAGAGCTGTAGCGATGCATCTCCCCGATCTGAGCGTGATCTTGCTCGCGGGTACCTGGAGCCTGGTCGCGGCGTTTGCCACTGCGTTCGTATTGCGCAGGCGTCGCCGCAAAGCGGTCCGGTCGCGCCTGGTCGCGCTTCACATCGGCGGCTTGCGACCACAGCCGGTGAGCAGTGCCCGGCCGAGGCTGTACTTCAATGCCGCCAAGTTCACCGCAATCGTCGCCAGGCGTGCGCCAAAATTGGTCGAGCGGCTGCAACACCAGATCGATGGCAGCGACCAGCTCGGCAAATTGACGTGGGTACGGTTGCTTTCGCTGCAAACCGCTTTCGCTGGGTGCGGATCCCTCGTCGGCGTTGTGCTGATGCTCAATCTCGGAGCACGAGGGATTGCGGTCGTCATCTTGCTCGGGGCTCTGGGCTGGTTCGCCCCCACGCTGTGGCTCGCTCAGCGGCGCCGCGCCCGCGTGCGCCAGATGACGCGTGATCTGCCGACCGTCATCGATCTGTTGTCACTGAGCCTTCAGGCCGGTATGGGTCTGGACCGCGCGATTCGCGTCGTGAGTGAACGCGTGGAATCTCCACTCAGTGATGAGTTACGGCGCGTGCTGGGGGATATCTCGCTTGGTCTTTCCCGACGGGAGTCGTTTACACGCCTGTCAGACCGGCTGCAATCCGATGACATCCGGCTGTTGACCACCAGCATCGTTCAGTCCGAGCAGCTTGGCACCAGCCTGGTCGGCACCATCAAGACTCAATCGCACCAGCTGCGCGTTTCCCGCCGGCGCGCCGCGGAAGCAGCCGCGCTCAAGGCGCCAATCAAGATGCTGGTTCCAATGGTGCTCTTCATCCTGCCAGCGCTGTTCCTCGTGGTGCTCGGTCCGGCGGGCATCAATGTCGGCCTGGCGCTGACCGGCGGCGGGCACCCGTGATCGGGCGGCACAACGCCCAGGCGGCGGTGGAATTCGCATTGACGATGCCGCTACTGATGCTGTTGCTGCTTGGCATCCTCGATGCAGGCAGGGCCGTCGTCGCGGCGGTTTCGATTGATAACGCGGCCCGCGAAGGTGCACGCTACATCGCCGTTCACTTCAACGACGGAACGTGCGCCAGCCCGAACTGCCAGACGGAGGCCAGGCAGGTCGTCCTCAACAGCGCGCTCGCACTGGATTCGGGCCAGCTGAGCTCGACCGTGACGATCGCGGGCGGCAACGCGAGTATTTTGCTCAGCTACCCGTTCCAGCCCGTCGCGCCGCTCATCACCTCAGTATTCGGTACTCCCGTGCTGACAACGACCAGCAGCATGCGGATCCGCTGACTCTGCTCACCTATCCATCCTGCAATCAACCCACGCTCGTTTACAGGAGAACTTCATGGACACCGCCAACGTCGACCTGTTTCTTTCTACGCGCCGCCTGCGAGCTGAAATTCCGCTCCGCGGCTTCAGCCGCCTATCGGACGTGCTGAACAACACGCCGGGCGACTTTCTCGCTGGAACGCTGCGCGGAATCAGCGACGTCCGCTTCTCGGTCAAGCCACTGGCCGACGGATCGGTCGAGCGCGACCTGGTGGTGCGGATCCAGGATGTGTTGATGGTGCAGCCACTCGACCCGCCCACAGTGTCTCCGGGTTCAACGGCAGAGCGCCGCGATCGCATCCTGCAGCGCATGGTGCTGGAATTGGGCGATTGGCGTCTGGAAGGCAGCCTGCACCTCGTCGACTGCGTGCGTTGGGTGGACTTTGCGACTGCCAACAATGAACGGTTCCTCGCCATGACGCAGGCTACCGTGGCCATGCCTGGCGCCGAGGCGTCATTCGAGAGCTCGTTGGTGCTGGTCAACGGCGCACGGGTCAGCGCGCTCTACGAGTGCTAACCGAGTACGGCACGGCAGCCAAGGGCTAGGTGGTCAGAACGACGACCGCGTTGCCCTGAAGCGGCCCGCTCTGGCGGGCGGTACTGGTCGGATCGACAACATACGGCAGGAAGTAGCCGATCAAATGCGTCGTGGAGATCTGGCTTTGCTGCAGATAAAACCGCGCAAAGCCAACGATTGTCACCGTTGGCCCCCCACATGGGTTGCACAGCGGCACGTCGAGCAAGATGTAAGGCGGGACTCCCATCCCGTTGTACGTCGGGTCGTTCGGCAGATTTTGCCGCCGAACATTGTCCTGTAGCCCGGTTTGCACGTCGGTCGCATAGCCTGCTCCGGCCAATCCGACCGTCGAGCCCACCGCCAGCGTGCCAACGGCATGGCTGCCATCTGACCAGTACTGCATGCTGGTATGCGCGTTGCCGTACAAAGGTGCAGTCGACCCGCCGCTTCCTGCACTCGTGGTTAAATCCAGAAATGGCGCAGCCAGGCTGTAGAGGTCGTATGCGTTGCCACCGCTAGCCACATAGGACGCCCGCGGTATCACGAGCGGCACCATAGTCGTCAGCGAGGTCGGTGGCGCAACAGGTACTAGGCGCGCTTGTGAAGTGGCGCTGATCTGAATGTTGCCCAGGCCAACGAAAGGCATCAGCACCGTATGGAAGGCTCCGTTCAGGGATACCTGGACGCCTGCGCTCGTCACGGGCATCATGCCACCGCCAACCGTGCCGACAGTCGCGCCAGTCTGATCCACATACATTGCCTGGAGGGCAGCGTCGGTGGGGACGGACACCTGGTTCTGGGTAGCCATGCTCTGAGCCTGTCCAAGCACGGCCGAATCGAGATACACCCGCGATGTTTGCTCGTCCAGCACACGCCACGTCGCCGCGAGCGCCATCGCGTCGGCCGCATTCTGCAGATGGCGGCGCTGAACGAGGAAGAAACCCATGTTCAGGACAAGACCAACGAAGGCGAGAACGCCTACCAGCGCGAACGCGGTGAAGACGAGTGCCTGCCCGCGGGTGCGTCCTCGGGCGGTCTGAGCTAAGGAAGGCCTTCGAAATGCCGATACTTGCATGGATGCTGACGACGGAGAAGCGGCCGAGTATACGTTCTGTCCCCAGGGACGCCAAATGAACGTGCTCAACCGCTGGCGCACGTTCACCGAGCGACGCGCAGTGGCTCGATTGACTGGCCCTGTGATAGCGGCCGGCGTCGGGGTGTTTACGTTCGCCGCCGTACTGCTCGTACTCAGTTCCACTTTGAACGGTCAGACGCAAAACACAGCGCCAGCAAGTGCGGCGACACCCGTCGAAGAGGCGCCACAGCCTACCGCCGTCGTCGCTGCGGCAAACATTTCGATCTCGACACATCTACCGCCGGGCCACGTAGCGATCGGGGTGCCGTTTTCGGGCGGCAGTGCGCCACTGAACGAAATCCACGTTGGCGTCCATGTCGACGTGCTGGCTTCGTTCCCCGAAAGCGCGTCGGGCCCTGGCTTTGTGGGCCAGATCGTCTCGGGCGCGCAAGTGCTGCAGCTGGCCGCCAGCGGCGATCACTCGGCGTCGGCATTGCTCGACGTGCCCGCGGAATCGGGCATGTGGCTGGGCCATCTGGTTCGCGAGGGTGTGCCGCTGACCTACACCGTCCGCACCGAGCAGCAGACCGGCTCGGCGTATCCCTCACTCACGGCGTCCGAGGTTCTAGCGCGTTTGACTGGCCTGCGCGCGAGCGGCAAACCCACGGCGGTACCAGCGGCCACTCCTGAACCTCAGACGGTGCAAGATCACGAGGTGTCGCAGGTCGACTTCGTGGCGTACGAAGGGGTGACAGTAACTGACATCCAACAGCGGTTTGGCGTGACCGAGGCCGCGCTGCGGGCAGCCAATCCGACCGTGGACGACATTGCGGTTCTGGAACCGGGAACGGAATTGGTTATTCCGGGTCTCTATGGCTTTGCGTACACCGTGCGGGTGGGCGATACGTGGACGTCGCTATCGAGTACCTTCGGCATCTCAGTTGAAGCACTTGCGCGCGTTAACGGCCTGCCCGAAGAGACGCTGCCAGCAGTCAATACCCTGCTGTTGATCCCTGCGCCGGGCCACGCGCCTTAGCGCGCGTCTGGTGCGACCGCGGCGGCCATTTCGCGTACTTTGGCAACGAGCGGATCGAAGGCTTGCTGGAATTGCGCACCAAGCGTAGGCCTACCGTCATTGATCGACTCGGTGAGCTGAGCGCCCACGCTTGGGAGCTTCAGGATCTGACGGGTGCCCACAACGCCGGCGACGTCGTCGAATGTCAGCCCGCCAGTACTGTTGGCTCTGTTGAGCACGAAAATCATGCGTTCTCTCGAGTAGCCGAGTCGCTCCGCAAGGCCAAGGTACTGGTGCACATTGCGTAGCGCCCCAAGCGTCGCGGTCATCACGATGACCTGAACGTCGGCCACGTCAAGTGAGGCCAGCGCGCGTTCGTCGTAGAAGCGAGCTGTGTCGGTGACGACCCATTCGTAGGATCGCGCCAAGGCGCTCAAAACACTGCGCATGTGGTCACTCGAGACAGTGTCGACCAGTTCTGGGCGATTCGGACGGTCGAGTAGTCCAACGCCGCTGCCGTGCTTGGCGACGGCACTCTCGATCGTCGAGGAGTCCAGCGCGTCGATGTGCGGCAGCAAATCAATGACTGAATGCTCGCCAGCCATACCGAGATGAATTCCCGCATCACCGTACTGCAGGTCGGCATCGAACAGGAGAACAGACCGTTGCGTCTGTCGGCGCAGCGAGAGAGCGAGATTTGCGGCGACCGTCGTGCTGCCGACGCCACCTTTTGTGCCAAGTACCGCAATCCGCTTGCCGAGCGCCAGTGAGACGGGCGGCGGCGCCTTGGTGACTGTGGTCACTCGACGACCTTGCAGGCGTTGGTGGGTCTCACGGACGGTCTGCAGCAGGCTCTCACCGTTGCCAAAGGGTTTCAAGACGTAGCCCTGGGCACCGGCACTCATGGCCTTTTGCAGGAAGTCGATGCGCTCTTCGGACGTGACCATGATGACGGCGCCGTTTGGCACTTGCGACGACACAAGCCACGTGGCCTGGATTCCATCCATGTCCGGCATGTGGATGTCCATGAGCACCACATCCGGTTGCAGCTCACTCGCCCGCCGCACCGCATCCTGACCGCTCGAGGCGTTTGCCACGACCTGCATGTCCTGCTGCTCTGCGATCAGCTGCGTAAGATGCGCACGCTGCAGCGCGCTGTCGTCAGCTATCAGGATCCTGATGCGCTGTTCAGTCATGCCGCTTTCGGCAATTGGAGCAGTTCGAAGGCCTTCCGGGCGCGGTCCAGTGCGGCGTCCAGCTGCGGAACCAGTAGCTCGCACCCGTCCAGCTCGCCAGCGCGGCCGCGCTGTTCGAGTTCGCGGCAGAGCACCGCCACCTCGAGCGCGCCGACACTCGCAGCGTCGCCCTTGAATGCGTGCGCTGCCTTATGTAGTGCAGTTGAATCGCCGCCAGAAACCGCGGCCCTGACGTGTTCAAAACGTGATGCCGTTTCCTCGAAGAAGATGCTCAAGAGATTATCCCGCAAGCTGGCGGGCAGTGTCTCCAGGGTGGCTTTATCGAGCGCCTCAGGTTTTGGTTCCGGAGCGGGCGGCCCCTCGACATCGGGTGCGGCTGTTGCTCCAGCACAGCGTGCGAGGGCGGCCGACAAGTCGTCGAGACGCACAGGCTTGGACACGTAGTCATCCATCCCGGCCTCGATGCACCGCTCTCGGTCGCCGGCCATGGCGTTAGCCGTCATGGCGATGATGGGTAGCCGAGGCCCAGAGCCCTGGCGATTGCGAATCTCACGCGTGGCACCGAAACCGTCCATCTCTGGCATCTGACAGTCCATCAATACCACGGCATAGGTGGTACTTTCGATCGCTTCGAGCGCTTCGAGACCGTTGTTGACAACGTCGGCTTCCAGTCCGAGCTTGGCGAGCAAACCGAGCGCCACCATCTGGTTGACCTTGGAGTCCTCCGCCACCAGCAGTCTGCCCGGCAGATGCAGGGTTGGTCGTTGCTGCATGAGCCTGTTGCGTAGTGGCGCAATGGCTTGGGAACCCTGAAATGCCTCCGAGAGCACGTCGAATAACTGCGATGGGCGGATCGGCTTGGTCACCAGGCCTGCGACGCGCAAGCCGTGTTCCGGCTCGCCTTGCCGACCCAGGAGCACCAGTTTGACCGTGCTCAGCGCCGGGTCCTCCGCGACGACGCGTTCGAGCTCTCCGCCATCGGTGCTCGCGATCCGCACGTCCACCAGGCAGGCAGCAAACGGCTGCTGGAGATCGACTGCGCTGCGCAAAGCCACCAGCGCGGCACTTGAGCTCTCGGCCTCATCGGCGACCATTCGCCAGGCGGCCAGGTGGTCGCGCAGCATCTCGCGACTGGCTCGACTCTCATCAACGATCAGGACACGCCGGCCTTCGAACGCCGAAAAGTCAGTCACGTCCTCCGCTTGTGGGCCGGCCTCGAAAGATGCGGTGAACCAGAACGTGCTGCCGTGGCCGAGCTCGCTGTCAACGCCGATCTCGCCGTCCATCATATCCACGAGTCGGCGGCAGATCGCCAGGCCGAGTCCCGTGCCGCCAAACTGGCGGGTAGTCGACCCGTCCGCTTGCACGAAAGGCTGGAACAGACGTTCGCGGCTCTCTTGGCTGATGCCGATGCCGGTATCAGACACCTCGAAGCGCACCTTGACGCAATCGTGATCGTTCTCGACGATCCGCGCTCGCACGACGACTTCGCCCTGATGCGTGAACTTCACCGCGTTCCCGGCCAGGTTGAGCAGAATCTGCCGCAACCGAGTTGGGTCGCCGCGAAGCGTTCTCGGGATGTCATGACCGATCACGCAAGCCAGCTCGACGCCCTTCTTGTATGCCGCCTTGCCGAGCAACTCGGCCACATCTTCCGCGACGTCGCGCACGTCCATGTCGACCCGTTCCAGGACGAGCTTGCCCGCTTCAATCTTCGAGAAGTCGAGTATATCGTTGATCAATGTCAGTAGCGCCTCACCC
>Ga0213876_10002088_pt1 | contig 11824 bp, 9 predicted proteins | sample BarmaccomBMRX_R9_FD_160113 | JGI IMG/M metagenome (GOLD analysis project Ga0213876, IMG submission 160113) | Root-associated microbial communities from Barbacenia macrantha in rupestrian grasslands, the National Park of Serra do Cipo, Brazil - RX_R9 | ecosystem: Host-associated > Plants > Roots...
TTCGGTCGCCAGCTGATCACCTACATCACCCGCGCACGTTGGTGGCCCGCGGAGAAGTCGCGGAGAAGTCATTGCCCGGTGGCATTTTTCAAACATACGGGCACGGCGATTGATCTCATATGTCTGACCAGCTCTGAATACCGCGGTGTCGGCGGAGACCCGATTACCCCTCATCGAGACTCGATGGCCCGGCGCCGGCTCATTCGACGCCGGACAGTTTCGCGGCCTCGTCTCTGGTTGCGAGGCTTCGAGGAAATTTACTTCGCGGCAATTTATGGATTCGTTTGGCCACCGAAGATGAGAAGGTGGACGACTGGGCCGCATCCGACCTGGCGTGGGAACTGGCTGAGGCGATTAGCCCTCTACTCGCCAACCGGGACCGTGAGCGCGACCGGCTTTACGCCGCCATCGGTTCAGGCGACTCATACGCCGCGATCGACGCGGTACTGCAAATCCTGGCGGGACAGGGCTCGGCCTTGCCCGCCGGACTCGTAGCCAAGCTCACTAATTGGCTCGACGCTTATACCCACAGCGACGACGCGCACCGGCTCCAGGAACTGCTTCGGGTGATCACGGCGGTGCGCTGAGCAACACGAGGCCATGGACCGCCTCTTACCCGAGTCCCACTGATCGGCGCGGTACGCGCCAAGCAGGCGGAACCCTAAGCTGAATGAGTGGGCGAATTCGACCCCAGGGTCAGGTTCACACAGTCCCCCGTCGCCCGGCTGGCCACCCTCACGCCCGACGGCATGCCGCACGTGGTGCCGGTGGTGTTCGCGGCCGACGTCGGCGGGCCCGCGGGGCGCGACACGGTGTACACCGCCATTGACGGGAAGCGGAAGGCAACGCGAAGGCTGCGCCGCCTATCCAACATCGAAAGCCATCCAAGGGTCTGCCTGCTCGTCGACCATTACGTCGATGATTGGACGCGATTGTGGTGGATCCGGGCCGACGGTGTGGCCGAGATTCATTCCGGCGGTGACGCGATGGACACCGGATATCGCTTGCTGCGTGCGAAATACCCTCAGTATCAATCGTTTTCTTTGGATGGGCCGGTCATAGCGATCACGGTGCACCGCTGGTCGAGCTGGCACGCCTGATCCGGCCGGTTCGGACCCACCCGATTGTGGTGGGCCGGTGGCCTTGTGTTGGGCCGCGGTTGGGGGAAAAGTTGCTTACTGGGGACTGTGGTGCACGACACACACGGCGAGCCAATGGACTTGCGGGAACTGGAGGAAAGTATGGCGGACAAGGCGAACGCTTCCCAGGGCGCGGCAGCCGCCCCCACCGCGAACAGTCCGGCCGACGTTCGCAATGTGGTCCTGGTAGGACCCTCGGGGGGCGGCAAGACCACCCTGGTCGAGGCATTGCTCGTCGCCGCCGGAGTGCTCTCGAGGCCGGGTTCGGTCACCGAAGGCAGCACGGTCTGCGATTACGACGATGCCGAGATCCGCCAACAGCGGTCCGTGGGGCTTGCGGTGGCCTCCCTGTCACACAACGGCGTCAAGATCAACCTGGTCGACACGCCCGGGTATGCCGACTTCGTCGGCGAGTTGCGCGCCGGCTTGCGGGCCGCGGATTGCGCGCTGTTCGTGATCGCCGCGAACGAAGGCGTGGACGAACCAACGAAGTCGCTGTGGCAGGAATGTAGTCAGGTCGCCATGCCCCGCGCCGTGGTGATCACCAAGCTCGACCACGCCCGGGCGAACTATCAAGAGGCCCTGGGCGCGGCCCAGAACGCCTTCGGCGACAAGGTCTTACCACTCTATCTGCCGACTTCCCCCAACTGCACGGGCCTGATCGGGTTGCTGTCGCAAACGCGCTACCAGTACGCCGACGGCAAGCGAACCCTGCATCCGCCGGACCCGTCGGACGCCGACCTCATCGAGGAGGCCCGTGGCACGCTGATCGAAGGGATCATCGAGGAATCCGAGGACGAGTCGCTGATGGACCGCTATCTCGGCGGTGAGGCGATCGACGAATCGGTGCTCATCGAGGATCTGGAGAAAGCGGTTGCGCGCGGCTCGTTCTTCCCGGTGATCCCGGTGTGCAGCACCACCGGCGTCGGCACCCTGGAATTGCTCGAGGTAGCCACCCGGGGATTCCCATCCCCGATGGAACATCCGCTACCCGAGGTCTTCACACCCCAAGGCGCCCGGCACGCTTCGCTCGCTTGTGATGTCGGCGCGCCCTTGCTCGCCGAGGTGGTCAAGACGACGTCGGACCCCTACGTGGGCAGGGTCAGCCTGGTGCGCGTGTTCTCGGGGACCATCAGGCCCGACGCGACGGTCCATGTCTCGGGCCACTTTTCGTCGTTTTTCGGCGGAGCCAACGGCTCGAACTCCCACGGCAACTCGCACCCGGACCACGACGAAGACGAACGCATTGGAGTGCTGTCCTTCCCCCTCGGCAAGCAACAGCGCCCCGCCCCCGCCGTGGTGGCGGGCGACATCTGCGCGATCGGCAAGCTGAGTCGGGCCGAAACCGGCGACACACTCTCGGACAAGTCCGAGCCGCTGGTGCTGCGGCCCTGGACCATGCCGGAGCCGCTGCTGCCGATCGCGATCGAGGCTCATGCCAAGGCCGACGAGGACAAGCTGTCGGTGGGGCTGGGGCGGTTGGCCGCCGAGGACCCGACACTGCGGATCGAGCAGAACCAGGAGACGCACCAGATCGTGCTGTGGTGCATGGGCGAGGCCCATGCCGGCGTCGTCCTGGACGCGCTGGCCAACCGGTACGGTGTCAGCGTCGACACGGTGGAGCTCCGCGTCCCACTGCGGGAGACGTTGGGCGGCAAGGCAAAAGGCCACGGGCGTCACATCAAGCAGTCGGGTGGGCACGGCCAATACGCGGTCTGCGACATCGAGGTCGAGCCGCTGCCGGAGGGTGCCGGGTTTGAGTTCGTCGACAAGGTGGTGGGCGGAGCGGTGCCCCGGAATTTCATTCCCAGCGTGGAAAAAGGCGTCCGCGCGCAGATGGAAAAGGGGGTGCATGCCGGGTACCCCATGGTCGACATCCGGGTGACGCTGTTCGACGGCAAGGCGCACAGCGTGGATTCATCGGATTTCGCGTTCCAGGCGGCAGGAGCGCTGGCCCTGCGGGAGGCCGCGGCGGCGACGAAGGTGATCCTGCTCGAGCCGATCGACGAGATCTCGGTGCTGGTGCCGGATGACTACGTGGGCGCGGTGATGGGCGACCTGTCGGGGCGGCGTGGACGCGTGCTCGGCACCGATACCGCCGGCCACGAGCGCACGGTGGTCAAAGCCGAGGTGCCTCAGGTCGAGCTGACCCGCTATGCGATCGATCTGCGTTCGCTTTCGCATGGGGCGGCGTCCTTCACCCGTTCGTTCGTCCGCTACGAACCGATGCCGGAAACGGCTGCGGCCAAGGTGAAATCAACCGCGTGAATGCCGGTGCCTTTGGGCCTAGCTGTCGCGGCCGAACCTTTCGGCCACGGCGCGTCGGTCCAGTGAGCCCTTCGCGGTATGCGGCAACTCCTCGGCTTCGCGGAACGTGGCGGGCACTTCGAAGGCGGCCAACCGCTCCCGACAGAACACGGCAAGCTCGCCCGCCGAGGGGGCGGGCGATTTCCTGGGGACGATCACCGCGCCCACCGTCTCCCCATACATCTTGTCCGGCACGCCGAACACGGCGACCTCCAGCACGTTGGGGTGGGTGGCCAGCACGCCCTCGACGCGCTCGGGCGAGATCTTCTCGCCGCCCCGGTTGATCAGTTCCTTGATGCGGCCACGGATGCTCAAATCGCCGGTCGCCGAAAGAGATCCCAGGTCGCCGGTGCGCAACCAGCCGTCGGTGAAATTGGCGGCGGTTATCGCCGGGTCACCGAGGTAGCCGCGCACCACCGTGGGGCCGCGCAACCAGACCTCGCCGACAGCTTCGGCCGGTAGTGGCTGGCCCTGCGGGCCGGCGATCCGGATCTCGGGTCCGGTCGAACGGCCGACGAGACCGGCTGTGCCAGCAGGACTTTCGCCTCGATGCACGCGATCGATGCCCGTGGTGGCGACCTGATGGGTCGCCTCGGTCATGCCGAAGGCGCACACCACCGGCGCCGCGAACGTGTCCCGCAGTGCCCGAGCCGTTTCCGGTGTGAGCGGGGCGCTGCAGCTGCGGATGAACCGCAGTGTCGGCGGTCTGTACCGCGGTTGCTCGGTCTGATTGCGCTCCAGCAGGATCTGGTGAATCGTCGGAACCGCGGTGTACCACGTCGCCCCGACCGCCTCCATGTCGTCCCAGAACGTATGCGCCGAGAACCGACCGCGTGCCGGCAGCAAAACCGTACCGCCCGACGCCAGGGTCGACAGCAATGCGGCGATCAGCCCGTGGCCGTGATAGAGCGGCATCACGGCCACGGTCGCGTCCTGCGGTCCGAGCCCGTAGCCGGCGGCGATGGCGCGCACCACCCCGGCAACGTTGTCGTGGGTCCACGGGACCATCTTCGGCACACCCGTCGTTCCGCCGGTGAACATGATCATGGCGTCGTCGTCGTGTAGGCCTTCGGGTCTCGCAGGGCAGTCCGCCGGCGGCGCAGCGGCCTCCAGGTGCGTCGCCATCGCATTCCCGTCATGGCCGACGCCAACGGTGACGGGCCACCATCGCACACTCGGTTCGTTGCTGTCGCCGGGCCGGTCACCGTCGACGAGCACCGCACGCGCTCCCGCCGCGTCGCTGCGGGCGCGCTGTTCGCTGACGGGCAGGGCGGGGTCCAGTGGGACCACAATCAGCTCCGCGCGCAACCCGGCCAGCAAGCCGACGACGAATTCGGCGTTGCTCCCGGCGCGCAGCGCGACCCGATCACCCCGCAGCAGGCCACCCCGCGTCAGCCGATCGGCCAGCTGGTCAACCAGTCGGGTCAAGTCGCGGTAGGTGACCGGTGTGCGATCCGGCCCGACCACGAGCGCGGGCGCCTCCGGTCGCGGGGTCGCCGCCGCCTCGATCAGGTCAGCGATGCGCGGGCCGGCAACCATCGGGCCACCCCTTCCGCGTCAAGCGGGAAACTGCGAACCGCGCCACCTCGCGCCGCCTTCCTGTCCGTCGCATCCCTGTCCGTCGCATACCTGTCCGTCCCATACCTGTCCGTCGGATACCGAAGGGCCACCGATCACTGACGGCCGTGGCCCCGTTCGCGCTTAGTCTTGGACACGACGGGCCCTGAGGCAACAAGTCACCGACGGGTCGACCAAACCGCACGCAAGGATCAGCCACCATGACCACAGCCTCGGCATCCGACGGCACGGCGCCCGAGTCGACCCAGCGGATCGACGGCTTCCACCTCGTGGTGGAGGCTCTCAAGGCGAACGACGTCGACACCATCTACGGCATCGTCGGCATCCCGATCACCGATCTCGCCCGGATCGCGCAGTCATCCGGCATTCGCTACATCGGCTTTCGGCAGGAGACATCGGCCGGCAACGCGGCCGCCGCTGCAGGGTTCCTCACCCGGCGCCCAGGCGTGTGTCTCACGACGTCCGGGCCCGGTTTCCTCAACGGATTGCCGGCCTTGGCTAATGCCACGGCAAACTGCTTTCCGATGATCCAGATCTCGGGTTCCAGCAACCGGGCGATGGTGGATTTGCAGCGCGGTGACTACCAGGACCTCGACCAGCTCAGCGCCGCAAAACCTTTCGCGAAGGCGGCCTACCGAATCGGGCGCGTCGAGGACATCGGGCGCGCTGTTTCACGCGCCATTCGCACGGCGACGTCGGGACGCCCGGGCGGCGTCTATCTCGATATCCCCGGCGAGGTTCTTGGCCAGGCGCTCGACGCATCGGCCGCCGCGGCCACCGTGTGGCGGGTGATCGATCCCGCGCCCCGCCAGCTGCCCTCACCCGAAGCGATTGACCGTGCGCTGGACGTGCTCGCGCAGGCGAGGCGACCACTGCTGGTGCTCGGCAAGGGTGCCGCGTACGCGCAGGCCGACGAGATCATCCGGAAATTCGTGGAGGGCAGCGGAATTCCCTTCCTGCCGATGTCGATGGCCAAGGGCTTGCTGCCGGACTCACACCGGCTTTCCGTCGCCGCCGCGCGTTCGTTGGCGATCTCCCGCGCCGACACGGTTCTGCTGGTGGGCGCCCGGCTGAATTGGCTCCTTGGACACGGGGATTCGCCGCAATGGCGTGCCGATGCCAAATTCGTGCAAGTCGACATCGCGGCGTCGGAACTCGACAGCAACCAACCGATAGTGGCGCCGCTGATCGGAGATATCGGCTCCGTGATGTCGGCGCTCTGCGATGCCATGGCCGCTTCTTCGGCACCGCTGATCGCGGTACCCGCGGAATGGACCGACGATCTGGCCGCTCGAAAAGCGCTCAACAACGCCAAGATGCGTGAGCGCCTGGAGGAACACCACCATCCCATGCGGTTTTACGACGCGCTCGGAGCCATTCGCTCTGTCCTGCAAGACAACCCGGGAGTCTACGTGGTCAATGAGGGAGCCAATGCACTTGACCTGGCCCGCAACGTCATCGACATGGAGCTGCCACGGCACCGGCTCGACACCGGGACCTGGGGTGTGATGGGCATCGGCATGGGCTACGCGATCGCCGCAGCCGTGGAAACCGGTGACCCGGTGGTCGCGATCGAGGGTGACAGCGCGTTCGGATTCAGCGGCATGGAAGTCGAGACGATCTGCCGCTACCGCCTCCCGGTGACGGTCGTCATCCTCAACAACGGCGGTGTCTACCGCGGCGACGAGGCACCCACGAACGGGGATCCGGCGCCGACGGTGCTCAATGCGCGGGCACGTCATGAGCTAATCGCTGAGGCGTTCGGCGGCAAGGGATATCACGTCACCTCACCGCCCGAGCTGAGGTCCGCCCTGGCCGAGGCGATCGCCTCCAACGAGCCGGCGGTCATCGACTGCCAACTGGATCCGGCAGCCGGCGTGGAAAGCGGCCATCTGGCCGGTCTCAACCCGACCAGCGTGGCCGCGGCGCCGACGGGCCGGGGCAGCACCGACGGATGATCCCCGACGGCTGTGCCGCGTGTAGCGATCGTTTGCCACGATGCTGCTACTCGATGCGCGTCCCCCCGCGACGGTACCGAACCGAACCGATGGCGGGATCGTGATACCGGCCAGCACGAAAGCCGCAAAGTTGCTGAAAACCGTAATGGTTAGACAGCCAGTAGAATACCGTGTGTTGACTGCACCGTGTCGGGGGGTGAACGCAATGCGACGAGCGGTTCGTTATCTATTCGTTATGGTAGCGATCGCCGGTACCAGCGCGCTGTGGAGTGGCGCCCGCGTTATGGCCGCGGTCCCGGTCACCGAACCCGTACCAAGTATCGCCTCCGTCCTGCCGGCGAATGGCGCGCTCGTGGGTGTGGCACATCCCGTCGTGGTGACTTTCAGCGCGCCGGTCACCGATCGTGGTGCCGCCGAACGCTCTATCCATGTTTCATCGCCGAGCGCCGTACCCGGACATTTCGAGTGGTTGCAGAACAACGTCGTGCAGTGGGTACCAAACCACTACTGGCCCACCCACACCCACGTCTCGGTCGGCGTCCAGGCACTGACGTCGGGATTTGACACCGGCGACGCGTTGCTCGGCGTTGCGAGCCTGTCCGGGCACACCTTCACCGTCAGCCGAAACGGAGAGGTGCTGCGCACCATGCCGGCTTCGATGGGCAAGCCCAGCCGCCCGACGCCGATCGGCAACTTCACCGCCCTGGAGAAGGACCGCACGGTGGTGATGGACTCGCGCACCATCGGTATCCCGCTGAGTTCGCCCGACGGATACAAGATCACGGCCCAGTACGCGGTGCGGGTCACCTGGAGCGGTGTCTACGTGCATTCGGCGCCCTGGTCCGTCGATTCACAGGGCCACGCCAACGTCAGCCACGGGTGCATCAACCTGAGCCCGGACAACGCCGCGTGGTACTTCAACCAGGTCAACGTCGGCGACCCCATCGAGGTGGTGGCCTGACCGTCGAGCATTCCGCGGTTGGGTACGGGCCCGACTGATCCCAGGTCCCCGCGCCGGCATCGCCGGACAAATTTCGTCGGGTTCAGCCAAAACTGTTGCAGCTCAAGATATTCCGCAGGCCTTCGCCGCCCGGACCGGAATACAATGTGTCCATGCAGTTCCCGCGCGCGCTTCAACGTGATCCAGCCCGGGGACCGAGCTAGCCGGGCAACCCGCTCTTGATCGCGGCGTCTTGCTTCAGGCCGATGTCGATGGCGGCTGCAGGATCTATGGGATCGTTGGCCGCGCTGTCGAATTCCAGGTTGACCAGCGCCTTGCCCTCGGCGAACACGAGGGCGGTCACCGCCTGGGAGTTGTCCGGCGATGTTCCGGAGATCATCGTCCCGTTGGAACCGACATCGACCGATTGCCACGTACCGTTGACCTTGCTCGCGTAGTTGCCCCTGGTGTTCGCAACCCCCACTACCGCCGCGGCGGGGTCGGCGACGATCAAGATGGTGTCCCCGATGCGTCTGGTGTTGTCGGCGTTGGTGAAAAGCTGGGCGACGCCGGGCATCCCGGGATTGAGCACGGGTGGTTGGGGAGTGGTGAAATCGCCACCAAGGTCCGCCACCTTGATCAACAAGGAACTGTAATCGGGCGGCGCTGCGGGCGCCTGGCTCGTCGGGCTGCTCGTCCTGGTTGAGGTGCTTGGGCTCGGGCTGGTGGACGAAGCGACGGTACCCGCGCCCGGCCCCGGTACCCACGGCGACGGGGGTTTGTGGGCGCACCCGGAGATGGCGGCGCCGCCCACGGCGATCGCGACCGCCCAGCGCACGACGGGAGCCCGCCCGACCTCCATCGGCATTCCCTTCCATATCCATCCCTCGGTGAAGCGCCGAACCATGGCACTTCGGCCGCGGCGCCTGAGGCTACTTCGAAATGCCTGCGGGAACAAGCAGCGGTCGCCGGCCAGCGCGGGAGTCGGGCGCGCTCAAGCCAAGCCGGCCTCCACCACTTTGACAACGACCAGAACGCCGGCCAGGACAAGATAGCAACGCAACGTCAGCAGCCCGGCCCGCCGCATCGACGACATCACCGGCCGTTCCAGCGTCGCCAATGCAGGCGTGGTCCAGTTGGCGCGCATCTCATCGCGAATGGCGGTGTTTTCCGCCAACGTCAGGCCGCCGAACCTCGCCGATGTATCCCCGTCGCGTCGGTCCGTGAACCAGCCGACGGCAAAGACGACGGCGGCGCCGAGCGCGCCGAGCCCGGCGCCGACGGCGAGCCCGCTCGCCAGCGTCGGAGTCGACAGCTGGGGAAAGAACGTCACCGTGGTCAACATCAGCGAAAGCACGACCAGCGACCATACGATGGTCCACGCCAGGGCGTTCTGCCGCACGGTGTTCACCCAAGGACCCAGCACAGCTCGGTCGTTGCAGAGCAGCACCAAAAACACTGTGGCCGAAGGCAACAGAACGCCGGCAAGCGCTTGCACGCCTTGGGTGATCAGCCCGAGGATGTGGTCCGGGCTGAACGCCACGGCCGCCGATACCGCCAGCAGCACCGCGTAGCACCCGTAAAACAGTGGCGCCTCGGTGACTTTCCAATGCAGCGAATGCGGCTTGCGCATAGCGTCACCGAGCGCGTAGGTGGTCGAGAGCCCGACGACGTTCGCACCGATCAGCGACGCATCCAACAAGATGATTGCGAACAGGACCCCGGCCGTGTGGCTGAGGTGGCCGGACAGCTGGGAGGCCACCGCCGCGGCGTCGGTGAACCTGCCCGCAGCGGCGGTACCGGCCAGACCGAACGCGGTGGTCGCCATCAGGGCGATCGCGCCTCCGATTACGCCGACGATGCCGATGGCCAGGTCGGCTCGCCCGTAACGCATCCAGCGCGGCGTGATCCGCTTATCGACGACGTTGGACTGCTGGAAGAACAACTGCCACGGCGCCACCGTGGTACCCACGATCGCCATGATCAACAACAGCACGACCGAGTCGGGATGGCCGGGCAACGACGGCACCAACCCGTGCAGGGTTGGGCCCAGGGCGGGATGCACCAACAGGATGAGCGGGATGAGCGCGACGTTCGCCGCGATGAGCACGAATGTCACCCGCTCCCAACGGCGGAACGAGCCGCCGGCCACCACTGCGAACAGCAAGACGGCGGCCGCCGGTATCGCGATGGTCTTCGGACATCCGAGGAAGCCGAGCGCCAGCGCCACGCCGATGAACTCCGTGACAATGGTCAACGCGTTGAGAACCACCAGGTCGCCGATGCTGAATGCGCCCCAGAACTTGCCGAACCGTTCGAAGATCAGTCGCGCATGTCCCACCCCGGTGACTGCGCCCAGCCGAAGGACCATCTCCTGGTTGACGTAAAGAACCGGAATCATCAGCACGAGCGCCCACAGCAGCTGCATGCCGCAGTTCTGTCCGGCCTGTGCGTAGGTGGCGACCCCGCCGGCATCGTTGTCGCCGATCATGACGATCAGTCCGGGACCGGCGATGACCATCAGCAGACGCAGCCGTTGCCACCATCTGCGACCGTCGCTGGTGACGTCACGGCCAACGCGGCCGAATGCGCCGATGATGTCCCCCTCGCACGGGGGAACCGCGGCCGCCGCATCGGTCGAGACAGACGTCATCGAATCGTCGCCCGCTCAACGACTTCGAGCTGGGGAAACCGGCGGCCTGCGTCCGCGAGGAATGCTCGCTCAGCGGCGGGCCCCGCACCGGCGCCCGCCGCTGAGCCATGGGAGGGAATCACTGCCGGCTGCGCGTGCTGTCCGAGGGGTGGCCGCCCAGCGAGGCGGTGACCACCGCGATCGGCATCCGCGAGACATAAAGATTCGCCCGCTCCTGCGGAGTCAGCGTGCTCCGCAGGTGCAGCTTGTCGGCCCATAGGCGGCCGGCACGCAGCATGGAGCGGGTTCGTTGGCCGGTGAGTCGCCGTGAAATGACAAATGCCATGATCTTCTCCTTGCCGGAGGGCCCGACCGACTCGTCTCGTTTCCACGCCACTGCGTCAACTGCGCGCACGCGCAACGGATTCAACGCACGTGGGGAAGAACTCGACATCCGGATCGGGACGAGATGATTTTGGATACCGACTATCGCCCGGACTGGTCTTGCTCATCTCGCCCTCACCTCCTCACGGCCGGGACACACGCGGGTGTCATGACATCCACCTGAACGAAAGAGGCGCCACTGACCGACGCCGAACGCGCCGGTCGCACACCCCTCTCGCCGGAGCTTCGGCACTGCACGGCGTATCCGGAACCGCGTCCAGAAGCCACTTGGGCTCAACCCTTGGACCCGGGAAGAGCTGTCCTGAACCGGGGCGTCTCTCGACGTTCGGGGTCAGTGGCCTCTATCCGTGCAGACGCCTCACCTACCGAGGTGCTTGCTCATCCATTTTGCCTGCGTGACCCAAGGGCCGTCAAACCTTTTCGCAACCTTCAATTAAGCTTTTCGTAACCAAGAGCGAATTTGCGTTTCGCGGCGCTTGCCTGCCTACTCTCGAGGACATGGCCAGCACTCTTCGCGACCCCAGGGTCGCCGCCGCGCTCGACCGGATGTACGCCGAAGCGAAGGCGCAAATGTCGCTGTTGCGCGCGAGGCACGGCGAATTCGGTCGGCCGATGACCGCGCAGGAGCGCGCCGACGCGATGAGCGAGTTCTACATCCCGGTGACGGCGGAGGCCGGCCGGCTGCTGTATGCCCTGGTGCGGGCGATCCGGCCGACGACGGTGATCGAATTCGGCATGTCTTTCGGCATTTCCGCCATCCATCTGGCATCCGCGGTGCGCGACAACGGGACCGGCCGTGTGGTGACCACCGAGCTCAACGCCGGCAAAATCGCCGCCGCCCGGCAGACGTTTGCCGAGACCGGTT
>Ga0213876_10002089_pt1 | contig 11816 bp, 17 predicted proteins | sample BarmaccomBMRX_R9_FD_160113 | JGI IMG/M metagenome (GOLD analysis project Ga0213876, IMG submission 160113) | Root-associated microbial communities from Barbacenia macrantha in rupestrian grasslands, the National Park of Serra do Cipo, Brazil - RX_R9 | ecosystem: Host-associated > Plants > Roots...
CGAAGTTTAGAAACTGATAATTACTGATTTTTTGGTAGCGGGGGAGCGCTACCGCCTTTCCCCACACCAACCAAGCCTGCGATATCTCATCCAATCCTTCGCATGAAGCAGGTATGAGCCTGCCGCAAGGTCAGCTGCTTCGACAATGCACCGATGGAGAACTTCTTCCATACCCTGCAGACCGAGTTCGTCTATGATTGCCGCTATGAAAACCGTGCTGCGGCCCCACGCGATACCTTAGCCTTCAACGAGTGCTTCACAATCGAGCGCGGCTCTATTCCGCGATCATATATTCTCGCGGTCCAGTTGGAGCTAGACGGCGAAAACTCTTACAAGGCAAGGCCGGACCGTACATCGGGCGCATCCGCCGCTCGCCGGACGCCAAGTCCGCGGTAGTGCGATAAGGAAATTCGCATCGGAGGCATCGCCAGACTGTCTCGTGTGTGGCAAACCCATCCCCTAAGCTCGGTCAGGCTGGGCGGAGTGCCGCTTGTCAGGCCTGATTGGCCTTCCATTGTTAATAGTGGAGCCTGCATTGAGCCAAACTTCCGGGTTTCAGAATGGTGAGCACGGCCGCCTCCAAGTTCTTGGGAGGACGAGGATCGAGTCTTCTGCTGAATACGGCGTTCGGGGACCGATGGGAACTGGCGCTCGGATTGGCGGTTCGGCCCTCGCGGAGCGCCCGCGTCCGGCCCTTGTCGGTCGTCTCGCACATGAACATGGATTGAGGGACGAACTCGACAGTGCCTGGGCGCTGCGGCCGCTCGAGCTTCTCAGTCAGGGCGGCCGGCCCATGCAGGTGCTGGAGGATCCCGACGGCAAACCACTGGAGCGCCAGCTCCTAGCGCCCGCGAACCGCTGACGGAGGTCGGGGGCTACAGCCTGGGCGGGCGGCTGCTGGCGCTCCGGATCGGCCGACGGCGGTGGCCTTGGTCCAGAACACCATGCGGTCGGCCTCTATCACGGGCTGTCGGACGCTGGCATCCTTCCGGGCCGCGAGCTGTCCATCGTCGGCTCCGACCAGAGTCCGAATGGCGATTTCCTGCGGCCGTCCCTGACCCAGTTCCGGCTGTCCCTTACCGAGCTCGCGAGTGGCTGGGCGGCCAGATCATTGCGCTGATCGAGGCGCGGCGCGCCGGTCGGCAGGTCCGGCATACGCATAAGATCTGCCGGGGGAGAGCGCCAAGCCTCCGGCCCAGTAAGGCAGCGGCTCAGGCCTTCGCACAGGCGGCCGGTTTCACTGCACGACGGTCGATATTCATGAGTTTTCGTCAGCCGCCGGGAGCGTGAGCTGAAACACGGCCCCGCCACGATCAGCATCCGCCCACGCCGGCCGCCATGGGGGCGTCGATGATCGACTCGCAAATCGACCGCCCGAGTCCCGTCCCGCTCGGCTTTGTCCTGTAAAATGGTTGAAAACTCGGTCGAGGTATTCGGGCTGCGCGCCGCCCCAGCCATCCCGCAGCTCCCAGATCAGCGCGTCCGCGTCCCTTACCGCGCCTTGAGAGAGCAGATATTCAAGAGCGCGCTGGTAGATTGCGCCCGGCGCGCCGTCTCTTGGACTCAATGATGCGAGCACTCGACTCCAACCCACGAAGGAACATTTTGTTGGGCTCGAGGTCGACCGGTACGACTGACATTTGCCGATCCGAGCCGCCGCGATGGACCTCCAAGAGAACCGTCTTGCCGACCTTCCCGTGGAATGATCCGATCGACTCAAATGTCGAGCCATCCGCTACTATTAACACCCAGGCGGAGGCCCACTGCTGCGCCGGCGTTCCATCGATGACGGCGTGACCGTGCGACGAGCATTCGCCTCTGCAGACTGCTCTCTTGCCAGTGAGCGCCCGGCTACGCGCTTGGGCAGGCCTCGTCGACCGCGCCGTGGAACTGATCGTGCGGACCCGTTATGTCTGACAGCTTGTGAAGGAATTCGGAGGGACGACGTGCTGATGATGTCCCAGAACGCTCCGAACATTTGCGCGACTGGGCACATGGAAATACGCACATTTCCGACCCGCAGACGTTAGGAATTGGGAGAATGTCATTGCGTCGCCGTGCAGCGTATAGGCTCTGCGCAGCACGCAAGTACGAGGTTAAGCCACGTACGTGTCTGTTATTCAATTTTCTGAACGGATGCTTGCCTTTTTATGGATGGGTCCGTTCGGATCATGTAAGCCTCACGTGGTTTGTTCAGGTCATGGAGGTGGCGCGCCAGCCTCACCAGTTCAGCACTCGCCAACCTATTTGTTACCGGTCCACGGTCATTGATGGCCCCATCGACCGGCTCGAAGACGATGTCCTTTGTCATGCCCGCGGCAGTGATCCGCCCCGCCTTTTGGCCCAGGGCCGCTGATACCAGCGCGACTGTCGGCCGTTATAGGCTCGGACATAAAGATCGCCGTCGACTACGACTGACCAGATCCAGGTCGGCGTGCCATAGGTCTTCCCATCGGGGCGGAACGGTGAGACGTGGCGATCGTCAGTGTCTGCGATTTTGCGAAGCTCGTCATTGGACCATGCCATATTGAAGTATCCTCGTGGCCATCGAATCAGATCACAACCGGCTACTGAGCCAACACGCCTCCATCGAGGGCATGTCCAACCATGAAGCTCGCGCCGGACTGCTGCACGAGGACTCTCTCCGCGGCTGAATGGACCTCGTTAACGTCCGACGGCCGCCCCTGGTTCGGCAAGAGCCTGCGCGGTCGCCAAGCCGATGGCGGTGTCCGCGCCCTTGACGAGAGCGACCTTTCCCTCGAGGCAAGCATTCATGACAACCTCAATCCTCGACCGTGATCGGGAAAGTCGTCGCGTGCACGGCGTCTGGATCAGGGCCGCTACGCACGCCCGTATCCAGCGCGTCGATTGCAGCGACGTCCTCCGCACTCAGCGTGAAGTCGAAAACTTCGAAGTTCTCGGCAAGCGATGCGCTTGTCTTTCACGGCAAGCTGAGCTTCATACGCCTTGCACCGCATCTCGCGCGCGAGCGCTGTTGTTGCTCTCATATGTTCACGAAGATTCGGCCGGCGAAGGGACATGGCCCGCGCTCTGGGCCTTTCGATCACGTTTGAAGCGGCTAGGGATACTTGCGACGACCAAGTCGAATGTCGCCAGCACCTCTTCGGGATATCCAGTGAGCCGGGAGGCAAATCAGTTGCGTGGAACAATGCTCCTTCGAATCGGTTGCTTGCTGAGGTTCAACCACTAAGAAGCATGACGAGATCTGGATGCCGTACTGTCGCAACCGGTGGCTAGTTCTTTGGGGCGTTCCTTGTCTATTTTTTCTCGGCGGCTGCGGCGCCACGACTGATTGCGATTCCGTCGAGACTCGAAACGCCGTGCTCCAAACAATTTCTGACGACCACAACAATGCTCTGGTCAACTACGCCGCCAAAAACTCGACGGTCTCGCAAACCGAAAAGCCAACGAATTTGGAAAGCATAAAACCGGAATATCTTCTCGGCGAAAAGATAGTCACGACTTCAACTAGTAAAGACAAGCGAACGGTCACATGTAGCAGCGCGATATCCGTGACGGTCGGCGACACGAAAGCGTCCAAAGAGGTGAATTTTACCGTCCAACGATCTTCGGACGGCAAGTTATCTGTTTCGGTCATGCCGTTTAAGTTTTGATGGTTCTATTACGCCCCGGGTTAGATTGATCGTGAGCGTGACCGGCATTTTGCTGGACAAGCGCTGTCGGACACTGAAACCTCGCAAAGAAGCTGCCTCGAGCCTTTTCCCGGCGCCTTCTTGGCGTGTGTCCGAACCTGCCGTCGATCTCTCGCCGGCGAGAAGCGTACCTGTCGAGGAGGACCAGCAACTGGACGCTCGCCGGCGTCGGGGCGCTCCTTTCGGAAACCTTCCTGGCCATCCGCCATTTCTTTCCACCTTCCTTGTCGCGTTCAGGCTCGGTTCCTATGCAAACACCGTCAGGCCTTTAACTCTTCCGGCTTGGCCGGCTTCTCCTCGGCGTCGACGATGGCCTCAACCAAAGCGGGCTTTGAGGAGTTCAGCGCGGCGTTGATGGCATCCTTGATCTCATCAGGCTTCTCACAGCGGAACGCGTCGGCTCCGCACGCCTTGGCGAAGCTCACGAAATCGATCGGAGGCAGATTACAGCCAAAGTCCGGATTACCGATCTCCCTTTGCTCGAACATCACCTCAGCAAGGCTGTTGTTCTTGAGCAGGACGATTTTGACAGGAAGCTGCTGTGAGACGGCGGTGGAGAGCTCGGCCATCAGCATGGCGAAGCCTCCATCACCGACCACGGCGACCGACTGCTTACCCGGATAGGCCAATTGGGCCGCGATCGCGAAGGGCAGCCCAGGTGCCATGGTTGCGAGCATACCGGTCCCGGTCAGCCGCTGGTTCTCGCGGAGTTTCAGGCAGCGTGCCGCAAAATGCGTGTTGGCGCCGCAGTCCAGCGAGATCACGGCGTCGTCAGCAACTAGGTCGCTGAGCGTTCGAATGACCATTTGAGGACGCAATGGTGCGCGCGATGTCCTCTCGATTCGGTCAAGCATTCCGTTCCAGTCGAACATGCGCTGCTGCGCCTCATTCAAGAAGGCTCGGTCGCTCTTGCGCTGGATAAGGGGAAGCATGGCAGCAAGAGTCGCCTTAACGTCCGAGACCAGCCCTACTTCAACCGGATATCGCAGGCCGATGCGATCGGCCTTGAGGTCGATCTGGATACCTCGCGCCTGTCCCGGGTGCGGATAATACTCCTCCCAAGGCATGGTCGAGCCCAGGATCAGCACGGTGTCGCAATTCTTCATCGCCCAAGACGACGGCGCTGTGCCGAGGTCCCCGATGCCGCCAGTTGTGAAAGGCGAATCGTCGGCCAGCACGGCCTTGCCGAGCAGTGACTTGGCAACTGGCGCACCGAGGGCATCTGCAAGTTGAGTGACTTCTTGGCGCGCGTGAAGGGCGCCCTGTCCAGCCAGAATCGCAACCTTCTGGCCTGAGTTGAGGATGTCCGCGGCGGCGCGTATCTGATCAACCGGTCCCGCCGAAAGGGGCGTTGTCCATGACGACGAAGTACGGACGCCGGGATTGCGCATCGACTTTTTGTCGGCGGACCGCTTCATCATCTGAACATCTTTCGAGATGGTCAGATGGGCGACGCCGCGATCGCCAAGCGCAGCACGGCAGGCGCGATTGCCGACAATTACCGCATGCTCCGGCCCGGTCACTTCCTCGTTATAGAGCGCAACAGTCTGCATCAGCCGCACGGTGTCGACGCTCTGCTGATAGCGCACCCCTTTGAGATCGTGAAAAGTCAAGCCGGTCAACGCGACCACCGGCGCGCCGTCGAATGCGGCGTCATAGAGGCCATTGAGCAGATGGATCGCACCGGGCCCGGTCGTTCCGACACAGACGCCAAGCCGCCCCGTATGCTTGGCGAAACCGGAAGCCATGAAGGCTGCTGCCTCCTCGTGGCGCACGCCGATATATTTGATGCGGTCAGCGCGCTTCCGCAGCGCTTCAATGATGGAATTGATGCCGTCGCCAACGATACCGAAGGCGTGCGTCGCCCCCCAGGCGATCAGGATCTCAACTAAGATGTCGGCGGTGTTTTGGTCGTCCTCGAAGTCTGGCATGGGCTGCGGCGTTATCGCGGAGGCGGTTTCCGCGGGCTGTGTGGCCGCGCTGGTCCGCGTGGGTGTCCCCGCAACTGCCAGCCCAGCAGCCGCAGCCGAAATGAAGTTTCGCCGATCAAGACCTCTGGACTTTGCCATCTGACAGCTCCTGGAACAGAGTCCGCCCTTTGACGACAAAAACCCGCTTCGGTCGCACAAGTTGCTATTGGCCATTCTATTTTGTCTCATAAGCACCTTCGCATGCTTGCCGCTGCGGGCAGCGAGCGCTTGTACCCAACCAGCGCCGAGGCCGGAGGCAAATCGTACTCTCTTATTGCGAGTCGATCGGCGGCTAGGAACGGTCCGGCAGGCCAGATCAAAGTCACCTGCCAAGAGTCGAGACGCGAACGGTTCTAAACGCGATCATCGAAGCCCTCTCGAGGAACAATCCGTGAATTCAATGTTTGGTTTCAAGGAATACTGACCATGAGCGACAAAACGGACCCGGCCATTTAGAACGACCCAAACGATTGAGTCTCTGGTGATGGGCCGATGGGTTCAAGTTCTTTGAGACCATATTGCGCAGCGAGCTTGGTCAGGGAATCGTCGGTCTGAGCGAGGTCAATCAATAGGCCGAGCGGCTTATCGATCCAAGCGCATGTAGAGGGCAGGGCGAGAGACCGAGCCGGGCAGCTGCCTCGCACCGCGATCAGGCGCTCGTGCGGGTGAGACCGTGAACGACGGGGCGACCCTGCGCCATCAGTCAACAAGACCATGGTCACTGCTTGGCGAGCCTTGGTTGCCAGTGCGATCAAACCACCCATGCCAAGGCTTTCGTGATCGGGATGCGCCATAAAAACGACAAAGGGCGCCCCGCGCGTCACCTGCTGCCAAGGCACGAATGGCATGCGCCTGACTGCTTCGAAAAATTCGCCGGCAGTCACGGGCGCACTCCGAGGGCGAGCGTTCCCTCGAGGACCGCCCGCGCGGCATGGTTCATCGCAAGGTCGGGTACTGGCTGCCGCAGATAGGTTGAGAGGTCTCGGCTAATGCGTTCGATGGGATTTGGACTAATGAACGCCGCCAGCCCTATCCCTCGCTGCATCCGTTCCAACACATCGAGCGCCGCACGCTCCGTTGTTGGTCGACGCAACGCCAATCTCGTCAAGCGGATCGCGCTCGAGAAGGAGACGCTGGCGCCGCTGCCGAGAGGCCGCAGCAGCGACTTCGAGGAGAAGGTGATCTGCGTGACGTCATCGGGCGGCTTCATCCTGCGGCAGGTGGCCGCAAGCCGAATGGCGACGTTGACGCGCGGCCTTGGTGCCAAGGATTCCTTGCCGCCATGCGGCTGAGACTATCGGCCTGGGCGCCGCTGCTCGACATCAGCAACATAAACCACGGCTTGCTCCTGCCCATCCTGCTGCATTGCGTCGACCAGCAAGGGCGTCCACTGCTCGGACACCAGGGCAGGTCGCCAGACCGAGGAATTCCTGCGCAACGCCCATGCCGACATTCCGGACGTCGTCGAGGCCATACGCCAGTACTGGATGCCGACCCGTTACCCTCGCGCGCGCTGATGCTGCAGACGTGGAAGCTCATGCCGGTTACGCTTATTCTAGGCGTCGCAAGCGCCTGTCGGCTTCTTTCCGTGCCCCGCCGCGCGTTGCTCGGAGATCCCCGATCGAGCTGACGTAAATCCGGTCTCGCGATTTCGTGATCATGGGGGAAGAATGCGCCGCCAAGGTAAGGGTCGGCAAGCCGCTAGGGTTTGAGGCTGTGCCTAGAAATTCGCACTAGACGTTATGTCGGGTGGCCGATCGAGGTGAGGCGGCCCCTCCACCCCCCGCGGACTTTGGCGGCGCGTTTGTCACCATAAGAGGAAGAGGCCGGGGCGGCCTCAGTCTTCGCTTGCGAATTCTCGTGCAGCCTATGCCATTCACGCGCGTTCGGCATCCGTCGGTTTGCGACGGGCCGACGGAGGTTTGATCTGGCCCGCAATATGCATGTCATTCCAAGCCACGAAGGCGTGTCGCGCCGCTGTCGGTTGCCGCTATGCCCGGCTGTGGCGTCGATCTTTGTGTCATTTCGTTCGAGTCTCTGAACCCCTGATGCGCGACAACTCCTGGTTTGCTCTCTCGCTTGTTTGGCCTCTCGCCCTACTCGTCGTGCTGCTCCTCATTGCCTATGCCTGACTGGCGAATCCAGACGCCGGATGAACCGTTTCGTAGTGGCTTAAATCTTGGTGCGGGCTTAAACTGGCGAATGGCAAAGAGGCCAACGTATTACATAGCCTGTTTCAAAGCTGATGATAGTCCCCTCCCTTGGGCCTGGGAACTTCGGCGAACCCGCGAGCCGATGGGCGTCAAGGTGAGCGAACGCGGCTACGAGTCAAAAACCGAGGCAGATCACGCTGGGAAGATAGCGCTGGAGCGCTTTTTGGAGGCTCTCGAAAAAGAGAGGAGAGTGAGAGGCTAAGGCAGTTTCAGCTGGCGGTTTTCTGCACTGAGTTAATCTTAGGCCGTGGTGGCTTGTAACAACGTTCGGGCCATTTGCATAACGCTGCACGGCGAAAAAGGCCAAAATATTAAATCGAGCGGGCGTCATGTGAAGTGGATTCGGTTCCGTGGAAATCCAGTACATTCCCTTCGCCAGCCCCGCCAAGATCAGCATGCAGCCAAGTATGTCGGATGGCAGAGTTGGAATGCTGACGCTTTCAGACAGACCGAAATTCAGTCGGGGGGTGGCAAAGGCTACTACCCCCGCGAACATTGGAACGAAACCGACCCACCTCGTCATCTCAGCTATCTCAAATCTGCGTGCCCTCGGACGTTTCCTTCGCATCGGCGGCGCCGTGACGCCCAACTACGCCGCGCGGACCGTATTAAGGAACTTGTCGACCTCGAGTTTCAGCCGGTTGCTGTCGCCGGAGAGTGACTGCGCCGCCGAGAGCACCTGCGAGGAGGCCGAACCGGTTTCGGTCGCGCCCCGCTGCACATCGGTGATGTTGGCCGAGACCTGTTGCGTGCCTTGCGCGGCCTGCTGCACGTTGCGGGAGATTTCCTGTGTCGCTGCTCCCTGCTCTTCCACCGCGGCCGCAATGGTCGAGGAGATTTCCGACAGCTTTTCGATGGTGCCAGAAATTTCCCTGATTGCTCCGACCGATTCCTGGGTCGCCGCCTGGATGCCAGCGATCTGCTGGCCGATCTCGCCGGTAGCTTTCGCCGTCTGCTCGGCAAGCGCCTTGACCTCGGAGGCGACTACGGCAAAGCCGCGACCCGCTTCGCCAGCGCGCGCCGCTTCGATGGTCGCATTCAGTGCCAGCAGGTTGGTCTGGCCGGCGATCGTGTTGATCAGCTCGACCACATCGCCAATACGGCTTGCGGCTTTGGACAGTTCGCTGACGCGATCGTTGGTGCGGCGCGCCTGATCGACCGCTTCGTTTGCCATGCGCGCGGATTCCTGCACCTGCCGGCTGATCTCGTTGACTGACGAGGACAGTTGTTCCGTCGCAGAGGCCACCGACTGCACGTTGGTGGAGGCCTCCTCCGATGCGACTGCGACGGTAGTTGCAAGCGTCTGGCCGTGCGCCGCGGTCGACGTCAGCGTGCTCGCGGAGGCTTCGAGCTCGGTAGAGGCGGACGAGACGGTGTCGATGATCTCGCCCACAGCGCGCTCAAAGCGGTCGGCAAGCTGCAGCATGTCGGCTCGGCGCTGCGCGGCGGCGCGCTTCTCCGTCTCCTTCTGCTCGGCCTCCATGCGGATCTTGGCCAAGCCGTTTTCCTTGAAGACGACCGCCGCCTGGGCAACGTCTCCCACCTCGTCTGCGCGGTCGGCACTGTGAACCTCGACATCGTAGTTGCCCATGGCCAGCCGCTGCAGCAGGTCGACGATCGACCGGATCGGCTTGGCCACCCCGAACTGCCCGATGATGAAGCCAAGCACGCCGCCGAAAATGACCCCGGATATGGCCACGATCAGCAACAATCGTGAGGTCGCTTCGTACTGCTCGCGAGCTTCCTTGCTCTTTTCCTCGACCCTGGCATCCAGGCGATCAGCCACGGCGCGGATCGTAGCCTGCAGATTCTCCGCCGCCGCACGGCTCTTCATGACAATCTCGCGCAACTTCTCGGCGCTCTCGGTCAACTTTGAAGATTTCTCTGCATCGATCGCCGCAAGGGTCGCGCCCATCTGAGCCTTGTAGGCGGCAAACGCCTCGCTCGCATGGGGAAGCAGAGCTTGGGCCATCTCGTCCGGTGTCTTGCTGACCTCTTCGAAGCGCTCCTGATACTGCTTGAGCTGGATCTCGATCACCTCGCGTGCGGCCAGGCGATTCTCGTCGCGTGGATCGAGGGCGCTGCGAAACTCTGCGCGGTTCAAAGCAAGGACGTTCTGATTGGCGCGCGCTGCCAAAAGTGCGCGGTCGGCTGCCGCAGCCATGGCGTCGGCCTTCGCGCTCAGATCGCCGAGCGCCGAAATGCCGAGATAGGCCATGATCCCAGCGACGCAGCTCAACAGAAAGACGATCGCGAGAATTTTGGTCAGAATACGAAAGCGACCAAGGAATCGCATTGCCAACTCCGAAGATGACGGTTTGAAAACGAGAGCAACGATCCGCGTCATGCTACTGAGATTTGCTTCGAATCACTCTACGCACTACTAACGTTACCGCCCGTAGAACTACGGCGATCACGTGCAAAGCGATTGCCGTCTCCGCGGCCTGGAAGTTCGCATATCCAGAAGACTGGGAATGAGGATGCTCAGCCACTGCAGGCTCCGCATTCGCGGGCTTCGACGAACTCGGCCTAGCTCGCGCGCACAAGAGGACGTTCTTGACAGATCCGAAGATGAAGCCGACCTCATTGGCCTTACACCAACTCATCAGCGCATCGCGTGCAAAACGCCCAGTCGGCGCACAGAAGGAGACGCGTGTGCGGCCGCGCTGTCGGATCTGTGCCACAATCCGGGCAATCTCCTCGATTGGATCCTCTCCGGCATCGATGTCGATAGGCCGCGGCTTCGCCGCCAGCAGATGATGGCCACAGAAAAATGTGTGGTAGCAGATAAGCGTGAAATAACCGCCTTTGCTGCTGCCCATGTCGCAGATCGTCGGTCGTGTCGAGATCGAGGATGCTCTCCCCTTGGCTCCGTCCGGTGCGCCTCCAGGAACAACGTGACGAACGGCGTTCCCGATGGCTGCTGGATGGTGCGCGATCTTGTGACATCCCGATTTAGTTAGCTCGAGACGGGTTAGAGGTGCCCGTCATCGAATCGCAATTCGCTCGCCTTGGTTGCAGCTGCCCGCCAGCACGGCCATCACCGGATCGTACCGCAGTTTCGTCGTAATCGTTGATGTCCTCGTAACCGAGCGCAATCCCGAACACGCGCTGCCTTACGGGCGTCGGCACAAGCTGCTCGAAAAAGCACACAACTGGGAAGCGCTATAGGAGCACTCGTCTCCGGCAGAACTACTACGATCTCTCGTTTTGAGCGCCAGCCCTGCATGTTGAAATAGAAACGACATCGGAGGGCTGGGGCGCGACGAACCGATGCGGACGAGTGCTGCAGCAGTTCCACCGCGCCGGGCAAAAGCCTGATTGTCGTTTCGATCTGGGACACTTTCACAATGTGACTCAAGGTAGGGCACGCGCGTCAAGTTTTTTTACGATCCAGCACGCGGTTGGGCCATGTGGATGACAAGACTATTTCTGAATATCTCCGCCGACGCCGAGCTGATGGTCGGCGCATGACCTGGGAACGCGAAGGAGAGTCGGATGAGTCGCCTCATCACCAGCGGCACAGTGCTGGCCCTAGCACCTACACTGTTCGGCGTTGCAACGTTGAGCACACCAGCATCTGCCGCACACTTGGGGGCGATGCCGGCGCTGCCGATGATCGCGCCTCATGTGGCAATGATGCCGCAAGCACCGGTTGCGATCGCAGCAAGGCCGGTGGCGATGCCGGCAGTGGTCAACAACGCCGGCGCCCCGGCACCCGCGGCGTCCAGCCACGCACCGAGCGGGCTCGCAGCGGCACGGGTTATCGACAGAACGGCCGGCGCCAATTTGAAGGCGGCGCAAGCCGTCGACAAGACTGACGACGTCAAGCTGAAGGCTGCGCAAGCGTCGACAAGACCGATGACGCCGCCGTGAAGGCCGCGCTGGCCGCGGAGATAAAGGCCGCAGCCAACCTGAAGGCTGCGCAGGCCGCCGAAAAGAAGACCCCGAGTGCGGCG
>Ga0213876_10002090_pt1 | contig 11814 bp, 7 predicted proteins | sample BarmaccomBMRX_R9_FD_160113 | JGI IMG/M metagenome (GOLD analysis project Ga0213876, IMG submission 160113) | Root-associated microbial communities from Barbacenia macrantha in rupestrian grasslands, the National Park of Serra do Cipo, Brazil - RX_R9 | ecosystem: Host-associated > Plants > Roots...
CTGCGCGTAGGCGCGAAGAAATCGCGTCAGTCCTTCCGCCCGGGACGAGATCACGCGCATGCCGCTCGTCGCGTCGTCGCGCCAGTCCTCGGGCAGCGGCTCGCGCGCGACGAGGCGCGCGGTCGAATCGGCGATCGACTGGATCGGCGCGAGCGAGTTGTTCAGCTCGTGGCTCAGCACGCGCACGATGCGTTGCCACGCCTGCGCTTCTTCTTCCCGCAGCGCGCGGCTGATGTCGGCGATGAACAGCAGCCGATGCGGCAAGCCGCGTTCGCGAAACGTCGAGCGGCGTACGCTCCAACGGCCTGCCCCGCCCGCGAAGCGTCGATCGACGATCTCCGGTCCGTCGAGCAGATCGCCGAGACCGATCTCGATCGCGGTAGCCCCAAGCAGGCGCAACGCAGGACGTCCGAGAAGGCGTTCGCCGGCGCGGTTGACGATGCGCAATCGCTGCTCGGGATCGAACGCGAAGATCGCCGCGTCGATGTTCGCCAGCACCGCGCGCAGCAGCGCCGTCGCCTCGATCGCCTCCAGCTTCCGCGACTCGATCGCCTCGCGCAGCGTGTCGAGCTCCTGCATCACTTCGCCGAGGACGTCGCCGGCGTGGAGATCGCGAGGACGGAGCGTGTAGTCGTCCTCGCGGAGTGCGGAGATCAGATTCGTCAGCGTGCGCAGCGGATACACGAGCCGCTCGTGCAGCAGATAAGTGGCGATGAACATGGAGACGGCGGCGAAGAAGATCACCGTGAAGATCGCGCGCGCCGGCGCGTGCGACGTGTAGAGCAGCACCAGCGCAGCGACGAGCATCGGCACGACGGCCGCCACCGCGGTGAGCATGATACGGACCTCGAAGCGCACGCGCCGGCGCTTCGCGCGCGGCTGCCTCATAGGCCGTAGCGCTGGATCCGCCGATAGAGCGCGCTCCGGCTCAGTCCCAGCGCCTCGGCCACCCGGCTCACATTGCCGTCGTAGCGCACGAGCGCCTTGCGGATGAGCAGCGCCTCGACGTCTTCCAGGCTCATGTCATCCATTCTCTGCTCTGTGGGCGCCTGGAGTCCAAGGTCGGCGCGCGCGATCGTCGCGCCGCCGGCCATCAGCACCGCGCGTTCCACGACATGCTCCAGCTCGCGCACGTTGCCCGGCCACGCATGCTCGAGCAGCGCCTTCATCGCCTGCGCATCGAATCCGTCGATGCTCTTTCGATAACGCGCGGCGTGTTGGCGCAACACGCGGCCGGCGAGCAGCGGGATGTCTTCGCGCCGGTCGCGCAACGGCGGCAGGCGGATCTCGACGGTGTTGATGCGAAACAACAAGTCCTGCCGAAAACGGCCGGCTTGCACGTCCTCTTCGAGCGCGGAGTTCGTGGCGGAGATGAGGCGCACGTCGGCGCGGCGCGTTTGCGAAGAACCGACGCGTTCGAACTCGCCGCTCTCCACGACGCGCAGCAACTTCGCCTGTTGCGCGGGCGGCACGTTCGCGATTTCATCGAGGAACAACGTGCCGCCGTCGGCGAGCTCGAAGCGGCCGACGCGATCGCTCTTCGCATCCGTGAACGCGCCGCGCACGTGACCGAACAGCTCGCTCTCGAACACGCTCTCCGCGAGTCCCCCGGCGTTCACGGAGACCATCGGCTTCGACGCGCGTTTCGACGCCGCATGGATCGCGCGCGCCACCACGCCTTTGCCGGTGCCGTTCTCGCCGCGAATCAAGACGTTCGCATCGGACGGCGCGACTCTCCGCACCATCTCCACCACGCTCTTCATCGTCGCCGCCTCGGCCACGAAGTCGAGCGCATCGCCGCCGGCCATCGAGCGTTCGAGATCGCGCGAACGGCGTAGAGCTTTGCCGAGGTCGAGCTGATTGCGGACGATGGCGAGGAGGCGCGCGTTGTCCCACGGCTTCTGCACGAAGTCACGCGCGCCGCGGCGCATGGCGTCGACGACGAGGTCGATCGTCGCCCACGCCGTCATGACGACGACCGGCAGCGTCGGATCGTACGCGTGCAGTTGTTCGAGGAGGTCGAGCCCCTCCGCGCCGGAGGTGGTGTCGCGGCTGTAATTGAGGTCGACGATGACGAGATCGAATTCGCGCGCGCCGACGGCGCGGATCACGGCCGCCGGCGAGGGCGCGGTCTCGACGGCGAGCCCCTCCGGCTTCAACAGGAGCCGCAGAGCCTCGAGAACGTCGGGCTGATCGTCGGCGATGAGAACGGTGGGCATGGTCGTCGTTGTGATCCTGAGCCCCGAAGAGGCGAAGGATCCGCACCTCAAAGTGTCATCCTGAGCCCCGAAGAGGGCGAAGGATCTCCTGGCACGTGCGCTTTCCGCCCGCATCAGGAGATCCTTCCCCGTCTTCGCGGGTCAGGATGACAAAACATCCGTACCGATCTTGCTCGGCGCTCGAAATCCTTGTCATCCTGAGCCCCGAAGAGGGCGAAGGATCTCCTCCCACGTGCGCTTTCCGCCCGCATCAGGAGATCCTTCCCCGTCTTCGCGGGTCAGGATGACAAACATCTGTAACCGATCTTGCTCGGCGCTCGAAATCCTTGTCATCCTGAGCCCCGAAGAGGGCGAAGGATCTCCTCGCACGTGCGCTTCCCGCCTGCATCAGGAGATCCTTCCCCGTCTTCGCGGGTCAGGATGACAAACATCCGTACCGATCTTGCTCGGCGCTCGAAAGGTTAGCAATCCTTGTCATCCTGAGCCTCGAAGAGGGCGAAGGATCTCCTCGCACGTGCGCTTTCCGCCTACATCAGGAGATCCTTCCCCGTCTTCGCGGGTCAGGAGGACAAAACATCCGTACCGATCTTGCTCGGCGCTCGAAATCCTTGTCATCCTGAGCCCCGAAGAGGGGCGAAGGATCTCCTCGCACGTGCGCTTTCCGCCTGCATCAGGAGATCCTTCCCCGTCTTCGCGGGTCAGGAGGACAAACACCCGTAACCGATCTTGCTCGGCGCTCGAAAGGTACGGATCCTTCGCTCCGCTCAGGATGACACATGCCTCGGACGCGGAGGGTCGCCGAGGCTTGGCCAACCTGCGCTGCCGGCCGTGCCGGCTCAGTCGTATCGAATGGCCACCAGTGGATCCACTCTCGCCGCGCGTCGCGCCGGTACCCAACTCGCGACGAGCGCGACGCCGGCGATCGTCGCGCAGATCGCGACGAACGTGATCGGATCGTTCGTGCCGATGCCGTAGAGCAGCGTCGTCATCAGCCGGGTCGTCGCGAGCGCCACGCCGACGCCGATCGCGACCCCGACGCCGACGAGCTTCAGCGCATTGCCGACGATCAGGCGGAAGACGTCGGCGGTGCCGGCGCCGAGCGCCATGCGGATCCCGATCTCCGACGTCCGTTGCGTGACCGTGTACGACATCAGGCTGTAGATGCCGACGGCGGCCAGGATCAACGCGAGCGCGGAGAGCGCGCCGAGGAGAACCATGTTGAATCGGCGCGTGGAAATCGACTGGCCACGGACCTCCGCCATCGTGCTGATGTTCGTAATCGGCTGCTCGCGGTCGATTTCTCGAACTACCGCCCGTAGAGTCGGTCCGATCGTCATCGCGTTCGGAACCTGCACGATGTAGTGCATGTGCCGAGCCGGCTGCTGCCGTACGGCGAGGTAGAGCATGGGCGTCGGCTCGCGGGTGAGGTCGTGATAGCGAACGTCGCCGACGACGCCGACGATCTCGTGCTCCACTTCGCCTTCGTCCCACTCCATCAGCAGCTTGCGCCCCACCGGATTCTGGTTCGGAAACCAGCGGCGGGCAAACGTCTCGTTGATGATGACCACCGGCGGCGTTTTCAGCACCTCACGATCGGTGAAGTCGCGGCCTCGCAGCAGCGGGATGGACATCGTGCGGAAGTAGTTCGGCGTGGCCGTCGATGTCGTCGCGCTCGGCTCGTGGCCCGGAGGGAAACGCGGCTGGCCGGAGATCTGGAAGTTCCAGGCGCGTTCATTCCGGTCGAGCGGAAGCAGATCTACGGCGCCGACCGATCGCACGCCGGGAACGGCGCGCAGCCGTTCCATGATCCGCATCATGTACGCGTCCTGCTTTTCCGGCGTGTTGTACATCGCCTGGCGAGCGGAAAGCTCCACAAATGCAGTGTTTTGGAAGTCGAAGCCGGGGTCGACGCCCGTGACGCGCATGAAGCTCCGGAGGAGCAATCCGGCGCCGACGAGGAGCACGAGCGATAGCGAGATCGCAGCGGTGACGAGCACGTTGCGGATGCGATTCCGCCCCTTCCCTTCCGTCGATCCGCGCGTCCCTTCCTTCAGCGTCTCGTTCAGGTTCGTCTTCGACGCGGCGAGCGCCGGCGCGAGGCCGAAGATGATGCCGGTGAGCACCGACAACGCGAGCGTGAACGTGAGCACGCCGGCATCGAGCGAGATCGTGTCGAGGCGCGGGACGTCGCGCGGAGCGAGCGCCTTCAGCACGTCGAGCGCCCACGACGCGAGCAGCACGCCGGTGGCGCCGGCGATCAATGAGAGCATCACGCTTTCGACGAGCAGCTGCGCGATGATGCGCGCGCGGCTCGCGCCGACCGCGGCACGAATCGCCATCTCCCGACGCCGTCCCGCAGCGCGCGCCAGCAAGAGGTTCGCGACGTTCGCGCAACCGATCAGCAGCACGAGCGCGACGGCGCCTAGCAGAAGAAGCAGCGCAGGGCGCACTTCCTCTACCAGCTGTCGATGCAGCGACGTGATGTGGTACCGGAAGCCTGCCGCCTCCGCGGGATGCTGTTGCTCGATCCGCCTGCCGAGGACTTCCGCCTCGGCCACGGCCTGCTCCAACGTCGCGCCGTCTTTCACGCGCGCGACGCCGTCGATGAAGATCGCATCGCGATGCGAGAGATCCTGGGGATCCATCACTTCGTGAAAGGGAAGCCAATAGTCATGGCACTCCGTCTCGATCGGGAACACGAACCCCTCGGGCATCACGCCTACGACCTGCCGCCGCTTCGTCCCGGTGCCGAAACGAACGACGCGACCGATGACCTTCGGATCGCCGTGGAAGATCTTCTTCCACGTTTCATGGCTGAGGATGACCGTGGGCTGCGCGCCGGGATGATCGTCGGCGGCCGTGAAGGTCCGGCCGAGGAGCGGCTTCGCGAGCAGGACTCGATTGAAGAGATCGGCGGAAACGAACGAGCCGCTGACGTGCGTCGGCTCGTCGCCTTCCCAGAAGAAGCTCGAGTTGCGGACGAAGACGCCGAGCGAATCGATCGTCTTCGCCTGCGTGCGCAAGTCGTCGAGGTTCGGATACGAGAGCACCGGGTCGATGCCGCCCGTCTCGAGGTTTTTCCCCTGGACTTTGACGATCTTCTCCGGCCGGTCGAACGGCAGCGGGCGAAGAAGGATGGCGTTGACGACGGTGAAGATCGCGGTGTTCGCGCCGAGGGCGAAGGCGAGGGTGAGGATCGCGACGAGGGTGAAGGCGCGGTCCTTCGCCAGCGTGCGGATGCCGAAGCGGAGGTCCTGTAAGAGGTCGTGGATCATGATCGATGTCCGTCAGGCGATGGCGAAGCCGCTGTCGGCGAGCTTCTCTTCGGCGTAGCGCTCGTGCGTTTCCTCGACGACGCGGCCGTCGAAGAGATGCACGGTGCGGTCGGCGTAGCGTGTGAAGCGCGGGTCGTGCGTGACCATGCAGATCGTGGAGCCGGCGGAGTGGAGCTGGCGCAGAAGGTCCATCACCTGCTCGCCGTTCTTCGAGTCGAGGTTGCCGGTCGGCTCGTCCGCGAGCAGGATCGCCGGCTCGCCGGCGAGCGCCCGCGCAACGGCGACGCGTTGCTGCTGGCCGCCGGAGAGTTGCGACGGATAGTGCTTCGCGCGATGCATCATGCCGACGCGGCTCAGCGCTTCTTCGACACGGCGTTTGCGCTCGGCGAGCGGAAGGCGCCGATAGCCGAGCGGCAGCTCGACGTTCTCGCCCACGGTGAGGTCGCCGATCAGGTTGAAAGCCTGGAAGATGAAGCCGATCTGGCGGTTGCGGATGCGGGCTCGGTCGGCCATGGCCAGCGCTTCGACGTGCTCGCCCGCGAGCGTGTAGCGGCCGGAGGTCGGCGCGTCGAGCAGGCCGAGGATCGAGAGGAGCGTCGACTTGCCGCAGCCGGACGGGCCAGCGATCGAGACGTATTCGCCGCGGCGGATCTCGAGATGGATGTTCGTCAGCGCGTGCGTCTCCAGCTCGTCGGTGTAGAAGACTTTGTTGACGGCGTCGAGGCTGATGAGGGTTTCGTTCACGTTCGTCTCCTATTGCAGCTTGATGCGCTCGTACTTCTCGAACGCCGAGGTATCCGAGATGATGACTTCGTCGCCCGGCTTGAGGCCGTTGCGGACTTCGATGGCGGTGGCCGAGGCGCGGCCATAGTCGACACGGACACGCTCCGCGCCGTTCGGCGTGACGCGGAAGAGCGTCGCGCTTCTGTTTTCCTGAGCGTTGACCGGGCGGCTGATGGTGACCGCGTCGGCGATGCGTTCCAGTTCGATGGTGCCGTCGACGCTGAGGTCCGGTCGCGCGCCGGCCGGCAGCGGATCGTCGGCGGCGAGGTCGACGAGGACCGTGCCGTCGCTGACCGCGGGATCGATGCGCGCGACGTGCGCCTTGACGACGCCGTTGCGCGTGTCGATCGTCGCGTGCTGGCCGAGGTCGATGTCCTTCGCCTGCGTTTCGGCGACGCGGATCTGCGCTTTCAAGCGATCGGCGCGCGCGACGCGGGCGATGTTCGTGCCCGCGCTCAACCGCTGTCCGGCCTGGACGCTGACCTGCTGCAGCACGCCGTCGATGCCCGCACGTACACGTAGTGATTGCGTGCGCTCGAGCTGCAGCTCGTACATCGCGCGACGCTGTTCCACCTGCGCGCGCTGCACGGCGAGACGCGAGCCTTCGACCGCATTCGCGGCCTTCAGCCGCTTCTCTTCCAATCCGAGGCGCTTGCTCAGCTCTTCGCTCGAGCTCTGCGAGACCCGTTTGGTGATGTGCGCGACGAGCCCTTGCCTTTCGAGCTCGGCATCGGCGTCCGCGCGCAACGCGGCCTGCTCGCGCTCGGCCTGCAGCTTCGCCAACGCCGCCTCCCGATCGAGCCGCTCGCTCTGCAACTGCGCACGCGTGACTTCGTAATCAGCTTCGGCGGCGCGCAACTGCCATTCGGCGTCGCGGACGCTCTGCTGCTGCTGCGGATCGCTCAGCTCGAGGATGACCGTATCTTTGTTGACGACGGTGCCCGCCTGCACGACGACCCGCTCGACACGCGCGTCGGTCGTCGCCGCAATCCACCGCACGTCCTCCGGAACCAACGTGCCGCTCCCCCGCACTTCCCTGGTCATGGGCCCGCGCTTGACCGTTTCGACGACGACCGCCGCCCGGTCGATGGGCGGCGCCGCCGGCTTGAGCCTCGCGAGGCCGAGGGTGGTGATGCTGACGAGCGCTGCGCCGATGCCGATGGCCACGTTGCGCGCCGTCTTCCGCTTGGGTTTCGCTTCCCTGGTGATGTCCATTGCGCTTCCGGACATTCGCAAGGGGGCTGCCGCAGCATGGCGCGTCACAAATGCTTGGAACGAAATGGCTTAGAAGAGCCGACGCCACAATCCGCGCCTCGATGGTGTCCGTTTATGGGACGAGCCTGTCCGGCAGCGGTCAGTAGTAAACTGCCTGCTTCCACCACTCCATGATGGATTTCCCGAGCTGGCACTTCCGGTCCATGGATGCGGGCGAGGTTCATGTCGACCCGGTTCACGACGAGTTCTTCAAGGCTCAGGACCTCGCCGATGCGCTCGTCCGGGAGTCGATCCAGAACTCGCTCGACGCCCGGCCTCCGCGAAGCCGCGCTCCGGTGCGCGTCGCATTTCGATTTGCAATCGGCCGCCGCGCGCTGGATGCCGATGCTTCCCGCGCCTACTTCGCCGGGCTCGAGCCCCACCTGCAGTCCGTGGCGAAAATCGTCCATGTGCCTCCCCCGCCGGCAGACGAAGCAGTGCCGTTTCTGCTGATCGAGGATTCCGGCACGCGCGGTCTGACCGGAGACCCGGAGATCGACCCGGAGCTGGCCGCGGGAACCGAGGACCGAAAGAATGACTTCTTCTACTTCTGGCGAAACGTCGGCCGCTCGAGCAAAGGAGAGATCGATCGCGGCCGCTGGGGCCTCGGAAAGGCCGTCTTCACGGTAGCGTCGCGCATCCGGACGATCTTCGGCCTGACCCGCCGTGCGGACGACGACCGCGCGCTTCTCCTCGGCCAATCCGTCCTCAAAACGCACATCCTCGATGGAAAGCGGATCTATCCCTATGGCTTCTTCGCACGCCATCGGCGGGGGAGCGACCTGCCTCTTCCCATCGAGGATCCGATCCTTCTCGACCGCTTCGCGGACGATTTCGGCGTGCGCCGGTCGGAGCCCGGACTCTCGATCGTCGTGCCGCACTACCGGGACGACGAGCTCTCCTTCGAGAAGATCCGGAGCTCGGTCGTCCACCAGTACTTCTATCCGATTCTGCGCGGCGACTTGATGGTCGAATTGCAGGATGACCAACGGCGCGAAACGATCTCCGTTTCGACGATCGACGAGGTCGCCGCGGTCGAGCCGGCCCTGGCGCGGCTGTGCGACCTGACGCGCTGGTCGTTGACTCAGAAAGACGAGGTCCGAATCGTACTCCCCGAACAAGGCGACGCTGCACCACGCTGGAAAGAAGAGATCTTCACCGCGGCGCAGCTGGACTCCCTGCGCGAGCGCTTCGCTTCGGGCGAACGCTTGAGCTTCCGCGTGCCGCTCCTCGTCAAGAGAAAGCGATCCAGGGCTGCTTCGTCCTGGTTCGACCTCCATCTAGAACGCGACGAGAACCTTCGCAAAGCGGAGCATCACTTCATTCGACGCGGAATCACGATTCCGGAGATCCGAGCCAATGGAGACAAGACGGCGCGTGCGCTGGTGATCATCGACCAGGAGCAACTCTCGACCTTCCTCGGCGACGCGGAAAACCCGGCGCACTCGGACTGGTCGGAGCGCGGGGACAAGGTCCGAACGCTCTATGACCACGGCGCGTGGACGCTCCGCTTCGTGAAGAACAGCGCATCCTTTCTCACCTCATTGTTGGCTCGGCCCGCGGAAGGGCGCATCCGCGATTTCCTCGCCGACATCTTCTGGATCGAGGCGCCCGAGGAGACGGAGGAGCAGAAGACGCTGAACCGCATTCCCATCCGGGGGCGCGCCGGATCGAGCAGCGAAGAGGATGCGGCGACGCCGGCGGGCGGCAGTGGCGGCGTGACCATCGCGCGCATCGCGGGCGGATTCACGATCAAGGGGGTCGCGCCGGCTCATCACGCACCGCTCCGATGCGAGATCGCCTACCGCGCTCGATCTGGTAACCCCTTCCGCAAGCACAGCCCGTTCGATTTCAACCTCCTCGCGCCGGGAGACATCGAGATCGTCGCGGACGACATCGCAGTCCGACCGATCGCACCGAACGCGATCGAGCTGAGGCCGACCGGGCCGCGGTTTCAAATCTACTTGAAAGGATTCGATTCGCGACGCGACCTCGTCGTGCGGGTCGACGCCGCCGATGCTGCGGAAGCTGAACTTCACTGAACGGGCGAAAATCGCTCGCACGAACGTCCGCGTGACGCTCCGGCGCGAAGCGGACGGCGTTCTGGCGTTCGATCCCCAGCTCTCCTTCGATGGCGTGGACCTCGTCCCCACTGCGCGGGTGTTCATCGAGGCCTACTACCGCACCTCGTTCATGCGCTTCGACTGCGGGTCGGTCGAAGCGTTTGCCCCGCCGGCCGACCGTCGCCTCACGGAGATCGACGGCACGAGCGTCGTCCGCTTCCGCGTGAAGGTCGTCGACAATTCGAGAAACGACCATCGGATCATCGCGGTGGCCGATGACCTCGTGGTGACGGAGGAACAGCCGGCGGTCTCCGGCCGCATGCCCCTGCTTCCGGTGAGCTTCACCGCCGCATTGGAACAACTTCCGTGGCGCATCGCGCACGAGCCCGGTCCGGTGCTGGAGTTGAACAGCGCAATCGACGACATCCACGATCTCGCGAAGCACGATGCGACGTTCTTCGCTCTGGTCTACCCCGCGGCGATCCGCGAGATCCTCATCCACATCCTCGTCGTCGAAGGGCACGACGCCCACGAGACCGGTGACGAGTGGTGGCAGCTTTGGCTGCGTTGGGCCTCGCGGTATTCGTCCTCACCGCTCCCTTCCACGGACCAAGACGAGGCGCGGATCTGGATTGACGACGTCGTGGCGGCTTTCTGCGCGGAGCGGCAAACGGTCGCTCGCTGGCAAACGGCGCGGAAGGAGGAGTCATGACGAAGCTGCGAGCTCTGAACGCCAAAGGAATCGACGAGTTCCGCGGCTACCTCCAGCAAATTCGGGATGGCGCGGAATTCCGCTCCAGCCCCGCTGTCCTCTACCTCGACGAATACACGACCCGCCTCCCGCGCGCCATCTCGATCGAGCCGAGAGCGTTCGCCTCCAAGTTCGATGCGGCTTCGTATTTGGCCGGCATCCTCGCCGAGCTGCCCGGCACCGAAGACAACGTCGGGCTCTGGAGCTGGCTCGCTCTTTTCTACTTCGAACAGCTCTCGCCAGTGGATGCGGACGGCAGGAGGCGCCCCCGCGAGGACTATCACTACATCCCTTCGACGCAGAGTGGATGGCACCGGGACCGCCACCTCCTTGCCGGTCCGTGGAAGCTCTTCGTGCTTCACCACGAATGCTCCCGGCTCCTGCTCCATCCTCCCGTCCACCAGCACGGTCGATTCGTGTACGACCTCGGCTTCCGCCGCGATCTCATCGCCAACCGGGGATTGATCGAGGCGATCGACGTCCTCTACTGGGACGTGAAACGCCGTCGGCCGAAACGAGGCGCGACGACGGCCAATCATCCCGGCAACCTGCGCCGGCTGATCACGGTGATTCAACAGCTCGACTTCAACTACGACCTCCACGGCATGCGCGCCGACGAGATTCTGCAATTGCTCCCAAACGAGTTCGCGTCCTGGCACCCCGCGCGAGGAAAGCAAATGGTGCTTCACTCGTAGTAGGACCGAGTCATCCATCTCCCGCGGCTGGCGACAAATGTGCCCTCACGACCGGCACGCTGGGCTCCGAACGTGGGCGGCTAGACGATCACCTCTCCGCTGTCTACGAGGATACGCCGCGCTCGCGTGCCCTCTCGGCGCTATGTAAATGGATACGCTGCTTGCGCCAACGGCGACCTGGCGGGTTCAAATCCCACGTGCCGCTGGTAGGCCCTAGATGCAACATGCCCATCGAGAATCTTGGAACTGACAAAGCGTGTTACGGGCGAAGCATCGTAAGTCGATGCGCGAACCGCCGAGGTGTCGACATTTCATCCGATGCCCAGCAAGACATTCGACCTTCGAGGACCGCAGGTCAGTCTGGCGATCCACAGCACCGGGTCGGACTCAGGAGCCGTCTAAATATAGTTAGGCGCACCCAAAGCCGGAGGAATCGACGCAAGCCATGAGAGGTTGCACTTCTCGGTGCAAAGCAAGACCGAGGAATTCACATTCCATCTGCCGGCGTTCGTTCCTGTCGCTGTGGAGCTACGCGAACCCGCGGGCGCGCACTAAAGCAGAACTATGCGACGTGCTCGTCGTCTGCGATCCGAACGTCATCATCATCAGCGTTAAGGATGTCGCCTTCAACAGCGTAGGCGACCCTGAAGTGCAGATGGCGCGCTGGTATCGCCGAGCAGTGCTTGAGTCGGTTGACCAAGTTTACGGTGCGGAGCGTTGGATCAATCTCGGGCAGCGGGGGTCGGTCATTCAGAACGACGGCTCGGAAGGCGT
>Ga0213876_10002091_pt1 | contig 11810 bp, 9 predicted proteins | sample BarmaccomBMRX_R9_FD_160113 | JGI IMG/M metagenome (GOLD analysis project Ga0213876, IMG submission 160113) | Root-associated microbial communities from Barbacenia macrantha in rupestrian grasslands, the National Park of Serra do Cipo, Brazil - RX_R9 | ecosystem: Host-associated > Plants > Roots...
GCAAAAGGCGGCCGCGCAGAACGCGGCGTAGGTCGGGGCCGCCGCCATGCCGATCAAGCCGGCGGCGATGACGCCGTTGCCCGCCAAAGTAAACCCTTTGGACCCGTAACGGTCAGCCAGCGGGCCAGCTGCCAGGATGCCGACGACCAAGCCCGAAAAATTGATGGCGCCCAAACGCCCCAATTGCTCCCGGCTCAAACCGGCGGGCCCGCCGAAAGCGGCGCTCAAACTGGTCAGGAACACCGGGAGGAGGTTCACGCCGACGGCCAAACTCATCATCGCGCCGTAGCAGAGGCCGGTAAGCAGCCGGGGGCGGATCCGCCCGTGAGGCGGTGGAACGGGGTCTTGCACGCGGGTACCATGGCGAATGCATCCCCGCAGCGCCAGGGCGAACCTCACGGCCATTGCGGGGCCGCATGGCGGCGATGCTCAGGCATGCCAACCTGTTTGGAACCCGGCATCCGGCACCCGAAACTTCTCAACATTGTTCTCCGGCCGTTTCGTGCGTACGTTCGTGGCGTTATGCCCTCAGACGAACTCCTCACTCCGAATCTTAAAGCGCTCACGATTAATCTGGACGAACCGAGATACGGTACCTTCGCCGAGATTGGGGCCGGGCAGGAAGTGGCGCGCCACTTTTTCCAGGCCGGGGGCGCCGCGGGTACGATGGCCAAATCGATTTCGGCTTACGACCTGAAGTTCGGTGACGCTATTTACGGCACGGCGGCCCGCCACGTGTCGCCTGAGTGGCTGCACGCAATGCTCGATCACGAATACGATCTCCTGATCGAGCGTTTAAAAGAGCTCCGCGGCGATCGGTCGGCGTTTTTCGTGTTTGCAGATACCGTGTCGGCCGGCGGACAGGAAGACGCTGACGACAGGCATGGCTGGATGGGCATCCGTTTTCAGGATGCACCCAACACCACCCCCAGCGACATCATCCTGCACCTGCGCATGTGGGACAAGGAGCACATCCTCCAGCAGCAAGCGCTTGGCATCGTCGGGGTAAACCTCATCTACGGGGCCTTTTACTACCTTAACGACCAGGACCGTTTCATCCGTTCGTTGGCCGATAATCTGGGCATCGATCGCATCGAGGTCGACATGGTCACCTTTTCGGGCCCGTTGTTTGCGCAGGTCGACAACCGCCTCATGAGCCTGAAGCTCGTGGAATACGGCCTGACCAACGCGGTGATGTTCAGCCCGCAAGGTATGGTGTTGCAGCCCTCCGAGGTGCTGCATGACAAGGCAATCCTGGTGGAGCCGGGCAGTTTCCGGCCGGTGACGCTGGTTAACGAGGATATGCTGCGCTGCGCGTTGGCGCAGTTTCTGCAGGAGCCCGCCGTACAAGGGATCGACGTGGTGGTGTTACTCGAGATCACCCTGGAAAACCTGCGGGCCGCAGGGAACCTGGATGCGTCTCACTTTTTGGCGCGGGTCGACACGCTGGCGGCTCTGGGCAACAACGTGTTGATCTCCAGTTACCAGGAGTTCTACCGCCTCACCAGCTATTTCCGGCGCTACACCAAGCAGATGGTGGGGGTGGCCATGGGCATCAACACCCTGTTGGAAGTTTTCAACGAGAGTCACTACGAGAACCTCGAAGGCGGGATCCTGGAATCGTTCGGCCGGCTGTTTCGCAACGCCACCAAGCTCTACATTTACCCGATGCGGAAGGCTGCCTTCGACCGCTACTGCAAGAAACCCGCCGGGACGATCCCGGACGCGGCGACGCCTGTGCGGCCAAGGAGCACGTTACCGGTCGACGTTTACATCAACGCGAACAATCTGCAGGTGACGACGCATCTCCGAAATCTCTATGCACACCTGCTGGAAAGTCACTACATCGAAGCGCTGGTGGGCTATAACCCGGCGATCCTGGATATCTTTTCGCGCGATGTCCTGGCCAAAATCCAGGGTGGGGACAACAGTTGGGAAAACATGGTCCCGACGAAAGCGGCGGAGTTGATCAAGCAGCGTGGCCTTTTCGGGTACCGGCCGCTGGCGAACCCTGAATCACAGCCTGTTCCTGAAGCACCGGTCGCCGCATCGTGAGCGGCTGGCTGGTGCAAGAGCGATCACTGAAAAAGCTCGTGGAGGCAGGCGGGGCAGAATGCGTCCGCGCCCGTAAAGACCCGGTTGCCGGCGAGAAGGGCTTTTCGGTCCCCTTCGGAGAGGCCGAGTTCATTCAATTCGAACTCGCTCAAGCCTGCGAGCCTGGCTGAGGTCAACGGTTCTTCGTGCCCGGTAGCGCACATCCCCCCTTCGTCGTCGGGCGAGGCCACCCATACAGGGCCGGTGAGAATAAAACTGTCGGGCATCGGTACGAAGACACGGCCGCAACCGTCGCATTCACAGCTAAACTCATGGGGCGCAACGTGCAGAGTAGCCTTCCGACGTAAACCGCCGTTGCACCCAGGATTGAAGCCCCTCCATCCCTGGAAACGCCTTCGGACTTCGGCATGCAAACCCAGCAGTAACGGGCCAAGGGAGAACTTTTTCATGTCCAATAGGAGGTTTATCGTCAAGAACAGCGCTTGCTTAAGCCGTGCCAGAAACTTCCGCCTGCCCGAGCCCAAAAAAGTGACGGCGTGGTCAGCAGCCGGCGAGGGGACGCAGCCAAGCCGGGATCGGATGAGCAAGTCGTTGACCGCGAGGAGGAAGCGACTTACGGGGGCATCAAACCCGGGTGTCGGGCCGTCCATTCGACGAATCCCGGGACACCCGTATCCGCGCGCAGCGAGGCTCGGAGAAAGAATTCGTCCCCGGTTCCGGTTGTCCGGAACCGGGACTACGCGTCTCGGATACGGGACGTGTTAAACCATTCCGATGGCCATGGAAGTAAAATCTTGCCGCCCTTCCCAGGTGCCCTGCCAGGGTTAAACCTATTAAGCCTTATAAACGGCCTTAGGCCCAACGGGCCGGGAGACGGTTTGATGGCCTGAAGGGCCAAAGGAACTTCGGCCAGGGTTTAGCCCGGGGAAGGCGTTTCCCTCCCCGATTCAGCTCTGGCGGGGCGGCAGAAAGCGTTGCTGGCGGGTTCTGCCGCCCCTTCAGCAAATCCAGCCCGGCGGGGCGGGCGTTTGTTAGGATGGGCGTACAGGCGTGACGCCTTAGGAGGGCTCGATCGTGATTTGACGATTACCCAGGGGGTAAAGCCCTGGGCTATGTTCTTCCGGCCCGTTGGGCCTAAGACCGATTCAACCGGTTACGGAACATCCTCCGGCGCCGACACCCGTTGAGCCGCCATTCCACCGAGAATAACGATCTGAATGGAATTAAAACGCTTCGCGTTGCCTTGCGTGCATCACGACTTCTGCGCGGGTCCTGTACACCGGCCGCAGACTCCTGGTCTCAAAGAAGCGGACCTGGTCAGTGATGTGCGGCGATCCCGGCCGGGAAGCGTTCCCGTAGTTGAGAACGGCGCTGGCCTTCGCGCCGTCCGGGGTGAACTCCACAATCTGGATATAGGTTTCCCCGCCGTAGGCGAACGCCTGATTGGAGCCCTGCAAGGGGTAGAAGTACACCTTTCGCAACGCTCCAAACGGTTCATCGCTGCCGTTTCCCGGCGAGTTGGTCAGGGTGATGGTTTTCTGAAAGGCCGGATCATGGGTCGCGAGGAGAATCCGGTTCGCGTCGCCCCAGGCCGCGTCCAACCTCCCATACTGGGCTTGCAGTTGTTTGGCTGCCTGCACCAGGAACGGCACCGCCCGGGCCGGGTCCTTCAATCCGCGCGGAGTGGTCAGCGGAGAACCGGGTGCAAACGGTTGCCGGAACGCCGGGTACGACGGGCCCCAGCGGTCATCCTTCGGTGAGTTCGGGTCGGCGACGTAGAGGCGGTACCATTGTTGGAACAGGAGGGCGCCCCGGCTATCCGCATTACTGTTTCGATCCCAGCGTTGCAGCACGGCGGCGGCGGCCGCCGCGGTCGGATCGCCGGAAGCGCGCGCCGCGGTGATCAGGTCCGGCACCACCCGTTGGGCCATGATCATGGTGGTCGACATTTTACCCGCGATGATTTCTGCCGGGGTAAACTTGGGCCGGGAAAGGAGAAAAGTCGCCCCGTGCTGCGGCCGGAAGTACATGTCGTCGGGCGCGATGTAGCCGGGGTAATCTTTTGTGCGGATCGTTTGCGGAAAGGTCGCGAACCAGGGGGGATCATTGGAGTTCTGCACGAAGCCGCCCGGCGGATCAACTGTGCGCGGCAGTTCATCCCAGCGGAGGGTCTCGGTCCATAGGTTTTTGCTGGAAGTGCCGGGCAGGATACCGGCGAACTCAGCGTAAGTGCCGCCGCTCCGCCGCGGTTGCCGGCCGCCGAAAAGGTACATGATGTGGCCTTCCCGGTCCGCGTAGATGACGTTGAAGAAAGGCATCTGGAGGCGGCGGTTGGCCTGTACGAACTCCCCGAATTGCCGCGCAAGCATCATCTCCCAGTACTGGCTCATGACCGAGTTGGTATCCAGGCCGGCGACGCGCAGGGCCAATGCCTTGTCGTCGCGCCTGGCAATCACCGGGCCGTGAACGGACGAGAGCACCGAGACGGTCTGGGGCACGAGGGCGCCGTCAGGCTGGCGCACCTTGATCTCCGAGGTACGTACGTCGAACGGGTGAACCTGGCCATCAAAGAGGTAACCGTCGCCCGACCGTTGCAGTTCATAGAGGTCGGCGTTCTTGATGGCGTTGTTCGTGTGGGTCCAGCCGAGGTAATCGTTGAAGCCGATCCCCAGGCACGGCGACCCGGGAAAGGCGACTCCGTACGCATTGACCAGAGGATGGTCCGGGTCGCCGACCACGAGGTTGGCTTCCATCCATTGATACACGCCCAACCCCGGAAGCGGCTGGTTTACGCCCCACCCCAACTGCGGATTTCCCACCAGGATCGGGTGTCCCGAGACGGACTTTGCCGGCGCGAGTGCCCACCCGTTTGAAGCTTTATGCACCTTGATCTGAACGGCGGCGCCGGCGTTGAGCTGGCTATGCTGCCAGCCGGCCAGCAACTGGGCGACGTTTGACTGGTAGAGCATGAAGTTGAAGTGGATGGTGAACTGGAACAACGCCGGCACGTCGGACGGCACCAAGGGCAACACCGGTTGAAAAACCGGGCTGATACCGTCCCGGTGAGCTGCGGCGTAAGCGTTCATGCCCTCGACAAATGCGTCGATCAACCTCCGTTGGGGCAAACCGCCCTGCCGGTACCACTCCTCGGCACGGGGTCCGATGCCATAGGTCACCACCCGCGTATCGCTCTCCACGTTCGCACCCTTTTCGCCCGGCCCGAAATACTCGGCCGATCGTCCCCTCGCCGCGGCGATGTTCTGCAGGATCAACTCCGCATGATTCTCCATCTGGGCGTAGCCGAAACCGCGCACGACGGTCAGGAGATCAGGACCATAAATGTGCGGAATACCAAACTCGTCCCAGAGGATTTCGCCAGGGTGAGGCGGGGAGGCTTGCGCGCCGGACAACGCTTGCTCGAGAGGGGACAAGGCCGCAGTTGAATCATTTTCCAAAAACGCCATCAGCGCAAAAATAAGCAGGATCCGGCTCATTGTGATGCCCATTTCTTTTTCGCGCCACGCTTGGCGCGGGGGGCTTACCGATTCTCAGGCTGGTTCAGCCGGTTTTTGCGCCGGAGGGGCATTTAAAAAGCGCAACCTTCTGCACGCTGCCTGCCGGCCGCTAGAGCAGTTGCATCTCGAGGTCGGCGAACGCCCGCAAGTCGTCCATGCGAACATCTGAGACCGCCCAGAAGAAAAATCCGCCCCGCTCCCAGTGCAGAACGTTGTAGCCATTCTGGGAGAAACTTTGCACCGGGGCCGCGTGACCGGATTTCGACGGCCCGATAAACAGGTTGATGATGTGTTTATTGCGCCGGTAAACCAGGGCGGCGACCTCCTGGCGGTCGAGGTAGTCGAGCCGTCCACCGATCAGGTCAAACCCGTGCTGAGCGAAGTCCTGCACGGGCGGGGAAAATTCCAGTTTTCCGGCAAACCATGGCTTGACCGTGTGTTGGTCGGTCGAGGGTACGTCCAAAAGGTGCGTGGCGAGCAGCGATCGGATATGACCCTGGATCACCTGCGCGGCGAGCGTGCGATCCTCGGCGCCGCCGGTAAGCCAACCCGGCCGTAAGAGAGCCAGCCCGAAAACGATGGCAAGAACGGCGGCAAGGGCCATCGGAACGGAAAACCAGGGGATCACGACCCGTTGCCGGAAACGGTCCGCACGTTCCTTCGGCTTCGCGGGGGCCGCCGGCAGAGAAGATAGAACCCGGGTGCGCAGCGAGTCCGGCACGTCGAACGCGAGTTCGGGCTGGCCCAACAGCTCGCGCAGCCCTTTTCGGGCCTCGAGAATCTGAGCGCACGCCGCGCACTCACGCAGGTGACGCTCTACGGCGATGGTCGTCGCGGCATCCAGTTCGTTGTCGATGCAGGCATCTATGAACTCCTGACACTCCTCGCAATTCATAGGTCGTCGTGTTCCTTGCGCTCGCGCAGCGAGAGTTGCAGCTGGTCCCGGGCACGCGACAGGCGCGACATTACCGTGCCTAGGGGAATCCCGGCCACCTCAGAGATCTCCTTGTAAGACAAACCTTCCAGTTCCCGCAGGACCACGATCTCACGAAAGTCTGCCGGTAACGCCGCGATCGCCTCCCGAACGGTTTCAATCGTCGCCTTGGCAACTACGCTGGCGCGGGGTCCCGGCGCCGCATCCGGGATGTCATTGATCTCTCCCTCCGGCACAAGCTCTCTTTCTTTCACGTTCCGGGTTTTTAACGCGTCATAACACGTGTTCCGAACGATTCGCAGAAACCAGGCGCGTACGTTTCCCTCCGTGCGGAAACTCTCGAAGAAACGGAAGGCTTTAACGTAAGAATCCTGCACGACATCCTGGGCATCCTCTTCATTCCTCATCAACCAACGGGCAAGGTTATACGCATCCTTCATCAGCGGCAGCGTAAGATTTTCAAACCGCGCCCGAGCTTGCTCGTCGTTCATGCGACGGTGCTACCGTAGAGAAAACCTACCGGGATTCGAGGAATTTTATTCCTCAGAAGGTGCGCGGGGGCCGAGAGCGCTGAATGTCATACCCCTGGATCTCCCGCACACCTTCTACGCCCCTTCTCAGGGTGGTTGAGCCGGTTTTAGCCCCGCAGGGGCGGCAGAAAATGCGAGCGACACCTTTTTGCCGCCCCTTCAGCAAATCCAACCCGGCGGGGCGGGCGTTTGTTAGGGAGGGCGTACAGGCCTGACGCCTTAGGAGGGCTGGATCGTGATTTGACGGTTACCCAGGGGGTAAAGCGCTGGGCTAAGTTCCCTTGGCCCTTCGGGCCGTGAGACGGTCATGGCCGTCCCAGCGCTGCCCTCAAACACTGTGGGTGAAGCTCAACCGGTGTAAGGAATAAACGCGGGCCGCTCCGGGTAGTTAACGATGTCGGCAGAGTGAGTCGACGCAAAAACAAAAAGAACCGGAGAAAACACTTTAATGAACAATCGTTGTGCCAGTTGTCAGGCCCGCTGCCGCTTCCGCAGCGTTCCTGGCGGCGCCTGCAAAATCCATCCGGATGCGGACCGGGCGATCCCGTTTCAACCCCCGTCGCTTCATCATCATGCGTCCGGGATCAATGCAACCGCGGAGAGGAAGGTGGGCCGGTGAAAAAGGCTTCCTCAGATTACATCGTTCAAAACGGCCACGACGACGCGGTTGATCGCCGCGGATTCCTCAAGTGCATGGCGTGGGCCGGCACGGGCGTCATCTGGTCGATCAATGGCGGGATCTTAACATCTAATGTCCTGGGAGAAGGCGCCGCCAACGCGGGTGCCATCGCTTCGGCGGAGCTGAATTTCGTCCAGATCAGCGATAGCCACATCGGCTTTGACAAGCCGGCCAACACCGACGTGTCCGGCACGTTTCGGGAAACCATCAGGCGCATCAACGCCCTGCCGAAAACATCCGAATTCCTGCTGCACACGGGCGACTTGACCCACCTTTCCGACCCGGCCCAGTTCGATACCCTGGCGCAGTTGCTCAAGGACTGCAGGACCAAGGACGTTTTCTATGTGCCGGGTGAACACGATATTTACGACGGCGGCGCACAGTTCCGGGACAGGTTCGGCCAGAAAACGGCCGGTTCAGGCTGGTACAGCTTCGACCAGAAAGGGGTCCACTTCGTGGGCCTGGTCAACGTGGCCAGCATCCAGGAAGGCGGCCTGGGCGTCCTGGGGCAGGAACAACTTGACTGGCTGGAAAAGGATCTCAAAGGTTTGTCGGCCAGCACGCCCATTGTCTTGTTTGCTCACATCCCGTTATGGGCGGTCTACCCGCGATGGGGCTGGGGGACCGACGATGCGGAGCGCGCCCTCGGGTTCGTCAGGCGCTTTGGCTCGGTGACGGTGCTCAACGGGCACATCCATCAGGTGATGCAGAAAGTGGAGGGTAACATCACCTTCCACACCGCCCGCGGAACGGCCTTTCCATTACCCACGCCCGGTTCGGTGCCGAAGCCGGTGCCGGTGGTGGTGGAAGCCGCGCACCTCAAACAGATGCTGGGGCTGACGAGCGTAAACTACACCCAAACCAACCATAGCCTGGCTGTGGTCGACTCCACGCTAGGGTAAGAAAACGCGTTGCCATGATTTCCTGGGACAAAGTTCACGGCGGACTGACACATTTTCCGATCGCGTTGTTGTTGTTTTCAGCGGCTTGCGACTTTGCCGCCGTCGCATTCCGGAAACTGCCGTTTGCGCGGGGGTTGCAAACCGTAAGCTATTATGGGTTGATCTGCGCCGCGGCCGGCTCCATCGTCGCCGTAACCTCCGGCCTTGCCCTCACAAACGGCGTTTTCTGGGGGCGCGGCGATTTGCTGCTCCACCAACGCTTAGTCTGGCCGACATTCGGTCTGCTGGTCGGTCTGGCCGTGTGGCGGCTGATCGTACGGGACGCGATGTCGCGGACGGGCCGGTGCGTGTACCTGGTCCTGATGGCCCTGGCGTCCGGGTGCGTGGCGGCTGCGGGGTATTTCGGAGGGGAACTGTTGTTGAAAGGCGGCTGAACGGTGCTGACCTCACTCGAAATCAAAGGCGCGGCGGCTGCCGTCATGGCCTCGGCCCTCCTCCTGACCGGGACCTTTGCCGCCGCCGGCCTTTATCGGGCGCACCGCCGCGCGGATCACGAGGCCCGGGAGCCGGTTCCTTCCGCACTGGCTACCACCAAGGGACGCAGCTTCTTCTTTCGAAGCTGCGCGCACTGTCATGGTCAGGATGCCGATGGGGGTGAAGACGCTCCAAGCCTGCGCAAACTCCAGATCAGCGGCTCCCACATGGCTCTCGTCATCCGCAGCGGCATCAAAGGTGAGATGCCGTCATTCGCCAAGACATACAATGACGAGGACACCGGGGCGATCGTGGCCTATCTGAAAACGTTGAACTAAGGATTGGGAGTTGAACGTCCGGTAAACCCTGGCTAAGTTCTCCTGGCCCTTCGGGCCGTAAACCGGTCACAAAGCCGGCCGAGGAAGGGCGGTTGGGTTGCGCAGATTGTACCTCGATGACTATCGAGGTGGTATCAGGTGACCCGAATGCACCCGGCAGCGTCCGGTCTGAACTGCGCTTGGGCTGCGGGGAAACCTGTTTCGAACTTGCGCCAATTGTGAAAAATATTCGTTTTCGACCGTCGATCGAGTATTGATTTGTCTTTACCGGCCTTCAATTGTGCACCGCCGAAACCTGGAGCTCGCCCCGCCGCCATCGGTCCTCATCACCGGCCCGAGCGGGGATGATCGACCTGCTCAGCCGCGTGTGTACGTGATCGGCAAGGACCGGACGTGCCGGGAGGAACTCTCAATGCTGCTGCAACCGCGACACGCATTCGAGTTGTTTGAAGATGGCCAGCCGGCCCTTGAGGCAGCCCGGCGCGTGCTGCCGGACCTGGTTATGCTTGAAATGCCCGCCTCGCAAGGCAAGGGGGATACCCTCGATTGGCTGCGTGCCTTGCGGGACGACATTGATGCGCGGCTGCGCGCCCTACCGGTCATCGCGTTTGGAGCCTTGGACCACGGCGTGCGGTCGTGCGCCTTCGAGGCCGGAGTGAATGATTTCGTGCCCCGGCCTTTTTGCCGGCATGAGCTTTGGGCCCGCATCGATACGCAGCTCGAACTCGCCGCATTCAGACGCGCGGGGAGCGAACTGCAGCAGCGCGAGGACCATTTCCGATCGCTGATCGAGAACTCTTCCGACCTGATCACCGTCATCAATCAAGAAGGTTTTATCCGGTACCAGAGCCCGTCAGCGGAGCGCATCCTGGGTTACCGGCCCGCGGACCTCGTGGACCGGAGCGCTTTCGAGTTGGTTCATCCGGACGATCTGACCCGCGCGCGGGCGGCCCATCAGCGCGCATGGCGCGACCCGGCGCCTCGGACTCCGGTCGAATACCGTTTTCGCCACCGCGACGGCACCTGGCTGGTGTTGCAGTCGATCGGCCGGCGCATGGCAGCCGTCGAAGGGGGTGAGAGCTTGATCGTGGTCAACTCGCGCGACGTCACGACGCATAAACAGCTGGAAATACAGTTGCGCCAGGCGCAAAAGATGGAACTCGTCGGCCGGTTGGCGGGCGGCGTCGCCCACGACTTTAACAACCTCTTATTGGTCATCTCGGGCCACCGCGAATTACTTGAGCATGGCGACCTTTGCCCGGGGGATCTCCGGGAATCTCTGGCTGAGATCGGCCGGGCGGTTGAACGTGCGGCCGCTCTGAACCGGCAGTTGCTTGCCTTCAGCCGCCGGCGGGTCCTCGAGCGGAAGGCACTAGATTTGAACGACGTGGTTACCGCCACCGAGAAGATGCTGCGCCGGCTCATCGGCGAGGATATCCAGCTCATCACCAATCTTCAGTCCGGGCTCAGCCCGGTGCGAGCGGACCCGGGTCAACTCGATCAGGTGATCCTGAATCTTGCGGTGAATGCCCGGGATGCGATGCCCCGGGGCGGTATCCTGCAACTGGAAACTCGCGAACTCGAAGTGGACCGGCTTCCTACGGGCGGGTTCCCGCGCGAGGGGCCGTCCGGCGGCCGTTACGTGCGGCTGGCCGTCAGCGATACCGGGACGGGCATGACGCCGGAGGTGCAGGCGCGAATTTTTGAGCCCTTTTTCACGACGAAAGCCGAAGGGCAAGGCACCGGGCTGGGCTTGAGTGTGGTACAAGGAATCGTTCACCAGAGCGGGGGACACCTCGAGGTGGCAAGCCGGCCCGGTCGCGGCACGACCTTCAGCGTTTACCTGCCGGCCCTGCGCGGCCTGGCCGTGCCCAAGCCTGCGAGGTCAGCCGGCAGACCGGCGCCGGGCCGGAGCGAAACGGTGCTGCTGGCCGAGGATGAGGATCCCGTGCGCGCCGTTACGGCCCAACTGCTGAAGGTGCTCGGGTACCGGGTCCTCCAGGCATCCAGCGGCGCCGAGGCATTGCGCCTGGCCGAGACCAGCCGGGAAAAGATCCATTTGTTGCTGGCCGACGTGGTGTTGCCAGGATTGAGCGGGCAACAGTTGGCAAATATCCTCACGGCCCGGGACCCAGGCATGAAGGTGCTTTTCCAAAGCGGCTACACGGACGATGCGATCATTCGCGGCGGCATCACTCAAACCGAAGTCGCCTTTGTGCAAAAACCCTTCACGATCGACGTCCTGGCCAAAAAGATCAGGGAAGTCCTCGACGATCAAATGCCGCAAAACGGGTAACGGGTAACGGGTAACGGGTAACGGGTAACGGGTAACGGGTAACGGGTAACGGGTAACGGGTAACGGGTAACGGGTAACGGGTAACGG
>Ga0213876_10002092_pt1 | contig 11806 bp, 9 predicted proteins | sample BarmaccomBMRX_R9_FD_160113 | JGI IMG/M metagenome (GOLD analysis project Ga0213876, IMG submission 160113) | Root-associated microbial communities from Barbacenia macrantha in rupestrian grasslands, the National Park of Serra do Cipo, Brazil - RX_R9 | ecosystem: Host-associated > Plants > Roots...
GCGGTCGAACACGTCGTGTGCCGTCAGCAACGCGGCATGGTACAGCCCGTAGATGAGGTAGTTCGCCTGGAACCCGTGCCATAGACCCATCAAACCCATCGACAGGACGAAGCCGATGTAAGAGGCAATGTACCGGTCGCCGAACCAGGATCGTCTGGTTGCGGCCATCACGAACCGCATGTAGACGTGGTCGCGGAACCACCAGGATAGGCTAATGTGCCATCGGTTCCAGAAATCGCGAATGTTCCGCGCGAGGAAAGGGCGCTGGAAGTTTTCAGGCGTATGGATACCGAACAAATAACTGATGCCGACAGCAAAGGCGGTATACCCGGCGAAATCGAAAAACAGGTAGAGGCTGTATGCATACATGTACGAGATCGTCCCGACCAGGCCAGGGTCGGCGGCCGCAGGGTCCATCCAGTTCCGTCGTATGAGCTCGGCCAGAATGAACTTGTAGAGAAAGCCGGTAAACACCCGGTGCACTGCGCCGTCCAGGTCCCGCAGGAACTCTGCGCGAGTACGTGACTGTCGCCAGTCGTCGATGAACCGACGATAACGATCGATTGGCCCGGCGGAGATCGTCGGAAAAAACAGTACGTAGGCGACGTACGCACCGGGCGACAGCTGTGTGATCAGACGGTCCTGGATGCTGATTGTGACATCGAGACTCCGGAACGTCAGATAGGAAAGTCCGAGAAATGCGAAGCCACTTTGCGCGAGCAATCGGCTCGTCAGAAGTGGGAACAACGCGAGGCCGACCGCCGGCCACGCCAGCCACCCAGGCGACGTGCGATCGCGTTTCAGCGCCAGAAATCCGATGGCAGTGACGTATTCGAAAACTGCGAAGCCCAGGACTAGCCACACGTCGCGCACTGGATAGCTCTGGCCAAGGACGTGCTCGCCCGAATATTGCACGACGAGCATGCCGAGTGTGGCCAGGAGAATCCACGCCTGGCGAATGCGACGGCCCCAGGCCAGAACAACCGCCGGCAGTGACGGATAGAGCAGGACACCCCAGTAGGTGAAATCCGCGTAGGGAATCATGTGAGCGACTCAGCCAGTGCGCGCCTATTGACTTTGCCGTTAGCCGTCACTGGAAACGTGGCAACGAGTCGCACAACGCGCGGCACCATGTACGCCGGCAGTCGAGCGGCCAGCGCTCGCCGCAACCGTACGCTAGCATCGAACTCGGTTTCGTCTGGCAGCGACTCGCCCAGCACGAACGCGCACAGCGCATCGACATGGTCATTGCGACGTAGCGGCAGCACCACGGCATCCCGAACCCCGGGCAGTTGACGCAGGTTGGCCTCGACGTCTCCGAGCTCGATGCGATAGCCACGCAGCTTGACCTGGTTGTCGTTCCGACCGTCGAAAAACAGGAATCCGTTGGCGAAGTGGCCACGGTCCCCGGTCCGATATGCGCGGGCGCCCTTCATTCGGAAAAAGCTGCGCGCGGTCAGGTCCGGGCGGTTCAAATAGCCGGTGCTGACGTTCGGCCCGGCGATGACGATTTCGCCTCGGTCACCAGTGTCCATCGGGCGATCTTCCCCATCGAACACACTGATATGGGTACCGGGCTTTGGCCGTCCGACCGGCAGGATTGGATAGTGTTCCAGTATGCTCCGGTCGATCCGGATCGACGTAGTGGCTACGGTGGCTTCCGTCGGTCCGTAGGTATTCCACACCGCACTATTGGGAAAACGCTGCTGGAGCTGCGCCGCCAGATCCCAGGGCAGTGTTTCACCGCAAAACAGAAAGCGGCGGACCCCTGGCAGCATGCTGGTATCGAAGCTCCCCGCGGCCAAACAAAGCTGCGCGAACGACGGAGTCGAAACCCACGTTGTGGTGCCTGACGCGGCAAGCGACGTGAAAAGCTGGCGCGGATCGGCGATTTCGGTGGCGGTTAGCGACACCAGCGTCCCGCCTGTAACCAGGCTCAGGTAGGTGTCCATGACCGACAGGTCGAAACTGAACGGTGCCTGATTCAGAAACACGTCCTGGCCGTTCCGAAGCATATGCTCATCGAGCATCCACTCCACGAACGATGTGAGACAGCCGAGTGTGATCACCACGCCTTTTGGTTCCCCAGTGCTGCCCGACGTAAACATCACGTAATACGCGTCGTCCGGTTTCAGCTTGACCGGTCGCGGTGCCACTCCATCGCGAACCGCGCTACGGATGGATTCCACCGTCAGCACCAGACGAGCCCCGGCAGTTTCGGCCACCCGCTCGACGCGTTGTGTCGGTAGCGAGACATCCAGGGGCACATACGGGTGCTTGGACTTGGCAGCGCCCAGGAAGCCGACCAGCATCTCCGGTTCCTTGTGGCCGATCACAACCACCGGCGAAGCGTCGTCACCCAGTGAACGTTGCAGGAATGCGGCAACCGCATCGGAGCCGGAGCCGAGATCCGCGTAGGTCAGGTGGCCAGCAGGGCTGACATGGGCCAGCTTGCGTGGCGCCCAAAGCCGCCAGGACTCGATCTGCGCCAACAAATCCAACACGAACCGCGACGCCGTGGATCAGAAGCCCTGGTAGACGAACTCGGGCGCCGAGAAGTTTCCGCTACCGTAGAGCAGCAGGAGCACCAGGAGAATCGCAAGGTAATAGAGCGCGAGCACTCCAGTCCGTGTGTGCGAGCTGGCCCAGAGGACTGTGAGAAGGCGCGACCAGCGCTCGGTGGTATTTCTGTGTCCAGAATGTGTTGTCGAGATCCAGGTCATCGCTGCTCAGCGAATCGCGGCCCGACGCGCTTCGACGAACGCGAGTATCTTGCGCGGTGTTGCCCATTCCTCGCGATCGAACTCGGCCGGCGACACCTCAACGCCGAGGCGGTCGGCGAGCAGCACCAGGAGCTCGACGACGCCCAGCGAATCAAGGAGATCCAGTTCGAACAGCTCCAGGTCGAGGTTGCGGCGAACCTCTTCAGTTCGAGTTATGCGCTCGAGCGCCGCAAGCACGTGCTCGGTGACTGAGGTCTGAACCATGCCAGTAGCGTCGGCAACCATAATTCGCCCCGCGTACAAGCGCAAGCCAGGCGAGCCTGGGATTGTGAAGATCTTGCAAGGGTTTGCGCGCGGCGCGTGACACAGATCAGCGAGCGAGCACCTGGGCCATTCGCACCAGCTCCGCGACGGAGTTTGCCTGCATCTTACGCATGACGCGTCGGCGACGGACCCGCACGGTGATGTCGCGAACGTTCAACTCGCGGGCGATTTGTTTATTGAGCAGACCGCGGACGACACCATCCATGACGTCGCGCTCGCCCTGCCTCATCGACGTCCAGCGCTCGCGCAGATCCGCGACGTTGGCATCGTTCTGGCGCCGCAGCCGATCCCGCTCGATCGCAGTCTGCACCGCAACGACGAGGTCCTGATCGCGGAATGGCTTCGGCAGGAAGTCAATCGCGCCTTGTTTCATCGCGCGTACGGCCAATTGCATGTCGCCGTGGCCGGTGATGACGATAACCGGCATGTGAATGCCAAGACCCGCCATGTCGGTTTGGAAGTCCAATCCATTCTGACCGGGCATGCGAATGTCCAGGACGACGCATCCCGGCGCTGGTTCGATCGAACCCAGATGAGAGACGAACTCTTGCGCGGTCTGAAATGCCATCGCGCAAAGCCCGACCGACGCAAACAGATCCTCGAGTGCGGCGCGAACTGACGGATCGTCGTCAACCACGAAGACGACCGGCTGTCCATTGGAACTGGTCTCAGCTGACGGCTCAGGCGCCATCGGTCCGTCCAAACGGAAGGCTGAACTGGACTGTCGTGCCGGTCGAGCGTGGTGTGGCCCAGATCCGGCCACTGTGCGCCTCGATGATGGCGCGACTAATCGTCAAGCCAATACCAAGACCGTCTTGTTTGCTAGTCCAGAAGGCGTCGAACAAACGAGTCTCCGCTTCGGACGACAGGCCAATTCCAGAGTCCGTGACGGCGATCACAATCGCGCCGGATGACGTGCATGAAGCTATGCTGAGTTCGCGCTCAGGCGATGGAGTCTGGTGCATCGCCTCAATCGCGTTCACGAGCAGGTTCGCAACGACTTGTTGAAGTTGGATCGGGTCCGCCCAGATAGTTGGTAGATTATCGGCAAGGTCCAGGCGGAGTGTAATGTCCCGGCGGTCCATCTCGTGGCGGGCAAGTTCCACCGCTTCGCCGATCACCGAATTGATGCTCAACGGCTCCCGCTGCGGGGCCGCGCCAGTCACCAGGCCGCGGACTCGTGCGACGACGTCGCTCGCGCGATTCGCATCGCTCACGATCCGTTCGACGGAGGCGTGTGCTCGCTGCAGATTCGGTGGCTCCCGGTCCATCCAGTTCAGCGCGGCGTTTCCGCTCGCGGCAATCGCGGCCAATGGCTGGTTCAGCTCGTGGGCAATCGACGCGGCCAGTTCGCCGAGACGGGACTGGCGTGCGACGCGAGCGAGCTCGGCGCGGGATTCGTGGACCGCCGCGACAGCCGTCACGAGTCGGAGCCCGAGATAGGTGGTAATCGCGATGGCCGAAATGCTAATTACCGCATTCGCGAGCCCCGATTCTCGCGAGCCATGCGAGCTCAGCAACAGGCTCACGACGGTGAGCACCACACACGCGCACGCCAATGCTGCTACGCCCCGTTTCGGCAGCATGCCGATGCCGACCAGGATGACGCCAACATAAAAGACGGCAACCGCGATCTCCCGGTCAGTCACCGTATCGACGACGAAGACGCAAGTGAGCAGGACGCCCAGCAACGCCAGGCGCAGCGCGAAGCGCGAACGCAGCGGCCCGGCCGCCCACGTCATCAGCGGTGGCTGCGCATACGACGCAGGAGCAAAGGGACGGAAAGCAAGCCGGCCAGAGCAGCGGTAGCGGCCAATGCGAGCGGCATCATCGACACGGTTTGGCTTGGGCTCGTTGGCACCTGAAAAAAGACCAGTCCCGCGGCAACAATTTTGCCATCGGGCTGTACCGCCAGCGCAACTGGCACCGCCCCCGCGTCGCCTAGCTTGCTCGTCGCCCGCCCGTTGGTCCCAAACGAACGATCGAGGCTCCCATCCGCGTTGTAACGTGCAAGCGCAAAGCCGCTCTCAGGCAACGCATCGCCTGATGCACTCGGCGCACCGAATTTTGCGCCGCCTGTGACCAGGCGACCGTTCGGCTGTACGGCGACGGCGCGTGCTCCGGAGCGACTGCCGTCGAAATCCGTTGTCACCAGACCGTCCTGACCAAACGACGTATCGGGCGCGCCGTCGGCGCGGAGTCGCAGGAGTGCGAACGGCGCCGTCCCACGCTCGTTCGACGCCGCGCTTCCGGCAAGTGCAAGAGCACCCGAGGGTAAAAGGGTGATGGCGGACACCTGCGGCTCTCGCGCGGGGATCTTCACCAGTCCGCGAGCTCCAAAAGTGGAGTCTGGTACGCCATCCGCGGTGTAACGTACAACAGCAAACGCCTGGGTTTCGCCACGCGTGAATCCGCCGACCACGATCCGCCCGTCGGGCTGGAGCGCCACAGCTGTCGCATGATCGAGTGACGGGCTCTCGGCATCAGCCGGAGTAAGGTCCGTGATCACCACGCCGTTCTGTCCAAATGTCGGATCGAGTTGTCCATCCGGCGTGAAGCGCACGAGCGCAAAATCATCGTCCGTCGCGGCGTTGGCGAATGCCGTCCCGACCGCGACAATGCGACCATCTTGCTGGAGGGCAACGGCCGCTGCGCTGGAGGCCGCGGTGCCGACGGGTGTCGCTGAAATACCGCTTAGACCGAATCGTCCATCGGGCGCACCGTCAGAGGTGTAACGTGCCACCAGAAGCGCGTCTGATCCTCCGCGCGAATAGAGCGTGCCCGCCACAACCAGCTTGCCATCAGGTTGCACGGCGATACTGTTGGCCTGTGCGCCGGCATCCCCAACCGAAGTCGACACGATACCCGATGACCCGAAGCCAGCATCGGGAGTGCCGTCGGGGTTGTAGCGCGCGAGCGCGAGTTGAATGGTTCCCGTATCAATATCACTTGTAAGTCCGGCCAGCACGACCTTTCCATCATTCTGCAGAGCGAGCGTATTAGCGACGAAGCTTCGCTGCGCAGCTCTGATCACCACGCTGCCGGAGTTCCCGAAGGATGTGTCGACCGTTCCATCCGGCTCGTAGCGGACGAGGCCAAAACCAGAGTCATGCGCCCAGGCCGAGGGTGCCGACAGGATGAGCATCGCGAGAACAGCACATATGGCCGGCCACATCCACCGCGGCACACTACGCCCCCCGCTTGGAAACGACGACGAGCGCGGCAGCACCGGTGATCGCGACCGCCGCCGCCAATAGCAGCGAGACCGGGATGCCAAACATCTCAGGCATCGTATCCGCTGGATCGCTCGGCGCCGGAAGCACGGCGGCTGCCAAAGGTGGCGGGGTTGGGGCGCCCGCGTCGATCACCTCGGCCGTCCATTCGGCGATGCGACCATTGCGGATCACTACGATGTTCGACACCACCTGGGTCGAGATACCAAGCTTACGCCAATCCTGCCGGGAAAACCGACCGGTCCAGGTGAGCGTATACCCATCGCTCAGCTTTTGCGGGGTGCCGAAGTTGAGGATCTCGATGCGGAGATCTTCGTCCATTTGCTGCTGGACCCAGTCCTGGATCTGCGTAGTGCCGCGCGCATCACCTGCGATTTTGAGCGTTGGTGTATCAGCGAGCTCGCCGAGAACAGCATCCATATCGAGCGTATTGAAGCCATCGCACATGACGCGCACTGTGACGATCGGATCATCATGCGCGGCCGCAATAGAAGGAAAGCCTGCCACTGCCAGAAGCCATCCAAGCAGCAGCCAGGCTCGGACGCTTCTCACGTGCCGATGAGCCCGGTCTGGCTGAGACCCTCGAGCGTCGCCGCGACGCCAAGCAACGTCATCAAGGCTCCGCTCAGCAGCGGCACCAGCGCTGCCAGTCGACGTGTTCGCTGAGTCTCCGGAAACAGGCGAAGCATCATTTGGCCGGCGTGGACCAGCAGCACTCCGGTGGTGACCAGCACAACAGCCATGCCAAGTCCGAACGCCACGATGAGCGTAAGGCCAAAGCCGAGGCGTCCGAGCGCGACTGAACTGAGAAGCACCACCAATGCGGATCCGCTCGGCACAATGCCACCCGCCAGGCCGAGAGCGAACAAGCCACGCCACGAGGGCGCCTGGTCGTACTCGTGCTCGTGCTCGTGCTCGCGGTGCGAGTGGGCGTGGGCGTGGGCGTGGTCTGGTCTACGCCGCAGCGCCACAATCAAAAAGCGGGCACCCACGATCAACACCACCGCGCCGGAGACGAGCGTCAGCCATGGGTACAGGCGGTCCGGAAAAATGAGGTTCGATGCGAGCACCGTGAGCACGCCCAAGACCAGGACCCCAAGTGTGTGCGCAACGGTCACGCTGATCGCCAGTGTCGCGGCGTGCACCATTGTTCCGCGCGTGCCAACGAGATAGGCAGCCATCATCGTTTTGCCGTGGCCAGGTGATGCGGCGTGGATCCCACCTAGTGCCGCGGCGCCCAACAACGCCAGAACGATAACCGTCGGATTCAGATCGGTAGCCGTCACCAGCGCCGCCAATGGATCTGATGGTCGCGCCACGGTGCCTTCACTGGTCGGTAGGTTTGCTGTCGCCGTGCTGCCATCGACAGTAAAGGACCAATCCGCGGCAGTGCGATCGAGTGGATTCTGCAGCATGTCATCCGGATACGAGCGCAATTCATCTGTCACATCCTGCGCCGGTGCATCGGACTGCTGGATCGTTGCACCAGGCCCGGCGTGGACGACGACCTCCCGCCAACCAATGCGAGCGGCATCAGCTCGATCCCGCAACGCAGCGTGATGTTCGACATTTGGTGCGATGGAGGACCGCGATTGCAGCCACATTTCCACGCGGACAAGCGGAATATCGCCCTGTCCAACAGGCTGCAAGACGGCGACATCCGAGACCTCCAGCGGCACGCGCACGCCGTCGATGCTCAGCTCAAGCTGCTGGCTGATTTCGGCAGCTTTGCGTTGCTTGTATGTATCCCATTCAGCCGCGCTGACTGTACTGTCACCATTCGTGTCAGCCGCCAGTCTCTCTTGAACGGAGGGAATTTCGGCGAAATCCAGTACGTACCGTACCGCGACTGCGTTGCCCGACAATTCGACGCGACTGTAATGGTTGATTGTGAAGTTCCCGAGTGGATGGGCCGACGTAGTGCTCGTACCCAGCGAATGGATCAACCACAGCAGCGCGACGAGTACACCTCCGCGTACGCATAGACGCTGCCTGCTCCGCATCGGCCGACACCTGTCAACGACGCGCAGCGCGCATCTTCGCGGCGAGCAAGCGCGTTCGCTGGCTCTGCAACGGCTTAGCGCCTGGCACCCGGGCGTTCTCCTTCATCACCTGAGCCGTAACAAGTGGAGTTTCAACGCTGGACGCCACGGATGTCTGGTCCCGAACGAGAGCTGGCACCGTCGGCTCGTCGACATAACCAAGCCGCCGCCGCACGGCCACATATCCCGCCCTCACTTCGGGAGCCGATAGTCGTACGCGACGCACGCCGACATCCAGCACCAGCAGTAGCGCCGCAAGCACCATCAGAACTGGCCAGAGTGGTTGTGTGGACCCTACCGAAGGCAGGGTGTGCGAAAACGCCTCCGACGGATCGCTAATGAGACGGCCGCCGGTACGGCGCACGATCGCGCCAAGCTGACTGTCGCTGCTGTTGGTCGCGGCGTACTCAGGCGAATAAGGCACGACGAAGCCACCGGAGGTTGTCGTCTGCGCGCCGTTGGCGTCTGTCTGTGTCACCGTCAGGGTATAAGTCCCGTCGCTCTGAACTGGGACCGTGGCTTCGTATTGCCCCGGTCCGACCTGTGGCAGGGGGACCGTCGTTGCGGTGCGGCCCGGCCCGTCGATAATGGCCTGAGTCGCCAGGAAGTTGAGGTAATGCCGGTCCGGTTGTTCGCTACCAGTTTGCGCCTCGAGTGTAATTCGCGCCTGATTCCCCTCGATTTTCACAGTGATCTGGCGATTCGGATCTTCGGCTGGCCGCGCCGCGCGCTTTACCAACTGAGCCCAGAATTGACTGAAATCCGACCATTGAAGCCAGCGCGACGCCCACGTGTTCTTCGCGTCGGAGGTCCAGGCCAGGACCCTGCCCAGTCCGTACTGCCACTCCGCGAGGATCGGATCCAGCTCATGCGAAGCCAGGATAACGGTGCTTTGGGGTTTAGCTGTCGTCGCGACGTAGCCCCGAAGCGGAGGCGCGCTTTTCATGTCAATCCCATCGATGGCTGGATTACTGACGACCGCTACAGGCGTGAAATCCTCTTCTACGATGGCCGCGCGTTGCACCTGCTGCGTCTCTTTGACCAGCAACTGCGGAAGGTCGAATGGATCATTGCCGTCGTAGTAGCGACCGTGGCCGAGTTGCGCCAATTCCTGGAGTAGCTGAGTATCGGCGTCTGCGCCGATGCCCACGGTGCTCACGGTCACTTGCGCGGCGTCCATCTGCTTGGCCAACTCTTCGTACGGTCCACGCGGCGCCTCGCCGTCGGTCAACAGGATGATGTGCTTGATCTTTGCGTCAAGTGGAACCAGTGCGTCGAAGCCCTCCTTCAGGGCTGGATAAATCTCCGTTCCTCCGCCGGGTTGCATGCGAGCAATCGCATCCTCGATTGGCGTGAGATCGCTGGCAAATGTGGGGTGAATCATCCACTGGTTGTGATCGTCGAATGCGAGCAGACCAACCTGGTCGTACTCGCCAAGTAACTCGACGGCCGCCAGCGCGGCCTCCTTGGCCAGGTCCATTTTGGATGCACCGCCGGGTCCGCCGGCCATCGAGCCCGATACATCCATCACGATCATCAACGCGACGCTGGTGGACAGACTCTTCCCGCGCAAATCCATGCGTACCGGCAACATCTCCTCAAGCGGAGTGCGCGCGTAGCCACCCGGACCAAACGCCTGGTCGCCTCCCAGCACGAGCAGACCGCCGCCATGATCGCGCACATAGCTCTTGAGGGTTTGCATCCGCCCGTCAGGCAGGCTGTCGGCGGCGACATCAACCAGCACCACGCTGGCGTACCCAAGCACGTTCGCGGTATCGAGCGCCGCACCATTGGGAGTGGTCGTGTCGACCTGGAGCCCGGCGGCGTGGAGTGCATCCGCAAGATACTTTCCCTCACCCGGTGATCCCTCGACAATGAGTACGCGGGGCGGTCCTTGCACGATGACGTACGCGGCGGCCGAATTGTTCTGCACCAACGTGTCCTGGTCAGCTCGCACTTGCACCTGCAACATGTGGTGTCCATTTGGTAGCGGTTCGATTGGAAGCAGAAGTCGACTTTTGCCGGGCTCGATGTTCACCTGTTGGGTGGTTACCAGCGTGCCATCTATCGTTAAATACAGGTCGGCAGGCGTGCTCACATTCGATTGAATCTGAGCGCTCACGCTAAAACGGTCGCCCTCACGGACTTGTGACGGCGCATCCAGTGAGCTGACCAGGACCTCGGGCCCATCGCTGGGCGTCAACTGCAGAGCGACGATCTGGACTCCGGCCGCGGCAGCCAACGCAGCAGCAGTCTCCGCATTGTCTGAGTTCTCGAAACCATCGGATAGCAATACCAGCCGGCGCGCCGCGGCCGGCGGAAGGACTCCCATTCCGGTGCGAATCGCGGCTGCAATATTGGTGGAGCTCGGCTCAACCGCCGATGACAGACTCAGTCGCGGCGGCTGCGCGTCGGGTGAGAGCGCCCGATCGATAACCGCTTCACCCCCGAAGGTGATGACAGCAGCTTGATCCTGGACTCGCTTACTGCGCAGTGCGTCGGCCAGCCAGCGCTCCTGCTCGATCTGCATGGCTGGCGTGATGCTGTCCGAGCGGTCCACTAAGAAGGCAACCGCAAGGTCGTCGGCGGGCAGTTGTACGCGTGGTTCGGATAACGCCAGCAGGAGCGCCGTGACGCCTGCCAGCCGAAGGACCAAAAGCACGTGCCTCCGCACGGGCGGCATGTACACGCGCGTCGTACGCCACAGGAACCACACGACCACAGCGCACAGCGGTGCCACCAACAACACGAGAGGGCGTTCGAAGCTGAGGCTCACCGCCTCCTGAGTCTAGTAGTCCAGACGCGCAGGGCAAGACACCAACCGCCGACCTGTCGATACGCCATATACATTTGTATACGGAACGGCTGCGTCAGGGTCGTGTGGTACAGTGACGGCCGAGTGACATCCGACCCTCCGAGTAGTTCTTCCATAACCGGTGCACCATCCGCGATGGGCGAGGTACGCTGCGCAGACTAAACTGATTCGCTAGTTGGTTCTGTGAGCGCATGCCCACCACGGAGTCGGAAGCCGGGTGGGTATTTTTGTGGAGCAGTGCCATGCTTAGCGAGATTTCGCGAGGACACAGGTGAGCGTTGAACTGCGGCCGCAGCGTGCAGACGTTGTCGCCGCGCGGCCGCTGGCTCCGGATTCACCGGCGCGCGCTCGCGTTCGGCAGCGCGGCTTGCCGCTGGTGGACCTGGTCGTCATTCTGGGATTGATCGGGCTCACGTACAGCCTGGCGCAGGCAGCATCGCTGTGGTCGGCTCCACTTGCGACGCACGTCGAGATTGACCTGGACGCCGCGGCGCTGCCAGGCTACGCGCTCGCCTCCATCGTGCGTATGGCTGCGGCGTATGTGCTGTCGCTTGCATTCAGCCTCGTGTACGGCCGCCTCACGGCATCCGGGCGTTGGGCCGAGCGGCTGTTGCTACCGCTCCTGGACATCCTCCAGAGCATTCCGATCCTGTCATTCATGCCAGGTGT
>Ga0213876_10002094_pt1 | contig 11802 bp, 10 predicted proteins | sample BarmaccomBMRX_R9_FD_160113 | JGI IMG/M metagenome (GOLD analysis project Ga0213876, IMG submission 160113) | Root-associated microbial communities from Barbacenia macrantha in rupestrian grasslands, the National Park of Serra do Cipo, Brazil - RX_R9 | ecosystem: Host-associated > Plants > Roots...
GGAACAACTCGACGGCCGAATCGACTCGCGGCAGCACCGGCCGGCTTCGCATTACCTGGCCGAAGTGTTGCGCCAGCGGTGTCTGTGCCGACGGCCGGCCCAGCACCGACCCCAGTGCGGCATCGGGACGCTGTCCCGGCACCCGCGGGTCGAGTATCAGTAGCGGTGGAGCGTCCCGCCGGGTTGCCCATTGGGCCGCCGTTCGTGGCGCGTGCACGATGTTCTGCGGCACCGCCAGTAGCACGTCGACCAACTCCATCAGCCGATAGCCGTCGGTTCGCTCACTGATATCGACCAGCTGCCACGGGATCTGAGCGGGCACCGTGCCTTTGAATGTGGTGGCCTGCGCCCGGGCGCGCACCAGTTCTTCCGCGCTTGGTCCCGATTTCGGCACCGCCAGTAGTCCCCACGGGACCCGGGCGAGACGGGCGGTGGGGGAGACGAACAGCACCGCACGCGGCGCCGCGATGCATTCTGCCAGCAACTGCCAAGCCGGTGTGGCGATCAGGAGCACGCCCAAAATGTAGGCGGCGTTCAGTTCGGTGCCCGGCGCGGCGAAGGGCCCCCGGGTGAACGCCCGCTCGATCGCGCCGTGTCGACTCTCCGACTCGCGCGGTTCGGGCAGCGCGTCAGCCAGTTCCTGAAGTGCCGCAAGCAGAATCGGTTCTTCCACCACCCAGGTGATCGTCCTGGACGGCTGCCCGACCACCCGCAGACTGGCATACGTGGCGACCCCGACGTCGGCGAATCGTAGGACGAAGGTCAGCCGGTCGGGATCGGTCATGGCCAGGTCGACCAGGCCGGTTCGGCCGCGGTGACGTCACGGCCGTACCGTTGTAGGGCCAGCGCGCGGTAGTGACTCATGATGGGTGGGGCATCCGGTTGCATCTGCAGCGGGGGCAAAGGGCCGAGCCGGGTCAGCGCACCCCCGGTGCGCAAGGTTGGTCCCATGGCTGCGAGCGCGACTTCAGGCTCGATGATGACCGGCGTGGTGGCGGTCGTGGCCCATTCGCCGAAGTCACGTCGCGCCGGCTCGGCACTGAAAGTTCCTCGCGCGCCGTGATATTCCACGAGCTCACTGACGAGCTCCGTGTTGTCCCATTCCCAGGCGACGGCGAAGGCGCTGGCCAGGATGGGTGCCGAAACATTGCTTGCCCAGCGCGACCTCGCGTCGGCGTCGGCGATCGAATAACGCACCGAGTCGACCGCCAGCGCTGCCGGCACCTTGAGCTCGGCGGCCTGCTCGAGCTTCGGCATCGCACGCCGGTACTGCGGACTGCCGACTTCGGCACGGGTCACGCCGAGCGACTTGATCTGCCGCGCTTCGGTTTCCCGCCACGTTTCTGCGGGGTTACCCGCTCCGTCGAATCCGAGGTCCGACAGCGCGTCCGCGCGCCAGACCGTCCCTAGGTGGTTGTCTAACTGTGCGTACTGCAGCCAACTGCTGCGCGGCGACGAGTCGAGCCACTCCCGCGCCTGCGCGATCAGCTCGACCGCTTCGCCAAAGCGACCCCGGAAAATAGATATCCAGCTGCGCTGCAGGAGGATTCGGTGAATATGAAGCGGCTTTTCCAACTCGCGCCAATGCCGCTCGGCGTGTTCCCAGCATTGGTCCGCGGATTCCAGCCCGCCAGCCGCCAATCGGGTGAGGCCTAAGAACAACCAGCAGCGCGAGACGTCGTGAGCCCGGGCGTGTCGAGCGATGACGGGGTACGCCTCGGAGACCAATTGCTCCGTTGCCCAGCGATCACCCGCCGACCAGCACGCCGCGGCCCGCTCTAGTTGTGTTCTGGCGCTGGCCAGTTCCCATCCGTTCGCCTGCGCCCTGGCTCCGGCGCGACGCAGCCAGGGCTCGGCCTCGGTCAGCCGGCCCGTCTCCACGCAGAATCTGCCGTACGCGGCGGCGCCGGTAACTCGGAGGTAGTCGGTGGCTTCGGAGACTTCCTCCGCACGGTCGATGGCGTCTATTACCGTCTGCCACAACGGGATAGACCTCACGTGCAGGTCGTCGTCGCAGAGTGCGATCGCACACCGGATTCGCGCGTGGGTGAGCAGGTACGCGTGTTCGGCGGCGAGGCCGGGCAAGGCGTCATCGTCCGGGGCGGCCAGCGTGCGCAGCCCGTTGTTGGCGCCCTCGTGATCGCCCAGTGCTGCGGCCAAGCCGATTTCCAAAAACTGTGCGCGCCGCGAATATCGGCGGACCATGCGGTCGACTTCGGTGTTGGACATCCGCACCTGGCCGGCCGCCTCGGGCATCGTCCCCGCGCGGATCGCCAAGTAGACTGCCAAACAATCTCGAATGCGTCGGATCGACTCTTGCACCCCGTCATTCGCGCCGCGCAACAGGTAGATTTCGCCCAGCTGCGCCAAGACTTCCAACAAGAAATCGTCCCGGTCGGCGTGCTCGATCTGCGGTACCAGGGACAGCAGCAGGTCCCGCGCCGCGACCTCGTCGGCGGCGAACGTCATGCGACGAGCGCGCTCCAGTTCGTCGGGGATCGGCACTGCTGCATAATAAATCCGTTGTGCCGACCGGTGCGGCGGACGCGTGAGTGAGGCACGCCCGCCGCCCGGAGACCGACAGATCAGCCGCATGTCACCTTGATGTTGAAGTCCTTGGTGATCATGCCGGCCATGGGGTTCTTCAAGTCGGCACCCTGCGCCTGACCGGTGATGGTGTAGGTCTTGCCGTCCACCGCTACGGTGGCCGAACCCACCTTTTGTCCCATGTTGTTGGCGACCGACAGGGCGTTGCCGTCGACAACAAGCGCCAGCGACTCGACGGTCGGCGTGGGCTCGTCGGTCATCACCACAGCCAGCGCCTGCTGCTGGCCACCGGTGGAACCGCTGCCGATGTCGATCTTGCCGGCCTGCTTGACACAGGTCACCGAAGCCGGGTTGAGGCCTGGCAGGTCGGTGCCACCGACCTTGACCTGGGTGCCCCCGCTGCCGGTGGCGACACTGGCCGGGCCCGCGCTGTGGCTGCCGCTCGAGCAGGCCACCAGCGCCGATGCGCAGCCCAGGGTTGCGATCGCACCCACGAGAACTCGTTTCACTGGATTTCCTTCCGTTCATGCGTCGCCCCGTTGGCGTCCGGCATGGGAGCAAGTACAGTCCGCTCAAGTTGCTACCGATCCCAATAAATGCGGGGCAGACCCCGTCAAGCGGTGAAGGAGACACCCGATGGCGAAAGTGAGATGGTTGGAAGCGCCTGAGGCCCATGATTTTCCGGCGGCCGGCGACTATCTGGACTTGCTCGCGGAGCCACACATCGTCAAACAGCTGACCGACAAGCTGCGTGCGGGAACGGTTGTGCACAAGTTTGCAAAAGACATTTTGCGGGCGGCACAACTGAGTCTGCTGCCGTCCGATAATCCGCATGTGGCCGCCGATTTGGCCAAAATCAAGAAGAAGCAGTCGCTTTCGCCGATCCTGCTGATCCGCGGCGACTATGCGACCGGTGTTCCGTTGCAGATCGCCGACGGCTACCACCGGGTCTGCGCGAGCTATTACACCGACGAGAACACCGACATCCCGGTCGTCCTCGTCTAGCCGGTCGCTATTCCTCCACCGCGACGCCGCCTCGCGGGCGCCGGCGCCGATGCGACGTCTTGCCGGTGGGGCGGCGGTTACGCAGCCCGGCCCTGGGCTCGTCGGCGACCTTGGTGGCTTCGGAGTCCTCGACTTCCTTGGCCGCTTTGGTCTCTGTGGGCGTGGGGGCTTCCTGCGTCACCGGAGCGCCTTCGGTCTCGGGCTCCGGGGCCTGGTCGGCCTCGACCGTCTCGGCCTCGCTGGTGTCGGCCTCGACCGTTTCGGCCTCGACCTCCGCAGCGTCGTCGTCGCCTTCTTCGGCCGCATCGTCGGGGGTCTCCTCGGGCTCGTCGGTCCCCTCGGTCTCGTCGGCGTCCTCGCTCTTGCGGCCCTTCCTGCGACGGATCCGCCGTTCTTTTGCTTTCTTCGGCTTGAGCGGTTTGGGCGGAGGCGGCGGCATCTCGGCGACAAACGACAGATAGAACGCGGCGAACCCGAGCAGGGCGATCGCAGCCGCGGCTCCATAGATCGCGAACAGCCACTGTCCGGCCGTATCGAGGCTGAGCCAGATCTCGCTGATCGCGGTGCCCACGATCAACACCCCGGCCAGCACGTCCGCGACGATCGACCAGGTCCTGATGGTCAGGGCCAGCTGGGGAGTGCCCAGCTCCGGCTTTCGGGTGCGCAGCAGCGTGAACACCACCGGCAGCGCGGTCAGACCGAACAGCACACCCGTCACGATCCGAAGGGTCGTCCCCAGCCCATGCGTAGTGTCGCCCATCAGCTCGGGCCAGCGCGGCAGCACGAAATAGAAGTAGAGGACGCCGGCAGCGACCGAAAACGACGCCTGCCACAGGACCGCGACCTTGCGCCCCATACGCCTCCTCATGCTGTGAGCTCGGGCCAGCCTAAGGCAACCGAGCCGCAACGTGGCTGTCCGCGCCTCGAAAGAGGGCGACCAATTGCGGAGGATGCGGGATTTGAACCCGCGAGGGCTGTTAACCCAACCCGCGTTCCAGGCGAGCGCCATAGGCCACTAGGCGAATCCTCCGCCGCCATGGTAGCGGCTGACGCCGCCCAGGGGTCCCGCGGCCACGTCCGGGCCCCCCGGCGCAGGTACTACACTCGCCGATGGACCCCGCGCGGCGTCTATCCTGTGAACTCCCCCAGGGCCGGAAGGCAGCAAGGGTCAATGGGCTCTGTCGGGTGCGCGGGGTCCCCTCTTTGACCCACTCTTGGACGGCGAAAGGCCCCCGCAAAGCTATGGTGTCGTTCGATTCGCTCAGCCCCGAGGAGCTGGCGGCCGTGCACGCGCGTAACCAGCAAAACTACGCGGAGCTGCAGGCCATGAAGCTGGCCTTGGATCTGACCCGCGGCAAACCGTCTGCCCAGCAGCTCGACCTGTCCAACCAGCTGCTGAGCCTGCCCGCAGAGAATTACCGCGACGAGGAGGGCACCGATACCCGCAACTACGGCGGCCTGCATGGACTTCCCGGGTTGCGAGCGATCTTCGGTGAGCTGCTCGGCATTCCGGTGCAGAACCTGATCGCCGGGAACAACTCCAGCCTGGAGTTGATGCACGATGTCGTCGTCTTCTCGCTGCTGCACGGAGGCGTCGACTCGCCGCGCCCCTGGATTAACGAGCCGGAGGGCGTCAAGTTCTTGTGCCCGGTCCCGGGCTACGACCGGCACTTTGCCATCACCGAGACGATGGGCATCGAGATGATCCGGGTGCCGATGCTCGACGACGGACCCGACGTCGACCTGATCGAGGAGCTGGTGGCCGTCGACCCGGCCATCAAGGGGATGTGGACGGTGCCCGTGTTCGGCAATCCCACCGGCATCACCTACTCGTGGGAAACCGTGCGCCGGCTCGTCCAAATGCGCACCGCCGCGCCCGACTTCCGTTTGTTCTGGGACAACGCGTACGCGGTGCACACACTGACCCATGACTTCGTCCGCCAGGTCGATGTCCTTGGGCTGGCCGCCAAGGCCGGCAACCCGCACCGTCCGTATGTCTTCGGGTCCACCTCGAAAATCACCTTCGCTGGGGCCGGGGTCAGTTTCTTCGGCGGGTCGCTGGGGAACATCGCCTGGTACCTGCAGTACGCGGCGAAGAAGTCGATCGGACCGGACAAGGTAAACCAGCTGCGGCACCTGCAGCTCTTCGGCGACGCCGACGGGGTGCGCCTGCACATGCTGCGCCACCAGCAGATATTGGCGCCCAAATTTGCCGCGGTGCTCGAGATTCTGGATAAGCGGCTCAGCGACTCGAAGATCGCCTCTTGGAACGAGCCCAAGGGCGGCTACTTCGTCAACCTTGACGTGCTGCCCGGCACGGCGCGCCGGACCGTCGCTCTGGCCAAAGACGCCGGCATCGCGGTCACCGAGGCGGGTGCGTCGTTCCCGTACCGCAAGGATCCGGACGACAAAAACATCCGGATCGCGCCCACCTTTCCGCCGCTGGCGGACCTGCGCAACGCGGTCGACGGGTTGGCGACCTGCGCGCTGCTGGCGGCTTCCGAGTTCTTGCTCAATCGGGGACTCGCCGCGGCGCCGACCGGGCGCTGAGGCCGGGCGCCGGCCCGCGCCCAGACCCCCTGTCCACGGGGCCCAGGACGGACCTTTCACACCAGCGCGGGCTCCGGCTCGGTTGCCCGCGCTACGCTCTCGACCTCCCGAAAGGGTCTCCCCCGTCGAAACATCGGATTCAGCGTCAGCTCGGCGGCCGAATAGTCGCCGTGGCTGTCCAGGCCGTTCGAGAAGCCCTCGGGCCGCGTCATCGTCGAGTACGTCTTGAAGAGATAGTCCCAGATCGTCAGCACGAACCCGTAGTTGGAGTCGGTGTATTCGATGTCGCGCCCGTGGTGGATGTCGTGGAACGCCGGGGTGCAGAACAGGCGGCTGATCCGGCGTTGCACCCGCTGCCCGACTTGCACGTTGACGTGTAAATACAAGACGAAGAAGAACGTCATCGTCTGCCAAATCATCACCGAACGCAGCGGGATCGCGAAGATCAACACTGCCGCCGCGGACACCCACGCCAGGATCGCATGCTCAACGAAATGCGCACGGCCGCCGGTTGTCGCGTCCAAGTGCTGATCCAGGTGGTGGACCATGTGATACATCCACAGGTACTTCGACCTGTGGAACACCAAGTGCATTGCGTACTGGCCGAAGTCCAAAATGATGAAATCGATGATCATGAACGCGATGCCGCCCATCCACGACGGGCGGTGCCAAAACGAGATGTGCGATGCGGCCAGCACGACGGGTGTGATCGCGATCGGAAGGGCCACCAGGCGGTAGATGCACCCCACGGCGATGTTCCGCCGTACCCGCTGCCACAGGGGTTCTTTCGTCGAGTCGTAGCGGAATCGCGGAATGAGCGCTTCCACGGGCAACAAGATGACCCACAATATGATCCAGGTGAGGAACTCCCAGCTTGTCGCCGCGTTGATGATGGAACCAATAAGGGGCATTGGTCGTCCTTTCCGTTGCACTGATGCTGGACCTAGCATGCGCATGCGGACTGGATGATCTCTTGCAAGATCCTTGAATTGCTTTCGCTGAATCCTTGTGCTGGAAGGGATTACGCATCAGCCGGCAGCATCGAGCGATGCACACGAAGCCATTTCGCATCGGCCTCCGGCGCGCCGGCATCGGAATCGTTTGGGGCCGAAGAACATCGAAGCACATCGAAGAACATCGAAGCACTCGAGCCGCGGGTGCGGTATTGGGCCGTTGGTAGACGCTGAGCCGATCGGCCGTTTTACGCCGACGTGGCCGCCAGTTCGCGGGCGGCGGTTGCGATGTCCGTCAGGAGCTCGTCGATGTCGTTCGTGGTCGTTGTGGGGTTGAGGAAGACTAGTTTCAGGTGGACCTGCGGCGTGCCGTCCGGACCGGTGATTTTGGTGCGGGCGAGCAGTGCCCGGCCGTCGGTCATAAGTTTCCTGCGGATAGCCGAGTTCCACGCGTCCTCGTCCTCGACCGTGGCCGCGTCCGTGCTCCGGCAGCGGAAGATCACCGTACTGAGGATGGGCTCTGCCACCAGGGCAAGGGCGTCGGTTGCGGCGATCCGGGCCGCGGCATGCTGTGCCTGTTCGTGGCAGGCGTCCACCCAGGCGCCCATGCCTGCGCGGCCGACTGTCAGCAGCGTGGCCGCGATCTTCAAGGCGTCAGAGCGGCGGGTGGTCTGCAAAGAGGTGCTAAGCAGAGAGGTGAAGCCGGCGGCCTCGTCGTCGGACGGGTTGAGGTAGACGGCCTGTTCGTCGAGACAGTTCATGTGTCGCCGATCGCGCACGAGGAGCACGCTGGATGAAGCCGGGGTCCAGCCGAACTTGTGTAGGTCGAACGCGATCGAATCAGCTTCGGCGAGTCCGTCGAGCAGCGATGCGAGCTGCGGCGAGAACAGCGCGCCGATCCCGTACGCCGCGTCGACATGCAGCCACATCCGGTACTCGGTGGCCAGCGCCGCGAGATCGGGCAGCGGGTCGAACGAGCCGTGGTCGGTGGTGCCGGCCGTCGCGACCAGCGCTACCGGAACCTCATCGGCGGCCAGGCCGGCGAGGATCCGCCGCGCCTCTCCGGCGAGCATGCGGCCTCGCTCATCAACCGGCACGGTGAGCACGGCGTTCCGGCCGAGGCCGAGGAATGCGGCAGCGCGTGCGACGGAGAAGTGGGCGGCCGCGGAGCAGAGGATGCGGGGGCGGATTGGTCGTCCGGAGAGGCCGGCCCGGGACACCGCACCGGAGCCAGGGCCCGCATCGTCTGCCTCCTGAAGGGCATGGTCCCTGGCCAAAAGCAGCCCCATCAGGTTGGAGATGCTGCCACCGGGGGTGAGGGTTCCGGATGCGTGGGGGCCGTAGCCGACCCAGGAGGCCATCTCAGCGATGAGCTGCCGCTCCAGTTCGAGCGCGAAGGGGCCGCTCTCCCAAGCGTGCAGCGACTGGTTGAGTACGCCCGCTACTAGTTCGGCAGCGGCGGCCGCGGCGGTGGGCGCACACTGCATGCGGGCTACCGCGGACGGATGGGTGAGGTCGACCGCCCACGTCGCGTACGCCTGGAAGAGGTCGGTGACCCGCTGGGCGCTGGGTTCCTTGGTGAGGAAAGTGCCGCCGCCCAGAGCCTGCTGGACCGCGGCCTTGGCCGCCTCGGGTCCGCCGGGGGTGACGGGGCCGCCGCGTTTGACCGCGGCGTCATCGAGGGCGCCAAGGGCCGTGTCGAGGAGTTCCTTGAGCTGGTGTCGGCCCTCGGGGCTGCCTGCCAACGCTGCCTTGCTGCCTGTGTCGATCATTTGCGTAGGGTGCCTTTCGGTTCGGGTCCTTCGGTGGAGGTGGGGTTTTGCCGGGCCGGCCAGGTGTTGAGGATGACGCCGATCGACGCCGTCACGACGGCGGCGAGGCCCAGCAGCTGAGCCGGGGAGAGGATTTCGTGCAGGACCGCGAGCGCGACCAGGGCGCCGATCGCGGGTTCCAGACTCAGCAGAACCCCGAAGACCAGCGCAGACACCCGCCGCAGCGTCTCTATCTCGCAGGTGTAAGGAACGAGGGACGACAGCATCGCGACGCCGAATCCAAAGGCGAGTACGTCGGGCCGGGTGAGCGCTTGCCCGCCGTGGGCCAGTCCGGCGGGCAGCGAGCACAGGGTACCGAAGGCCATGGCGAGTGCCAGGCCACCGCCGCCGGGCAGCATCGCCCCGACCTTCGCCGAGAGGGGCACATATGCCCCCCAGAAGACCGCGCAGGCAAGGGCGATCAGTAGACCGGTCAGGCCGGCCGCCCCACCCTGCCAGCCGAGCAGCGCGATACCACTCGCCGCGATCACGACCCACAGCCGGTCCTTGGCCCGCCTTGAGGACAGCGCGGCGACGGCGAGGGGACCGGCCATGCCCAACGTCAGGGCCACACCGACCGGCATGCGTGCCATGGCCAGGTAGAAGCACAGGTTCATGCCCGCGATAGCCACGCCGAACGCGGCGACGGCGCCCGCGGTACGGCGGTCCAGGCGAAGTGAGGGCCGCCACCACAGCATCAGCACGACGGCCGCGAAGCCCAGCCGCATCAGGGTCATCGCCGCAGGGCCGGCCGTGCCGAACAGCTGCTTGGCGAACGCCGCACCCAGTTGCGTGCTCACCATTCCGGCGAGCATGAGAAGCGGCGCCGGAACGGCGTCTACTCCCGCGCGCCCGGCGGTTGTCGTGCCGGTAGCGATCTGCGCAGTCATGACTTGTCGCTGTGGTCGGCGAAGTAGTTGATGTCGCGGAGCATGGACGTGATCGCCTCGGAAGGCGCGTTGTGGTGCCCCGGACGGGTGCCAAGCAGCCGAGCGTGGCGTTGCAGCGTGGATCGACCGAACGGCAGTGCGCCGGCCTCCAGATAGCGGATGGCACCGGTCCCGTCGCGTTGGGGGGTGACTTGGGAGTGGGCGTGGATGCTTGCGCTGAATGGGATGTCGAGGGTCCCGGCGGCGAACGCTTGCGCGATCGCGGCGGCCGTGTCGCCGGCGGCCAGGATCGGCTGGACCAGCTCGTCGACCTCGCTTTCGATCCACTGCTGCTCCTCTTCGACCTGCTCTTGGTCGACTCGCACGAAGTCAAGCAGGTCGGAGGTGGCCAGACGGGTGGTACGGATGCCGGCGATGTTGGCCTCGACGTCGGGGATCCCGTAAGCCTCTTGGTTGGTCTTCGTGATGATCTTCGCGGCGCCCCCGAGGCGCCCGGTCAGGCCGCCGTAGAGGATGAGAGCGTCCGCTTTGTCACGCGCGCGCGGGAACACGCCCATGAATTGGTGAAGCACTCCGAAGACCTCGACAGTGGGCGGCAGGTATCGGCGTGCGAGACGTGGAATCGCGCGCAGTGCCGCGACATCTTGAGCTAGTGCCCCACCTTGGGGATATGCGATGGACACGCAGCGGACGCCCTCGCGGGCCGCGAGGATCGCCTCCAGCAACGTGATGGCCAGGCTGAGAGAGGGCGGCACGAGCACCGCGGTGAGTGTTCCGAAGAGCTCGCGATCGACGATCACCCCGGCCCGGGCCAGGGTTCCGCACGCCGCGTCGACCTCTCGCCAGGCCTCGAGTGAAACCGGCAGTGGAACGTCCTTGCAGTACGGCAGGTTGTAGGCGATTCCGCCGCCTTCGAACGACGTGATGCCCGAGGCGATGGCTACCGCGAAGAGGTCGCGGGCGTCGGGTGAGCCGTGACGGATCTCCAGCGGCGCCTGCACGCATGCGTTCAGTTCGCGGCCGCGTTCCCACCCGTGGCTGACCAGGGGATAGCCGTTGAGGTTGGTGGGCGACGTCTGCAGCGTTGCAGCCGCGACGTCGAAGTGCCGGAGGCGCGTGTGCGCGTCGATGGTGACCGGCAGCAGGTCCGGTGCCGCACCGGCTTCGAGTTGTTGGAGCAACGAACGCATTTCGTCGTGACCGCCGACGCCGCACCGGGGTTGCAACGCGGGGATGCCAGTGTCGGCCGCGGCACGCAGGACGGTGTGGGCACTGGCCTTGGTGGAGCCTCGCAGGTATTCGATTACCTCGGGGAGGTCGGGCAAGTCGAGTGTTTCGTCGACGGTCAGATCGAGCAATCCCTGGCGCGTCATGAGCCGACCGTAGCCAGCGTGGGTCGGGTCTGTCGTTCGCCGAGGTCTTGGGTGTTGCGTTCGCCGGCCAGGTGGTCTAGCAGGGCGCCCAGCTCGTTTGCGTCCTCAAGAATGTGGTCGACGCCAAGATCCAGCAGCCGACTGGCGGTGTCCGCACTCTTGTGGCTGCCCACCGAAAGGTTGCCGCCGACGATGATCGGGCATGCGAGTTGTCCGGCCGACCGTAGTTGCGGCAGCGCTTTGAGGTCCTCATAAGCGTGGCCATTGAGGCTGCCGATGAGGACTGCCTCTGCGTGTGGGTACGCGTGGTAGGCCTCGGCGAACTCCTCGAGTGGGGTGCAGACCCCGAGGTTGATGACGACGAAACCTTTCTGGCGCAGCATCATCGCGATGAGCTGGTTGGCGACCGCGTGCGCGTCGCTGGCTGCGACACCGAGGATGACGACGCGTGGCGCGGCATCGGTGTTGGTGGTGGCGTTCATGGTGTTCTGCCTTTCGGGCGCTTGGATCGGTCGTATGTGGGGGTGGGACGGGGGTCAGTCGTCGAAGGCGGCGAACAGCTCGCGATCGCTGATGGCGGCGAGGCGGTCTGGATCGAATTCGTCGGCGTCCGCGCTCGCGAGGGAGTCGAGCACGAGGTTGATGGCGGGGATGAGGCCCCAGACTTCGCGGT
>Ga0213876_10002095_pt1 | contig 11802 bp, 7 predicted proteins | sample BarmaccomBMRX_R9_FD_160113 | JGI IMG/M metagenome (GOLD analysis project Ga0213876, IMG submission 160113) | Root-associated microbial communities from Barbacenia macrantha in rupestrian grasslands, the National Park of Serra do Cipo, Brazil - RX_R9 | ecosystem: Host-associated > Plants > Roots...
GAGGAATATCCGATGGTGCTGCTCGAGTGTCGTGGCCTGGATTCGAAGCGCGCTCCCAAGGCCGACCGACTCTCGCCGCAGACCTGTTGGACCAACGCGACCACCGAGCGGTTCCAGTCCGATTCCAACTACGCGAGCAACGACCAGGCCTACCCGCCGTGGCGGCTGGACAAGTACGCCTCGGCCGCACAGCGATCCGCCCTGTACGGAGCGCCTACAACAAGGCCCGAGGAGTGTTTCGGCGCGGCGCCTGAGGAGTACTGGGTCCCCTTCATCGCGCTTGGCGGTACCAAGTACTACGGCGGGCCGAACGGCTGCGCGGGCACCGCGCCCGAGGCAACCGGTGACAGCAACCAGGCGATGCCGAGCAACGAGACCTACGGCATCACGCAGACCAACGGCCAGGGTTCGACGAAGTTCGACATGTGGACCGCGGACACGAACACGTCATTGGGCTGCTCGGCAAGAGTTGTGTGCAGCCTGGTCGCCGTGCCGATCATGGGCATCAGCTGCGATCCCGCAGCCGAAGGGCTGCCGGACGACGACAAGCCGCCAGCGCCCGACATCGAGCAAGCCACCGCCGAGTGCGTGAAGAAGGGTCACTTCGCACCGGGTGAGGTTGGTGACGGGAACGGTCACGAGGACGCCACGGTGAGCGGTGCGCTGTGGTGGGCCGCGTCGAACTGGCGGAACCGGCTGTCCGTCCCACTCAGCTTCGCGCAGACGCCGAGTGTCTGCGACGTGGTGGGTGCGGGCGCGGCCGTTCCCGTGTACGGCTCCGAGCTGATGACGCAAGCCACACAACAGTGGTCCCCGAAGTTCTGCCTGACGAAGTCGCTGTTCAACTTCAAGCACGTTCAGGTGGGCGAGCCGCAGGCTCGGACTCAGCTGATGTCGGGCTCGATCGACGCAGCCTTCACCAGTCAGCCGCAGGCCGGGGGATTCCCGTTCCCGACGGTCAACGCGCCGACCGCTGTCAGCGGGTTCGCGATCACCTTCGACATCGACGACGCTCACGGTGACCCCGTCACCAAGCTCCAGCTCGATCCGCGGTTGCTGGCGAAGCTGATGACTGAGTCCTACCCGGCCATCAGCGAGATCCAGAACAAGGACAAGGCCCTTGCCAAGAACCCGCTGAACATCACTCGCGACCCAGAGTTCGAGGCGCTCAATCCCGGCGTCACCACCGACTCGCAAGTCGGTGCGACGATCCTCAACCTCTCCAGCCAGTCAGACGTGATGTACGCCCTCACCTCCTACATCAACGCCGACCCCGAGGCTCGCGCATGGCTGGACGGCAAACCTGACCCGTGGGGGATGGTGGTCAACAAGGCCTACAAGCGCATCCAGCTCCCCGTGAACACGTGGCCGCTGCTCGACACATACATTCCGTCCGACATCTACCAGCCGGGACTCAACGACTGCCTCTACAACACCCCTGTCCCATACCTGCCGCTGGTGGCAGCGCCGGTCCAGCGACTGAGCCAGATCGCACTGGCCATGCAGTTCGCCATCGCGAACTCGCAGACCGTCTGCTACCAACCGCTGCAGGGACAGAGCTCGGGTGAACGGCTGGTGGCCATCGGACGCCAGCAGCTGGGCTCGCGGTTCATGCTCGGCGTGACGACCATTCCTGATGCTGAGCGCTATCGGCTCAGCATGGCGTCACTCGAGGCACAGACCACCTCGGCCGCGAAGTCCGACTTCTCGAGCCTGGCCGGACGCACGTTCGTCCGGCCGACGATGGCGTCGATGCGGGCGGCTGCCGACACGGCGAAGCCGGACATGACGACGGGTACCTGGCCCGTCGACTCGAAGCGGCTCCGCAAGGCACCATCCGCGAAGGGCGCATATCCAGGCACGATGATCGTCTACACCACCGTTGCGACCAAAGGTCTTGCGAGCTCGGCCGCTACGGACTACTCAAAGCTGCTCGACTTCGCGGCCGGCCCCGGCCAGACGCAGGGCTTCGACCCAGGAAATTTGCCACCTGGGTATCTGCCGATGACGAAGTCGAACGGACTGGGTCGGCTCGTCGCGTACACGACGCGCGCGGCGAGCGCGGTCCGAGCTCAGCGTGGTGACGTGCCATCGCTCGTCCCGTCGAAGGCCGACAACCAGGGGAACGACGGCAACAACGGTGGCACTGGTCCAGATGGAACGGGCAGCTCTTCGTCGCCCCCGTCGTCGGCTGCTCCGACTGTGCCGGCAGTCGACGGCGCCGCCACCCCAGGCCCCAGCGATCCAGCAAGCCCTCCTGCTGTCGCCTCCCCAGCGCCGGCGTCGCTGGGCAACACGGTCGCGAGCTCCTCGAAGCTTGCCGGCGTCGCGCTCCCCATCCTCCTCGCTCTTGCGCTCCTCAGCGGCTTGTTGGCGCCGGCGATCACCAGGTACGTGCGCCAGCGACGCAGGACATGACCGCTACGGACCTCGCAAAACCTGGTCGACCGGCCCCTGCCCGGTCCGGCGCGCGGCGAGCGGAGCCCGCCGCGGCGTCGCGACTCGCACGGGTCCGGACTCGGTTCGCCGCCGCCCGCGAGGCGCCACCGCTCCCGCCGGCCTCGCCGGGTGTTTCGCTCACGGTCAGCGTGCTGTTCATGCTGAGCGTGACCGCGGTCTGGCTGCTGATCTACGGCGTGTTCCTCAGCGGTATTCAGGAGCGCAGCGCCCAGCACAGGCTCTACTCGCAGCTGCGCTTCTCGCTCGCGCAGGAGGTCGCGCCGCTCGGGGGTGCTATCAAACCGGGCACGCCATTAGCTGTGATCAGCATGCCTGCGGCTGGGCTCAACCGGGCGGTCGTCGTGGAAGGCACGACGTCGACCGTGCTTCGGGACGGTCCCGGTCATCAGCAGAACACTCCGCTGCCGGGTCAGCTTGGGTGGTCGGTTCTCATGGGCCGAAGCGTGAGCTTCGGTGCACCCTTCAAGGACATCGGATCGTTGCATCCGGGCGACATCATCACGGCGACTACGCAGCAGGGCACCTTCCACTACAGCGTCATAAACGTCAGGCACAACGGGGACCCCCTGCCGCCGCCGGTGCCGGATGGCGGCGGCCGCTTGACCCTGGTCTCATCCCAAGGTTCCGGCTGGCGGGCCGGGTGGGCACCGAGTCACGAAGTCTTCGTGGATGCGGCGCTCAAGGAGAAGGCGTTGCTCGCGCCAGCCGGCCGGCCGACGGTGATCGCGCCATCCGCCACCGCGATGCACTCCGACACATCCGGTCTCGAGTCGCTCGTGCTCTGGCTTCAGGCGTTGCTGATCGTGGGCGGGGCAACGGTCTGGGCCAGCAGCCGGTGGGGTCTGTGGCAGGCGTGGCTTGCGGGAGCGCCCGTGATTCTCGCGTTGGTCTGGGTGGTCAGCAGCAACGTGTTCAGGCTGCTCCCAAATCTGATGTGACGCCGTCCTTCCGGGCGTGCGGGAGCGGTCCGCCGGTTCGACGTCCTTGTCCGGTTTCGATGTGTCCGCCACGACAAGTTCACCGGGGGTTCATTCGCTACGCACTAGCCGGAGGTTTCGGTCGGCGAGTGTCGTTTCGCCAGGCGCACACCAAGACTTCCGAAAGGCAGAAACATGCGCATGAAGAATTCGCTGCGAGTCGGTCTCGCAGTCGCGGTCGCGGGAGCGGTGAGCGTCTCACTCGCCTCCCCGGCCCACGCGGACTACGCACCTTCGGGCGCCGACGCAGTGGGCGTCGGGTCCGACACGGTGCAGTACCTCGTCGACTTCGGCGCCGACGGTGACGCTACGGGCGACCTCGGCTTCAATGGCGGCGGCGCCATCAACAAGCTGGTGAGCTTCGATGCCACGCCGGATGCCAACGCTCGGGCGGGCTACCTGAACGGCAGCACTAACGCCTCCCTCGCACCTCTCAACCCCACGATCGTGCTGCGGTCCGGCACCAACCCGGTGCAGCGTCCCAACGGCTCCGGTGCGGGCATCGCGGCGCTGCTGAATGACGCGCCGACCGCCGCGTTCCCTGATGGACAGATCAACTTCGTCCGCGCTTCGCGGCTCCCAACTGCGGCCGAGGAGACCACCGCCGGCACGGCTGGTTTCGGTGGGCTTCATGTCGTGCGGCTCGGCACCGAGGACCTTCGCCTCGCAGCGCTCAAGACGGGGTCGAACGCGGTACCGCTGACGGCAGCGCAGCTCTTCCACGTCTACCAGTGCGACGCGGGCTACCGGAAGTGGAACGACTCCAACATCGGCGGCACGTCGGCCACGAACATCGTGCCGATCATTCCGCAGTCGGGTTCGGGTACGCGCAGCACCTTCATCACCGACCTGCAGACCGCCGGCGGCGGCACGATCACCCTCGGCAGCTGCGTGCAGACCGCTGAGGAGAACGACCCGTCCGCAATCACGAGTGGCAACTTCGGTACGCCGGCGGACGCCATCGCGCCGTTCTCCGGAAGCCGGCTCAACCTCTACGACAGCAGCTACTTCCACAACCCTGCGACGCCGTACCCCGGCGGCGCAGCGTTGGCCGCCGGCATCAAGATCCTCAGCGGCGCTCCGCCGGCCGGTGGATCCGCGTACATCGACACGCGCGGCCTGTTCGTGGTGTTCAAGCAGAGCGACCTGTCCTCGTCGACCATCTTCGAGCCGGGCGGCACGAAGAACATGATCCAGACCTTGTTCTCGGGCGCGAACCCGTACTTCAAGACCGCTCCGGGCCAAGCGCTCGTCGCGGCGGCAGGTGCGGACCCCGCGTACAAGGACTGTGGCTTGAACCCGACCAGCTGCTGATTCGAATCCGGGGGGCTCCGGGGGTGGGCCAGCTAGCTAGGGCTGCCCACCCCCGGAGCGACCACGCCACGCAACATCCGACTTCCTCAGCAACGCCCTGCTCCAAATCGGACCATCACAAATAAGGGAGAACTCATGAAGATCCGCTTCGCAGCGGTCACAGCCGGGGCGGCAACCCTGGCCACGACCGGGGCGTTGCTGCTGGTGGGAGCGGGTGCTGCCAACGCAGCGACGCCACCGTACCAGTCGACCCCCGACTCGAATCAGGTCGGAACGCTGACCCTCTACAACTCGAGCGGCCAGCAAGTCACGCACGGTCACGTCACCGACGGACCGCTCGCGGCCTACTACGCGGCCTCTACTACTGACGCCGGCCACACCAAGGCCACGCAGTTCTTCTACACGCCGCAGATTGGTGTCGCGCCAGGTGCCTGGGGCGGTGAGCAGGCAGCGGCCTCGACCACTTACCCGAACACCAGCGCCCCCGCGCCGGTGAACGGTCTGGGCACCCACCCGGTCGTCACCGGGGCTGGATCCGACCTGCCGCTGTCCACGTACATCGGCGACTTCCCGAACACCGACACCAGCACCACTGACGGGTACGCCGGGCTCTACCAGATCCGCGTCAAGACCGGCACGACGGGGACGTACTGGGCCGCGGACATCATGGTCAGCAACATCACCAAGGACGGCAGCGGCGCAGTCACCGGCGGTGACTGGACCGAGGTTTACGGCTCGCCGATCGCGACCACCACCTCGACCCCGACCTCGTCGGCGAACCCGTCCAACCAGGGCAACTCGGTGACCTTCACCACGCAGGTGACGGGCGCGGACGGCACCAACCCGACCGACGGCACCGTGCAGTTCAAGAACGGCGCTGCCAACCTTGGTGCGGCACAGTCGCTGAACGGCACCGGCCACGCGTCGGTCTCAACGTCAGCTCTGACCGCGTCGGGCTCGCCGTACAGCATCACCGCCGTCTACACCCCGAGCGCGAACACCGTCTTCCCGTACTACACGGGCTCGACCTCGAACGCCCTCTCTCAGACGGTGAACCCGCCGGCCACCCCGACCAACACCTCATTGACGATCACGGGTAACACCCAGACCGGTGGAACCGCAACGCTCTCGGGTGCCGTGACCTCAGGGTCGGGCACGCCGAACGGCTCGGTGTCGTTCACGGACAAGGGTTCCGCACTCCCAGTCGACGGCGGCTCGAGTGTTGCTGTTGACGGCAGCGGTCACTACTCGGCGACCATCACCGGTGGCTTCTCGGCCGGTTCGCACACCGTGGTTGCTCACTTCACTCCGACGAACCCGGCGAACTACGAGGCCTCGGCCTCTGCGCCGAACTCGTTCACCACGGTCCTCGCCGGTGGTGTCTGCACCAGCGAGGCGGCGGCGGGCGGTCCGGGGTGCACGGACACCCAGACGATCACGGCAAGCATCCCGACCGGAACGCTGATCATCAGCACCCCGTACACGGACGCGAACCCGCTCGACCTGGGCAACCTCGCATTGAACGGAACCGGCACCCTGTGGACCGGGAACAAGACGTTCAAGTGCATCACGGTGACCGACACGAGTGGTGTCAACACGGGCTTCATCGCGCAGGCTGCGGCCAGTGCGCTGTCGCTCCAGTCTGGTGGCCCGACGCCGCCGAGCGGTGCGTACACGTCGATCAACGGTGAGAACGTCGGCCTGACGGCGCTCGCGCCGTCGACCGGCACTTGCCCCGACGGGTCGACTCCGGTCAACAGCTACACCGGCGAGCCTGGCTCGATCACGGCGACCGACAACACGGCCGCTGCTGGTGTGTCACCGTCCGACACCGGCAACGCGGGTCTCGGCAACGGAGCCCACAACGTGCTGCAGGGTTCGGCGAACGGCGTCGGTACCGCTACCTACGACGGCAAGCTGACGCTCAACGCACCGACGTCGACGGCTGCTGGCACCTACAAGGGCACGATCGTCTTCACCGTCTCAGACGGGAACTGATCGTGGTCGCGCACTAGATAGTTCACACCGGTGGGCCGGGGCATCAGTCCCGGCCCACCGGGCTGTTCTCAGGGGAGTAGATGGGACTGAAGCACTACAGACGATCGGTTGCGCTCGTCGTACTGACGATGCTCATGGGAGGCCTGACGGCAGCGTCGGCCGGACCCGTGGGGCATCGTTTTTCTTCGTCACCGACCAAGGTGAAGAACGCGACCTTCGGCGCCGCACCGTCGAGTGCGAAGGGGCCCGACGGCCGGCCGTACCTGACGTTCAACACCACGCCCGGCGGCCAGACGACCGACCACGTCGCGATCACCAACTACTCCCACCGTCCGCTGCGGGTGACGACGTACACCGTCGACGCGGTCCCTGACACCAGAGGCGCGATCTCCTTCCCGCTGCCCGACGTCAAGCGACGGGACGCCGGTGCCTGGATGTCGGTGGGGACCCCGCACGGTCGTGGGGTGCTCACGCTGCAGCCGCGGTCGGTCAACGTCCTGCCGGTACACGTCCACATCCCGATGAACGCGCCACCGGGCGACCATGTCGGAGGCGTCGTGGTCTCGCTCGCCGGCAAGGTCAAAGGCCGGTTCGGGCAGGGCAGCACGCAGAACGAGAAGTTCCTGCAGCGCATCGCCGTCCGCGCGGTGTTCCGCGTGACCGGTCCGATCCACCCTCGAGTCGACATCCGGAACTTGACGGCGTCGTACGACGGACCGGTCAATCCGTTCGCGCGCGGTGACGTGAAGGTCAGCTACGTGGTCCACAACGGCGGGAACGTCGTCTTCGGCGGTCCGCAATCCGTGTCAGTCCACGGACTGTTCGGGGAGGACGTCAGCAGCGGGGCGGTCGCGAGCATTCCCCCGTTGCTGCCTGGTGCGTCGTATCCCGTTGTCGTCACCGTGCCGAACGTGTACCCAGAGCTGCTGATGAACGCCAAGGTCACGGTCAACCCGGAAGGGTTGCAGGGAGCGGTCGACACCGGCTTGAAGCCCACTTCATCCAGCGTTCATTTCTTGGCCATCCCTTGGCTCTTGCTCCTTATCCTCCTGCTCCTCATCGTCGGGTTGGCTTTCAGGTACTGGTGGCGGAAACATCGCCGCCAGGCGGGGCGGCACCGGATCGACCCGCCACCCGCGACCCAGCCGCAAGGAGATCCCGCGTGAGGTTGTTGGTCCGAGGCCTCTCATCGGGAGCTGCGACTGTCGCGGTCAGTGTGGGGATTGCGGTGGGGTTGGCGGCGCCAGCGATTGCCGGCGTGACGCCGCCGCCCGACCCGCAAGTCGCCGGCCCGCTCACTCTCTGTGACGGCCAGGGCAATCAGGTCACCAGCGGTTCGTTGGCGACCAAGCCGGCGATCTACCGCGCGATCGGCGCGGCGTCCGCACCAAAGGGCTATCGGGTCGGTGGGACCGCGACGTTGTACGCGTTCCAACCGCGCCCCAACGTGCCGCCGCCGGAGTGGAGCCCGCAGCAGCTCACGGGCTCGGCGCGGTTCTCGGATGCTGACCATCCGATGGCCGCGGGTACGATCCTCGACGAGTCATTTGCGACATATCTGAAGGACTTCCCGCTCGCGGCCGAAGGCGTCTTCCAGGTCCGGATGTATCTGGGCGCGCCAGGCGCCCCCGCCCTCCGATCGACGTACAACGCGTCGTACTTCTCGGTCAGCGACGGCAGGTGGACCCAGCTGCATCCCGGTGCGGATGACTGCAAGGGTTCCGGATCGGCGGTATCCATCGAGACCGCCACCCTTCCGAAGAAGAAGTTCCGCCAGGCGCAACGAAAGTACGACGCGGCGGTCGCGGCCGGCTCGCCGCGACCCTCCACATCTGGTGGGTCGACCGCCAGCTCTGGGAACGGAGACAGCTCGTCCACTGCTGACTCGCCGCAGGCGCCGGCTGGAGCTCGGCCGGTCAGTGACGCCAGTGCCTCGTCCTCGCACACCGGCCGCAATCTGACGGTCGTCCTCATCATCGCCATGCTCGCCCTCGGTGGCGGCGGTCTTGCACTCCGGCGGCGGTCGTGACGACCACGTCGTGCACGCCGCATGAAGCCGACATGAACACATCGACGGTCCGGCAGGACATGCCTGCTGATCGCTCTAACGTCGGGGCGGATCGTCCCCTCGACATCACCCGGAAAGGGATCCGATGAATCGCCGACTCACTCGGTCGTTCGCCTCGATGGGAGCGGCGACCCTGCTCTTCTCAGGCGCGGCAACGATCCTCGCCTCCCAAGCCGGGGCGGACACACCGCCGCCGTGGGAGGCGAGCGGAACCAAGGACACCAACGAGGTCGGGACGCTCGCGCTTTACGACGCGTCCGGTAACCAGGTCACCACCGGCAGCGTCACCGACGCGCCGATCGCCAAGTACATGGTCGGTTCAACCGCCGACACGGCGCACACGAAGGCCACGGCGTATCTCTACACACCCAAGACCGGTGTCGCCGCAGGCGCGTGGAGCGGTGAGCAGATCAGCCTGTCGACGACCTATCCGGTCCCGGCAGGCGCAGGCGTGCCGGCCGTGGTGTCGAGCGCTGACGGTCCGGTCGTGACCGGTGGCGCCACCGACGAAACCATCGCGACGTACATGGGCGACTTCCCCAACACGGACACGTCGACGCCTGGCTACGTCGATGCATTCCAACTGCGCGTCAAGACGTCGACTGACGGCACCTATCAGTCGCTGGACTTCGTGGTCAGCGGCATCACCAAGGACGGCGACGGCACGGTCACCGGTGGGACCTGGACCCAGACCTACCCAGGTGCGTCACCGACGGCTACCACGACCGCGCTGGCCGTGTCCCGGACAACCGCGACGACCGCTGACGAGGTGACGCTCACGGCGACGACGGGTGGCGGCGGCACGCACCCGGCCGGCTCCGTTCAGTTCAGCGACAACGGCGGCAACCTGGGTGCTGCCGTGGCGGTCAACGGCAGCGGCGTCGCAACGCTCGTCCAGAAGCTGCCAGCCGGATCGAACGTCATCAAGGCGACCTTCACGCCAACTGACAGCTCGTTCGCTTCGTCGAGCTCGTCGACGAAGACCGTCACGGTGACCAAAGCCAGGATCAACAACCTCAAGCATCCGAAGCTGAAAGGCAAGCACAAGGTCGGAGAGCCGGAGAAGGTGAAGCCCGGTAAGTGGTCTCCCAAGCCGACGAAGTTCAAGTTCAAGTGGTACCTCGACGGCAAGAAGATCAAGGGCGCCAAGCAGAAGACCTACACGCCCACGAAGAAGGACAAGGGCGGCAAGCTGAGCTGCAAGGTCACCGCCAAGCGGGCGGGCTACAAGTCCGGCAAGGCGACGACCAAGGCAGTGAAGATCAAGAAGTAGCCGATTCGGACAAGGCGAGGCCGCTGGGGCGAGCACATGCGCTCCGGTGGCCTCGCCGTCTCGGGGGATCGATGTCACTCACCGCGGGATCGGTGTCGCTGGCGCTGGTGGCGATCGTTGCGTCGAGCGCCGGTGCCCTGGGCCAGCTGACGACTGCCGCAGCCGCCACCGCTTCGCCGAGCCCTTCGCCCACAGCGTTGCAGTCCTCCGCTGTCCACATCGACCTCGAGTCAACCGCGACCCGAGCTCACCTTCCCAACTCCACCTTGACGTTGATCGCCGACCTCGAGCCGGCAGCCGCATGGGGGAGCGTCACGTTGTACGACGGCGAGACGAAGGTTGCTTCGGGAGCCAACTACCGGTATCGGTGGAGCTGGTCGACCTCATCGATGTCGGTAGGGCGGCACGTCCTGTCCGTTCACTTCGACCCAGCTCCGGCCTCGGGATACGCACCGTCGCACGGCAGCGCGCCGTACGTCGTGGTCGCGCCGCCTGCCGCGCCGGTCGTCGTGGTCAAGCACACGAAGGACCCGCAGCCGATCGTCGTGACGATCCCTTCCGTGAAGGCAACGAAGACGTCGCGCCCGACCAAGTCGGCGACGCCTTCCTCGAGCCCGACGCCAACCGGAGGCGTGTTACCGACGTCGGCCGGGCTCCACCACGCAGGCCCTAAGGGCCCGATGCCCATGACCGGCCTCGATCTCGCGGCGCTCATTGGCGTCGCGGGTGTGCTGTTGGGCGGCGGCGCGCTGTTCCTGCGACTGGGAAGGCGGCGCAAGGGAGCGCACGTGGCGTGAAGCCTGCCGGCTAGCGCGAGCGGTGCGGCGGCGGCAGGTGTCCGCCGCCAGGCGTCGGAGTCGAGGTCGGTTTCGGCTTGTGGTGGGTCGGCGACGGCGTCGGGGTACCCGACTCTGACTCGGTCGGCGTGGGAGTCGGAGTCGGCCTCGGTGAGCCGGTCGGCGTGGTAACCGGGTTGTGCCGATGCGTGGGGTGCGGCGACGGCGTGCCCTTTGGGTGATGCCGGTGGTGGTCGACCCTGTGCTTGTGGTCGTGGCGCCGCGGTTGGTCGCTGGGCAGCGAGTTGATGCCCAGCGCGGCCGGATCGACGCCTTCGTAACCCGCCGCGACAGTCAGGACGGCCCGTACGTAGGACGTGGAGTGGTTGTAGGAGTAGATGGCGCGGATCAAGGGGGTGGCGTTACCCAGGTCGGACTGCGCCGTACACAGGTAGTGGGCCGCGGCCAGCGAGGCATCGTCGATGTTCTGTGGATCCGCGGTTCCGTCCTGGTTGCCGTCCGCGGCGTAGCGTGCCCACGTCGACGGGATGAACTGCATCGGCCCGACGGCGCGGTCCCACTGCGCGTTGCCGTCGATCGCGCCGTCGTCGGTGTCTGCGATTCGCCCGAAGCCGCGGGAACCGTCGAGCACCGGTCCGAAGATCGGCGGGCTCGCTTCGCCGTTCCAATGCGGCGCACCGGAGCCACCGGAGCGGGCATGCCCCGACTCGATGAACCCGATCCCGCCGAGTACTTGCCAGCTCAGGTGGCACGCGGGATCAGCCGCGTTCGCCAGGCTGGTCGCGTGCACGTAGGCGGCGACGGCGCGGCGCGGGATCGATGTGGTTGTGGGGTCGAGGTGGCGGGGCAGCCGGACCGAGGGTCCACTCGCCTGCGGCCGGTGCCTTTCTTTCAGGTCTACCGCTATTCGGGTCA
>Ga0213876_10002096_pt1 | contig 11802 bp, 12 predicted proteins | sample BarmaccomBMRX_R9_FD_160113 | JGI IMG/M metagenome (GOLD analysis project Ga0213876, IMG submission 160113) | Root-associated microbial communities from Barbacenia macrantha in rupestrian grasslands, the National Park of Serra do Cipo, Brazil - RX_R9 | ecosystem: Host-associated > Plants > Roots...
GTGACCGTGACCGACGCGACGCCGGTGGGCGTGATCCAGGTCCCGTACCCGGTGGCGACGCTGACGCTCGACCAGATCTACGACGGCATCCAGCTCGACCCGCCGCGCCCACGTCGCGTCCACGAGTACGGCGCCGAGTACGAGGACGACCAGCTCCAGAGCACATTGGAACCACAGAGGGCACGGAGGACACGGAGGACGGCATGGGTCGAGGATTCAATCCCGTTAGGCAGTCCTCCGTGTCCTCCGTGTCCTCCGTGGTTCCATCACACCGCCCCGGGCACGTCGTGCTCGCTCACGCGTTAGGCACGTCGGCGGCGAGGGCGCGCACGGGGATGCCGCCGTTGGCGGTGTGGAGCGCCTCGCGCCACGAGAGGCCCGTGCGCCGCTCCAGGCGCGGGTCCGCGGAGAGCATGAGCACCGACCAGCCGGGCGCGCGGGCGCGCAGCACGTCGCCGAACGCGGCGTAGAGCGGGCCGAGCGCGTCGCCCTCGCCGACGCGCTTGCCGTAGGGGGGGTTGGTCACCACCCAGCCGCGTCCGTCCGGCGGCTCGATCGCCGACAGCGGACGACGCGCGATCTGCAGGTCCGCCGCGACGCCGGCCCGCTCGGCGTTCTCCTGCGTGGCCCGCACCGCGCCCGCGTCGCGGTCGGAGGCAAGGATGGGGCCCGGCGCGGCGGGGAGCGCGTCGGCGTCGGCGCGGTCGAGCAGCGCCTGCCAGCGGGCGGCGTCGAAGTCGGGCCAGTCCATGAACGCGAAGCGGCGGCGGCGCCCCGGCGCGATCCGCCGCGCCAGCAGCGCGCCCTCGATCGGGATCGTGCCCGAGCCGCACATCGGGTCGAGGAGCGGAGCGCGGCCGTCCCACCGCGACGCGAGGAGCAGCGCCGCGGCCAGCGTCTCGCGGAGCGGCGCGCGGGCCAGCGCCTCGCGGTAGCCGCGCCGGTGCAGCAGCGTGCCCGACGCGTCGACGCTGACGGTGCACACGTCGTGGACGATGCGGACCGTGAAGAGCTGCGCCGCCGCCTCGCCATCGTCGTCGCGCTCGTCCTGGTCGTCGTCGCGCGCCGCCGCCCATCCGCCCGCGCTCCCCACGCGTCGCGCGATCGCCGCCCCCACGCGCTCGGCCACCGCGTCCGAGTGGTAGAGGCGCGACTTGCGGCAGGTGACGCGCAGCGCGATCGGCCGCGTCGCGTCGACGAAGCGCTCCCACGCGACCGCGCGCGCGAACCGCTCCAGCTCGTGGAACGCCGTCACCCGGAAGTGCGCGACGCGGACGACGACGCGGCTCGCCGTGCGCAGCCAGAGATTCGCCGTCCACAGCTTCTCCGGCGTGGCCTCGAACGCGACGCCGCCGGGTTCGACGGCCGTGGGCACGATGTGGAGCGCGCGCAGCTCGTCGGCGGCGAGCGGGGCGAGACCGGGGGCGGTGACGGCGAACGCGGCGTGCTTCTGGGGGGCGGGCATGGGGACAAGCTAACGGACCGGTGGTCGGGACTCGGGACTCGGTGATCGGGCGCGTCATGCCGCCCGACCACCGAGTCCCGAGTCCCGGCAACCGGAAAGCGCAGCTCCCGGCACACGCCCTGCGCTTGCGCGCGGCACCATCACCGAGGAATTGAGCGATGTCCGATCCCCTGCTCGAGCGCGACCCTGCCCGGACCGACGCCGAGACGTGCGAGCAGTTCATCGGCCGCGCGTTCGGGGGCGACCGGCGACGCTACGAGGAGTTCCTGGAGACCGTGCGCGCGGCCATCCCGCCCGACGTCGCGGTGATCGTGCGCGGCAGCTCGGTGACCGGCGTGCGCAACGAGGACGGCGCGCCGTTCGACGCCGACGGGCCGGGGACGAGCGACGTCGACCTCACGTTCGTCGGCGGCGACATGGTGAAGCTGTACGACTCGTTCCACATCCCCGGCATCCACTCGGTGCCGATGGGCGAGGACCACCCGGACGCCGCGCCGACGCTCGCGCCGCTGCGCGAGAAGCTGTGCGCGCTCGCCGGCCGGCCGGTCAACATCCAGGCGACGACGGACATCGTGCAGTACGTGCGCGACGTGACGATGAACCAGCCGTACTTCGTGCTGCTCACCCGCCGCGACGGCGGGCCGGCCGAGGAGCCGCCGCACGCCGGCGCGGTGCGGGCGCCGGTGCCCGAGGCGGGCCCGGTGCCCACGCTCGGCCCGCTCTGACCTCGCCGTGGCGGCGCTGCGGGTCCTCAGCTACAACATCCGCTACGGCGGCACCGGCCGAGAGGGCGACCTCGCGGCCGTGGTGCGCGCCGCGGCGCCCGACGTCGTCATGCTGCAGGAGGCGACCGATCCGCGCGTCGTCGCCGCGCTCGCGGAGCGCACGGAGATGCCGCACTGGGGCTCGCGCCCGGGCTTCTCGACCGGCTTCCTGAGCCGGGCACCGGTCGCCGGGCACGCGTGGCACCATCCGCGCGGCGCGCGCCACGCCTTCCTCGAGCTCGTGCTGCCGGGCGACACCGGACGCCTCTACGGGTTGCACCTCAACGCGTGGTTCTCGAAGTGGAGCGAGCGGCGCCGCGCCCACGAGATCCGCGCCCTGCTCGACGCGATCCGCGAGCACCAGCACGGCTTCCACGCCATCACCGGCGACTTCAACGCGCTCGCGCCGGGCGCCACGCTGCACAAGGCCAAGCTGCCGCACTGGATCCAGGCGATGGTCTGGGTGAGCGGCCGCGACATCGCGCGCGACACGATCCAGATCATGCTCGGCGCCCGCTACGTCGACGCGTGGCGCACGCTGCATCCGACCGACGACGGCCTCACCTTCCCGACGTGGGACCCGCACGTGCGCTTCGACTACCTCTTCACGCCGGAGCGCTACGCCGAGCGCCTGACGCGCTGCGAGGTGTTCACCGCGCCGCCCGAGGCGAAGGCGGCGTCGGACCACTTCCCGCTCCTCATCGAGATCGCGGCGGCCTAACGCCTCGGGGGTCGGGACTCGGGACTCGGTTGTCGGGGCGCTGAATCGCCCGATCACCGAGTCCCGCGTCCCGACCCCCGACGAACCACGCGCCACGCGAGCAATGCCCCGACGACGACGCCGTAGAGCAGCGGATCGGAGTGGTCCTTCTTCTGGCTCCACCAGAAGTGCACGATGCCCAACGCGGCGACGACGTAGACGGCGCGGTGCAGCCGCGTCCAGCGCGCGCCCAGCCGGCGGATCGCGCTCGTGGTGCTCGTGAGGGCGAGCGGCACGAGCAGCAGCCACGCCGCGAAGCCGATGGTGATGTAGGGGCGCTTGACGATCTCGCGCGTGACGTCGCCGAGGTCCAGCTCGAGGTCGAGGACGACGAACGTCGCGAGGTGCGCGGTCGCGTAGGCGAAGGCGAGCAGGCCGAGGATGCGGCGGTACTTCGCGAGCCAGTTCCAGCCGGCGAGCTGGCGGAGCGGCGTGACGGCGAGGGAGAGCGCGAGGAAGCGGATCGCCTGGTCGCCGGTGGCGTGCTCGAGCCCCTTCACCGGCTCGCGGCCCAGCGTGTGGGGCTCGCCGTTGAACGCACGCCAGAGCTGCCAGGCGAGCCAGAGCCCCGGCAGCGCGCCGGCGCCCCACGCCGCGATGCGTGCCCGACGGGTGCCTAACAGCTGGCCGAGCGGCTCGCCGGCGCGGCGGAGCGCCGGCAGCGGGAGCGTCACGTCAGAAGTTCCGCCGCAGGTCCATCCCCGCGTAGAGCGACGCGACCTGCGACGCGTAGCCGTTGAACGGCAGCGTCGCGCGGCGCCCGAACTCGCCGACGCGGCGCTCCTTCGCCTGCGACCAGCGCGGGTGGTCGACGGCCGGATTCACGTTCGCGTAGAAGCCGTACTCGTCGGGCGCGGCGACGTTCCAGGTCGTGCGCGGCGCCTGGTCGACGAGCCGGATGCGCACGATCGACTTGGCGCCCTTGAAGCCGTACTTCCACGGCACGACGAGACGGAGCGGCGCGCCGTTCTGGTTGGGCAGCGCCTTGCCGTACATCCCCGTGGCGAGCAGCGTCAGCGGGTGCATCGCCTCGTCGAGGCGCAGCGCCTCGACGTAGGGCCACGGCAGCACGCCCGAGCGCTGCCCCGGCATCTGCGACGGATCGAGCAGCGTCGTGAGCTCGACGAACTTCGCCGACGGCAGCGGCTCGACGCGCCGCAGCACGTCGCCTAACGGCACGCCGAGCCACGGGATGACCATCGACCACGCCTCGACGCAGCGATGCCGGTAGACGCGCTCCTGCGGCGCGAGCCCCTTGAGGAGATCGTCGAGCGCGTACGTCGCCGGCCGCGCCACGAGCCCCTCGACGGCGACGGACCACGGCGCGGTGCGGAGCGCGCCGGCGTTGGCCTTCGGCGCGTCCTTGTCGGTGCCGAACTCGTAGTAGTTGTTGTAGCCGGTCGCGTCGTCGTACGCGGTGATCTCGGCGCGCGCCGGCGGCGGCGCCGAGTCGGTGGCGACGGCGCTCGCGCTCGCGCTGTCGGCCGCGTCGCCGCCGCTCCGCGCGCAGCCGAGCGCCGCGGCCGTCAGCGCGGCCGCGGCGCCGATGAAGCGGCGTCGGTCGAGGTACAGCGCCTCGGGCGTGATCTCGGCGCTCGGAACGTCGTCGGGTCGGCGGATGAGCATCTTGGAACCGGGGGTCGGGACGCGGGACTCGGTGGTCGGTCTGTTACCCGATCACCGAGTCCCGTGTCCCGATCCCCGTCTCACTGCCGCGCGTCGTCCGGCCGCCCGACGTCGTCGTACGCGCGGTAGCGCACGCGCCCGTCGGCCGCGTCGCGCGCCCGGGCCGGATCGTCCGCCCACGCGCGGCGCGAGACGACGCGGTCGGCGATGGTGCCGTCGCGGCGGCGCTCGTCTTCCAGGTCACCGTACGCGTGGCGCGGATAGGCGTCGGTGTCGTAGCGCACACCGCCCACCGGCGTCCGCTCGTCGACCGTCGCGCCCTCGTCGATGCGCACGCGGGCATCGAGCTCGCGCGGCTCGATCGCTCCCGTGTCGGGGATCGCGTCGAGTCCCGCGTCGCGGTCGTCGCGCGCGCGGTCGAAGTCGCGGCGGTCGGCCGCGCCCGTCGGCGACGCGGCGACGCGCGCCTCCGCGGCGCGGGCGGCCGCGTCGCGGCGCTCCGCGTCGTCCACCACCGCGCGCTCCATCTCCACGTCGCGGGTCTGCGTGTTCGGGTAGCCGAGGTCGCGGGCGACGGCGCGGTCGAGATCGCGGTCGCTGCGCGGGAGACCCGTGTCGCGTGCCGCGGCCTGCTCGCGCGGCAGCCCGGCCAGCTCGCGGTTGATGGTCCGCGACTCGTCGAGCTGGGCTTCGGCACCGGCCGCCGCGGCCGCGGTGCCGGCGGCGAGCGCGGCGCCCGTGTCGCCCGGATCGAGCAGGCGGCGCGGCGACTCGCGCTCGGGCAGGTCGGCCGGCCGCGCGTCGGCGGGACGCGCGTCGGCGTGCGCGGTGCCGAAGCGCAGCTCCTCCTCGCCACGGCGCAGCCGGTACTCGCGGTCGGCGTCCCAGCCGCGGGTGCCATACGCGCGCACGTAGCCGTCGTTGAACCGCGACACGTCGTCGTCGCTCAGCGCGCCGGTGCGCGGGAGCGCGGGGAGCGTGTCGGGCGCGCCCAGCTCGCGCGCGTCGACGACCACGCGCTTCGTGCCGCGGTCGATCCACGCCGCGCGCAGCGGCGCGAGCGTGTGCCGGTCGTCGCGCTTCAGGTCGACGTCGAGCATCACGACCTCGCCCGCCTCGGTGTCGACGAGCAGGTCGTCGACGACGCCGAGCTCGCGGCCGGTGGACGCGTACACGGACCAGCCGCGGACGTCGGGCTCCCCGTCGGCGACGGTCCACTTCAGATCCTTCATCGGGCGCAGCTCGCGCGCGCGGCGCGGATCGGGCCCGACGTTCGCCTCGTCGCGCAGTCCGCGCGATTGCTCGGCTCGTGTCATCGGCGTCTCCTCGGAGTGTCTAGCTGAGGTATGCGGTCACGCCCGGCGCCGCCGGCAGCGCGCCGGTGGGCGGGACGGGCGTCACGTTCCTGAAGTAGAAGAACCACACCGCGGCGGCGACGACGACGAGCAGGAGCAGCACCCACAGCCACGCCAGACTGCCCTTCTTCGGTTGCACGCGGATCTCGGCCATGGTCGTCCTCCGGAATCGTGGCTCGCTTCGTTCTCTATGGTTCGCGGTCGCTCGCGGGCCGGCCTGTAGTGCAAGGCCGCTGCCAGTCGGCGGCCTCACGGGAATCCAGCGATCCGGCGCGTGCTCCGTATCGCTGAAGACGCCGACGGCCCGAATCCTGCCCCCGCCCTGCCGCATGACCCTGACGGACGCTGCCGCGCGAGGCGGTGGGCTCTCACGAGAGCTCACCCGAACCCGCGCGCGAAAGATTCTCGCCGAGCGATTCGGCTTCGACGACTTCCAGTACCGCCAGTTCGAGCCGATCCAGGCGATCCTGCGCGGACAGGACACGTTGGTCGTCATGCCGACCGGCAGCGGCAAGTCGCTGATCTACCAGTTTCCGGCGCTCGTGCTGTCGGGCCTCACGGTCGTCGTGAGCCCGCTCATCGCGCTCATGAAGGATCAGCAGGACAAGCTCGTCGCGCAGGGCGTCGACGCGCTCGCCGTGCACTCGCACATGACGACGCGGCAGACGCGCGCCACCGAGCAGGCGATCGCCGACGGCACGGGCGACATCCTCTACGTGACGCCCGAGCGGTTCAAGGATCGTGACTTCTTCGAGACGCTGCTCACGCGCAAGGTCGGCCTCTTCGTCGTCGACGAGGCGCACTGCGTGAGCCAGTGGGGACACGACTTCCGCCCCGACTACCTCACGCTCGGCTCCATCGTCGTGCGGCTCGGCCGGCCGCCGGTGCTCGCGCTCACCGCCACCGCGACGGCCGAGGTGCGCGCCGACATCGAGCGCCAGCTCGGCATGCGCGACACGCACGTCACGATCACCGGCTTCGCGCGCCCCAACCTCCGCTTCGAGGTTAGGCGCACGGTGAACAACGCCGTGAAGGATCAGACGCTCGACGAGATCATCACCAACACGCCCGGCACCGGCGTGATCTACATGGCCACCATCAAGGAGGCCGAGCGGCTGCACGAGCAGTTGAAGGAGCGCTACCATCGCGAGCTGGAGTTCGGCCTCTATCATGGGAAGCTGCCGCCGGCCGAGCGCAAGCAGGCGCAGGATCGCTTCATGAACGACGAGCTGAAGGCGATCGTCGCGACGAACGCGTTCGGGCTCGGCATCGACAAGCCCGACATCCGCTTCGTCGTGCACTATCACTTCCCCGGCTCCGTCGAGGCGTACTATCAGGAAGCCGGCCGCGCCGGCCGCGACGGGCTGCCGTCGACCTGCTCGATGCTCTACCGCGTCGAGGACCGCCGCATCCAGAGCTACTTCCTCGGCGGCAAGTACCCCGAGGTCGAGGAGGCGGCGAAGGTCGCCATCGTGCTCGAGACGTACCCGATGCGCGAGCCCGTGTCGCTCGACGAGCTCGCGGAGCGCAGCGGCGTGCCGCGTCGCAAGGCGCGCATCGCGCTCATGCTGCTCAAGCGCCACGGCAAGGTGCGCGAGCACCGCGGCCTCAAGTGGGAGCGTCTCGGCGACCGTCTCACGCAGGTCGACCTGAGCGCCGACCTCACCGACTACGAAGAGCGCCGCGCGCGCGACCAGGCGAAGCTGCAGGCCGTCGTCGACTTCGCGCAGACGGCGCGCTGCCGCACGCGCTTCATCCTCGAGTACTTCGGCGAGGACGTCGACACCGAGTGGCGCTGCGCGAACTGCGACGCGTGCGACCAGATGGAGGAGTGGGAGGTGAAACGGCGCACGTGAAGGGCGCACGGCAACGGCGCATGACACGAGCGCATGTGGAAGGCGACACCGCCTCTCACATGCGCTCTTCCCATGCGCCGTCCCCATGCGCCCTTCACATGCGCCGTTAAGATTCGCCCATGCGCTTCATCGATCGGGTGTACTACGGAAACTCGCTCGCCGCGTGGCTCACGGCCATCGGTGTGCTGATCGGCGTGTGGCTGCTGCTCGTCGTCGTGCGGCGGCTGCTCATCCGGCGGCTCGAGCGGTTCGCGGCGCGCACCACCACCGCGGTCGACGACGTGGTGCTCGGCGCGCTGCGGCGTACGAGCTCGCTGTTCCTCCTCGTCCTCGCCTTCGCCGCCGCCGCGCACACCGCGGTGGAGCTGCCGTCGCGCGTCACGCTCGGCGTCGAGCTGCTGTCGAAGCTCGTGCTGCTGCTGCAGGCCGCGAGCTGGGGCACCGGCGCGATCGCGTTCTGGCTCGGCCACGTCACGCGGCACCGCGGCGCGCACGACCAGTCGAGCGTCACGACGCTCAACGTCATCGCGATCCTCGCGCGCATCGTCCTGTGGTCGCTCATCCTGCTGCTCGCGCTCGCGTCGTTCGGCATCGACATCACGGCGCTCGTCACGGGGCTCGGCATCGCCGGCATCGCCGTCGCGCTCGCGGTGCAGAACGTCCTCGGCGACCTGTTCGCGTCGCTCTCCATCGCGCTCGACAAGCCGTTCGTGATCGGCGACACCATCAACGTCGACCAGTTCACCGGCACGGTGCAGGACATCGGGCTCAAGACCACGCGGCTCCGCAGCCAGTCGGGCGAGCTGCTCGTGTTCCCGAACGCGGACCTGCTCAAGTCACGGATCCGCAACTTCCGCGGCCAGGCCGAGCGCCGCGTCGTGTTCACGATCACGATGCCGTACGACACGCCGCCGGAGACGGTGGAGCAGGTGCCGAAGCTCGTGCGCGAGATCGTGGAGGCGCAGCCCGCCCTGCGCTTCGACCGCTCGCACTTCAGCGGCTTCTCGTCCGGCGGGCTCGCGGTGGAGACGGTGTACGTGATGACGACCGGCGACTACAACGTCTACATGGACACGCAGCAGCGCATCTATCTCGCGCTCATGCGCCGCCTCGCCGCGCTCGGCGTGTACCTCGCCGCGCCGACGCCGACGACGGAGGTCATCCCGAAGGTAGAGACGCCGCCCAACGCGTGAGCGAGGCGTGAGCGACGCGTGATCCGTGGTTCAATCGTCCTCCAAACGCGCGTCGAGCTCGAGGTCGACGTTGCCCATCAGCGCTTTGGAGATCGGGCACTCGCTCTTCGTCCCCTCGGCCAGATCCTTGAACGTGTCGCGATCCGCGTTCGGCACGCGGGCGACGACGGTGAGGTGCATCGTCGTGATGCGCCAGCCGGCGGAGTCGCCGCGCTGGATCGAGCAGGCAGCGGTCGTCTCGATGCGCGCCGCCGGCGTGCCGGCCTGTTCGAGCGCCGCGCCGAGCGCCATGCTGTAGCACGAAGCCAGCGCGGCGGCGAGCAGCTCTTCGGGATTGCTGCCGCCGCCCGCGTCCTCGAAGCGTGACCCGAACGAGTAGTCCGCGGTGACGGCACCGCTCTCGCCATTGAAGGTGCCCTTTCCATCGCGCAGCCGTCCTTCCCAAACGGCCGTGGCTCTACGTGTCCGCATGATCGCTCCCGTCGATGCCGTGACGACTGCCCGCCGCCGCTCGCCGGAGCGGGGCGGGGCCCCCTGCCGCACGTCGTGGGCCGTCCGGATGGCGAGGATGGGACTCGCCCTGGCCACGGCGTTCGCCACGGGCTGTGGACGCGACACACGTCCTCCGGCCGCCGCGTCGACCGCGCGCCCGGCCGCCGCGCCGGCCCCCGTGACGGACTCGATCCCCGCGCTCGCGCCGTCGGTCGTCGAGGCGCCGGTGCGCTACGACCTCGACCCCGCGGTGGCCGCCATCGAGGCCGCGGTGCCGCGCACCTTCGGCGACCTCGCCCAGCGCAAGCCAGTGCCGGGCCACGCGCGGCTCACCTACGCGTTCGTCGCCGAGCGCACGCCGTTCGACATCGCCGTGCGCGGCAGCACGGTCACGGTGTCGTCGATCGTCACGTACCGCGCGCAGGGGTGGTACAAGCCGCCCATCGGCCCGTCGCTCGGCGGCTCGTGCGGGCTGTCCGGCGATGCGCCGCGCCTGCGCATCACGCTCCGGTCGACCGTGCGGCTGGCGCGCGACTGGACGCTGCATGCGAACACGCAGGTCCCCACCGTGGAGCCGGCGACCGCGGAGGCGCGCGACCGCTGCCGCGTCACGAAGCTCAATCACGACGTCACCGACCGCGTGCTCGACGCCGTGCGCACGCGGCTCGAGGGGAAGGCCGCGGTGCTCGACGCGCGCGTCGGGCGGCTCGACGTGCGCTCGCGCGTGGAGCGGTGGTGGGCGCTCCTCGGCCGCCCGATCCGCGTGGCCGACGGGGTGTGGCTCCAGCTCCAGCCCGACTCGCTGCGCGTCGGCGCGCTCCGCGGCGGCGAGGGGATGCTGATCGCCCCCGTCGGCCTCACCGCCCGCCCGCGCCTCGTCACCGGCCCGCGCCCCGACTCGTCCACCGCGCCCCTCCCCGACATCACCCCGGGCGCCCCGGGCGCGGGCGGGCTGCACCTGCTGCTCGAGGCCGCGCTCGGCTACGGCGACGCGTCGCGGATGCTCGCCCGCCAGCTCGTCGGCCGGCGGTTCGAGCGCGCCGGGCGCACGGTCACGGTGCAGGACGCGCGCATCTTCTCGGCGCGCAGCGGCCGCGTCGCGCTCACCCTGCGGCTCGCGGGGGACGTGGACGCGCAGGTGGTGCTCGTGGGCCGTCCGGTCTACGACCGCGGCACCGGCACGCTCCACGTCCCCGACCTCGACTACGCCGTGGGCGACGCGTCGCTCCTCGTGAAGGCCGGCGACCAGGTGGGGCACGACGCCCTCCGCGATGCGCTCCGCGAGCGCGCCCGCTGGCCGGTGACCGCCGTCCTCGACTCGGCCCGCCTCCGCGCCGAGCGGGCGATGAACCGCGACCTGACGCAGGGGGTCCACCTCGGCGCGCATCTCCCCGCGGCGCGCGCCCTCGGCGTGTTCGCGGCGAGCGACGCGCTCCTCGTCCACGCCGACGCGACCGGCGACCTGGCCCTCGACGTCAATCGCGCGCTGCCGATCGCACGGAAGCGTGGGCCCCCGCGCCCCGCGGAGCCGCCACGGGCGGGGGCGAAGAAGCCGGGGGTTCGTTGACGGCCGCGACTCGCCGGCTGTGACGAGTCACGAGTCACGGTCGTTAGACTCCCCCCATGCCCGACGCCCCCCTCCCCCCCTCGATCGCCCGCACCCTGCAGCGCTTCGCCGCCCTCGGCCGCGAGGAGAAGATGCAGGCGCTGGTCTCCTACGCGAAGCAGCTCGAGCCACTGCCCGAGCGGCTCGCGGCGCTCGACCGCGCGCCGTTCACGGTGCCCGAGTGCCAGACGCGCGTGGACCTCTTCCCGGAGCGCCGCGACGACGGCACGCTCCACTTCTACGCCGACGTGAACGTCCGCCAGTCGCCGACGATCGCCGCCGTCCTCGCGATCACCTTCCAGGCGATCAACGACCGCCCCCCCGAGGTCACCCTCGCCATCCCGACCGACTACGTGCGCCAGCTCATGGCCGGCATCGGGCTGCACGCGCGCGAGGTCGGGCTCAACGCGATGATCGAGCGGATCAAGCAGTACGCGAGAGAAGGGCAGAGGGCAGAGGGCAGAGCGCAGAGGGGCTGACGTCCCTGCCCTCTGCCCTCTGCCCTTGGCCCTGTATCTTTCTCCGCCATGCAACGCCTCGTCTCCGCCTGGGTCTGGACCGCGTGGGTCCTCATCGTCCTCCTCGGCTTTCCCGTCGCGTGCCTGGTGTTCGCGTGCACCGCGCCGTTCGATCCCGGGCGGTACGCCGTCGGCCGGTTCTTCCGGCTGATGGGGAAGGCGGCAGC
>Ga0213876_10002097_pt1 | contig 11796 bp, 11 predicted proteins | sample BarmaccomBMRX_R9_FD_160113 | JGI IMG/M metagenome (GOLD analysis project Ga0213876, IMG submission 160113) | Root-associated microbial communities from Barbacenia macrantha in rupestrian grasslands, the National Park of Serra do Cipo, Brazil - RX_R9 | ecosystem: Host-associated > Plants > Roots...
CTTTCCTCCGCCACTTCCACTTTACGGGGTTTAATATCTAAAATTCCGGTTTGGTAACATTCCGGTAACATAGGCTTAACATTGGATTAATCATACAACTTCATCTTTGCGGCATAATTAAAACATATGCAATCAAAAAGTTTTATGAAAAAACTATGTATTGGTTTTACCCTGTGTGTCTTATTATTTAAGGTAAATACTGTTCATGCACAATACACATGGAATTCCGATTCATTATTTAAAGCGGGCAAGCCTAATTCAGGAAGAATTTGGGGCTATGCCTTTGGTGATTATTATTATAAAGGCCATGCTGATAGTTTAAAAAGAGGTGGTTCTAATCAGTACACCGGTATTCCTGAAAACAGGAACGCCTTTCAATTCCGCAGAATTTATTTAGGTTATGATTATAATATCACTCAAAAATTTTCCGCTGAGCTTTTATTAGCTGCGGAAGATAATTTTCCTGCAGGAAATCCGCCTTCTTCAACATCTGCAAGCGGCGATGAATTGATCAACAATAAACTATCTTTTTATATTAAACTCGCTAATGTTCGTGTAAAAAATATCTGGAAAGGCACTGACCTTGTTGTTGGGCAAATGTCAACACCAACATTCGCTTTATTATCAGAAAGAGTTTGGAGTTATCGCTCGATTGAAAGAACAATAACCGATATACGCCGCACTCCTTCGTATGATTTGGGTGCAGCATTGCAGGGCGTTTTTGATCCGTCAACAAAAAATTTCGGATATAATGCGATGGTTGGTAATGGAAGCAGTGCCAAACCTGAAGCTGATCAATTCAAATGGTTTTACGGAGATGTATATGGATATTTCTTTGATAAGAAATTAGTGATTGATGCTTATGCTGATTATGAAAGATTAAATTGGACCTCAACATGGCATCATTCACGCGAAATGCTGAAAGGATATATTGCTTATAATAGTGCCGCTACCGAAAAAGGAATGGATCCGGGTAAAGGTTATACAATTGGTGTAGAAGGATTCATCAATAATTTAAAGAACGACAATTTGGCGACACGCATTTCAGATGGGTCAGTTGATACTGCAAGCACCAAGGCTTCAGGTCTTTCAGTATATGTACATGGAGATATTGTGCCAACTAAATTAAGATTCTTTGCACGTGTTGATCTATACAAACCAATGAACAATATTGATAATGCTGTTTACAATAAGTATGTTGGCAATACAGGAAATTATAATGATAATTCTTACACTACAAGTGGCGCAGCAGTTACGCCAACAGGAGATGAAACTTATAAGCAAACTTTTGTAACAGCAGGTTTGGATTTTATGCCGGCAAAGAATGTTCACTTTATGCCAAACATCTGGTATGAACGATATGCAACACAACTGGCAACTGCGAACACTGATCATGATCTTGTTTATCGGGTTACATTTTATTATGTTTTTGGAAAATAAAAATCAATCAATTTAAATAAAACAAAACAACATGCAATACAATTTTCTTAAACTGCAAAGTGCAGCAGTTGGTTTAATATGTTTAAGCTTTGCCTTCGCATCATGTAATGGCGGCGGAAATGCTGCAAACAGTTCTGATAGTACAAAAACTGACAGTACATCGGCAACTTCAGACAATAACACTATCCTTGGTGCAGGCAGCACTTTTATTTATCCTTTTTTCTCAAAAGCATTTTCTGTTTACAATCAACAAACAGGTGTAAAAGTTAATTATCAGTCTATCGGTTCTGGTGGCGGCATTCTCCAGCTAACTAACAAAACCGTTGACTTTGGTGATTCTGATGCGCCATTAAATGGAGAACAGGACAGCGCTATTGGCGTTCCTGTTTTACATATTCCTATGTGTTCCGGAGCCGTTGCTATAAGTTATAATCTTCCTGATGTAAAAGACACCCTTCAGTTAACACCTGCAATTATTGCCAACATGTTCCTCGGTAAAATCACCAAATGGAACGATCCTGCAATTGCTGCAGTGAATAAAGGAGTTAAACTTCCTAATACACCTGTTGTTATTGCACATCGTTCAGATGGCAGTGGTACAACAAATATTTTCACAACTTACCTTTCCAAAGTAAGTCCTGATTGGAGCACTAAAGTTGGTAAAGGTTCTTCCATCAATTGGCCAATTGGCTTAGGCGCCAAAGGCAGCGAAGGCGTTGCAGGAATTATTAAACAAACACCGGGGGCAATCGGTTATGTTGAGCTTGCTTATGTTTTGCAAAATAATATGGCTTTTGCAAAAGTTCAGAATAAAGCAGGCAACTTTATTACACCAAATATTAATTCTACAAGCGCTGCAGGAAATATTCAATTGCCGGCAGATTCAAAAGTTTCTTTAACAAATACAGATGCGGCTGATGGTTATCCGATCAGTGGCTTTACATGGGCGATTATTTATAAAGAACAAAATTATAATAACCGCTCACAAGACAGAGCTGAAAAAGTTGTAAAGCTTTTATGGTGGAACATTCATGATGGCCAACAATATTGCGCTGCTTTAAATTATGCGCCGTTATCACCGGCAGCAGTTACAGTTGCAGAAAATATTTTAAAGAGTGCTACATATAATGGCAAGGCAATCCTGCAATAAAAATTAATTATGGATAAGACTAAAACAATGAGTGCACCCGGAAATATTTCTTTCCGGGTTCCTTCTTACCAGGAGATAATGGAAAAGCTGCGCATTAAGAAAGCCAGTCGTCCATATAAGCAAATTAAATGGGAAGTTTTTTTTAAACGTTCACTGGTGGCCATAGCAATTCTGATGGTACTACTGGTGATAGGCATTTTTTTCACACTGGTTGTTCAGTCTGTTCCATCAATAAAAGCTTTAGGCATAAAATATTTGTGGGGGAAAACATGGAACCCCGTTACTAATGAATATGGGGCTTATCCGTTTTTATTAGGTACGTTACTTACTTCCTTTCTCGCATTAATTATTTCCATTCCGTTTTCTTTTGCTGTTGGTATTTATCTTGGAGAATACAATACAAAAGGATGGTTATCCAATCTTCTGAAAAATGCAGTTGAGTTAATTGCTGCTGTACCATCTGTTATTTATGGTTTCTGGGCATTGGTTGTGCTTGTACCACTGGTTCGGGCAATTGAAATTAAACTTGGCGTTGTTCCTTATGGCATTGGAATTTTTACGGCTTCAGTTGTGTTAGCAATAATGATCATTCCTTATGCAGCTTCAATTGGAAGAGAGATGATAAAAATAGTTCCGCAATCATTAAAAGAAGGTGCTTATTCTTTGGGTGCAACAAGATATGAAGTAATCAAAAGTGTAATTCTTCCGTACACAAAATCAGGTTTGTTCGCAGGCATATTATTATCATTGGGCAGAGCATTGGGAGAAACAATGGCTGTTACAATGGTGATCGGCAACACAAGCATCATTCCAACAAGCATATTTGCACCTGGAAATACAATGGCGAGTGTAATTGCAAATGAATTTACTGAAGCAGACAGAAGCGTTTATTTATCTGCATTAATAGAATTAGGACTTGTTTTATTTCTTGTAACCGTAGTAATTAACATGATTGGCAAACGAATCATTAAAAGATTTACAAGATGATAAAGAATCCCCGAATTCAATACAGAAAAACAAAAAGCACAGGCTTTCAGTTCCTGATCTATTTATTGGCGTTTATAATAACGCTGCCATTAATTGCGATTATCGTTTATATTTTTCGGGAAGGTGTCAGCAATATCAACTGGAACTTTCTTACCAATGTTCCAAAACCCGTTGGTGAAATTGGTGGCGGCATTGCAAATGCACTTTTAGGCAGTGTGCTGATTGTATTAACAGCATCAGTAATTGCAATACCAATAGGAATAATGTGCGGCATTTATTTAAGTGAAAACACCACAGGCAGGCTATCTTACTGGAGCAGGTTAGCCGTTGATATTTTGCAAGGAATTCCATCTATTGTAATTGGAATTGTAATTTATTTCTGGCTGGTAAAACCAATAGGTACATTTTCTGCAGTTTCAGGAAGTGTTGCATTAAGTATAATGATGTTGCCGATCATTATTCGTTCTACCGAAGAAACTTTAAAGCTTATTCCTTTTTCTTTAAAAGAGGCAGGCCTTGCATTGGGTTTGCCCTACCATCGCGTTATATTAAAAGTAATTGTGCCTTGCGGTGTAAGCGGTATTTTATCAGGTGTAATGCTTTCTGTTGCAAGAATTGCAGGCGAAACTGCACCATTGCTATTTACTGCTTTTGGTAATCCGTACTTAAGTGCAAATTTGGGTAAGCCCATGCAAAGCCTTCCGTTACTAATTTTTAATTATGCAACAAGCCCGTATGAAGACTGGCATAATCTTGCATGGGGCGCTTCGCTTATTCTATTGATCTGGGTTTTACTGTTAAACATTCTTACAAAGCTGACAACAAAAAAATGGAACGTACAATTATAAAGAGTGAAAACTTCAATGCATACTTTGGCGAAAATCATGCGGTGAAAAATGTTTCAATAGAATTTCCGCAGAACAATGTTGTAGCCGTAATGGGGCCATCCGGTTGTGGTAAAACAACTTTTTTACGTTGCATTAACCGCATGCATGAATTAATTCCCGGCGCAACAGCTGAAGGGAAAATGATGTTGCATGATGAAGATATTTATAGCTTGCATCCTATTTTGGTTCGTCTTAAAATAGGCATGGTGTTTCAACGGCCTAATCCTTTTCCAAATCTCAGCATTGCTGATAATGTTATCGCAGGTTATAAATTAAATGGCGCTAAAATTCCAAAAGGAGAAAAAGAACGCATTGTTGAACAATCACTCACCAAAGCGGCTTTATGGAACGAAGTAAAAGATTCATTGCATAAAAAAGGTACTTTTCTTTCCGGCGGACAGCAACAACGTTTATGCATTGCACGTGCTGTTGCCATGGAGCCGGAAATTTTATTGCTTGATGAACCGACCTCAGCACTCGATCCAATTTCAACATCAAGCATTGAAGAATTGTTACACGAGTTGAAAAAGTCATACACTTTAATTATTGTTACACACAATATGCAGCAAGCCGCACGTGTTAGCGATAAAACTGCATTTTTTTATTTGGGGGAATTGGTGGAATACGATGACACAAAACAAATGTTTACAAATCCAAAAGATAAACGCACGCAGAACTATATTACCGGCAGATTTAGTTAAATAGAAATTTTATTTTTCAATTTTAAAAGAGTAATAAAAAAAATTAAGTGTTCAGCAACGGCGTTTCGACGACAGGAATCTCTGTGATTAAATCAACTTAATATCCAGGAGATGTTTCGTTCTTGAACATGAGCCGAAGCGGATTATTATTTCTTAACGTTTAATAAAGTAAGACCTAAAAATATGACACAGTTAGAAACCGACTTACAGCAGTTAAAAAGCGAAGTAATAAATATGTGGACAATGGTGCGTGGCCAGCTATTAAAAGCTTTGTCATCACTGCTGAATTTTGATAAAGATCTTGCCCGTGAAGTAGTGGTAATGGAAAAAAGAATCAATGCGACAGAATTAAAAATTGATCGCGATTGCGAAAACATTTTTGCATTGTATAGCCCGGTTGCAATCGATCTTCGTTTTCTGCTTGCAGTGTTAAAGATCAACACTAACCTTGAAAGAACAGGCGACATTGCAGAAGGAATTGCGAAACATGTGATAAGCGTTGATAAACCTTTTAAAGAAGATTTACTTGAAGCGACTAAAGTTATAGAAATGTACCGTGAATCAATTGCGATGCTCGAAGATACTCTTACCGCTTTTCAAAAAGAAGACACAATACTCGCAAGAAGCGTTTTTGAAAAAGATGAATTCTTAGATGAAATAAACTCGCAAACAAACGAATTGATAGAAGCTTATTTAAAAAATAATCCCGCCGAAATTGACCAGGCTTTATATGCATCAGCAATCATAAGAAAATTAGAGCGTGTTGGAGACCAGTCAAAAAACATTGCTGAAGAAATAATTTTTTACATTGAAGCGAAAGTGCTGAAACATTTAAACAAAGTAGAAAAATAAAATTAATAAACAGGTAACATAAATATTACAATCGGTTCACAGAACAATACCAGTTTTACACAGGGTTCATAGCACTTAAGTTAGAGATTCTACAAAGTCCTGCTTTTTAGCGGGACTTTTATTTTAAATCACAATTATTCCCTGGTAAACCATAGCGTTCTTTTTTGCGTACATTTTTAAATTCCTATTACATTTATGGGAAAATGTGGATTTTAATCGTTTATTTTGAAATTGGTTAACCAATTTTTTACCACCAAATATCAACAACATGGTTTCCAAACTCAGTTCTGATGAGGTACTAAGCTTTCTCATTATTGTAAGTGTAATACTTATTTCGGCGCGTGTTTTAGGTGAATTATTCCGCCGTTTTAAACAACCTGCTGTAATAGGAGAAATATTAGCAGGAATAATATTAGGCCCTTCTTTACTCGGCACTCTTTCTCCTCATTTGTTCGAAAGCATTTTTACATCGCAAAAAGGTGTGCCTTACAAAGCGTTTGACGGTTTGGCTAACATTGGAATTATATTGCTGATGTTTATTGCCGGTTTTGAAGTTGATTTAAAAATGATCCGTAAACAAGGCAAGAAAGCGGCATCTATAAGTTTAATGGGATTAATTTTTCCATTTGCTTTAGGATTCGGCACTATATGGTTCTTTTATGACAAAGTATTTTCAGCGCCTGCAGGTGTAAGCTTAACTATTCCTGCCATGTTTTTTGGAACAGCACTTTCGATAACTGCACTTTCGGTAATCGCTAAGATTTTACTTGATCTTGATATTCTCCGTTCTAAAATTGGCAACCTGGTTTTAACCGCTGCCATGATTGATGATTTTATGGGATGGATATTGTTCTCGATCATCATGCAATTAATGAAGCCAGGTGAAGAAAGTGCAGCATGGTCTGTATCAATGGTTTTAATTTATACGGTATTTATTCTTACAATCGGAAGATGGTTAGTTGACAAAATATTGTTGGTTGCGGATAAGTTTCTTTCTGCAGGTGGTTTGATCACTGTTTCGGTTTGCCTTTGTTTATTAAGCGCTGTTTATACAGAATATCTCGGGGTTAGAGGCATATTTGGTGCGTTCCTGATGGGTGTAGCAATCGGTGATTCTAAATTCTTTCCGGAACGTTTACAAAATATACTCCATCAATTTGTAATTAATATTATTGCACCACTATTCTTTGCGTCAATTGGATTGCGTGTAAACTTTGTTGCCAATTTTAATTTGGAAATTGTAGCGATCATTTTATTCATCGCATGTTTTGCAAAATTAATCGGCGCAGGCGTTGGCGCCCGCATGAGTGGTTTGAGCAGGAATGAATCTTACGCGGTTGCCTTTGGTATGAATTCAAGAGGCTCACAGGAAATTGTATTAGGCACCCTGGCATTGCAAGCTAAAATAATTGACGAACCTATTTTTGTGGGATTGGTGATAATGACGATGGTAACAATACTTATTGCAGGCCCTTTAATGAGGCACTATCTCAATAAACATGAAGTTGCATTAAAAATTGCAGGCGCAGAACCCAGCGTAGCCATTGTAAAGCAGCCTGAACAAACCATTCCTATAAGTTAATTGGGAAAATACTGGAACAATTTTAGAATAGTTGTTGGTTCCTATTATTGTGATAGGGCTTAGCAGCAGAATGAGCGGACTTAATAAGAACGTACCTTTAGTAATAGCGTTTGGAATGAACTCGCGGGGCTCGCAGGAAATTGTTTAGGTGCTTTGGCGTTGCAGGCAAAAATTATTTGACGAATGAATTTTTGCAGCATTGATAGTAATGGCGATTGTCACTATTTTAATAGCCGGGCCCTGTAATGAAATATTATCTGAATAAAGAAGCCCAGGCAAATGCCAGTGCGGAACTTTCTTTTTCCATTATCAGTACGGCCAGGCGGTAAGTTCAGCTTAAATTAACAATATCATTTGGCTAAAAAGCTGTTGAGCCTTATCTTTGCGCTCCTTTAAACAAATACGGCAAAATCCGTAGTAATAAATTGAGTTATGAAAAAAGATCTTCATCCAAAAAGTTATCAGCTGGTTGTGTTCAGAGATATGAGTAACGGCCATTCTTTTTTAAGCCGTTCAACAGCGTCTTCTAAAGAAATGGTTAAGTGGGAAGATGGCAACGAATACCCGCTGATAAAACTTGAAATCTCAAATACATCGCATCCATTTTATACGGGGAAAAATATGTTGGTAGATACTGCCGGGCGTATTGATAAGTTCCGTAAGCGTTACGCAAAAAAGGAACCAACGAAATAACGAATACAATCCCTCCGGCTTCGGGGGGATTTTTGTTAATAAGAAGTTTTTGCATTCTTTTTCATTCCGGGCAAACAATTATTTCTTTGTAAAGAGCAAGCAATTATGAACCAGGCTACTTCTTATCCAAAAGAAAAGATCAATATTCTTTTTCTTGAAAACATCAGCGATAAGGCCGTTGATTTTTTTAAAGTAAACGGGTATGTGAACGTAAAAAAATTGAACGGCGCTTTAGCAGAAGATGAATTGATAAAGCAGGTTAAAGATGTTCATTTATTAGGCATTCGTTCCAAAACACAGATCACAGGTAAAGTATTGGATGCAGCAAAAAAGTTGCAGGCAATTGGTTGTTTTTGTATTGGCGTAAACCAGGTTGATCTGAACGCAGCAACGCATAATGGTGTTGTTGTATTTAATGCACCTTACAGCAATACAAGAAGCGTTGCGGAATTGATAATTGGTTTAAGCATTATGTTGATTCGCCGCATACCTGATAAAAATAATGCAGCGCATCAGGGCATTTGGATGAAAGAAGCTAAAGGCAGTTATGAATTGCGCGGAAAAATGTTAGGCATTATCGGTTATGGAAATATTGGTTCGCAGGTAAGTGTGCTGGCAGAAGCACTTGGAATGAAAGTATTGTTTTATGATGTTGAAACAAAACTTCCATTAGGAAATGCGCAATCAGCTAAAAATTTAAAAGATCTGTTATCTCAATCTGATATAGTTTCATTGCACGTACCTGAAACTGAGCAAACAAAGAATCTCATCAATAAAAACAACATTAAGTTTTTTAAGAAAGGCGCAATTCTTATTAATTATGCAAGAGGCGAAGTAGTTGATCTTTACGCTTTATCAAAAGCTTTGCAGGAAGGTTTATTAAGTGGTGCTGCAATTGATGTTTATCCCGTGGAGCCAGAAAAGAACGGTGATAAATTCATTACGCCATTACAAGGCTTGTCGAACGTGATTCTTACGCCGCATATCGGCGGCTCAACGGAAGAAGCGCAGCAAAATATTGGCGAAGATGTAAGCAATAAATTATTTCAATATCTTGAAAAAGGCATTACCAATGGTTCACATACAGTGCCCGCATTAAGTTTGCCGCCGGTTGAAAAAGCGCATCGCATTTTACATATACACAATAATGTGCCCGGCGTTTTAAGTGCTATCAATACACAGCTTTCAAATCACAATATCAATATTGTTGGGCAATATTTAAAAACAAATGATGAGATCGGTTATGTTGTGCTTGATGTAGATAAACAACTCTCGAAACAAGCTTTAGAGTTGTTGAAAGATGTGAAAGAAACCATCAAAGTAAGAATGCTTTATTAAAAAAATTATTTGCCTGCTCCAAAATTTTCCTGCCAGGCAAGCATTCCGCCGGTAAGATTTTTTACGTTCTTAAATCCCATTTGTTCTAATATCTGCGTTGAAATTCCGCTGCGGTTACCGCTTCTGCAATACATCACTATCTCGTCTTCTTTCCAATCATCAATTGCATCTGTTTGCATGTTCCTGATTTCACCAAGCGGCAATAAAACTCCGCCGATATTGAAATCCGCATTTTCGTTTGGTTCACGTACATCAACAAGGTGAATTTTTTCACCTGCATCCAAACGCGATTTTAATTCTTGTACAGTTATAGTTTGCATATAAATTATTTTATTGATTATCCGGTTGTGTTAGTATTGACGTAGAGTCTTTTACCGGCGGCGTCATGCTAATCCAAATATCCATTAATTGCCCCGCAACAATATGATTGGTCGCAATATCTCCTGTAGGCAACTGGGTAGTGGGCTCTGGATTTTGTTTTACAATGTATGCGTTTGAGGTATCTGAAACAGAGCCATTTGCAACTATGGCTCCGACACCTATATTATCGCCTGATAAATATTCTTTTGCCTGTGATACTGTTAATCCTATTAAATCGGGAACAGCTAATTGCGTATTGCCAAGACCATTGCCAAGTACTAAATCAATTGACGTGCTCATCGGCACTTTTGCTCCGGGCTCAATTGTTTTACCGTTTAATAACTGGTCTTTCACAGCATTACGGGCAATATCAGGTACAAAGCTTGTACTGCCCACTTTTAAACCAAGGCTTTCCAAAAACATTTGTGCGCTTCGAAATGAGAAACCCCGCAGATCAGGCATTTCAATTAATGGTGGCGTTGCGCGGTTTATTGTAAGATAAATGGTGCGGTGTGTTTTTACAACTTCATCCGGCTCGGGTGATTGTTTTACAACCGATAATGGCGCTAATGAATCTATATAAACAGAATCCTGTATTGAAACCTCAAATTCTTTTTGCTTTAAAAAATTTGTTGCTTCAGCTAATGATTTGCCGGTAACGGAAGGCACCGTTATTGTTTCACTATGTTTTGTAATAGAATCAAGAGAAAGAAAAAAAATAAAAACCATTAATAAAAGAAGGGCTATTGCAACTAAAAGATTTACACCAAAAGAACGTTTTGTGATAAAGTTGAACATTTGCATTTTTACATTTTTGTCGTGAGATGTGAGACGATAGATGTGAACAATTACGTTTCAGTTCTTCACACTCTTCAGGTTTAACTTTTCACTTTAATTAATTCCAGCATTCTTCAATAAGCGCTGTGTAAAATTGTTCCAGCGTCCAGCCCATTGCTTTTACCTGTTGCGGCACAATGCTGGCAGCACTTTGGCCGGGCACTGTATTCACTTCAAGCATAAACGGTTCACCTTTTTCTTCGTTGTAAATAAAATCAATTCTTACTACACCGCGGCAATTTAAAACGTTATAAATTTTTCGCGCTGCTGCCTGCACTTTTTCAATAACAGCAGGATCTGCCTTGGCCGGTGTAATTTCTTCACTCATGCCTTTATATTTAGCTTCAAAATCGAAAAAATCTTTTTTCGATTTTACTTCTGTAACCGGCAACGTAATTATTTCTCCTTTTGTTTTAAAAACGCCAATCGTAAATTCTCGGCCTTCAATAAATTCTTCCACCAGAATTTGGTCATCTTCAGCAAATGCTTTTTGTAAAGCAATACCAATTTCTTCAGAAGGCGCATTTACTTTACTCATTCCAATGCTGCTGCCGCCATTATTTGGTTTTACAAAAACAGGAAACTGCAACCGCTTTAAGATATCTTCTTCATTTATTACATCATTTCTAAAAATATGCATTGAACGTGCCACATTAATGCCCGCAAAAGCTGCAACTGCAACTGTGTATCTTTTATTAAAAGTTAATGCAGAAGTAGTAGCATCGCAAGTTGTGTAGGGCATGCCGATACAATCAAAATAACCCTGCAGTTTTCCATCCTCACCCGGCGTACCATGAATGCACATCAGCACTCCATCAAAATTTATTTTTTTGTTATTGACGGTTATTGAAAAATCATTTTTATCAATGCTCACATTTTCTTCGTTCTCATCTTTATAAAACCAGCCTTCAGGTGTTACATCAACCAGGTAAACATCAAACTTGTTGCGGTCAATATTGTTAATTACAG
>Ga0213876_10002098_pt1 | contig 11792 bp, 8 predicted proteins | sample BarmaccomBMRX_R9_FD_160113 | JGI IMG/M metagenome (GOLD analysis project Ga0213876, IMG submission 160113) | Root-associated microbial communities from Barbacenia macrantha in rupestrian grasslands, the National Park of Serra do Cipo, Brazil - RX_R9 | ecosystem: Host-associated > Plants > Roots...
CGAGCCCCCCGGCCAGCCCCTATATCAACCCGCCAACGACGACCCCTCGGGTGGGCGGCATCATCTCGGAATGATGGGCGCGATCATCTCGGAATGGGCGGGCGGCATCGTCGGAATCCGCACCCTGGTACTACGGGCTCGCCCGCGGCGAAGACCACAGGGCAGTCAACCCCAACCGGGAGCGCAAATCGTCCGGGTCGGAAACCACCTTCGATGAGGACCTGACCGATCTGGACAAGATCGAGGCCGGGGTGCTCGCCATGGCCGACGACGTCTGGGCCTGGTGCGAGAAGACCGGCCGGCGGGCCCGCACGGTGACCGTGAAAATCAAGTGGGCCGATTTCCAGCAGTCCACCCGTAGCCAATCCTTCCCCTGGCTGGTGGACAGCAAGGCGAAGATCCACGAGGCGAGCCTGGGGCTGATCCGGTCGGTGTTCCCGCCGCACAAGGGCATCCGGCTTGTCGGAGTCATCCTGTCGAACTTCGCGCCCATGGCGGCTAATCTCGTCGGCGAACCTTCGCTGCTGGACGAGTCGGACGCCGCTTGATCAACGCCACGCCCACGACCGAGACCTCCGAGGACCTCAAGGTCATGGTCCAGGCCCTTGAACGCTCTGGCGGCTATCGCGTGCTGCGCCGCCTAGACTCTCCCCGGTTCGGATATAGCTCAGTACGTCGCAAGCAACTCTGGACGAAGTGCCCGATCAAGAAAGTTGTGGTCTGTTCGCGAGTCGTATTCGACAACACGCCACTCACGGCGGTCTTCCCAGTACAACATCATCACTGGGCCATAGTCCGGATGAGTGGCCTGCGCCTTGACCAGGGCGTTTCGTTCCTGGTCGTTGATCATGCGCTTGGTCTCGACCAGGAGCACCCCGTCGCCACGCGTCCTATCTCGCACCCCGACGAGAAGCTTGTTTCGATCGCCCGTTCCATAAACGAGCGCATCAGCGAGCCCGACCTAGCGAGATACGCGATAGTGGAGGCGTGGTCAGAGGCTGCATCTGCAGTTCTGCCTTCACCTCCAACATCTCGGGAGGATTTGGCAGAGGCGCTCGAGATCGATGCGATCTGGACGAAACTGAAGGAAATTCAGAACATTCTGACAGCGGCCCCCGAGGATGATCCTGTACGCCGGCGAGCCCTAGAACCGCTAATGGCGATATCTCTCGTGCCGCACGAAGTCTATCCGAAGCTCATTCTCGCGCTCGACCCGCCGCGCAATAAATATCCACATCCAGAATTAGAGCGCGCTCTAGGACTTCTTCGCGCTTCTGGCGCGACGGCAGCCACTGAAATTGACGCGGCGCTCGACCAGATCCGTAAATTTCAGGCCCACAGCTCCGCATTTGCTGAGCGTATGATTAAAGCGAGGACTTTGGGCAGAACTATAGCTCATGCGATCGCGTATCCTCGCATTCCTCAGGCGAGGGAAGACCAATGAAACGCCGCGCCGGCGCCCTGACCAAGGATGCGGTGAAGCGGCTCACCACCGGCGAGACCCTGTCCGAAGCCGGCATTACAGTTCAGCGCCTGAAGGACGGCGACATCCGGTGGAACATCAACATCATGGTCGCCGGCCGCCGGGTCCACCGCGTCATCGGCCGCGAGAGCGAGGGTGCCGGCAGGGCCGACCGTGAGGCCTTCATCGAGCGGGTGCGCACCGAGGAGCGGGCCGAGCGCCTGCAGCTCCCTACCGGACGCAAGACCTGGCTATCGTTCCGACAGGTGTCCGAGCGCTACCTGAAGCGAATGGAGGAGGGGGCTGGTCGAAATCTCAGGGCTAAGCGCCAGCACCTGAACCAACATCTCGTCCCGTTCTTCGGCGACCAACGGGCCGACACCCTGACCAAGTTCACCCTCGACCGCTACAAGCGCAAGCGCCTGGACGCAAAGGCCGCCCCGGGCACGGTCAACAGGGAGTTGGCCTCGCTGAAGCACATGCTTCGCGACGCCGTGGCCGCCAAGGACTTGAAGACTGTCCCATGCACCTTCGAGATGCTGAAGGAGCCGAAGGGGCGCACAGTCGTCCTATCGGACGCTGAAGCCGACAAGCTCCTCAAGGGAGCGATCGGCGACCAGGATCCGGACACCTGGTTGTTCGTCGCCTTCGGCCTGAACACCGCCATGCGCCACCAGGAGATCCTGCGGGCGCGATTCGATGAAATCGACTGGGACCGTGGCCGACTGCACATTGGCAAAGCGAAGGCTGGAGGCCGAGAGCAGCCGTTAACGCCGGCCCTGGTGGCGATCCTGAAGAGGGAACGCGAGCAGCGGACCGACAAGGACGGCTACATCTTCCAGCCCCGTGGACCGGTGAACTTCCACTTCCGCTGATGGATCGTTCTGGGGAGCCGGTCCCAGAGCGCCTGGGACAGCTCTGTGCCGGGTTGGATCCAACTTCGGCCTGACCGCTCCTGCCGCGGGCCGGCGACGACAGCTGCTGTGCCATGTGAAGGTGGCTTTGAATTAGGGGAGTCGCCGCCTGTGCCGCGCGGGCCGCATGGTGCGCGAGGGTCTGCTGGCGGGTGTCGGCGCGGTCGAAGTCGGCCCCGCGGGGGCTTTGCAGAGCGGAGAGCATCTTCTGCTGGGCGGGGCCCATCGAGCCGGCGGGGGAAGCAGATCGGAGGCGGAGGCCGCCCGCCCGAGGTCGCCGCGGTGCGCACTTGGTTCTGGATCATCTGCCGAGCGAAGGGCTGCACACGCAAATCCTGCGCATCCACGACCGCGAGCCGCCCGCCCTGGATCTCGTCGGCGTCCGACTGGGCGCCGGCGAGAAGCAAGTCCCGCGAAAACCTTGGTCCTCCACCCCCTGCAGCGTCGCCCTCGTCAGGCTCCGCCAGACCGGGAAGTCACCGCTCACCGTCCCCAGCACGTTCCCCCGGTGCAGGCGCTGGCAGCGGGCGCACTCCAGGAGAGACGTGGCGATATGCCACAGCTTTGATGGCCTCGAAGAGCTCGGCGATGTGGATGGGCTTTGAGACGAGGCGGTCCATGCCGGAGGCGAGGTATTGGGCCTTCTGGTGCTCCATGGCGTTGGCGGTGAGGGCGATGATCGGGGTGCGCGGTCGGCCGCTCTCGGCCTCCAGCCTGCGGATCTCGGCGGTGGCGGTCACGCCGTCCATCACCGGCATCTGGACGTCCATGAGGATGAGGTCCCAGGCCTGGCGGCGCCAGGCCTCCACCGCCTGCGCCCCGTCCTCGGCCAAGGTCACCTCGAGCCCCACCTGCTCCAGGATGGTCTGCAGCACCTTGCGGTTCACCGGATTGTCCTCGGCGGCCAGGATCCTGAGGTCGGGGGGGGCGGTCTGGGGCGCGGGGCCGGGGGCGGCGGTCAGGCTCCTGGCCTCGCCCCGCCGCGGCAGGGTGAGGGTGAGGGTGAAGCTGGCGCCCTGGGCGCGGCCGGGGTCGGCCCCGATGGTCCCGCCCATCAGCTCGGCCAGCTGGCGGCAGATGGCCAGGCCGAGCCCGGTGCCCCCGAACCGGCGGGTGGTGGAGATGTCGGCCTGCACGAACTTCTCGAACAGCCGCCCGGCCACCTCCGGGGGGATGCCGGGCCCGGTGTCGGCCACCGTGAAGCTGACGAGCTCGCCGGCCCGCCGGGCGCTCACCCTCACCTCCCCGCGCTCGGTGAACTTGACGGCGTTGGAGATGAGGTTGGCGAGGATCTGGCGGATCCGGGTGGGGTCGCCGCAATAGGTCCCGGCCGCGCCCGCCGTCTCGGTGCTCAGAGCCAGCCCCTTGGCCTGGGCCACCGCCGCAAAGCCGGCCGCGGCCCCTTCCACCACCTGGCCGAGGTCGAAGTCGATGACCTCCAGCTCCAGGCGCCCAGCTTCGATCTTGGAAAGGTCCAGGATGTCGTTGAGGATGGTCAAGAGCGTCTCGCCCGACTGGCGGATCACGTCCAGCCGCTCGCGCTGCGCCAGGCTCAGATCGTCTCGCGCCATCGCCTGGGCCATCCCCAGAACCCCGTTCAGCGGCGTGCGCACCTCGTGGCTCATCGCCGCCAGGAACCCGCTCTTGGCCAGGTTCGCCTCTTCAGCGTCTTCGACTGCCTTCTGCAGCGCCGCCTCGGCCCGCTTGCGCTGGGTGATGTCCTCGGCCACGGTCAGCACATGTCGGCCGCCGCTGCGGTCGGCGATCAGCCGGCGGCGGACGTGAAGCGTCCGCAGCTCGCCATCGGCGCTGGGCATCTCCTCTTCGTCCTCCAGCATCTTGCCCTGCGCATCCCCGGCAGCCTTCACCTGCGCGCGATGCATCGAGGCCAGCTCGTCTCCAAAGGGGGTTAGCTGCCCTCGGTTGAGGATCTGGTCACGGGGCAGGCCAAGGAACTCCTCGGTGGCGCGATTCACCCGCACGTGGTCTCCGGTCTCGACCTCCTGCACGGAGATCATCGAGGGGATGCTTTCGACCACCGCGTCCAGCAGCGCCTCCGCCTGGCCCAGGTCGTTGAGGGCGCGTTTCTCAGCCGTGATGTTCTGGCTGGCGGCGATGATCCCGCCGAACGTTCCATCGTCGAAAAACCATGGATTAAGGCAGGCCTGCACCCAATGCGCGACGCCGTCAGGCCCGGTTATCTCATGTGGCGGGAGCAGCACCGGCTCGGGCACCGCCAACCATCCCTTCAGTATCTCATGCCCGATTCCGAAGAGCTTGGCCGCGTCGCCGCCCACCAGTTCCTCCCGAGGCAACCCCGAGGCGGCCACGAACTGGGGGCTGACCTCGAGGATGCGCCCCTCGTGATCGATCATTGACAGATCTAGGCCCGACACGGCCACGAACCTCGTCATGGTGGCCAAGCCGGGCGGTGCGGCTTTCGGCTCGAAGGCGTGCGACATCTAATCCTCCCTCTCGACTGTCTCAAGGAACTGTTGAGAAAACGTCACGGCGCGAAGCAGCGAACCGGTCGCCGCTGCTTGCCGATGAAGCCCGCGTCCAGCGGCTGGGCGCGTCTATCGGCCCGGCTGGCCGCTGCAGGAAGAAGTCGAACCACTCGACCACGAAGCCGAAGGCCATGACCGCGACGGCCGTGCGCACCTAGGCTAAGAAGGCCTTGTGGGCGGCGTGGTCGGTATAGTTCTGGATCATGGCGGACTCCGCTAACTCCCCTGGCGCAACGCGTTTCGCTCGCGCCCGCACAAAAAGTTGCGGTCACGCTCACCGATGTTAGTGCGGGTCGCGCGAGGAGCCGGCATCGTGCAATCGAGGAGCAAGGCCCTCCCCCCGGCTTGGACCTCGTCATAGGCTGCGCCCCTCCCCATTGGCTGTACCCTTCGGGGAGGGGCCCCTTTTTGCGCCGAGGCGCGGGGACGGCCGCCAACCGGCTGAGGCTACGTGCCGTCACCGGTTCAGCCGGCGGGCGACGAGCGCGGACATGACGCGCTTCACGGGTGGCCAGATGACTGGCTTAGCTTGTCGGTGTGGCGGTTGAAGAATGAGCCTGACAGATGAGATCAAGTCCAGGTTCACCCGCGTCAACGGGCTTGCTTAATACCGCGGGTTATCGTCAAGCCTGTGGCGTAATATTGCGGGCGATCGACGAGCGATTGATCCCGCTCTCCTGTGCAAGGATCGCACAGAGCCTTGCCATTCTCGAACAACTGAGCGCCCCGTCGGCATTGAGCCTTTAGCCCGGACTCCCCGTTGAGGCTGCCGGCATGCGGCGGGAGCAGGAGTTTCGTGATAGAGCGGACGCCGCCGAAGCGATTGCCGCGCGCGCCCGAGACAAGGTGATCCGGGAGCAATTCCTGGAGATAGGGCGATCCTGGCGCGCGTTGGCTGATCTCCCCGGAGGGGACACAGTGGGGAGGAGTGCATGACGAGGTCCAAGCCGGGGGAGGCTTCTCGCCAATTCTAAGGTGCCGGGTTTTCCCTGCGGCTCGCAATATTTGTAAGCGTGGCCAGGAATTGAGGCAGCCGCGAGGGCGCCGTCAAAGCGACGCAACAGAAGCGTGAGCAGAAGGCCTCGCCACACCACCCAGACGTTGCCGGCAGGAACTTGGCCCCTGGCTTCATGCTAGGGGCCCTTTTCGTCCTTCCGCTCCACCCTCAGCGCTTCATGGAACGCCATCCCCAGCGCCTTCGCCATGAAGTCACGAGGCTCGTGCAGCCGATCCGCTTGCAGCGCTATCGGGGTGAGCCTTCACTTTGTGTCTGAGAGCCGACATTTCCTTTGAAGCATTCGTGCTAGTTTGATCGTCTCGGCCGTATCTGGCATCCCCTTTGGCCGAGATTTACAGGCCTCGGCCCGATTGGCCGGGGCCTGCTTTTTGTCACTCAAGTCTTCGGAACTCGCCCAATATGCGAGGCGTTGAGAACCCGGGGATTTTTCTGTTCCGCCAAGCAGCCGCGTCGGATGAATGTTCTGGCGCCATTCATCTGCGACGACGTCTTGTGGAGATCCAGCGGGGCCGACTTCCGCATGGATGTCACCGCGGCGGCGGCCCCGGATAACGGCACCTCCGGGGCCGTTCGCCTGGCGCAGCCCGGCCCAGCCGTTCCTATCTTCGGCCCATGAAGCCACCGGAGCCCACCACGACAGAGACCTACATCATCGCGACGTTCGACCAGGACCGGCCGAGGTACATCTACCAATCAGCGTCCGGCGATAACTGTGGTGAGCGCCGCTGCCAGCTCATCAAGGCGGTAGGGCTTTGGGAGGAGCCTCACGCCTTCTGCCGAGGCGCTCTCCTTCGCCGCGTCAACATAGCCACTCGTCAGGAGCACCGGCAGATCCCCCCGACGCCGGCGGATTTCGCGAACGAGGTCGATGCCGGACATGCCGCCTGGCATCATGATGTCGGAAAACACGATGTCGACAGGCCGATCGTTTGCGAGCGCGCCAAGCGCCGCGGCGCCGCTCGAGGCGCGCAGCACGCCGTAACCGAGTTGCTCAAGCATCTCCATGGCCAATGCAGCCACCTCGTCGTCGTCTTCGACGACCAACACCGATCCACGTTGAGCTGGCTTAGACGCCCCAAGGCGCAGGTCGGCGAGCGCAGGTTCCGAAGGTTGCGGCAGCGCCATGGAACGCGGCAGTAGGAGCGCCACCGTAGTGCCATGACCCACCTCGCTTTCAATGCTCACTGCCCCGCCAGACTGCTTCGCAAAGCCGTGGACCTGTGCAAGGCCCAGGCCGGAGCCATGGCCGATATCCTTGGTCGTGTAGAAAGGCTCAAACACATGAGCCTTCACCGCGTCGCTCATACCGGTACCGTGATCGGACACGGAGAGGCGGACGAAGTCGCCCGCCAAATCATCTTCGACCACGTTCGGCGCATTGCACGCGCCGATCTCGATGGTCCCGCCGTTCGGCATCGCGTCGCGGGCATTCACGGCGAGGTTGAGGATCACCAGTTCCAATTCCGCGGGATCGACGGCCACAGGCCACAGGTCCCCATCGAGAGCCACCTCGACATGAACGTCCCCTCGCAGGCTGCGATCGAGAAGTTCACGCATACGCCGGAGCTGCGATCTTAGATCGACAGACATCGGCTTCAGGGGCGCGCGGCGCGAAAAAGCTAGAAGCTGGCGCGTCAGCGCCGCGCCGCGCTTCGCCGCCTCACGCATACCCTCGAGGAGTCGACGGCGGCGGCCAGGATCGGCCTGGTGCTCCAGCATCTCCAGGCCGCCCGCGATGACCATAAGGAGGTTGTTGAAGTCGTGCGCGACACCGCCAGTGAGCCGGCCTACAGCCTCGATCCGTTGCGCCTGCCGGAGCGCTTCCTCCATGCGGGTCCGCTCAGCCATCTGAATGCGAAGCTCGGCATTGGCGTCAGCGAGGTCGGCGGTGCGCTGCGCGACCTGAGCCTCAAGTTCTTCGGCCGCCCTGGCCTGCGCCGCCATCAAGGCTCGGACCTCATACTGCCGCAAGCGTGCGCGGACGCTGGCGCGCACCGTGGCCGTCAGGGTGATCGTTTGGATGGGTCGCTCCAGCAGCGCAACATTCCGCAGCCGGGTGATTAGTCTTGTGCGCCAAGCGCTGACGGCCGGCTGCTCCTGGTGGCTGGTCAGGATCACAAACGGCATGTCCGACCACGCCGGCTGAGCTGCAACCCAATCACCCAACTCGGACATGTCTTCGCCGAACAGGCCCTCCTCGGCCAGGAGCGCGACCGCAGCCCCGTAACGGAGTTCGGCCGCAAGCCCAGCCAGCCCTTCGCAGATGACCGTCTCCAGGCCAACGCGCTGGATGAAATGCGCCGCGGCCACCCCATCGCGGCCGACCGGCGCAAAGATCAGGACCCGCCGGTCAGTATCACCCTTCTCCATCGCCATCTTCGTCGAACAACGGCACTGCATCACCCAGGTACTGGGGCGTGCCGGCCAACACGCCTGCAAAATGCTTGAGGGGCGGTCCAAGCCGGATGCCTCTACTGCTCAGCCTGAACTCACGGATCGTATGCTCGTGGTTGCCACTGCGCTTCTTCACAACGGACATCGCCCGCCGCACGGTTCCGCCGACTTCGAAATAGCGAAGCATCACCACCGCATCGCTGAGGTAGCTCATGTCCAGCGGGGTCTCCATCGGCCCCATGAGGCCATGCTGGGCCAGAACCAGGATCGTCAGCACGCCCTGCTGCCCAAGATAGCTCAGCAGTTCGTGCATCTGCAGGATCAGGAAACGGCCATCCGGCATGGCGTTCAGGTAGCCATTCAGGCTGTCGATCACGATGACGAGGGCATGTTCCCGCTCCACGCTGTCGCGGACCGCGGCGGCAAACTCCCCTGGAGACATCTCGGCGGGATCGATTTGCTGGAGACGCAGCAGGCCGGTCTCGACATGTTTCTCGAGCGGGAGGCCCAGAGTCGTCGCGCGCGCCTCGATGGTCCCGCGCCCCTCGTCGAAGGCGAACACGACCGCCTTTTCGCCGCGCTCAGCCGCAGCAGTCGCATAGGTCAGCGCCAGGGAAGACTTGCCGACGCCGGCCGCGCCAATAAACAACGCGTTAGTGCCGCGCTCCAGGCCGCCGCCCAGCATCTTGTCGATCGACGCATCGCCACTAGACGTATAGTCACCCATGAATTTGCGGTGATGCTCAGCGGCAATCAGGCGCGGGAAGATCCGCAGTCCGCCCGTCTCAATGTTGAAATCATGGAAGCCACCCCGGAACGGGATGCCCCGCATCTTGACGATGCGTAGGCGCCGGCGCTCTGCGCCGTAATCGATGGCCTGCTGTTCGAGCAGGACGACGCCATGAGCGATGGAGTGCAGCTGGAGATCGTCTTGCTGCGAGGTCAAGTCATCGAGCATGATCACCGTGCACTCGCGCTCCGAGAAGAAGTGCTTCAAGGCTAGGACCTGCCGCCGGTAGCGCAGGGGGCTCTGGGCGAGCAGCCGCAGTTCGGACAGGCTGTCGATCACCACCCGCCTGGCGTTGAGCCGCAGGACCTCGTCGCAGATCAGCTTGGTCGTCTCGCTGAGCTCGACTTCCGACGGGTAGAAGATCGTCAGGTCCTGTTCGGGATCGAGAGAGGTCTCGGGCGGAACAAGCTCGAAGATATCGACGCCCTTCAGCGACCAGCCATGTCGCTTGGCCACGAGCCGCAACTCCTGGGCCGTTTCAGAAAGGGTGATATAGACCACCGGCTCGCCCACCGCGGCCCCTTCCATAAGGAACTGCATCGCGATGGTGGTTTTGCCGGTGCCGGGCCGGCCCTCATAGAGGTACAGCCGATTGGGATCGAGGCCGCCCTCCAGTATATCATCTAACCCGGTGCTGCCCGTCGAGATACGCGGCAGTTCAACGGCACCCTCGGCTGATTCCACATCCGCCATCAACGATCACCCCTGGCGACGGGCCGCCACTTCCCGGTGCGACCGATCCTCAATCGACCCTAGCTATCGGAATTGACGCCGTAAACCTGGCTGTGCGCGTGCTGCGACCATGGCATGATCGGCGCTTTGCAGAGATAACCCCCGATCCACATGCAATGTTGGGTCTGACTCATCGGCAGTTCGGCACCGACGATCTGCGGCGGGGCGTGCTGACGCTTCAGGCCGGTGCTCATCACCGCCTGGATCAAGGCCGCCTGCCTGGCGATGAAGCCGTCCAAGCGGTGAAGCATCTGCAGCGCGTCGAGGCGATTCTGGCTGCGGCGGCCCGCAGAGCCTGAAGCATCCGGACCACAACCAAAAGGCCGCCGAGGCGCTTTCCTTGCTGCACCGCCTTTCCTGAGCCTCGCCAGGCGCGGGAACGACGCATTCGCCGCGAGAGGCTCAAGCCCCCGCCAGCGCCTCGAGGCCAAGTCGTCGCCGCCCTAAAGAAGCTGGATCTCCGCCAGGATTTCATTGCCCCGTTCGACGCCCTCCACCGGGGGCCCGGACCTGAAGCCCGGTTGCGACGATGACCTCAACGCCGGCGCCGCGGCACGTCATAACGGCGTCTGGCTCGACGACCTCGAAGAAAAACGCACCGACTGGGATCGAAGGTCACCGGTCAGCGACCTCTCGATGCAGTGCGCGGTTGGGTTCATCAATCCTAACCTGGATCAAACTCAAGAATTGGAGCGAATGAGGTCGTCCAGCGCTGCTTGGACCAGACCGAGCGGGCTTTCCGCAAGCGGATCTCCCGCAATCGCGTCAGCGCCGAGCCGCCATCAGACGATCCGCTAGGCGCAGCCACATCTGGGCCCGCTGGCGCTCCACCGAATGGACCGGCGCGCCGGCCGCCGCCAGGCGCTCGGCGCGGTGGCGATAGGTCTCGATGCGCTGCATCTGGCGCCAGAGATTATCCCTGGCGAAGGGTTGCTTCAGGTGCAGGGCGGCGAGCCGGGTGATGGAGAGACTCGGCGGCGTCTGCGGCGCCAGGGGGCGGCGCACAGCGCCCGCCGGGCCATGGAAGGGGTTGGTCGCCAGACGCGCCGCCCTCAGGTGGAGTTCGGCCATGATCCGCGGCGCATCGCGTTCGATGAGGCGCCGCTGCACGTTCGGCACGGACACGCCGACGATAGCGCCCGATCCATGGGCCACGTCCCCCACCGGGAAATCCATCACGAAGACGTTGAGGGGCAGGCGCGTGTGCCGCTGCAGCGTCAACGAGCCAGTCCACGGCAGTCCCGCCTGTAGCAGCGCCACGATCTGCGCCAGTTGGCCGCGACTGTAACGGGCTGGGAGCACGTCGAGGATGTTTCGGAGCATGACCTCCGACCGCCGCCATCCGTAGATGCGCTCGGCGCCGGCGTTCCAGTGGACGATTACGCCCTCCCCGGTGGTGGCGATCACCGCCGGGCGAGCGAAGGTCGACAGCGGTTGAGCAAGCAGACCGCTGATCGCGAGGCCTCGGAGCGCCACGCCAGCCGTCGGATTTGGTTCTCGCTCCAGCCGGGCAGATCCCCGGCTTGGCCAATCAACGGCGAGGGACTGGCGTAGACGCATAGCCATAAGTAATCCGGCCCCGCCCGACGAGCCACGGCGTTCACCCGACCAGGGAGCGGCTGAGGGCCGAATGACTCGTAGGTTGGATACACGACGGCGCGGTAGCGAAGGCCCCCTGAGGGTGGACCGCGGGGCCTTCCTGCCGGCGTTGTTGTCGGGAACTTCGGGAGAAGTCGGTAGCGTCCACTGAAGTGGTGGAAATTCGCTGAGCGAGGCGGGCCCGCCTCGCGGCGGTTGGGTTGGTCACCGGAGGTCTTTGTCTCAAGGTCGAGTTGCGAAGCTTGACCGCCAACCCGATGACCGACGACAGCATGGCGCTTCTGGCGCTGATCCAGAAGAGCGACGACGGCGATTTTCTGAAGACCGTGGCGGAGGCCGCGCTTCAGCGGATCATGGATTACGACGTGGAGAGCCT
>Ga0213876_10002099_pt1 | contig 11789 bp, 11 predicted proteins | sample BarmaccomBMRX_R9_FD_160113 | JGI IMG/M metagenome (GOLD analysis project Ga0213876, IMG submission 160113) | Root-associated microbial communities from Barbacenia macrantha in rupestrian grasslands, the National Park of Serra do Cipo, Brazil - RX_R9 | ecosystem: Host-associated > Plants > Roots...
CGGATCCCAGCGGACGACTTCCTCGTCGCCCGCGCGCACGAGGCCCGCGAGGGCGTTGTAGCTGTAGTACTCGTCGCAGTTCTGGACGAGCAGGTCGCTCGAGCTCTCGCGGATGCCGACGCCGATGACGTACTTGCCGTACTCCTTGAGCTTGATGACGAGGCTCGAGAAGTCGGAGTCGCCGGAGAGCAGGATGAACGTGCCGATCTCGGGACGCGTGAAGACGAGCTCCATCGCGTCGATGGCGAGGCGGATGTCGGTCGCGTTCTTCTTCGCCGACCCGTAGGCGGGCGCGAAGATGAGATCGATCGACGCCTCGGTGAGCGGAACGATGTAGCCCGGATAGCGGCGCCAGTCGGCGTAGGCGCGCTGCACGCTCACCTTGCCCTTGATGATGTCCGAGGACATCAGGTTGCGCAGCTCCGCCTGCATGTCCTTCTGGATCCCCATCGTGACGTTGTCGAAATCGATGAGGAGCGCGGCGTTGGGCGCGTGCATGTTGAACCCGCCGTACGGCGACGGCGTGGAGGACGCGCCGACGGGCAGCGCCTGGGGCCCGCGGTGGACGGGTGCGACCGGGGCGCGGCCGGTGGGCCGCTGGTATCGAGAGCTCATGTACCTGTCGTGACGGTGGGGTCGAGCGCGACGGTGCGCTCCAGTTCGCGCCGCTTGACCTTGCCGCTCCCGGTCATCGGGAAGACGTCGAAGAAGCGGACGATGTCAGGGACCTTGTAGTCGGCCATCGTATCGCGGGCGAAGTCCTTGATCTCGCGGCCCGTGATGACGGCTCCTTCGACGGGAACGATGCAGGCGCAGATCAGCTCCCCGAGCACGTCGTGGGGAACCCCGATCACGCAGACATCGTCGACCGCCGGGTGTGCGCGCAGCCGATCCTCCACCTCGCGTGGGAAGATCTGATAGCCGCCGCGCACGATCGCCTCCTTTCTCCGCCCGACGATGTGGAGATAGCCGTCCTCGTCGAGGATCCCGAGGTCGCCCGTGAGGAAGAAGCCCTCCGGGGTGAACGACCGGGCGGTCTCGCCGGGCATCCGGGCGTAGCCGAGCATGACGCCGGTGCCGCGGACGGCGATCTCCCCCACCGCTTCGGCGGGGCCGTGCAGCTCACCGGTGACCACGTCCACGGCCATCAGCTCGACGCCGGGGAGCGGGCGCCCAACGGTCGTCGCGCGCTTCTCCGCGGGATCGGCGAAGCGCGTGACGGTGACCGTGGGGCCGGTCTCGGTGAGGCCATAGGCCACCTGCACGTCGCACCACTGCCGGATGCGGCGCAGCAGATCCGCGCTCACCGGGCTGCCGGCGATGACGCCGGTGCGGAGCCCGGCGGCGCGCAGACGCGCCGCGTCGAACGTGGGCTCGCGCATGAGCAGGTGGTACATCGTCGGCACGCCGAGCAGCACGGTGACGTGCTGACGCTCGATGAGGCCGAGCGCCGTGGCCGCATCGAACTCCGGCTGCATGACGAGCGTCGCGCCGATGGCGAGCACGCCGACGGCGACGCTGAAGCCGAAGATGGCGAACAGCGGCACGGTGACGAGCACGCGATCGGCGGGATCGATCTCGATCGCGTCACCGGTGCGCACCGCGGTCTCCACGATGCCGCGATGGCTGAGACGGACGCCCTTGGGCTTCCCCATCGTGCCCGACGTGTAGAGCAGCGCGAGATCGCTGTCGTCGCGCACGTCGCGCTCGGGCACCGGCCGCCCTTCCCCCCTCGAGAGCATGTCCTCGAACTGGAAGATGCGGTCGTCGTACCAGAGCTCTTCTTCGCCGACGGTGACCAAGTACTGCAGGTCGGGCAGCTCGGTGATGAGCTGCTCGAAGATCTGCAGGAAGTCGACGTGCTCGAAGCGCTCGATGGTGAAGACGCACGACACTTCCGCGTGCCGAAGCTGGTACTTCAGCTCGTGGAAGTTGAGGCGCGGGCTCACCGGAACGACGACTGCCCCGAGCTTCGCGGCGGCGAGGAGCGCCACCAGCCACTCGGGGCAGTTGGGCATGTTGACGGCGATGCGATCGCCGGCGCCGATGCCGAGTTCGGAGAGAGCCGCAGCCATCGCGGCGGCGCGCGCCTCGAGCTGCCCGTACGTGACGGCGCGCCCGTTCGGCGCGACGACGGCCGGACGCTCCGGGTGCTCGTGGGAACGGTGCGCGAAGACCTGGCCGAGGGTGCGGTGCTCGGCCATCAGCGGGCGTGGGGTCGAATCATCAATCGCGGAACCTAAGCCGGTCCAAAGGCGCAAGGTAGAGGGCCGGCCGGGCCGGCGAACGGCCAGACCCGGTACGGACGCCCGGGCGGCCGGCCCGCGGACCTCGGTGCCTAACGTGCCCCCGCTCAGATCCCCATCGCCTTCACGATCACGCGCTTCGGCCGCTGGCCGTCCCATTCGCCGTAGAACACGCGCTGCCACGGCCCGAAATCGAGGCGGCCCGCAGTGACGGGGACGATGACCTCGTGGCCGATGGTGAGCGACCGGAGGTGCGCGGCCGCGTTGTCCTCGCCGGTGCCGGCGTTGTGGCGGTAGGCATCCGCATCCCATGGCGCGATGCGCTCCTCGAGCCACTGGAGGATGTCGGCCCACAGTCCGGGCTCGTGATCGTTCACGAACACCGACGCCGAGATGTGCATCGCGGAGACGAGCACGAAGCCCTCGACGATGCCGGCCGCGGCGCGGCACGCCTCGACCTGGTCGGTGATGTCGATGATCTCCTGACGGCGCCGGGTGGCGAAGGTCAGGTAGTCGGTGTGCGTCTTCATCGTTCGTCGCAGGCAGTCGGAGACGGGCGGAGCGATCGCGGGTCGCCGCAAGGTGGACGGGCCAGTAAGTTCACGAAACCCCTCCGCGGAGCCCCCCGTAGGCGACCAGTGAAGCGTTATCGGTATCGCTCGCGCCTGTTCACCATCCTCCTGCTCTTCGCCGCATGTCCGTCGGTGCTCCTCACGTTGCTGTGGGCCGGGACGGTGAGCCGCGCGCTGCCGCTGGTGAGCGGCAGTGCCGCGTGGGAGCGGGCAGCGGCCACGGGCGAGCGCTCGCTCGCGATCGCTCGGCGGCGGACGCTGACGCCGGCCGAGCGCCATGACCTCGACGCCCACGAGCAGGAGCTGCGTCGCTCGCTCGAGCTGGCGCGACGGTACAGCTACGTCGCACCGCGCGTGGTGCGCGTGGTGCTGCTCGCCGGCGTGCTCGGCGCCGCGGTGCTGACCGTGGGTGCGTCGCGCGTCGCGGGGCACCTGAGCCGACAGCTCGGCCGACCCCTCGACCAGCTCGTCCGATGGACGGCGCTGGTGCAGGCGGGGCAGCCGGTGCCCGACGAGCCCGAGCCGCGCGGCGCCCCGGAGTTTGGGACGCTGCGCCGCCGCATGCGGACGATGGCGCGCGAGCTGGCACGGGGGCGCGAGCGCGCGCTCGAGGCCGAGCGCGCCGAGGCGTTCCGCGAGACCGCGCGGCGCGTGGCGCACGAGCTGAAGAACCCGCTCACCCCGATCCGCTTCGCCGTCGACCGGCTGCGGCGCGACGCGACGCCCGCGCAGGCGGAGCTGGTCGAGGTGCTGGTGAGCGAGACGGCGCGGCTCGAGGGGATGGCGCGCAGCTTCGCGCAGTTCGGCCGCCTCCCCGACGGCCCCGCGTCCGACGTCGACGTGGGTGAGCTGGCGCGTTGGGCGGCGAAGACCGCGGTGCCCGAGTCGCTGTCGGTGGACGTCGAGGTGGCGGACGGGGTGCCGCTCGTGCGCGGGCACTACGACGCGCTGGCCCGCGCGCTCTCCAACGTGCTGCTGAACGCGGTGGACGCCTGCGCGGCCGGCGGACGCATCGACGTGCGCGTGGGGCTGGCGCGGCTGCCGAGCAGCGAGGCCCACGCCGACGGCGACGCCGATGCGGTGGCGCTCGCGGTGCACGACACCGGGTGCGGCATCCCCGCCGACCTGCTGGCGCGCATCTGGGATCCGTACGTGACGCAGAAGCCCAACGGGACGGGGCTCGGCCTCGCCATCGCGCGGCAGACGGTCACGGCCCATGGCGGCACCGTGGACGCCGTGAGCGCGGTCGGGCGCGGCACGGAGATCCGATTCATCCTGCCCGTCGCCGGACCGCCGGCGACAGCCGAGTCGTGGAGGTCGAGCACGTGATCTACCCCTTCCTGATTCCCATCGTCGCGATCATCGCCGGCGCCGTGATGGCGATCGGCATCCCGATCGCGCGAGCCTATGCGCGGCGGCTGGAGCAGACACCGTCGGGCGCGGACCCCGAGCTCGCGCGGCGGCTTCAACACATGGAGCAGGCGATCGACGCGATCGCCGTGGAAGTGGAGCGGATCGCCGAAGGGCAACGCTTCACGACCAAGCTGCTCGCCGATCGCAGCGCGGAGCGGCAGACGGCAGCCATCGAGCGCGGCGCCTACGCGCAGGAGCAACGGCCATGAAGCTGGGAGCATCGCGCGGCGCCACGCAGGCGCCCAACGTCGCGACGGCGCGGGTGGACGCGGAGCTCGCGCGCGCACGCGCGGAGGTCGCGCGCGTGCAGGCGGAAGCGGCGCGGGCCGCGGCCCGCGCGGACGCGCAGGGCGCGGGCGAAGGGAGCAACACGTCGGTCACGACGAGCCCCGACGGACGCACGACGACGATCAACGAGAACGGCAAGGTCACGACGATCACGACCGACGAGAACGGCCAGGTCACGATCCGCGAGGGGGACAAGTCGACGACGATCTCGGGCCCCGGCTCGGGGGCGATCGCGCGGCTCGCGCAACAGCAGGCGCACAACGCCGTCGCGTCGTTCCCGCCGTTCATCCCGGAGCGGGAGCAGATCCCGGACGGCGTGGTTCCGCTGGTCGGGATGATCTTCAGCCTCATCGCGGCGACGATCATCTTCTTCCCGATCGCGCGCGCCTACGCGCGGCGCATGGACCGGAAGACCGCGGCGACGCCGGCCGGGGGGCCGGACATGTCGCTGCGCTTCGACCGCATCGAGCAGGCGATCGAGACGATGGCGGTGGAGGTCGAGCGCGTCTCGGAGGCCCAGCGCTATTCCGCCAAGCTGCTCACCGAGCGGCTGCCCGAAGCGCCGATGCGCAGCGTCCGCGCGGCGGAGTCGGTCCGATGATGAATCCATTCGACGTGATCCCGATCGTCGGGTCGCTCTGCACGATCGCGCTGTGCACGCGCGCCGGCTGGGCGATCATCCGCCGACTGGAGTCGCGCGCCGGCGCCGCGCCGGCGCCGCCCGCGGCGCTCGCCGACGTCGACCAGCGCCTAACGGAGATCGAGCGCTCCACGGAAACGATCGCGATGGAGATCGAGCGGCTCGCCGAGGCGCAGCGGTTCATCGCGCAGCTGCTGGCAGAACGCCCGGCAGCGACGGCGCGGCTCGACGCCGGGCGATCGGCGGCGCGCGACGCGGGGCGCGTGATCACGCCGCACTGACGTCACGCCCGCACGCCGGCGACGACCGGCCGCGCCTAACGCCTCATCCCCCCCGCCATGCCCATCGTCTACGACGCGGCGCAGGTACCGGTGCCACCGACGCCGCCGACGCCACCGGCCGATCGTGGGCCGGCGACCGACGGCCCGTTCACGGTGCAGAACGTCCAGGTGATCACGGGCCCCGACGGGCACGTGACGGTCGTCGGAGACCAGGGTCCGATCGACACGCAGAACGACGGCTCCGCCGTCCGGGTGATGGTCGGCGGACAGGCCATCGAGATCGACCCGAGCCTGCTGCGCGAGGCCCTGCGCGGCCGGCTGCGCGACGACCTGCGCCACGGCCTGCGCGACAACCTGCGCGAGGCGCTGCGCAATCCCCGCTCGCTGCGGCACGCGTCGTCCGACGTCGGCACGGAGATCCGCGTGAACGACGAGCCCGTGCCCGACGACGCGATCCTGGGCATCGGCTTCGGCGCGGGGGCGCTGCTGTCGATGCTGTTCGCGCTGCTCGTCATCCTGCCGCTCACTCGCGTGCTGATGCGGCGCAGCGCGCGGCGCGCAGCGCGCCCGAGCACCGAGCTGCAGGCGATGCCGCCGCGGCTGGAGCGCATCGAGCACGCGGTGGAGGCGATCGCCGTGGAGGTGGAGCGTATCGCGGAGGCCCAGCGGTACTCGGCGCGGCTGCTCAACGAGCGGCTGGTCGAGGTCACGGGGCCGCTGCCGGTGCGGGCGCCGATCGCCGGACGCGTACCGACGCCGCACTGATGGCGAGCGTCCTCCTCGTCGACGACGAGCCGAACATCCGCCGCATGGTGGGGGCGCTGCTGTCGTCCGAGGGCTACGAGGTGCGCGACGCGAGCAATGGCGTGGACGGATTCGCCCAGGCGACGGCGGCGGAGCCGGACGTGGCGCTGCTCGACCTCATGATGCCCGGAGAGCTCGACGGGCTGGGACTGCTCGGCCGGCTGCGCGAGCGCTTTCCGGAGCTGCCCGTGGTGATGATGAGCGGCCGCGCCGGGCTCTCGGACGCGGTGCGGGCGACGAAGTTAGGCGCCTTCACGTTCCTCGAGAAGCCGCTCACGCCGGAGGGCGTGCTGCTGGCGCTGGCGTCGGCGCTGGAGCTGCGACAGGCACGCCGCGCCGCGCGCGCGCTGCGCGAGGATCTCGGCCTCGGCGGCGGCATGGTGGGCGACAGCGCGCCGATGCACGCCGTGCGCGAGCTGCTGGCCCGCGTGGCGCCGAGCGACGCGCGCGTGCTGCTCACGGGGGAGAGCGGCACCGGCAAGGAGCTCGCGGCCGCGGCGATCCACGACGGCAGCCCGCGGCGCGACAAGCCGTTCGTGCGCGTGAACTGCGCAGCGATCCCGCGCGACCTCGTGGAGAGCGAGATGTTCGGCCACGAGCGGGGCGCGTTCACGGGGGCGACCGAGCGCCGCATCGGCCGCTTCGAGCTGGCGCACGGCGGCACGCTGTTCCTCGACGAGGTGGGCGACCTCGGCGCCGAAGCGCAGGCCAAGCTGCTGCGCGCCATCGAGTCGCGCGAGATCGAGCGCGTGGGCGGCGGGAAGCCGATCCGCGTGGACGTGCGCATCGTGTCGGCGACCAACAAGGACCTCGCGCGCTGCGTGGCCGACGGCTCGTTCCGCGAGGACCTGTTCTTCCGCCTCAACGTGATCCCGATCGCGCTCCCCGCGCTGCGCGAGCGCCTCGACGACCTCGGCGCGCTCGTCGCGCACTTCTCGGCGCAGTACAGCACGCGTTCCGGCCGGCGTGCGCCGGCGTGGAGCGACGAGGCGATGCGCGTGATGGCGCGCTATCGATGGCCGGGCAACGTGCGCGAGCTGGCGAACATCGTCGAGCGGCTCGCGATCCTGCACGGCGGCGACGAGGTGGACGCGTGGGGCGTGCGCGAGGTGCTGCCGGTCGACGAGCAGGCCGCGCTCCACGTGAACCTCGCGCCCGCGCCGCCGGCCGGCAGCGCCGAGCTCCCGCTCGCCGATGCGCTCGACGAGTACGAGCGCGCGCTCATCGCCCGCGCGCTGAGCGCGGCATCGGGGAACGTGGCCGAGGCGGCGCGACGGCTGCAGACCGACCGACCGCACCTGTACCGGCGCATGAAGCGGCTGGGCATCGGCGGGTCGTGAGCGCCGGCGCGGGCGTGCCGAACCGCGACAGGGGTGCCGCCCCGCGCGGACACCGGCGCGACCCGTCGGAAGCCGGACGTCGTTATGATCTCTCCACTTAGGCGTTCCGACCCACTGCGGCCCGGCGGCTGCCCGTGTGGTGTGACGTCCTGCCACCACGGAGTGCTCCGTCCCATGTTCCGATCCGTCGTCGCGCGCGCGATCGCCGCGACCTTCATGCTCGCCGCACCGGCCGCGTACGCGCACGCGCAGGTGACGCCGGGGTCCGACGCGGCGCGACGCGACACGCTCAACGAGCCGTCGCTGCCGCGCGACGTGGCGCGGCAGGTGATCGATCTCTACAACGCGAGCGGCACGACGCGCGTCGACGGCGTGCTCGACGTCGCGGCCGACCGGACGATCCAGGGCGACGTGGCGGTGCTCGGCGGGCCGGCCACCGTCGCCGGACACGTCACCGGCCGGCTGCTCGTGATCAACGCCGACCTCACGCTGCGGCCCGGCGCGCGCGTGGACGGCGACGTGATCGTGGTCGGCGGCGTGGTGGACGGACGCGGCCAGGCGTACCTCGGCGGCGAGCTGCAGATCCACCGCCAGGTGCTGTACTTCCGCATGGAAGGCGAGCGGCTGATCGACGACACGCCGACCGAGGGCGAGAGCCACTGGTGGCGCTGGCGGCGGCATCTCGACCGGCGCAGCTACGCGACCATCGCGCTCACGTCCGCGCACACGTACAACCGCGTGGAAGGGCTGCCGATCTACGTCGGGCCGACGCTCGTCAACACCGTCGGGCCGGTGCGGACGCGCTTCGACGGGCAGCTCATCTACCGCACGTCGGGCGGGTTCAAGTGGGACAGCGCATCGGTGGGGCACCGGGTGTTAGGCGAGCTGCGGCTGGGCCGCGAGCGCGGGCTCACGCTCGGCGCGCGGCTGTACGACGAGATCGCGCCGGTCGAGAGCTGGCAGTTAGGCGACGCGGAAGTGGGGCTCGCGACGTTCTTCCTGCACCGCGACTTCCGCGACTACTTCGGCCGCCACGGCGGCTCGGTGTCGGCATCGCTGTTCGCGGGCGACGACCAGTCGCTCACGGTGTCGCTGGCCGACGAGCGGTGGGCGAGCCGCGACGAGCGCGACCCGTTCACGCTGTTCCGCAACAATCAGCCGTGGCGCGCCAACCCGCGCGTCGACGACGGCCGCGTGCACGTCGCCAACGTCACGCTGCACGTCGACACGCGGAACGACGAGTGGAACCCGTGGGCCGGCTGGTACCTCGACGCGGACTTCGAGCGCGGCACCGGCGACTTCACGTCGTTCGGCGACGTGTCGGCGGACCTGTCGCCGCTCGCCTCGCCGCAGCCGCTCGCCGGCGAGCGCGACCGCCGGCCCGGGCGCCGTACCTACTCGCGCGGCTTCCTCGACGTGCGGCGCTACAACCGGCTGTCGCCCGAGGCACAGCTCAATCTGCGCGTGGTGTTAGGCGGGTGGCTGAGCGGCGATCCGCTGCCGCTCGAGCGACGGCTGTCGGTCACCGGTCCGGGCGCGCTGCCGGGGTTCGACTTCCGCCAGCCGGCGTCGCTGCCCGGTGACGCGGGACAGTGCGCGGTGCTCGGCATCCAGCCATCGGGCGCGCCGGCGCAGTGCGAGCGTGTGGCGCTGGCGCAGGCCGAGTTCCGCGGCGCGCTGCACGTCGGCCTGCCGTTCGACGGCGACCTGTGGGACCACGTGGCCGTGCACACGGGCGCGTCGTGGGTGGTGTTCGCGGACGCGGGGCGCGGATGGCTGATCGGCGACTCGCAGTCGGAGCTCGCCTACCGCTCGCGCGAGCTGCCGCCCCTGTCGACGTTCCTCTCCGACCTCGGCGCGGGCATCGACTTCGGCAGCGGCGGCACGGCCGACGTCGCGAGCTTCGGCGTCTACGTGGCGAAGTCGCTGTCGCGTCCCAGTCAGCCGGCGAACGTGTTCGTGCGCGTGAGGCGCCGCTTCTGATCGACGCACGTCGGCCGGCGGCGACGCCGGGCAGGGGCGAGCGGACGAGGCACGCGGCGATGGCACGTGCCGGTCGCGTCGCGCGCGCGATGGTCGGCGTGGCCGTGCTCACCACGGCCGGCGCGCTCACGGCGCTCGCGCCGGCGGTGCCGTCGGCGCGCGTGGAGGCCGCGGCGCAGGAGCGCGCCGGCATCGAGATCCGGCTCCCCGAGCAGGGCGCGCGCGCCACCGAAGGCCCGCTCGTGCGCGTGGCCGGCGTGCTGAACGAGCGCGAGCTGCGCGACCTGCTCGAGCACGGCTTTCCCGTGCGCATCCACTATCGCACGGAGCTGTGGACGGTCGCCGGCTGGCTCGACGACCTGCGCGACTCGTGGGAGTGGGACGTCGTGCTCCGGTTCGACCCACTGCGCAAGTCGTTCGGCGTGGCGCGGCTCGTCGGCGACCAGGTGACGCCGCTCGGCGAGTTCGCGACGCACGCCGAGGCGGCGCAGGCGGCCGAGCGCCCCTATCGCGTGCCGCTGCCGGCGCCGCGCGGCCGGCGCTCGTACTACAGCACCGCGGTGGACATCGAGACGCTCTCGCTCGGCGACCTGGACGAGGTCGAGCGATGGCTGCGGGGCGAGCTGCGGCCCGCGGTGCGCGGCCGCCGCAACCCGGGCACGGCGCTGGGACGCGGGCTGCGGACGCTCGCCGTGCGGCTGTTAGGCAGCGAGTCGCGCCACTACGAGGCGCGGACGGGGACGTTCAGACCGTGAGGCGGCGGCCGTCACGCGTTAGGCGTGATGGTGCCCGTGCCCGTGGTGATGTGCGGCGTGGCCGTGCGCCGGCGGATGCGCGGCGCGGCGCTCGATCCGCTCGACCTGGTGCAGCGTCTCGGGGCCGTAGAACACGCCGATGTACTTGGCCTGGATCGGCGTCAGCCGGCGCACGGCCCAGCTCAGGTGCACGAAGTGCGGCTCGACCGGCACGCACAGCGGGTGCATCCCGATCTCGTGCGGGAAGTGGTTCGCCTTGCGCGTGTTGCACGTGCTGCACGCAGTGACGACGTTGGTCCACTCGTTGGTCCCGCCGCGCGACATCGGGATGAGGTGGTCGCGGGTGAGCGCCTCGCGCGGCTTGAGCTCCGTCGCCGAGCGGCCGCAGTACTGGCAGCGGTAGCGGTCGCGGGCGAAGAGGAACGTGTTCGTCACCTGGCGGCGGAAGCGGCGCGGCACGTGGACGAACTTCGTCAGCCGGATCACCACGGGGCGCGGCATGCTGAGCGACGCCGAGCGGACGACCTTGGCGGGATCGATCTCGACGATCTCCGCCTTGCCGTCGATGACGAGGCGCAGCGCCCGCCTGACCGGGACCATGGTCAGCGGCTCGAACGAGGCGTTCAGGGCCAGACAGCCGACGATCACGCAAACCTCCGGCGCGCGCACGTGGGCGGCCGAGCCATTGCCCGTCCCGGCCGCAAAGCGTCCGACAACCGCACCGCGTCACGCCCATCGTGCCGATCGCATCGATCGCGCTGGCGTGCGCGACGAAACCGTCCCGAACAGTATATCCCCACGCGCGAGGATGGTGCCACTGCGCCCGACGCGCCGGACGGCGGAATCGCGTCAGCGGGCGGCCGCCCAGGCGCGGAGCGCGCTCGTCGTGGCGTCGACGCGCGCCGGGAGCGCGGGGTCGGCGCGCAGCAGCCGGCCGTCGCGCACGAGCTCACGGCCCGCCACGGTCACGAGCTGCGCCGAGCGGCCGGCGATCGAGAACACGAGCGTGTCGGCGACGGCGCCGGCGGAGCGGCCGCGCGGCTCGTCGAGCCGGAAGGCGGCGAGGTCCGCGTCCTTGCCGGTCTCCAGCGATCCGATGCGGTCGTCGAGCCCCAGCGCGCGCGCGCCGCCGATCGTCGCCAGCTCGAGCGCGGCCGTCGCCGAGAGCGCGTCGTGGCGGCCGAGGCGGGCGCGTTGGGCGAGCACGGCATGGCGGGCCTCGTCGAGCAGGTCCATGCGGTTGTTGCTCGCGACCGAGTCGCTGCCGAGCCCCACCGTCAGGCCGGCGTCGAGCATCTCCACGAGCGGCGCGACGCCGTGGCCGAGCTTCGCGTTCGACGCCGGGCAGTGCGCGACGGGGCAGCGCGCCTCCGCGGCCAGATACACGTCGCTCGCGTCGAACCGCACGCCGTGGATGAGGAGCGGGCGCGCGACCGCGGCGATCCCGAGCTCCACGAGCAGGTGCAC
>Ga0213876_10002100_pt1 | contig 11787 bp, 11 predicted proteins | sample BarmaccomBMRX_R9_FD_160113 | JGI IMG/M metagenome (GOLD analysis project Ga0213876, IMG submission 160113) | Root-associated microbial communities from Barbacenia macrantha in rupestrian grasslands, the National Park of Serra do Cipo, Brazil - RX_R9 | ecosystem: Host-associated > Plants > Roots...
TGACGAGTAAATTTCCAAAGCTGGGCGCTATCCCAGGCGTGTCATTGACATTGTTGGAAAAAGTGAGGCCGGTCGTGATAAAGGTGCCGCTGCCGGTAACCACCACGTCCGGGCCGACTTGGCTCAAGGTGAAGGTAAAGACGGCGTGCGCCCGGCTGGGCGAGAGCACGCCGCATGCGACAACCAAAAGCACAAGGGCGCAGGCGGGTGCAGAACAGTAAGAGCGTTTCATTTAGAGTTCGTGCGTAATGCAGGAATAGCCCCGGCGTGGCAAAACAAAAATCATTCCGCGCTCATCAGCTTTGCCATGCGTGCCGAATGCTTCAGCTGAAACGCAAAACCCCGTCCTGGCATAAGCCAAGGCGGGGCATGTCGCGAATCAATCGTGGCGAGCCAACTCTCTCAGGCCAGCGCCTTGCGCCGGCGCCGGGCGCGGCCGAGGCCGAGGAGAGTCAGCGCGCCCGCGCTGAGGAGCGCCCAGGTGGAAGGCTCGGGCACCGCCGCGGGCGAGAGGATGGCCTCGACGTGGTTGCCGTCGGCGTTGCCGTCCAGGGCCGTGTAGAGGTAGCCGCTCGGCGGCAGGAGGTGCTCGGGGGTTGACTGGTCCGTCGTGGTGCCATCGCCCAGTTCGCCCCGGGAGTTGTCTCCCCACACCCACAGGCTGCCGTCGCCTGCCAGGGCGTAACTGCTGTAGCTGGTGGCGGCGATGGCGGTGATGCCCGAGAGAGTCAGCCGTATGGGCACGAAGCTGACCGCCAACGAGGCAGTGCCGAGCTGGCGTTTGGAGTTGTCGCCCCAGGCATAGACGACCCCGTTCTGCAGGGCCAGGCTGTGGGCGTAGCCGGCGGCCACGGCGGTGACGCCCGTGTTGGTGAAGCCGTTGGCATTGTTCACGGCCACGGGCACCGGGCTGTCGGTAGGATTTGTGCCGTTGCCCAGCTCGCCCTGGGTATCGAAGCCCCAGGCATAGACGACCCCGTTCTGCAGGGCGAGATTGTGGGCGCTGCCCGCCGCCACGGCGGTGACGCCGGTGTTGGTGAAGCCGTTGGCGCTGCTCACGGCGACGGGCACGTGGCTGTCCGTCGTCGAGTTGTTGCCCAACTGGCCGAAGGTGTTGTAGCCCCAGGCGTAAACGGACCCATTCTGGATGGCCAGGCTGTAGAGGTTGCCCGCGGCCACGGACGTGACCCCCGAGTTGGTGAAGCCATTGGCGCTGTTCACGGCCACCGGCACGCTGCTCTGGGTCGTCGAGTTGTTGCCCAGCCCGCCGAAGTTGTTGTAGCCCCAGGCATACACCGTTCCATTCTGCAGGGCCAGGCTGTGGGCGCCGCCCCCGGCCACGGCGGTGACGCCCGTGTTGGTGAAACCATTGGCGGCGCTGACCGCCACGGGCACGCTGCTCTGGGTCGTGGAGTTGTTGCCAAGCTGCCCGCTGCCATTGAGGCCCCAGGCATAGACGGTCCCGTTCTGGATGGCCAGACTGTGGGCGCTGCCCGGGGCGACGGCCGTCACGCCCGTGTTGTTGAAGCCGTTGGCGCTGCTCACGGCCACGGGCACGGAGCTATCGGTCACAGCGCCATTGCCGAGCTGGCCGTAGGAATTGGCGCCCCAGGTATCGACGGTGCCGCTCGCGAGCTGCTGGGCTAGGGCAACCGGGGCGCCGACCTCGCCGATACCCGCCAGCAGCAAGGCGGCGACACTGGCGGCAGCCGCGGCCGGGACGAGGCGTGGGAGGGGGCGGGCACGAAGGGCGGCGGGCGGCGGCGTGCTCAGCATGGAGAGGGCTGAGGATGAGCACTGCGCAAAGCCTTGCCAAGGAAAAATGTTGACGAAAAGGCTCCCCCCTCCACGCGCGGCCCGACGCGGACGGCGCGCTTCTCCCCCTTGTGCCCCGCTTACGTGCTTTACGCTGCCACCCGCCGCGCGCGGCCCAAGGCCAGCAGCGTCCAGGTGGAAGGCTCGGGCACGCCGCCGCGCGGCAGGGGCAGGGATGGTTTTTTGCGAGACGAAGCTGCCGGCTCCAAACTTGCGGCGATCCCGGGGTGTGCGCCACCGCGGGGCGAGAACTGCTGAGCGCGCACCAGCCTGGGGCCGGTCGGCTGGCTTGCTCAGGATTCTTCGGAAAGCGATGGCGACGGTTGCGTTTCCACGAGGTCCGTGGCGTCGAGGCCCAACAGGGAGAGGAAAAGGATCAGACGGGAAAGTGGCATGGTGCCAGCCATAGCAGTCGTGATGCCAGCAGGGAGACGAAGCCGAAACGGAAGGCCCAACCTTCACCCTGCTTTCTCTTCCTTTGTGCCTTTGCGTCTTTGCGTGAGGCCCATTCCTAACCAAGGCAGCGGGCAAGCGGTTTGACCGGCGCAAGCGGGCGGTGCTCTAGTGGTTTACCCTTCGCCTGCGAGTTGTTGCTGCGGGTTCTTCCTTATGTCGGAATGGCAATCCCAAAGACTCGCGCGGCAGGCGCGCTTGGAAGCGGGCGCGATACTCGCCGTCGGTGGCGGCAAGCTCGTGGCCGCCGGGGACGCCACGGCTTTGCTCGAAGCGGTCTTGCGTCCGGGCGACCGCGTTTGTTTGGAAGGCGACAACCAGAAGCAAGCCGATTTCCTGGCTGCGGCATTGGTGAAGGCGGACCGCGCCCGATTGCACGATCTGCACATCGTGCAATCGGGCGTCACGCTGCCGGAGCATCTCGATCTCTTCGCCAAAGGCATCGCCACCCGGCTCGATTTTTCGTATTCGGGACCGCAGAGCGGCGCCATTGCGCGGGCGTTGAACTCGGGCAAAATCCAGCTCGGCGCGATCCACACGTATCTCGAACTCTTCGCGCGTTATTTCATCGACCTCACTCCGCACGCGGCGTTGATCGCGGCGGTGAGCGCGGACCGCGCGGGCAACCTTTACACCGGGCCGAACACGGAGGACACGCCGACCATCGTGGAGGCCACGGCTTTCAAAAACGGGATCGTCGTCGCGCAGGTCAATCAAGTCGTGGACCGCGTGCCGCGGGTGGACATTCCGGGCGACCGCGTGGATTTCGTCATCGCGGCGCCGAAGCCGTTTTTCGTCGAGCCGCTCTTCACCCGCGATCCGGCGCAGATCACGGACACGCAGATTCTCATCGCGATGCTGGCGCTCAAGGGCATCTACGCGGAATACGGCGTGCAACGGCTCAATCACGGCATCGGCTTCGGCACGGCGGCGATTGAATTGTTGTTGCCGACGTTTGGCGAGGCGCTCGGCCTCAAGGGCAAGGTCGCGACGCATTGGGCGCTCAATCCGCATCCGACGCTCATCCCGGCCATCGAGTCGGGTTGGGTCCAGCAAATCCATTGCTTCGGCTCGGAGGTCGGCATGGACGAATACTTGCGCGCGCGGCCGGATATTTTCTTCACGGGCAACGATGGCTCGCTGCGCTCGAACCGCGCCTTTTGCCAGACGGCGGGATTGTATGCGTGCGACATGTTCATTGGCTCGACCTTGCAGATCGACCTCGCGGGCAACAGCTCGACGGTGACGCCGACGCGCATCCCCGGCTTTGGCGGCGCGCCGAACATGGGGTCGGATGCGCACGGCCGCCGCCATGCTTCCGCCGCGTGGCTCAAAGCCGGACGCGAGGCGAGCGACGGCCCGGCGGCGATGACGCGCGGGCGCAAGCTCGTGGTGCAATTGCTCGAAACGTTTGGCGAAGGGATGACGCCGACTTTTGTCGAAGAATTGGCGAGCGTGGAGTTCGCCAAAAAGATGCGGCTCGAAGTCGTGCCGGTGATGATTTACGGTGACGACGTGACGCACGTGGTCACCGAGGAAGGCATCGCCAATCTGCTGCTCTGCCGCACGCCGGCGGAACGCGAGCAAGCCATCCGCGGCGTGGCGGGATTCACGGCGGTCGGGCGCGCGCGGGATCGAGCGCAGGTTGCCAAGTTGCGCGCGCGCGGCATCATCCGTCGGCCGGAGGATTTGGGCATCAATCCGCTCGATGCCAACCGGCAACTGCTCGCGGCCCGCTCGGTCAAGGACCTTGTGCAGTGGTCGGGCGGCTTGTATGCGCCGCCGGGGAAATTTCGTAATTGGTAATCTTGACCAGAGAAACCTCACGCAGAGGCGCAGAGCCGCAGAGGAAGAAGAGGTCGTTAGTTGGTTGTTGATAGAACAATCCGACTCGCGTTCTTTTCCTTCAACTATCAACTATCAAATTCTTCTTTCCACCTTTGCGACTCTGCGTCTCTGCGTGAGGTTTTCCATTGTCCCTCCGCTTTGCCGCCACGTTTCAAAGAATACAAGGCAGCGTTGCTGCAACCTGTAGTTCGCGTAGATCGTCATCCACCCGACATCGCCCACTTCCATGGAAACCTTGTTCATCCAGCGCGACGCGGCGCAGCGGGCGCCGGGAAAATCGCCGCACGCCCTCGTCGGTGTCGTCGCGTCGGGCAACCTGGAAGTTTTGCTCGAACGCGTGCTCGACGGCGTGCGCTGTGAGGTGCACGTCAAAACGCCGGCGGCGGGTTTCGGCGAAGTCTGGCGCGCGGTGATCGAGGATTTCATCGAACGCCACGCGCCGGGCGGACTGCGAATTTCCATCAACGACTGCGGCGCGCGGCCGGACACGGTGTCGCTGCGCCTGGCGCAAGGCGTGCGGCTGATGACAATGGAGGCCAGCGAATGAAAAACGCGCTCGTGCCATCGCGGACCGGCAGTTGGTATGAAGCGACGGCGCGCGAGCGCATCTCGGGGCTGCTCGACGCGGGAACGTTTCATGAATTTCTTGGACCCACCGCGCGCGCCGTCAGCCCGCACCTGGCGCTCTTCGATTTGCCGGAGGCGTTTGACGACGGCATCATCGTCGGGCGCGGCAAATTGCAAGGCCGCGCGGTGCTCGTGGCCGCACAGGAAGGGCGTTTCATGGGCGGCACCTTCGGCGAGGTGCATGGCGCGAAATTGGTCGGGTTGCTGCGCTATGCGCGCGATCATCACGCGGAGGCAACGTCACCGCGCGCAGTGCTGTTGTTGCTCGATACCGGCGGCGTGCGTTTGCAGGAAGCCAACGTCGGCGAGCTGGCGGTCAGCGAAATCATCCGCGCCCTCGTGGAAGCCCGCGCCGCCGGCGTGGCTGTCATCGCGCTCGTGGGCGGAAGGGCGGGCGCGTTCGGCGGCGGCGGCATCCTCGCGGCGTGTTGCAGTCGCGTCGTCATTTCCGAGCAAGGCCGCACGAGCGTGTCGGGGCCGGAGGTGATCGAGACCAACATGGGCGCGGAGGAATTTGACAGCCTCGACCGCCCGCTCGTCTGGCGCACGACAGGCGGCAAAACGCGCCGGCTGCTCGGCGGCGCGGGCGCCTATGCAGCGGACCGCATCGAGAGTTTCCGCGCGGCGGCTTTGGCGTTGCTCGACGGAGGGATTCCCGCGTTCGATTTGGCAACGCTGGCACGCGAGCAGGCGCGCTTGGCCGAGCGATTGGAAAAATTCGGCGCGTGCCAGGATGCGCCGGAAATCTGGCAAAGGATGCGCCTCGCCGACGCGGCGCGGATCGCCGATTTGGCCGACGAAGATTTTAACCAAATCGCGCAAGCGCAACCGGAGGCCAACCATGACGCGCGCTGAATTGCTCGACGCCTTGTTTCCCGCCGGCCACGCGACGCGCGTCGAAGCCGACGGCATCCTCGTTGGCACCGCGACCTACGGCCAAAACGAGACGGTTGCAGTGCTGGGGTTAGTCGAGCAAACGCCGCTCGGAGTGGAAGGCGCGCTGGCGTTGGCGGAACATGTTTTGGAAATCATTCGCCACTCACCGGGCCGGCCGATTGTCGTCTTGATCGACGCGCAGAGCCAGCGGATGCGCCGGCGCGATGAGCTGCTCGGACTCAACGAATATCTTGCGCACTTGACCAAATGTTTTCTCCTCGCCAGCCAGCGCGGGCATCGCACGCTCGGGATTATTTTTGGACGCATCGCCGCCGGTGCGTTCATCGCCACGGGGCTGGCTTTGGATCAACTCGTCGCCGTGCCCGGCGGCGACCCGATGGTGATGGATTTGCCGTCAATTGCGCGCGTGACAAAGCTGCCGCTCGACCGGCTCGAAACGCTGGCCAAAGACACGCCGGTTTTCGCGCCCGGTCTCGCGCACGCTCTGCCCATCGGCGCGGTGCAGGAAGTGTGGGAAAACCCGGTCGAGCTGTCTGCAAAACTGGCCGCAGCTTTGCAAGAACCGCGCCCGACGCGCGATGAGCGTGCCGCGCTCGGTCTGGCCCGCGGCGGCCGTCTCCACGCGGCAGAGATTGCCCGGCGCGTCGAGCAGGAAGCAGTTGCTGCTGCCGCCCATGATTGAGCTTTGGCAACGGCACGACCTGCTGCGCGTGAAGTCCGCGGCTTGGTTGCGCATCCTGCAAGCACAGCCCCGCTTTCCGACGCTGCCACACGTCGCGCGTTGGGCCGAGCGCCGGCGGCCGTTGATCGTGCGGCGCCGTGCGCCGGGCGATGCGCCCGACCAGATTCCCGTGGCGCTTCCTTTGCCGCCGGCTTGCGGCAAAGCGCGCCTCGCCGCGCAGCTTTTTCCCGACGAGATCGCAGAGCGCGTGCCGCCGCTGACCTTGCGCGAATTGCAACCTGAACTGCCGCCGGTCTGGCAGCCGCTCGCGGCGCAGTTGCTCGACGCGGCGAAACAAACTGGCGTCGAATCACCGCGCGTTTTTGGCAGTTGGCTTTGGCAGCGCTTGACCGGGCTGGCTTACGTCACGGCGCGTTCAGATTTGGACCTGTTGTGGCCACTTCGGACTGCCGACGATGCCAACCGTCTGGTCGGTCGGCTCGCGAGCATTGCCGCGAAAAGCGTGCTGCCTTTCGACGGAGAAATTCTCCTGCCCGATGGCAGCGGCGTGCACTGGCGCGAATGGCGCACGGATGCCGCGTCGGAAGTTCTGGTGAAAACCATGTCCGGCGTGCAGCTCCGCGCACGGGCGAGCTTGTTTCCAACCGAAGCCGAAGCAGCATGAGGAACGCGCTGGAAGCATCGCCTGGGCGAACAACCGAGCAGTCGTCCGAGAGTATCGCCGACCTCGCAGTGACGGCCTTATCGTTGGAGATTGCCACTCGGCCCAAGCCCGGTCTGGTCAGCCCGCGCGACCCCGGCAGCCACGCCGACATGGATGCGGACACGATGCGCGCCGGAGCCGAGTCGTTGCGGCCATGCTTTGCGTCGTTGGCCGAGGCTGGCGCGGCGCAAATCGAGTGGGAAGCGATGCGCGCCATCGGCCGCGCGGGCGAGCAGGCGATGTTGTCGGCGACCGGCGGGATCAATACGCACCGCGGCGTGATTTTCGGCCTTGGCTTATTATGTGCGGCAGCCGGGGCGCGGCCGGCGCAGAACCTCGGCGCATGGGTGCGGCAGCAGTGGGGCGATGAGATCCTCGGCGGTGCGTCGGAGCGGGGGGAAAGTCACGGCGCGCGGGCGCGGCGGCGCTACGGCGCGGGCGGCGCGCGGGCGGAGGCGGCGGCTGGATTTCCGCACGTTTATCGTGTCGGATTGCCCGCCTTCCTGGCCGGTCGGCGCAAGGCGAACTGCGATGAAAACGCGGCGCGGGTCCAGGCTTGTTTCGCGCTCATCGCGGAGTTGGCAGACACGAATCTCCTGCACCGCGGTGGCGCGGCCGGCTTGCGTTTTGCGCAGCGGAGCGCGCGAGATTTTCTGGCCCACGGCGGCGTTGGCCAACGCGATTGGCAAATGCAGGCGGAGAAAATTCATCGGCAATTCGTGGCCCGCTGGCTCAGCCCCGGCGGGAGCGCCGACCTGCTCGCCATGACGCTTTTTGTTCACGCGCTCGAAGCTCCGGCGGCGGTGCCGGAAAAATCCGTCGCGAGCGCCGCTCTCCTTGCCACCGCATGAGCGCGTCCCTCGCCATCCTTTGCTCGGGCCAGGGGACGCAACACGCGGGCATGTTCGATCTTGTCACGCAATCGCCCGCCGCAGAGGCGATCCTCGCCGCGGCAGGCCAGGCGCTCGGTGGCGTGGAGCCAGCGCGCTTCGTGCGCGATGCGGATGCAGCGAGCCTTTTTTCTAATCGCAACGGACAAGTTTTGTGCTGCACGCAAGCCCTCGCAGCGTGGGCGGTCGTCCGTCCGCACTTGCCCGGACAACTCGTGCTCGCGGGTTACAGCGTGGGCGAACTCGCCGCGTGGGGTTGCGCCGGGCTATTGGCGCCAACTGAGATTTTCCGACTTGCCAGCGTGCGCGCAGGCTTGATGGACGAAGCTGCCGGCGACGACACGGGGCTGGCAGCCTTGCGGGGATTGCGGCGCGGGCTGGTCGAGGCGTTCTGTCACTCGCAGGAGACTGAAATCGCCATCGTCAACGACGAGGATTTTTTCATCGTTGGCGGGAAAAAAAACGCGTTGCGCGCCGTGTGCGATGCCGCGCTTCAGGCGGGCGCGATCACCGCCAGGCTGCTGCCGGTCGCCGTCGCCGCGCACACGTCGTTGCTTGCGGAAGCCAGCCGAGATTTTGGCGAAGCACTGGCGCAAATCGCGTGGCCCGACCGAGTCCCCGACAGCGTGCGCTTGCTCAGCGGCGTGGACGGCGACGCGGTGTTCGACGTGTCGGATGGCGCGCGAAAATTGGCCGCGCAAATCAGCCAGCCGCTCGATTGGGCGGCCTGTCTGGAAAGCTGCCGCGCCGCTGGCGTGACTGCCGCGTTGGAACTCGGTCCCGGCAACGCGCTCGCGCGCATGGCGAACCGGATTTTGCCGGGCGCGCAATGCCGCAGTGTGGACGACTTCCGCAGCCCCGATGGCTTGCTCAACTGGCTCGGCAAGCTGGGATAAAATGCAGGGAGCGTGCAACCGTTTGTCCTCTCGCGGGCGAACCTCTGCATGGATTCCCGCGTGCGATTTTCCGCGGCGATCTCCCCCATCCTTCCATGATGATCCCCCGTTCCCACCTGATTGTCCGCGCCGCATTTCTCGCGGCGACATCCACGCTGCTGCTGCTGGCCGTCGCCGGTCCGTCGCCGGCCGCGCACGCACAAGCCAGGACGCTCAAAATCTCCCACCAATTTCCGGGCGGCACACCCGAGCAGGGCGACTTCCGCGACCGGCTCTGCCGGCGATTTGCGGCCGAAGTCGAGAAGCGCACGAACGGCTCGCTGAAGCTGGAGATTTATCCCGGCTCGTCGTTGATGAAAACCAACGCGCAGTTCAGCGCGTTGCGCAAAGGCGCGCTCGACCTCAGTCTCTTTCCCCTGGCTTACGCGGGCGGCGAAATGCCCGAGTTGAACATGACGCTCATGCCCGGCTTGGTGACTTCGTATGAACAAGGCGCGGCGTGGCGGACGGCGCCGGTGGGCCAGGAACTTTCCCGTTTGCTGGATGAAAAAGGCGTCAAGATCATCACCTGGATCTGGCAGGCCGGCGGCATGGCCAGCCGGGGCGCGCCGGTGGTCGAACGGAGTCGGCGAAGAACTTGAAAATCCGCGGCGGCAGCCGGGAGATGGACCTCGTGCTCAAAGCCGCCGGCGCGGCGGTGGTCTCGCTGCCTTCCAACGAAATTTACGCGGCGATGCAAACCGGCGCGATGGACGCGGCGTTGACCTCGTCCACGAGCTTGATCTCGTTTCGGCTGGAGGAAGTTTCCAAGGCGCTGACCACGGGGCGCGGCAAGGCGTATTGGTTCATGTTCGAGCCGCTGCTGATGTCCAAATCGGTGTTCGACGGATTGACGAAAGAACAACAAGCTGCCATCAGCGCGGTCGGCGAGGAGATGGAAAAATTTGCCACCGAGCAGGCGAAGGCCGACGACCAAACCGTGGCGGACGTTTACACGAAAGCCGGCGCGAAGGTCGTGGACCTTTCCGATGCCGTGGTGGAAAAATGGCGGACGATCTCTCGCGACACGGCGTGGAAGGATTTCGCCGCGCGCAACGAGTCGTGCGCCAAGCTCATCAAGCTGGCCGAAGACGTGAAATGACATGAGCGGTCACGGCGCTTTTGAAGACGCCGCGAGCACGCTGCCGGGCGGCGCGCCGGAACGTCCGCTCGTGCCGCGCCCGACCTCGCGCAACTGGCTCGATTGGGCGTTGTATGGGATCAATCGCGGCGTGGTCATCGTCTCCATGCTCGCGCTCGTCGCCGCCTCGCTGGTGCTCTCTTACAGCGTCGTGGTGCGGTATTTTTTCCACGCGCCGACCGACTGGCAGGATGAGGTCGCGGTGTTCCTGCTCGTCGGCGCGACGTTCCTGTGCGGCGCGATGGTGCAGGCCAATCGGGGACACGTCGGCATCGGCGCGCTCGAAGCCGTGCTCTCGCCGCGTGCAAACAGTTTGCGTTTATTTTTTGTGGATTGCGTGTCGGCATTGTTCTGCGCTTTTTTTGCGTGGAAATCGTGGACGCTCTGCGCCGAGGCGTGGCGGGAAGGACAGACGACTTCGAGCACCTGGGCGCCGCCGCTGTGGATTCCCTACTCGCTGATGGCCACCGGCATGAGCCTGCTCGTGTTGCAACTCGGCTGCCAGGTGTGGCTGCGCGTCAGCGGAAGCTTTTCAAAAAGCACGACCGCATGAGCACCACGACCATCGGCCTTCTCTACGGCGCGGCCACGCTGGTGCTGATGCTCTCGGGCGTGCCCATCGCGTTTGCCCTCGGCACGGTGGCGACGGTGTTCATGTTTTGCTTCATGTCGCCTGCGGCGTTGGACACGGTCACGCAAAATGTTTACGAGGAAATGTCCTCGATCACGCTGCTCTCGATACCGCTGTTCATCCTCAAGGGCGCGGCGCTCGGGCGCTCGCGCGCGGCGCAAGACCTCTACGGCTCGATGCACGCGTGGATGCGCTGGATTCCGGGCGGCTTGGGCATCGTGAACGTCTTTGCCTGCGCGCTGTTTGCCGCGATGGCGGGTTCGTCCCCGGCGACTTGTTCCGCCATCGGCACGGCGGGGATTCCCGAGATGCGGCGGCGCGGATATTCCGCCGGTCTGGCGGCGGGAATCATCGGTGCCGGCGGCACACTGGGCATTCTCCTGCCGCCGTCGATCACGATGATCCTCTACGCGGTCGCGGCGGAGCAATCGTTGGGAAAACTCTTCCTCGCTGGCATCATTCCCGGCGTGCTGCTCGTCGCGCTTTTCTGCACTTACGTGGCGTGGGAATATCGCCGCGAACGGCGCGCCGCATTATCGGTCCACGCGGCGGGCGGAGAAAAATCCGCGCTGCTCGATGACACCGCCTACACCTTCGCCGACAAGCTGCGCGCCCTGCCGCGCGTGCTGCCGTTTTTGATCCTGCTCACCGGCGTCATGTTCGCGCTCTACCGCGGCCTGGCCACGCCTTCGGAAACGGCCGGGCTGGGCGCGGTGCTCGCGCTTGTGCTCATTGCCGGCATCTACGGCGTCTGGCGTCCGCGGCAGGTGGCTCCCATCCTCGCGGCGACGTTGCGCGAGAGCACGATGCTCATGTTCATCATCGGCATGTCGCTGCTCTATTCCTACGTGATAAGCAGCCTGCGCATTTCGCAAACGGCCGCCGAATCCATCGTCGCGCTGCACCTTTCCAAATGGGCGCTGCTCGCCGCCATCCTGGGCTTGGTCCTCGGCCTCGGTTTTTTCCTGCCGCCGGTGTCGATCATCCTGATGACCGCGCCGATCATCCTGCCGCCGCTCAAAGCCGCCGGTTTCGACCTCGTGTGGTTTGGCGTGGTGATGACAATCGTGATGGAAATGGGCTTAATTCATCCGCCGGTCGGGCTGAACATTTTCGTCATCAAAAACATCGCGCCCGACATCCCGCTGGGCGATATCATCCGCGG
>Ga0213876_10002101_pt1 | contig 11786 bp, 8 predicted proteins | sample BarmaccomBMRX_R9_FD_160113 | JGI IMG/M metagenome (GOLD analysis project Ga0213876, IMG submission 160113) | Root-associated microbial communities from Barbacenia macrantha in rupestrian grasslands, the National Park of Serra do Cipo, Brazil - RX_R9 | ecosystem: Host-associated > Plants > Roots...
CAGCGTTTGATGCGGCGTGGTGGCTTGCACCGAGGCGAAGACCGAGCCGCCGCTGGCTACGCCGCCTCCGCCGTTGCCGGCGTCGAGCGTCGAATGCTGCGTCTCGTGGCGGAAAGCGTACGCCTTGCGGCCGGCCGTCGACGGAAACGTGAGCCGGCCGCGCTGCATGTCTTCATACACCGTCTCGTTGTTGAGGTAGGTGCGGGTGAATGCGGCGAGATGCGCCTCGCCGAGCTTCTGCTGGTCCGCGGCGGGGATGAAGTCGGGCCGCGGCGGCCAGGCCATGTGCGAGTCGCTGTAGTCGTCCCAATCCGCGGCCCACACGGTATTGAAGAAGTTGTGATTCGCGCCGTAGACCCAGATGCCGCTCTTCGTCGTGTTGCCGTTCACCGTCGTGCCGGCACGGTCATAGATGCGCGCGCCGCTGAGATCCTGCACGTCGCCATCCGCGGCGGGCAGGATCACGAAGTACGGCACGCCCGGAAGCGTGGCGCCGAGGTTGTCGACCGGGGCGATGGAGGAGACGGAGTTGATGGAGAACGGGCTCGGCAACTGCGCGTTGTGCTGGTACGCCACGACGGAGGCCTCGCCGCCGCGCGAGTGGCCGGAGACCGAGATCTTCGTCAGGTCGACGTGATTGTGAAACAGGCCGGCGAATGGATCGGGATACGTCGGGAACTGCGCCGCGTCGTCGAGATGCGACCACATCTCGAGATGCTTCAGGATGAGATCCGCGCGTTCGCTGATCCACGACGAGACGGGACCGGTCATGTCGTACGCGTCGATCGACACGGCGATGATGCCGTGGCTGGCCAGATCGTCCAGCAGGTGCATGTAGCCTTCGTGGTTCTTCGTCCGGTCCGGACACGTCGCGTGCGTGTACACGCTGCAGATCGCGTTGAACTGCGCCACGGTGATCTGTCCCAGCGCCTTCTGTCTCTGCCGGTCGTAGTACAGCGTGTTGTCCGTGCAGACGCGGCAGAAGCCGTGGTTGCCGTGCTCGATCACGAACAACGGATGCGCGCCCGGCGCCACCGGCGTGTTCAGGCCGGACGCCGTCGCCGGATAGCGCACGACCGCGCGCAGGTCGATGTTCTTCGGCCCGGTGTTGGGGTCGCCCATCGACGGGAAGAAGTCGTCGAACGAGTAGCTCGCCTGGCCGATCGGCGTCGCTCCCACCGCCCACGGATCCTCCGTCACCACGAAGCCTTTCTGGATCGCGCCGTCGAGGAAGTCGAGCGCGGCGTCGTACGTGCCATCGCCCTGCCACGCGGCCTGCGTGTTCGCCGGCTGCGCGCCGAAGTCGACCACGACGTCGTACTCGCCCTTCGGCACCGGCGCGGGCCAGATCTGCGTCTCGGAGACGTTGATGCAGCCGCCCTTCACTGGCATCACCTCGACGTGATTGTTGAGCGAGATGTCGGCGATCGCATTCGAGCCGCCCTGGTTCGGATCCCAGCCCGGCACGGTGCGATGATTCACGACGATGAAGCCGGCGTACTGCCCGCCCGGATGATTCGGCGGCACGTACGTCGGATCGACCGCCGCCCACACCGTATCGTCCGAGTCCGCGAACGAGTCGGCATATTCGAAGTAGGGGAAGCCGGAGAGCGGGCGGCCGGCGAGATCCTGCTGCGGCCCGCCCGGCGGATAGAGCAGATAGAGAATGAGGCCGGTGTCGGAGCCGAAGCTGATGATGTCCTTCACGTCGACGTGCTGCAGATCGGCGACGCGGCCGGTGACTTTCTGCGCGATGAGATCGTACGTGCCGCGCTGCTGATTCGGCGCGTCCCACGCGCGGACGAGAAAGCGTCCGTCGCTTCCGACGGTCACGCGCTTCGGCGCCGAGGCGAAGCCCGCGCCGGTGACGTCGGTGACGAGATCGCCGGCGAACCACGAGCGCTGATTCGCGACGACCGAGACGTCGAGCGTGTCGCCGGGCGTGAAATTGCGGCCGGCGATGAAGAGATCGCCGCCGTTCTGCGCCTCGAGCGCGTTCACGAGGCAGCCGCTCTTGTCCGCCGGATAGATGAGCGCGCTCTTGCGCGGACGGATCGGCAAGGCGAGCTCGAAACGGTCGCGCGGCGTGCGCTCGATGCGCTCGTCCGGCGACGGCTCGGCGACCACGCGCAGCATCCGTCCTGCGAGCGCCTTCTCCGCTTCGTCGAACGAGCGGAACTTGATCGGGCGCCGTTCGTCGGCCCGGCGCGTGGCGCAGCCGATGACGCCCGACTGGTACCAAAGCACGAACTGCGGAATCGCGCCGCGCCGATCGGTCGTGAGCCGCGCGTACGAGACGAGCGTCTTCGGATCGTCATCGAGCGTCAGGCGCACTTCGTATTCGGTCGCGGGACGCAATCCGTCGAGCCGCAACTCCAACGACGAGCCGCTCTCCAACTGCGAGACGGGGCGGCCACCGCTGTCCATGGCCGTGAGGCCGGTGGCGGCGACGCGGGTCGGGCGCCCGCTGCCGCGATTCGCTCCGCTCGAGGCGCATCCGGCAGCGGCCAGCAGCGCCAGGGCGAGCAACGTTCGGGAAACCATCCTCATACAAACCTCCTTGGATGGAGGTTTAGTGACGGATGAGCTTCTTTCGTTACAGCATCACCGGCGGAACGAGTCGAACATTTCCTTGATCGATTGCTTCAGCATCTGCACGCGGCTCGGATCGCGCAGCAGCGACGACGAGAACGCCTTCGCCTGCTCGAACGTGATGTGCGGGGGAAGCGGCGGCACTTCCGGATCGGTCACGAACTCCAGCAGCGACGGCCGATCGGCGGAAAGCGCCTGGTCCCATGCCGACGCGATCGCCTCCGGCTTGTCGACTTTGATGCCGAGGAAGCCGAGGGATTGGGCGTAGGCGGCGTAGCCGAAGGGCGGCAGAACTTGCGATGCGTCGAACTTCGGATCGCCGGCCATCACGCGTTGCTCCCACGTGACCATGTTCAGGTCGCTGTTGTTCAGCACGCAGATCACGAGGCGCGGATCGCTCCACTCGCGCCAGTACTTCTCGATGGTCAACAACTCGTTCATGCCGTTCATCTGGAACGCGCCGTCACCGATGCAGGCGATGGCCACGCGCTCCGGGAACGCGAACTTCGCGGCGATGACGTACGGCACGCCCGGACCCATCGTCGCCAGGCTGCCGCTGAGCGAGCCGAGCATACCGCGCCGGAACTTCAAATCGCGCGCGTACCAGCTCGCGACGGAGCCGGAGTCGGCGGCGAGGATGCAGTTTTCCGGCAGACGCGGCGAGAGCTCCCAGAACACGCGCTGCGGGTTGATGGGATTCGCCTCGTTCATCGCGCGGTCGTGCATCACCTGCCACCACTCGCCGATCTCTTTCTCGATCTGCTCGCGCCAGCTGCGATCGGTCTTGCGCTCCAGCAGCGGAATCAACGCGCGCAGCGATTCGGCGCTGTCGCCGGTGAGGTTGACTTCCATCGGATAGCGGATCGAGAGCATCCGCCCATCGATGTCGATCTGCACTCCGCGAGCTTGTCCTTCTTCAGGGAGAAATTCGGGATAGGGAAAGCTCGAGCCGATCATGAGCAGCGTGTCGCATTCGCTCATCAGCACGTAGCTCGGCTTCGTGCCGAGGAGGCCGATGGAGCCGGTGACGAACGGCAGCTCGTCTGGCAATACGGACTTGCCGAGGAGCGCTTTCGCGACGCCGGCGCCGAGGAGGTCAGCGATTTCGACGATCTCGTCGGCGGCGTTCTTCGCGCCGATGCCGACCAGGATCGCGACCTTCTTGCCAGCGTTCAGAACGTCGGCGGCGCGGCGGAGGTCGGCGTCGCTCGGGATGACGCGGGGAGAGGAGAAGCCGACGCCGGAGTGCACCGTCGCATGCGCGTGTGGCGGCTCGACCATCTTCTCTTCCTGTAAATCGTTCGGGATGATGACGGCCGTGACGGTGCGCTCCGCCTGGGCGATGCGCATCGCGCGGTCGATGAGATGGCGGATCTGCCCCGGCGCCATCGCCGTCTGCACGTACTCGCTCGCTACGTCTTTGAAGAGCGAGTGGAGATCGACTTCCTGCTGATAGTGACCGCCCATCGCCAAACGCGCGGACTGCCCGACGATGGCGACGACCGGCTGATGGTCGGTCTTCGCATCGTACAGGCCGTTGAGGAGATGGATCGCACCCGGGCCCGAGGTGGCGAGGCAGACGCCGACCTCACCCGTGTACTTTGCGTGGGCGCAGGCCATGAAGGCGGACATCTCTTCATGCCGCACCTGCACGAACCGGATCTTGTCCTCGGCGCGACCGAGCGCGCCGAGGATGCCATTGATGCCGTCGCCCGGGTAGCCGTAGATCCGGCGAACGCCCCAGTCGTAGAGACGTTGCACGAGGAAGTCGCCGGTGGTCTGGGCCATTAGCGTCTCTTGGAGGATTTCTTCGAGGTCCCGGTGGATTTGCTCGCGGTGATGCCGCGGGTGGATGCGCCCTTGCGCGAAGATGCCGCGCCGCGCGAGGATGCCGTGCCGCGCGAGGTGGTCGCCTTGCGGGACGGAGCCGCCGTACGCGAGGAGGCTGCTTTGCGCGAGGAGGCTGCTTTGCGCGAGGAGCCCGTGCCACGCGTGCTCGCGCCGGTGCTACGCGTGCTCGTGCCGCGTCCGGTGCCGGTGCTGCGCGAGGAACTCGTGCCGCGCGAGGAGCCGGTGCTGCGCGAGGAGCCCGTGCTGCGTGAGGAGCCTGTGGAACGCGAAGAACCTGTGCTGCGCGAGGAGCCTGTGCTGCGCGAGGAACCTGTCGAGCTGCCCGAGGATCCCGTGCTGCGCGAGGAGCCTGTGCTGCGCGAGGACCCTGTCGAGCGCGACGAACCGGTGCCGCGTGTAGATCCACTGCGCGAGGAACCCGTGGAGCGTGACGACCCCGTGCCGCGCGAGGAACCGGTGCTGCGCGAGCTCGTTCCGCGCGAGGAACCTGTGCTGCTCGAGGTTCCCGTGCCGCGCGAGCTCGTTCCGCGCGAAGATCCAGTGCCGCGTGTAGATCCAGTGCCGCGCGACGAGCCGGTGCCGCGCGAAGCGCCCGTGGAACGCGAGGAACCGGTGCCGCGCGAGGAACCTGCGCCGCGCGAAGATCCCGTCCCGCGCGAGGAGCCCGTCGAGCGCGAAGACCCGGAGCTCGTCCCGCGCGAAGCCTTCTTCGACGATGCCGCCTTCCGCGAAGACGACGCGCCGCTCTTCCGCGAGCTCGAAGCCTTGCGCGAGCTCGAAGCCTTGCGCGAACGCGAGCTCTTGCCCGACGTCGTGGCCGACTCGCCACCGCCCTCTTCCAACTCGCCGGCGTTGTCGCGCGACACGAGCTTCGAGAAGCGCGAATCGGAATCGTGATCGTGCAGGAACGCGAGATTGCTCTCGTCGAACACGCGGAACCAGTCTTCCCACTCGATGGTCTCCAGCGTGTCTTCGCCGCTGTAGCCGGGGTAATCGATGCGCAGAACGTCCTGTCCTACGACGCGCGCCGGCGATCCGCCGCGCTCCTCCACCCAACGTTGAATCTCGTCATGATCGACCGTTGCACTCGCAGACGCCATCGCACACTCCTATCGTCGTTTTTCGAGTGTGGCTGCGGTGCATAATCGTTGCCCATGCGCAACGGTCCGTCTCCGCTCGCGCGCATCGGCGCGCGCCTCGCCGACGCATGCGAGCGCTTCTTCCCCGACGCCTTCGTCTTCGCGCTCGGCGCCATCGCGCTCGTCTTCATCGCCGGCGTTTCGGTCGGCGTGCATCCGTCGTCGCTCGTGACGGAGTTCGGCAAGGGCTTCTGGTCCCTCGTCAACTTCACGATGCAGATGGCGCTGGTGATCGTCGGCGGCTTCGTCGTCGCCAGCTCGCCGCCGATCGCGCGGCTCACCATGCGCCTCGCCTCGATTCCGAAGACCCCGCGCGGTGCGGTCGCGTTCGTCGCCGCGTTCGCCATGCTCTCCTCGCTGATCAGCTGGGGCCTCTCGCTGATCTTCACCGGCCTGCTCGTTCGCGAGATCACGCGCCGCATCGAACGCGTCGACTACCGAGCCATCGGCGCCGCCGCCTACCTCGGCCTCGGCAGCGTCTGGGCCCTGGGCCTCTCGTCATCCGCCGCATTGCTCCAGGCAACGCCGTCTTCGATCCCGCCACGCCTGATGGAGATCACCGGCGTGATCCCCTTGACGCAGACGATCTTCACCTGGCAATCGATCCTCCTCGCCTCGATCCTCATCGTGATGTCGATCGCGATCGCCTACTTCTCCGCGCCAGACGCCGCAAACGCGAAGACGGCGAAAGACCTCGGCGTCCCCATCGAGCCGGTCGAGGTCGAGCAGTTCGAAGCGAAGACGCCCGGCGAGCGGCTCGAGCAGACCCCGATCCTCAACGTGCTCATCGCCGCGCTCATGTTCTGGTTCCTCATCACCCAGTTCCGCGAGAAAGGCGGGCTGGCGGCGCTCGACCTGAACAACTTCAACTTCGCCTTCCTCGCGCTCGGCCTGTTGCTGCATTGGCGTCCGCGTTCGTTCCTGCGGGCGGTCGGCAAGTCGGTGCCGGCGACGGCCGGCGTGTTGATCCAGTTCCCGTTCTACGGCGGCATCTTCGGCATGATCTCGAACACCTCGATCGCCTACGGATTGGAGTGGGCGTTCACGAAGATCACGACGAAGGAGACGTTCCCCGTCGTCGTCGCGATCTACTCCGCGGTGCTCGGGATGTTCGTGCCGTCAGGCGGCGGCAAGTGGGTCGTCGAGGCGACGTACGTCATGGGCGCCGCGCGGCAATGGGGCGAGAACCTCGGCTGGACGGTGCAGATCTACAACGCTTCCGAGGCGCTGCCGAATCTGATCAATCCTTTTTGGATGCTGCCGTTGATGGGCATCCTCGGCGTGAAAGCGCGCGACCTCGCCGGCTACTCCGTGCTCCAGCTCGCGTTCCACGTGCCGGTCGTGATCCTGTTGTGCTGGCTGCTCGCACACACGTTTTGACGTGGTTACTGGTTACTGGTTGCTGGTTGCTGGTTACTTGCGCCTCGCGGGCTTCGAGCTCTGCAGCGCGAGCAACCAGTAACCAGTAACCAGCAACTGGTCGTTTATGCCGCTTTCGGGAGCGCCTTGCGTTGCAGCTGCTTCGCTTTTGCCATCCACTTGCGGTCGCGACGTTGCTGGTAACGCGGCATCGTGAGGCGGCGGGCGAGGATCGTCTCCGTCAGCTCGCGAGCCTCGGCGTAGCGGCCCTGGTCGATGAGGAACTCCGCGGCGGCGCAAAGCGACTCGGCGGCGGTCGACGTCCGGATCAGGCGCTCGAACGTCTCGTTCGCTTCCTGCGTGTGTCCGCCCCGCGCCTGCGCCTGGGCGAGGATGCATAGCGCACGCGAGTAGTCGTACTTCGGATCCTTTTCGACGACGACCTTCAGATCGCGCACCGCGGCTGCGTCATCGCCGAGTTGGAACGATGCGACGCCGCGTCGATAGAACGGATCGAGCGAGTCGGTTCGCTGCGCGAGCGCATGATCGAAAGCGTCGCGCGCCTCGCTCCACTTCTTCTCCTCGGACAGCAGCTCGCCGAGCTCCTCGTAATTGCCTGCAGACGGGTTGTCGCGAATGATCGCGCGCAGCACCTGAATGCGTCTGCGCCGCGCCGGACCCTTGAAGCTGGTGCGCATCCGGCTGAAGTCCGGCAGGCCTTCGACGATGAAGTAGGCCGCTGCACCGATCACGCCGCCGATGAGGATGAGCCAGATCCAGTAGCGATCGCTGCCGCGCTTCGCGACCGCGACGATCGCCGCGATCTGGAGAATGAATCCGTAGCCGAAGATCCAGCGCAGAAGGGAGAAGCCCCCGCCGCCGTCGCCGCTCGCAACCTGAGGATGCGGCGCGGCGACGAGCGACAGGGAAAGGCAAAGCAGGAGCAGGAGCACAGCGGATCGGCGCACGGGAGTGCGCAAATTATAGCTACTCCTTGAGGTACTCCATCAGGTAGTCCGTCGCCTCGCGCGAGCCCATGATCGAGAGCTTGGAGATGATCGCCTTCTTCAACTCCGGATCTTTCTCGCCGCGGGCGAGATCGACGAGCGTCTTCGCGTTGCCCTGGAGGAACAGCGCGTTGATCACCGCCGAACGCACTTCCTGATTTTGGTCCGTCTGGTAGATGGAGAGCAGCAACGCGCCGGCCTTCGCGCCGCCCATGAGCCCGAGGTTCTTGATGGCGGTGGAACGGAGCTCCGGGTCGCGCTCGTTGCGGGCGAGCTCGCCCAATTTGTCGGCGTTGCCGCCGATGAACATCGCCTGGATGATGCCCTTCTTGATGCGCTTGTCCGTCTCCGCAGCATAGAGGTCGGCGAGCTCGCCGCGCGCGCCGATCACGCCCAGCTGGCGCACCGCTTCCGCGCGCAGCTCGACGTCTTTCTCCGACTTCGCGGTCGTGAGCAGACGCCCGCGATCGCCCGCGATCATGTATGCGCGCAGCACGGACTTCTTGATCGAAACATCCGGCGTAGCCGCATAAACCTCGGCCAGCGTTTGGCGGCTGCGGTCGCCGCCCATGATGCCGAGGTAACGGAGGGCGCTGCCCTGGAGCTCGCGGTTGCCGGTGTCTTTCGCGAGGCGACCGAGGATCTCGAAGGCTTTCGGATCGGAGGTTTGGCTGAGGACGAAGATCGCCTTGTCCTTCACCTTCCGGGACGACTTCGGATTCTTCAGGACGCCGTCGAGGATCGGGATGGCGCGGTCCAGCTCGGAGTGCATCAGCGCCGTGACGGCCATCAGCTTCAGGTCTTCATCCTGGACGTGCTCCGGCTCGATGCTCTGGCCGGCCTGCTGGCGCACTTCCACTTCGAGCGCCTTCGCGTCTTCGAGCCAACGGCTCTGAGGGAAAGTCTGGCGCAGCTCCGCGATGCTGGAGAGCGCTTCCGAGCGCTGGCCGAGCTGCTTCTGGGCCCAGGCGCGCCAGTAGAGCGCGCCGTCGGCGTGGGACATCTTCATGCTGTAGACGGCGTCGAAGGCGGCGATGGCTTTGCGCCATTCGTGGTCGTCGAGGAGGTCGGTGCCTTTGTCGTAGAGGTCTTCCTCTTTCTCGACCATCCGCTCTTTCTTTTCGGATTCGCGGTCGTCGCGCTCGCTGCCGAAGTACGGCGCGGCCGAGACAGCCGCCGTGGCGGCGAAGAGCGCGGAGAGGAGGAGGATGCGGATCGTTTTCATGTCGGTTCCTTCAGAGAGAATTCGAGTCGATGGGGGTCGCGCGCTGCTGCTCGGCGCGGCCGCCCTGCGCGCTCACGACGCGCACTTTGAAAAGGAGCCCCTTCGCATCGATGCGTTTCTGCAGGGCGCTCACCTCCTCCGGCGTGAGCGAGGAGCCGGCATGCGAGAGCTCTACGAGCACCGGCTCCAGATCATTCAGGACTGCGGCGATCCGTTCGTCGCCGCGCTGCGCCGCCGTCTGGCGGTAGATGCGGTTCGACGCGACGAGGTCTACGGCTCGCCTCTGCTGCGATGAGATGTCGAGCGTCTTCTTCGGGTCGGCGTTGGCCAGCTCGACGAGCATCCGTTCGGACGAATCGAGGTGGTCGCCGACCACGACGAGAAGCACGCGATCGGGACTGGCTGCGATTGCATTTGCGGTCTCTTTCGCCGCGGCGGGAAGCGCCGACGTCGCGACCGATCTCTCCGGAAGAGCCGGCGCGACGTTGCGCTTCTGCCACAGCAGACCGCCGAAGAAAGCGATGGCCACCAACGCCGCGGCCGCGACGAGGGTTTGCCAACGCACGCCCGTCCGGCGCTCGCGTCCGAGCTTCCATCTGAGGCGATTCCAGACTTGTTCACCATACTGCTCGCCGCGCTCCGGAACGGGCGCGTCGTCCACGAGCGCGAGCACGCGGCGGATCGTTTCGTACTGCGCGCGGCACTCGCCGCACGCGCGCAGATGCTCCTCGACCGCGGCGGGCGTTTCATCGTCGTGGTAGTAGTGCGCTACCAGCAGTTCTTCATTGAGATGTTGCATGGGATGACCTCACGAACGGCTCCAGGGCTTCGCGCAGCTTCCGCACGGCGCGGAAGATGGTGTGCTTCGCCGCGTTGACCTGGATGCCGAGGGTTTTGCCGATCTCTTCGACCGGCATGCCTTCGAAGTGGCGGAGAACGAAAGCCGTCCGCTCGTTGCCGCTGAGGCGTTCGAGGGCGGCGGTGACGTGTTGCTGAAGCTCCACGCTCAGCAGGAGGCGATCGGGCTGGGGATCGACGGCTTTGATCTCTCCCTGCAGGAGCTCGTCGGCGGTGTCGCCGGCGTAGTGTTTGTCGTGGCGGCCGCGGGAGCGGAGGAGATCGAGCGAGCAATTCACGGCGATGCGGTGGAGCCAGGTGCCGAAGTTCGCCCGCTCCTCGAATTGCTCGAGCTGTTTGTAGGCTCGGAGGAAGGTCTCCTGAACCACATCGTCGGCGTCGTGCTCGTTTCCGGTCATGCGATAGGCCACTCGGAAGATGGGCTTGCTGTGGCGCTCGACCAGCTGCCGGAAGGCGTCCGGGTCTCCGTGCCGGGCCCGGCCCACGGTGCCGACGTCGGTCGTCGTCTCCATCTCGAAGCCGTTAGACTCGGAAGGTCCGTTTCGGTTAGCCACAGCCGCCTCGCCCCACAAACCGCCCTTTCCGTGTCACACTTCCGGGCCGTAACCGAAACTTAGCTGCTTCTGGTGCGTAACTTCAGAAGCAGGGCCTTGGAAAACTCATGAGAGGGGCTGCGCTCGCATTTGTCCTCCTGACGGCGATCTCCACGCCGGCAGCCGCGGCGTCTCAACGCCCGCTCATCGTCACGTCCGCCGACCATTCCCTGAAGGAAGGCGACGACTGCGAGCACTTCCACACCCAGAACACCACGTCTTTCCCCAAGCAGGCGCGCCAGGAGGAGCAGCGCGACGTCGCGCTCTCCGGCATCGACCTCGTGAAGGTGCGAGCCAGCGAAGAGGGCGGCGTCTCGGTGCGCGGCTGGGACAAACCGACCGCGCGCCTCACGATCTGCAAGTACGCGATGGCGCTGACCGAGGTGGCGGCGCAACGGGCGCTCAGCTCCGTGACCGTTTCCGTGCACAACGGCGAGATCGTCTCCGCCGGCCCGGAGATCGGCGAGAGCCAGGTGTGGTGGGTCCACATGATCCTCCGCGTCCCCAAGACGTCGAACGTCGACGTCGCCTCCGCCAACGGCGGCATCGCCATCCGGAACATGAGCGGCAAGGTGACCGCGCAGTCGACGAACGGCGGCATCTCCATCGCGCAGCTCGACGGCGAGAGCCGCGTGTCGACGGCCAATGGCGGGATCTCGATCGAGAAGATCTCCGGCCGCCTCGAGGCCAATACGCAGAACGGCCCGATCTCTCTGAAGCTACGCGACAGCTCGATCCCCGCGCTCGAGGCCCGCACCGACGAACAGGGCGAGATCCTCTGCAAGAAATGCTCGACCGCGACCTGGGCCGCAAACAAGAAGTACCTACGGTTGGGCGGCGGGTCGCAGCCGAGCATCAAGCTGTTCACGAACAGCGCGATGATCGTGATCGAGCAGGTACGCTAGCGGCGCGGGCGCGGCCGAACGCGAAGGAGTCCACGCCGCCGGGAAGGACTCTTCCGTAGATCAACGTGCCGTTCGCGAGGCGGGCACGCCCCGCGGCGTTCGTTGGCCAGCCTAGGTCTCACGCCAACCCCCGCACCGCCGCCGCGAATCCCTCCCCGATCCCGGAGCGCGAGATCTGCACGACCTCGTTCAGCCCCGATGCCGTCCGCAGCGAGATCTCGTCGTAGAGGCAGATCGGGAGCTGCGGGTTGTTGTTG